>Ga0187847_10001392_pt1 | contig 21859 bp, 19 predicted proteins | sample June2016WEW_4_10_FD_132458 | JGI IMG/M metagenome (GOLD analysis project Ga0187847, IMG submission 132458) | Peatland microbial communities from SPRUCE experiment site at the Marcell Experimental Forest, Minnesota, USA - June2016WEW_4_10 | ecosystem: Environmental > Terrestrial > Soil >...
ATGCTGGTGCTCACGCTGCTCGGCCTGCGCCACTACCGCCGCGCCGACCCCTCGGACGTCATCTAGTCGCTGTCGGGTCCCGGCGAGGATGGCGCGCTCGCCGCGCGCACGTAGACCTGCTGGACCTCGGCCAACGCGTTGCGGTAGAGCTCGACGTGTTCGCCCAGACGCACGTCGCCGGCCTTGATCATGGCGGCCACCACGTCGATGCAGAGCTGGGCCTGGGCCAGTTGGGGCGGCGTGGCCGCGAGGTGGACCGCCGCCAGCTGGATCAAGTGGAAGATGTGGTTGCCCAGTATGAGCTCGACCGGCGTGGAGCGCAACAGCTCGATCTCGTCTCGTTCCTCAACGGTCTCGTCGTCGGGTTGGGGATTAGTCACGGGACCAAAATAGTGGTCGGCGGCGGCCACGGCGAGTGGTCCACGTGGCTCAGCCGGAGCGGGCGAATCGGGCGCCGCGACGGCGTCTGCTACCGTGGTAGGGCAGTTCAGCAAGTGAGGTTGGCGAGTCCAACGTCCACCTAGGCATGAAGAGTGCCCTGGTTCCAGGAGTTTGCGCCCCGCTTGCCGTGGCGACACCACAGCGGTGTCGCGTAGAGCGAGGAGAGAGTTATCGCAACAGTGCCTGGAGACCACCGCGTCAACGAACGTATTCGCGTGGACAGCATCCGACTCATTGATAACGAAGGTAATCAACGGGGCGTGATGGCAACCCGCGAGGCGCTGGAGTTGGCTCGCAGTCTGGACCTGGACCTGGTGGAGATCGCCCCCACGGCGAGCCCGCCCGTGTGTCGCATTATGGACTACGGCAAGTTCAAGTTCGACGAGGCCCAAAAGGCCAAGGAGTCGCGTCGCAAGACCCTCAACGTCGGCGTCAAGGAGATGAAGTACCGCCCGAAGATCGGTCCCGGGGACTTCGACACCAAGACCCGCCTGGTCGAGCGATTCCTGACTGAAGGTCACAAGGTGAAGATCACCATCATGTTCCGCGGACGAGAGTCGGCCCACCCCGAGTTGGGCGCGCGGATCCTTGATCGCATCGTCGAGCGGCTCACCGACATCGCCAAGGTCGAGTCGGCCCCCAAGATCGACGGGCGCAACATGATCATGGTGCTCGGCCCGGAGAGGAAGGCCAAGCCCAAGGGCGACGAGGTCAAGCCCGCGGTGAGAACCGACGCAGTACCGGTGGCGGCAACGCCACCCGAGATCGTGCAGCAAGAGGTCGCGCCGAACGCTTCGGCCGAGATGACGTTAGAGGAGGGCTGAGATGCCGAAGATGAAGACCGACAGCGGGGCCAAGAAACGTATCAAGGTCACCGGGACCGGACGGCTGCGCCGTCGCAAGGCCTTCCGTGGTCACCTGATGGAGAAGAAGTCCTCGACGCGCGCGCGCCGCCTCGGTCGCGACACCGACATCGCGCCGGGCATCGAGAAGAACGTCAAACGAATGATGGGTCTGTAGAGACCGAGACAGGAAAGAGGAGGCGACATGGCACGCGTCAAGCGGGCGGTCAACGCCAAGAAGCACCACAAGGCAATTCTCGAAGAGGCGAAGGGGTACTACGGCGACCGTAGCCGGACCTTTCGCGCCGCCAACCAGGCCGTGCAGCACTCGGGGGTCTACGCATTTCGCGACCGTCGCGCGCGCAAGGGCGAGTTCCGCAAGCTCTGGATCCAGCGCATCAACGCCGGGACCCGTGAGCACGGCATGAGCTACAGCCGCTTCATCGCCGGCCTGAACGCCGCCGGCATCGAAGTCGACCGTCGCATCCTGGCCGACCTCGCCGTGAACGACAGCGCCGCCTTCGGCGCCATCGTCGCCCTGGCGAGCGACGCGCTCGCCAAGTAGGCCGTGCTGAGCGAGGCGTTAGGGTCGACACACCAGCGGGTGCGCCGACTGCGGCGCCTCGTGCAGAAGCGCTCGCTGCGCTGGAGCGAAGCGGTCTGCGTGCTCGAAGGGCCCGACCTCGTCTCGGCGGCCCTGGAGAGCGGCGCCGAGTTCGAGGCGATTTACGTCGACGTCGACCAGGCGCGCAGTCGCGACCTCGCCGACGTGCTGTCACGGGCCACCGGGGCCGGCGTACGGGTCTTCACCCTCGCGCCGGGGGTGCTGGAGAGGATCGCCCAGGCCACGTCGCCCCAGCCGCTGCTCGCGGCCGTGCGCTTCGCAGCCGCGAACCTCGCGTCCCTCGCGGGCGACGGCCTCACGTTGGTCCTGCACGACGTCGGTGACCCCGGCAACGCCGGCACGATCGTTCGTTCGGCCGACGCCGCGGGCGCCTCGGCCGTGGTCTTCACCGGCCGGTCGGTCGATCCCTACAACCCTAAGACGCTGCGCGCCACGGCCGGGTCGATCTTTCACCTGCCGGTGGTGGTCGCCACCTATGGCGAGACCCTCGATCACTTCGACGCCCTGGGCGCGCGGACCTTCGCGGCCGTCGTGCGAGGCGGCGTCGGCCTGCGCGACGCCGACCTCTCGGGCTCCTGCGTCGTGGTGGTGGGCAACGAGGCCAGTGGCCTCGCCGAGGTCGACGCGCAGCGGTGTCAGGAGCGGCTCAGCATCGAGATGGCTGGACGCAGCGAGTCGCTCAACGCCGGCGTCGCCGCCTCGCTCGTCGCCTTCGAGTCCCTCTGGCAGCGCCAAGGCGCAGAATCGACCCGGGCACGCAATAGCCTTGGGGAGTCATGACGCCCTCGCCCCTGGACAACCTCGACGCGCAGAAGGGCGAACTGCTGGCCAGAATCGCCGCCCTGGCGACCCCCGAGGAGCTACGCGAGGCCGAACCGGGCATCATCGGGCGCCGCTCCATCCTCGCCACCCTGCAGAAGTCGCTCGGCGCGCTCGAGCCCGACCAGCGCCGCGACGGCGGGGCCCTGCTCCAGGGCGTTCGACGCGAGGTCGAGGCGGCCCTCGAATCTCGACGTGCCGAGTTGGCCGGCGCCGCGCGAATCGCCGCGCTCGAGAGCGACCGGCTCGACCTGGGCGACGTGGTCGTCGCTTCGGTGCGGCCGCCGGTCACCTTCGGCCACCCGGGCATCATTGCGGCGACCCAGCGCGAACTGGAAGACGTGTTCGTGGGCATGGGTTTCACCGTCGCCGAGGGTCCCGAGGTCGAGAGCGACTGGTACAACTTCGAGGCGCTCAACATCCCCCCGGCCCACCCCGCGCGTGGGTTGTGGGACAGCTTCTACGTCGACCTCGGCGAGCCGGAGACGGTGGTGCTGCGCACCCACACCTCGCCGACCCAGATCCACCTCATGGAGCAGGCCGTGCGCGAGGACTCGCTGCCGATCCATTCGGTCATGCCGGGGCGCTGCTACCGGCGCGACACCCCCGACGCCAGCCACCTCGCGACCTTCCACCAGATCGAGGGGCTGGTGGTGGACCGAGGCATCACCTTCGCCGACCTGGCCGGCGTGATCGAGACCTTCACCCGGGCCTACTTCGGCGCCGACATCTCTTCGCGGCTGCGTCCTGGCTACTTCCCCTTCACCGAACCGTCGGCCGAGTTCGAGATCACCTGCACGATTTGTCGCGGCGAGGGCTGTCGCACCTGCTCCCAGACCGGCTGGCTGGAGCTGGGCGGGTCGGGCATGGTGGACCCCGCGGTCTTCGCGGCGGTGGGCATCGACGCCGAAGAGTGGAGCGGCTTCGCCTTCGGATTCGGCATCGATCGTTGCGCCCAGATGCGCCACCAGATCGCCGACATGCGCGCCCTGATCGAGAACGACGCCCGATTCTTGAGGCAGCTCTCGTGAAGATCTCGCTGACCTGGCTGCGCGAGTTCGTGGACCTGCCCGAAACGGTCGAGCAGTTGCGCGCGGTGCTCGACGACCTGGGGCTCGTCGTTGAGGGCATCGAACACGTAGGCGAGGGCCTGGAGGACGTCGTGGTGGCCCGCGTCGACGCGATCAGGGGCATCGAGGGAGCGGACCGCATCCGTCTCGTGGTCGTCGACGCCGGCTCCGGTCCGCTCGAGATCGTGTGCGGCGCGACCAACTTCAAGGTGGGCAACCACGTCCCGCTCGCGCCGGTGGGCGCGACCCTGCCGGGGGGCTTCGTCATCACCGAGCGTTCGATGCGCGGGGTCGTCTCGAACGGCATGCTCTGCTCGGCGCGCGAGTTACGCCTGAGCGACGACCACCAGGGACTGCTGGTGCTCGACGAGATGATCACCCCGCACGTCGGCGAGGGGCTGGGCGAGGCGCTGGGCGTGGTGCCCGACGTCATCTTCGACATCTCGGTCGAGGGCAACCGTCCCGACGCCTGGTCGGTGGAGGGAGTGGCGCGCGACCTCGCGGCGAGGTTCATGCGGCCGCTGCGCGCCCCGGCGCTGGCCCCGGCGACCACGACCACGACCAGTGACACCTACGCCGTGGCCGGCATCGACGCCCCCGACCTCTGCGGGCGCCTCACGGTGTCGGTGCTACGCGACGTCGTGGTGGGGCCGTCACCGAACTGGATCCAGCGCCGGATCGAGGGGGCCGGGATGCGGCCCATCTCTAACGTCGTGGACGCCTCGAACCTCGTCATGCTCGAATTGGGCCAGCCGACCCACGCCTACGACGCGGCCCTCGTCGCGAAGCGCACAATCCGCGTGCGCCGCGCCCGTCCGGGTGAAATGCTCGAGACCCTCGACGGCACGGTGCGCGAGCTGGCCAAGGCCGGCCGCGGCCTCGGCGACACGGGGGTCGACTGCGTCATCGTCGACGGCGAGGACGTGGTGATCGGCCTGGCGGGGGTGATGGGCGGCGCCTTCAGCGAGATCAGCGCGACGACGACGGACGTCTTGTTGGAGGCGGCCTTCTTCGACCCGATGACCATCGCGCGAACCTCGAAGCGCCACGGGTTACGAACCGAGGGGTCCAACCGGTTCGAGCGCGGCGTCGACCCCCAGTTGGCGCTGCGCGCCGTGGCCCGCTTCGTCGAGCTGCTCAAGGAGAGCGTCCCGGCGCTGCAGTGGCTGGCCTCGCCCATCGACGTCTGGGGTGACGTGCCCGAACTGCCGACCCTGGAGCTGCGCGCCGGCGACATCGAACGACTGCTCGGGGTCGAGATCTCCCACGACGAGGCGACCACCATCCTGACGGCCCTGCGCTTCAGCGTCGAAGCGAGCGGCGAGAGCCTGTTCGTGACGCCGCCCACGTCGCGGCTCGACGTGCGCGCCGGCGTCAACGGTCGCGCCGACGTGATCGAGGAGATCGCCCGTCTGCACAGCTACCTGCGCCTGCCCCGACACACCCCCACGTGGCCCGAACCGGGCGGGCTCACGTCGCGCCAACGTCTGCGCCGGCGCACGCGCGACGTCCTGGTGGACCTCGGGGTCAACGAGGCGTGGACCCCGACGCTCGGCAGTGACGCGGACTTCGACCTGCTGGACCCGGGCGGCCCGCGGGTGCGGGTGACGAACCCGCTGACGTCCGACGAATCGGTGCTGCGCCATCGCATGCTGGTCGGCCTCGTGCGGGCGTGGGGCCGCAACGTCGAACGGGGCACCGGCAACCTGCTCTTGGGTGAGATCGGTGTCGTCTTCACCCACCCCGACGCGACCGACCGACCCCGCTCGACGCGCGGCGGCGTCGGCGGGGCGCTCACGCTCGACCTACCGCGCGAGAACGAGCGTCTGACGGTCCTGCTCGGGCGCGCCAGCGACGACGGGCCGAGCGCCGTGGCGTTGTGGGCCGTGTTGGCCCAGCGCCTCGGCCTGGCCGACGTCGTCGTGCGCGCCGCCGCCGACGCGCCGGCCGGCCTGCATCCCACGCGCTGCGCCGCCCTGGTCGAGCGGGCCACGGGGACCCTCGTCGGCTTCGTCGGTGAGGTCGACCCGCAGCTGGTGACGACCCTCGTCCCCTCGCTGATCAACCGCCGCCTGGGGGTGCTCGACGTCGACCTCGACGTGCTGGGCGACGTCACCAAGGTCCTTCGCCACAGCCCCTTCGTCGCGGTGCCCGGTCGATACCCGAGCGCCACTGTCGACCTGGCGCTGGTGACGCCCCAGGCGCTGAACGCCCAGGACCTCGCGCACGAGTTGCGCGCGGCGTCGCCGCTGGTGGAGGAGGTGTCGCTCTTCGACGTCTACCGCGGCGCGAACCTGGCGCCGGGCACCCGGAGCCTCGCCTACAGTGTCCGCTTCAGCTCGCCCGACCGCACCCTCGGCGACGACGAGGTCGCGAGCGCCCGCGAGGCGTTGATCGAGCGCGCGACGTCGCTCGGCGCCACCCTGCGCTAGGGCTAGCCGAAGGTGAAGTCGTAGGCCGACAGGCCCGGCGAGAACTGCAGGTTCAACAGGCCGGGGCTGTCGGCCCGGTGTTCGATCATCGTGTAGAGGCGCGCGTAGCCGGCGACCGTGATCGTGCGCAGGTACCGGCCGTTGAGCGAGACCCTGATGGTGCCGGACCCGCTCATCACCAGGTAGACGTCGTTGGCCTCGAAGTGCAGGGTCACCTCGGAGTCGCCGTGCGCGATGATCTGTTGGCTGCGGGTGGCCCAGCGCCCGCCCAGCGCGTAGTAGCCGAGCGGCACCGACGAGGGCAGGCGGTACGTGACGTCGCTCGACTGGTCGGTCGCGCGGTTGACCAGGTACTGCGAGCGCTGCGACCCGAGGTAGGTCTCGGGACTCATCTCGACATCGGGCGTCAGGTCGGGCACGTTGGTGGGCGGCGGCAGCGCCACCCCCGGGTCGGCCTGTCGGAGCAGCTTGCGGATGAGGTCCTCGTTGGCCGGGTAGTTGCCCTCGCCGTAGTCGACGTGACGGATGACGCCGTTCGCGCCGATCAGGTACTCGGCCGGCCAGTACTCGTTGTTGTAGGCCGTCCATGTGTCTAGGTTGTTGTCGACCGCGACGGGGTACTTCACGTGCAGGCTCTTCAAGGCGGCGTGCACGTTGCTCAGCACGTGCTCGAAGGCGAACTCGGGGGCCTGCACTCCGATGACGTCGAAGCCGACGTCGTGGTAGCGCTTGTACCAGGCCTCGACGTGGGGCAGGGTGCGCAGGCAGTTGATGCACGAGTAGGTCCAGAAATCCACGAGCACCACGTGGCCGCGCAGCTGCGACAGGGAGAGCGGGCGGTCCCCGGGGGTGTTGAACCACTTGGTGATGCCGGTGAAGTTCGGGGCGGCGCCGCACTTGGAGAGGCCCTGGGAGTAGCCCGAGGCGGCGTAGCTCTCGCACGTCGTGAGCGAGCCGTCGTCGCCCGTGGAGCCCTTGACCTGCTTCGTGCCCTTGAGATCCTGGAGCTGCTTGAAGGCGAAGGAGTTGCCCTCGACGTGCTGCTGCAGGGTGGTCGTGTAGCCGGGCAGCAGGGTCTGGACGCCGTTGGTGAGGTTGAAGAGGATGGCCAGGGCCATGGCGACGAGCAGCGCACCGCCGAGGGGGCGCAGTCGGCGGGCCCGCTGGGCCAGGCGGCGGTTGCGCTCGATCAGCCGGTCGCCCGCGAGCGCGATGGCCAGCAGCGGCACGGCCGATCCGGCGGCGAAGAAGAAGCTGAGGACCACGCTGTAGAAGCTGGCGTGGTGGCGCGCCCCCAGCACCGAGATGGCGGCCAGGACCGGGCCGGCGCACGGCACGAAGACCGTGCCCAGGCCGAGCCCGAAGAGGAAGGCGGAGCCGGTGCGCGTAGTGGTGGAGTGCGCGAACCGGGCGAAGGGCCGCTCGAGCAGGGTACCGAGGTTGGGCACGAGCAGCCCGAGGCCGAACACGATCAACAGCGCGATGCCGAGGTCGCGCAGGAGGTCCTGGGGCAGGTCCAACGAACTCAGCACCGCCGAGCCGAGCGCGGTGATGAGCGCGAAACTGACGACCAGTCCGAGCACCACCACCACGGCGCGCCGACGCCTCGCGCGCAGCGGATGCTCCTCGTCGGCGACGGGGTCGGTCCAGCCCACGAAGACGACGGGCAGTATGGGCAGGATGCACGGCGAGATCCCCGCGATGATCCCCGCGACGAAGCCAATGGCGAGCAGGCCGATCACGTAAGACCAGTCCCTCGCATCACCCTCCACGTTACGGGGAGTTTCCACGCGCGGGAGGTCGGCGCATGCCGCGCCGTCGCGCACCCCGCGATTAATTTGGAATGATGATCGAGTTCGTGCCCCGGCCTGACCAGGGCCGTCGCTTCTCCAACAATCGCAAGGTCCGCCTCTCGGACTGCGGGCCGGACAGTCGGCTGCGCCTGGACGGCCTGGCCCGCTACTGCCAGGACGTCGCCACCGACGACTGGGACAACGTCGGGGCCGGTTCCGACCTGACCTGGGTCGTTCGCCGCACGGCCGTGCGGGTCGTCGAGGGGGGCCGCTGGCCCCGCTTCGGTGAACGGGTCGTGCTCACCACCTGGTGCGGCGGGACCGGGGCGGCCTGGGCCGAACGGCGCACCAGCCTCTGCGTCGGCGACGACCTGCTGATCGACACGGCCTCGCTGTGGGTGCCCCTCAACGCCAGCGGCCTGCCCCAGCGGCTCCCGCCCTACTTCCTCGACCTCTACGGCGAGGCGGCCCAGGGCCGCAAGGTCTCGGGCCGCGTGACGCTGGAGCCGCCGCCCGAGGGCGCGCCCACCCGGCCGTGGCCCCTGCGTCGGGCCGACTTCGACGTCGTCGACCACGTGAACAACGCGGCCATCTGGCAGGCGGCGACCGAGGCCGCCGACGCGACGCCCCAAGAGGCGATGGTCACCTTCCACGGCGCGTTGCTCGAGGGCGACCGCGTCGACCTGGTCAGCGCCCCCGGGCGCATGTGGCTGGTCGTCGACGGCGACGTGCGCGTCTCGGCGCGCTTCAGCCCGGCGTGACGACGTCACGCCGGGCGCTGGTCGCGAGGATGCAGCCGAGCAGCACGAGCGGGAAGCCCACGAGGATGCCGGCCGTCAGCGGCTCGTGCAGCAGCGCGATGCCCAGCACCACCGCGATGGCCGTGTTGAAGTAGGTCACGACGACGCTGCGCGTCGAACCGACCTCCTTGACCAGCTCGAAGAACGTGAGGAAGGCCCCGGCGGTGCAGACGACCGAGAGGACCGCCACGCAACTTAGGGTCTCGCCCGACACGTGGGCGGGCCAGTGGGCGACGCTCCAGGGGACCCAGCACAGGGCCACGATGGAGGTGGCGCCGGCCACCACGACCGGGCCGGGGACCTGGCTCAGCTTGGTCGCCAGGATGATCGGGCCAATGGTGTAGCCGAGCGCTACGACCATCATGAAGCCAATCCAGGTGATCGACCCACCGCGTAGGTCGAGGCCGACCAGGAAGGCCACCCCGGCGGCGCCGATCGCCAGGCCGGCGAGACGGCGGCGCGTGATGTGGTCCTCGGTGCGACGCACGCGCTGGGCCACGACCGCGAAGAGCGGCACGGCGCAGATCAGCAGGCTGGTGAGTGAACTGGTGATGTGCTTCTCCGACGTCGACATCAAGAACCACGGGATGCCGAACTCGACGACCCCGAAAGTGGCGATCCAGAAGAGGTTCTTGCGCAACAGGGGCAACTGCCCGCGCGAGGCCACCAGCGGCAGCATCAGCGCCGCCGCCGGGAGGGTGCGACCGAGCACCAAGACGCCCGGGTCGAGGTGGCGCACGGCGATGCGGATCAAGAGGTAGGGGATGCCCCAGATGACGGCCATGGCCATGAAAAGGAGCCATCCGCGCTTCGACATCGGCCCAGCCTAGTGGGCAGCAACTTTCACTTGCACTTTTGTCCCCTGGTGTGCATAAAATGTCATATGCGGATCGCGATCATCGGAGGCTCGGGCTACGCCGGCGCCGAGCTGTTGCGCCTGTGCGCGCAGCACCCCGACATGGACGTCGTGGTGGCGACCGGCGAGACCAGCGCGGGGCGCCGGATCGCCGACCACGTGCCGGCCCTGGCCGCGCTCTATCGCGACACCGTCTTCGCGCCCACCTCGGCTGTGGACGAGACCGACGTCGACGTCGCCTTCGTGGCCCTGCCGCACGGCCAGAGCCAGCGTCTGGTGCCGGGGCTGCTCGAGCGGGGCGTGCAGGTCGTCGACCTCGGCGCGGATTTTCGTCTCGCGCGCGCGTCGCTGTACCCCGAGTGGTACGGCGACGAGCACTCGGCGCCGGCCCTGCTGGCCGAGGCGGTCTACGGACTCGTCGAACGCCATCGCGCCGACCTCGTCGGGGCTCGATTGATCGCCGTGCCCGGTTGCTACCCGACGGCCAGCGCGCTGGCGCTCGGTCCCTTCCTCGACCGTGGCCTCGTCGAACGCCAGGGCGTCGTGATCAACGCCCTGAGCGGGGTCTCGGGCGCCGGGCGGGCCGCCAGCGACCGGCTCCATTTCGGACGTCTCGAGGGCAGCGCCGAGGCCTACGGCCTGCTGCGCCATCGCCACACGCCCGAGATCGAGCAAGAGATCGGGGCCGAGGTGCTCTTCACGCCCCACCTGGTCGCCGCGAGCCGCGGACTGCTCGTCACCGCCTACGCCCGCACGAGCACGGTCCTGTCGAGCGACGGCGCGCTGACCCTGCTTCGCGAGGTCTACGCCCACGATCCCTTCATCGTGGTCTGCGACGAGCCGCCTACCCTGAAGGACCCCGTGGGCAGCAACCTGTGCTTCATCAGCGCCCGCGTCGACGAGCGCACCGGCTGGCTCGTCGTCCTGAGTTCCCTGGACAACCTCATCAAGGGGGCGGCCGGGCAGGCCATCCAGGCCTGGAACGTCGCCACCGGCCGCGTCGAGACCTTGGCCCTTCCGATGTCGGGCGTGACACCGTGAGCCGTCTCATCGTCAAACTCGGCGGTCACGCCCTCGACGACCTGAGCCCGGCCAGCCCCGTGCTGGTGGACCTGGCCCAGGACATCGCCGCGCTGCGCGACGCCGGCACGCGGGTACTGGTGGTGCACGGCGGAGGACCCCAGATCGCGTCGCTGTTGGACGAGGTCGGCCTGGAGAGCCGATTCCACGAAGGCCTGCGCGTGACCAGCGGCGCGGCGATGCGCTACGTGAAGATGGCCCTGGACGAGGTGAACGGGCACATCACGGCGGCCTTCAATCGCGCCGGCCTGGCGAGCGTCGGACTGACCGGCGTCGACGCGACGCTGCTCGAGTCGTCGCCGCTGGGCGACGTGTGGGGCCGCGCCGGTGCCGCCCCCAAGGTCCGCACCGAGATCGTGGGCGCGCTGTGGGCCTCGGGCGTGACGCCGGTCGTCAGTCCGGTCGCCGTCGACGACCAGGGCCAGTTCCTCAACTGCAACGCCGACACCGTGGCCGGCGCCCTCGCCGGCGCCCTCGCGGCCCGCTCGCTCGTGCTGTTGAGCGACGTCGACCAGTTGCGCAACGACCCCGACGACGAGTTGAGCGTGCTCGCAAGCGCGAACGCGCCGCAGGTCCGGGCGCTGGTGCACTCGGGCGCCGCCCGCGACGGCATGCGGCCCAAGATGATCGCGGCCCTCGACGCCCTCGAAGCCGGGGCCGAGCGCGTGGTCCTGGCCAACGGGTCACGGAGCCACGCGCTGCGTGACGCCCTCGCGGGCGAGACACCCACGACGGAGGTGGTGCGATGAGCAAGCATTTCATCACCGTCGAAGAACAGAGCGACGAGTCGCTGGCGCGCATCTACGAGCTCGCCTGCTCGCCCTTCGATGACGAGACGCTCATCGGCCAGGGTGTGGCCCTGGTCTTCGAGCGGCCGAGCCTTCGCACCCGCGCCGCCTGCTCGGCGGCGGTGCACGAGCTGGGCGGCTACGCCACGTTCTTCAGCGACGAGGAGATAGGCCTGGACTCGAGGGAGAGCGCCGAGGACGTCGGTCGCACCCTGAGCGAGATGTACGCCATCGCGGCGCTACGGGTGCGCAACCACGACGTCTTCGCACGCATCCGTGGCGCGACGAACGAACGGCTGTCACTCATCAACCTCCTAAGCAACGTGGCCCACCCCACCCAGGCCGTCGCCGACGTGCTGACGCTGGCCGATCACTTCGCCGGCGGCGACGTGGTGGGACTGGGCGGGCTGGAGGTCGCCTACGTCGGCGACGCCACCAACGTCACGCGCTCGCTGGCGGTGGCGCTACTGCGTCTCGGCGTCAACGTCCGCGTCGGAGCTCCGGACGGCTACCAGCTACGACCGGGCGGAGCGGAGGATCCGAGGCAGGTGCGGGGCGGGGGCGAACTTCTCCTCACCGACTCGGCGGCGAACGCCGTCGAGGGGGCCGACGCGGTCTACACCGACGCGTGGGTCTCGATGGGCCTCGAAGCCGAGACCGAGGTGCGCCGTCGTGACCTCTCGCCGTTTCGCCTCGACGAGCAACTGATGGCGAGCGCCAAGCCCGGTGCCGCCGTGCTGCACTGCCTGCCCGCGCATCGCGGCGAGGAGGTCACGAGCGACGTGCTCGATGGCGCGAACTCGCTCGTGTGGCGCCAGGTGTTTCACCGCCGTTCAGCCATGATCGGCGTCCTTCGGTGGATGAAAGAGGAGAACGAATGACCAAGACCCAGCGCCAGCACCGCATCTCTGAACTGCTCGAACGCGAGGTGATCTCGACGGCCGCCCAACTGGTGCTGCGCCTGCAGGCCGAGGACATAACCGCGACCCAGGCCACGGTCACCCGTGACCTGCAGGAGCTCGGCACCATCAAGGTCCGTGACGAGCACGGCAGCCGGCGCATCGTCATCGCGATGGCGCCCAAGTTGACCGCGGCGCCACTGGACCACCTGCGACGAATGATGGGCGAGTGGGTCGTCTCGGTCGACAGCTCGGCCAACCTGGTGGTGCTGCGCACCCCGCCGGGCTGCGCCCACGTCGTGGCGTCGGCGCTGGACCGCAGCGTGCTCGACGGTGTGCTGGGCACGGTGGCCGGCGACGACACCATACTGGTGATCGCCAGTGAGGCCCGCGGCGGTGACGATCTGGCGGCCGAGTTCCGCTCCCTCGCCGGATTCGCCGAGACGCTTGCGCCGCAGAAGGGGGAGTAGTCATGGCCAAACGGGTGGTGCTCGCCTACAGCGGGGGACTGGACACCTCGGTCGCCATCCGCTGGATGATGGAGGAGTGGGGGCTCGAGGTCGTCTGCGTGCTCGTTGACGTCGGACAGGACCCCGAGAGTGCGGAAAGTTTCGACGACATCCGCGCCCGCGCCCTGGCCGCGGGCGCGATCGAGTGCGTGGTGGTCGACGCCCGCAACGAGATGGCCGAGGAGTTCTGCGCGAACGCCATCCTCGCGAACGCCCGTTACGAGGGCAAGTACCCGCTGGTGTCCGCGCTCTCGCGTCCGGTGATCGTGCGCCACCTCGTGGATCAGGCCCGAAGATTCGACGCCGGCGCCGTGGCGCACGGCTGCACGGGCAAGGGCAACGACCAGGTCCGCTTCGAAGTCGCGACCCACGCGCTGGCGCCCGACCTCGAGGTGCTCGCACCGGCACGCAACTGGGGCATGACCCGCGACGATTCGGTCGACTACGCCGAGAAGTGGGAGGTGCCCGTCAAGGCCACCAAGGACAAGATCTACTCCATCGACGAGAACCTCTGGGGTCGCGCGATCGAGTGCGGGGCCATGGAGGACCCGTGGGCCGCGCCGCCCGACGAGCCGCTGACCCTAACGCGCGTGCGCGCCACCGAGCCGATCGAGCTGACCCTTTCGTTTGAGCACGGTCTCCCGGTTGCGATCGACGGGGCGGTGATGGCGCTGGCCGATCTGATTCGAACCCTCAACCACCGCGCCGGGTCGACCGGTTTCGGACGCATCGACATGGTGGAGAACCGTCGGGTCGGCATCAAGAGCCGTGAGGTTTACGAGTGCCCGGCGGCCCTGGCGATCATCGGGGCGCACGGCGAACTCGAAGACCTGGTGCTCGAGCGCGACCTGGCGCACGAGAAGGCCCGACTCGACATCCGCTGGGCCGAACTGGTCTACGACGGCATGTGGTTCTCGCCGCTGAAGGAGGCCCTCGACGCCTTCATCCTCGAGACGCAGCGTCACGTCAGCGGCGACGTGCGGCTGCGCTTCGAGGCGCCCGGCCTGTTGCGTGTCACCGGTCGACGCAGTCCCCATTCGCTCTACGACTACGGCCTGGCGACCTACGACGCCGGTGACAAGTTCCACCATGCCGACTCCGAGGGCTTCGTCAAGATCTACGGCCTGGGCATCAAGACCTGGGCGGCGCGCCAGGGCGCGAAGAACGCGACGCCGCGGTCATGACTCTCTGGAGCGGACGGTTCTCGTCACCCATGGCCCAATCGCTGTGGGACCTGTCGGAGAGCTACTCGTTCGACCACGTCCTCTACGCCCACGACATCCGGGGCACCAAGGCCCACGTGCGCGGCCTGGAGGCGGCCGGTCTCCTCTCCAGCGACGAGTGCCTGTTGCTCCTGTCGACGCTCGACGAGATCGCCGGCGAGTTCGAGGCCGGCACCTTCGTGCGCGAGGCCAACGACGAGGACGTCCACATGGCGATCGAACGTCGCGCCACCGAGCTGGCCGGGCCGACGGGGGCCAAGATCCACACCGGGCGCAGCCGCAACGACCAGGTGGCCACGACCATGCGCCTCTTCTGTCGCGACGCGACGACCGAGGTCGCCGGCGCGCTGCTGCGCCTGATCGACACGTTGGTCGAAGTGGGACTGCGCCAGCGCGACGCCTACCTGCCCGGGTACACCCACCTGCAGCGGGCCCAGCCCGTGTTGCTCGCCCATCACCTGAACGCGCACGCCTGGTCGCTGCTGCGAGACGTCGATCGGCTCATGGACGCCCGGGAGCGCATGGACGTCTCGCCCCTCGGGGCCGGCGCCCTGGCCGGGACGTCGCTGCCCCTGCAGCCCGAACTGACGGCGCGCCTCCTCGGCTTTCGCGAGGCCTTCGCCAACTCCCTCGACGCCGTGAGCGACCGGGACTTCGTCGCCGAGACACTCTTCGACGTGGCGATGATCGGCGTGCACCTGTCGCGCATGGGCGAGGAGCTGGTGCTCTGGACCACGAGCGAGTTCCACTTCGCCGCCCTCGGCGACGACTACACGACGGGCTCGTCGATGCTGCCGCACAAGAAGAACAGTGACGTGGCCGAACTGGCCCGGGGCAAGAGCGGTCGACTGGTGGGCAACCTGACGGGCCTGCTGGTGACGCTCAAGGGCCTGCCGCTCTCGTACAACCGCGACCTGCAGGAGGACAAGGAACCGCTCTTCGACTCCATTGGCCAGGTCCTGTTGATGCTGGCGGCGATCGACGGGGCCTATCACTCGATAACCTTCCACGCCGACGTCGCGGCGCTCGCGGCCGACGACGAGACCCTCGTGGCGATGGACATCGCCGAACGTTTCGTCGACCAGGGCGTCCCCTTTCGCCAGGCCCACGAAGAGGTCGGTCGACTGGTCGGCGAGGCGCAGCGTTCGGGGACGTCGCTGCGCGACGCGGTCGCGGCCAGCGAGCGCTTCTCGGGCTACGCGGACCTGTTCGCTCCGGGCGCCTCGCTCAACGCCCGCCGTTCCGCCGGCGGGTCCGGACCCGCGGCGCGCGAAGCCCAGGGCGAGCGTTTGCGTGTGGGAATCGCTCGCGCGCGCGAGCGGGTCAACGGGTAGCTCGCTCGCCCTCGTCGAAGGCGAGGCCAGTACATTGGGCCTATGTCATCTCCCTCGTCGGCGCCGCGCCACGTGGTGGTCGTCGGCGCGGGCATGGTCGGACTGTCGACGGCCTGGTTCCTCCAGGAGTACGGCGTCGACGTCACGGTCGTCGACCGAGTGGGCGTCGCGGCCGGATCCTCGTGGGGCAACGCCGGATGGCTCTCTCCGGCGATGGCCATTCCACTGCCCGAGCCGAGCGTGCTGCGCTACGGACTACGGGCCCTGCTCGACCCCGCGGCCTCGCTCTCGGTGCCGCCTACGTCGAACCTCAACCTTTGGCGCTTCCTCGTGCGCTTCGCGGCCCACTGCACCCAGTCCCAGTGGCACCGGGCGATGCAGGGATTCCTGGACGTCAATCGCGACGCGTTGGGCGCCTTCGACGAACTGGCCGAGCACGGCGTCACGTCGCCCACGATTGCCGCGCCGATCATGGCGTGCTTCACCCGCGACGACGAGGCTGAGGGTCTGCGCCGCGAGGTCGAGCACATCCGCGCCGCCGGCCAGGCCGTGTCCCTCGAAGAGGTGACCGTCGCACAGGCTCGCTCGCTCGCCCCCCAGATCGGTCAGCGGGTACGCCTGGTGCTGCGCATCGACGGTCAGCGCTATCTGGACCCCGAGGAGTTCGTCCACTCCCTCGCCGCCTCGGTGGTGGCGCGAGGCGCCACCCTGCGAACCGGATCCTCGGTGACGGACCTGCGCCGAGAGGACGGCGCCGTCACGGTCGTGGACGACGGCCAGAGCGAGCGGGCCGACGCCGTCGTGGTGGCCACGGGGGCGTGGCTCAACGTGCTGGCGCGGCCCCTGGGCGTGCGCGTGCGGGTCCAGGCGGGGCGCGGCTACTCCCTGGTGGTCGCGACCGACGTCCCCGCGACGGGCCCGATCTACTTCCCCTGGGCCCGGGTCGCCTGCACGCCGTACCGAGGCGGGTTGCGGGTCGGGGGCACCATGGAGTTCCGCTCGCCCGATGCGCCGATCGTGCAGTCGCGCGTCGACGCCCTGGTGCGCTCGGTGCGCCCTCTGCTCGGTGGCGTCGACTGGGACCACGTGAGCGACGTGTGGGTCGGACCTCGTCCCGTCTCGGTGGACGGCCTGCCGGTCGTCGGGGCCACCAACGTCGAGGGTGTCTTCGTCGCCGGGGGCCACGGCATGTGGGGCATCACGCTCGGCCCGATCACCGGCAAGTTGCTGGCACTGCAGATCGTCACGGGTGTCGTCCCGAGTGCCCTGTCGGCCTTCGCGGCGCTGCGCTGAGTGTGGCGAGCCCGCTGTCACAGCCGAAGGGGACAATCGACAGGTGACCATCCGACCGGTACCGCCGAGCAATGCCTGAACGGCTGCTGACCCCTTCGAAGATCACGGCGTGGCTCGAGTGCGCCCACTTCCTCTCCCTGCGCAACCAGGCCGATTCCGGACTGCTCGCGGTGGAGGCGCCCCCCCTGGGCTCTCTGGCGCAGCTGCTCGTCGAGAAGGGGACGTCCCACGAGCGGGCCTGTCTCGCCGATCTGGAGAACGCCGGGCGCTCCGTCTACCAGGTACCCGGTCGCAATCCCGACGAGACCTTCGTGCAGTGGGTCGCTCGCGTGCGCGGCGTGCTGGACCGGGGCCACGACGTCATCTACCAGATGCCCTTCGTGCACGACGGCATCCGGGGCATCGCCGACTTCCTCGTTCGCGTCGAGGCCGAAGAGGGGTTCGCCACCTACGAGCCGATCGACGCCAAGCTGACGCGTACGGAGGCCAAACCGGGACACGTGCTGCAGCTGTGCTTCTACGCCGAGGCGATAGCGGCCCTCTGCGGCGCCGCACCGCGGCGGATGCACCTCTGGCTCGGGTCGGGCGAGCAGGAGTCGCTCGAGGTCGAACAGTTCAGCCCCTACTGGCGCCGTCTGCGTCGGCAACTGACGGTGCTCTTGAACCAGGAGCAGACCACGATCGCCACGAAACCGGAACCGTGCACCCACTGCGAGGTCTGCGAGTTCTCCGGTCGCTGCCAGGGCGAATGGCGCGACGGCGATTCGCTCGTCTACGTGGCCAACATTCGTGTTCCCGAGCGCGAGGCCTTCGAGAGCGCCGGCGTGCGCACGGTCGTCGAACTGGCCAACCGGCGTGCGCCGGTCGCCGACGTCCACGACGACAACCTGCACCGTCTGACCCGACAGGCCGCGCTGCAGGTGGCCTCGCGAGCGGGGACCGAGCGCGTGCCGCACTTCGAACTGGTCGAGCGGGGTGACGACCCGGTCTACGGCCACGGCTTCGAGTTGATGCCGGCGCCCGATGACGGGGACCTGTTCTTCGACTTCGAGGGCCATCCCTTCTGGACGGCACGCGACGGACTGTTCTTCCTGGCCGGCCTCTTGGTGCGCGACCCGGACTCGACGTGGCGCTACGACGCGCGTTGGGCCCACGACCTCGACGAGCAGGCGATGATGATCGGTGGGCTGGTGGAGTACTTCGCGGCCCGCCGGCGGGCCCATCCCTCGATGCACGTGTACCACTACAACCACACCGAGCGATCCTCGCTCGAGCGCCTGACGCGTGGGACGCGCGACGAGGTGCTGCTCACCGAACTGGTCGAGACCGGTCTCTTCGTCGACCTCTTCGTCGTGGCCCGCAACGCCCTGCGCGTGGGGACCGAGTCGTACGGTCTGAAGGATCTTGAGCAACTGACCGGCTTCACCCGCACGGGCGACATCGAAGGGGGCGCCGGCGCGGTCGTCGAATACGAGCAGTGGATGAAGACGGGCCGTCCGGCGCTGCTCGAGAACATCGCGCGCTACAACCACGATGACGTTCGCGCCACGAGGGCGTTGCGCGATTGGCTGCTGGAGCAGCGTCCCGCGGACCTCGAGTGGCGCGAGGCGACCACGGAGGCGCCGTCGCACGAACTCGACACCGATGCCCTCGTCGAGGGTCTGCGCACGTTCGGTCCCGAGAGCCCCGAACACCTGCTGGGCGACCTCTTGAACTACTGGGGCCGCGAGCGATCGGCCGACGTCGCACCGAAATTCGCGTCGCTGTCGTCGGATTTCGGATCGCTCTACGTGGACCCCGACTACATCGCGAACCTCTCGTTCGTACGATTCGAAGAGGGCGCCACGCGCGCTGGCGAGGCCACGCGCCACGCGGTCCTGACGTGGCCCGAGCAGGCCGTGGACACTTCGCTGTTCGAGCGCCAGGCGAGCGTGCTCTACACGGGCGTCGGCGTCGAGCACGGCTACGGGCGCATCATCGAGATCGACCACGGGCGCCGCGAGCTGACGATTCGCTGGGGCGCGGTCGACGAGGAGGCCGGGGGACTACCCATCGCGATCACCGTCGACAAGTACTACTGGCCCCGCGAGAAGCCAGGCGTGCTGTTCCACCTCGCCGAACAGGTGCTGCACCCCACGTCCGACGATCCGCCCAGCGCGGTGTCGATGGCGTTGCTCGGCCGCGACCGCCCGAGGTTCATTTCGGGAGGTGGTCCGGTCGACGGGCTCTTTCGCGACGACCTCGACGCGATCCTGGAGTGGGTGGGCCATCTCGACCGCAGCTACGTCGCGATCCAGGGGCCGCCGGGCACGGGCAAGACCTACAGCGGTGCCCACATCATCCACCGATTGATAACGGACGGCCGGCGCGTTGGCATCACCGCCATGAGCCACGCGGCGATCAACAACCTGCTCCAAGCCACCCTCGACGTCTTCGCCGAACACGGCGACCTAGATCGGGTGAGGACCCTTCGCCAGGGCCCCCGGCCCCGAGGGGGCGGCATCGACGGCGTGCGCTACAACCCCAAGGCCGCGGAGTTCGAGAGCAACGACTTCAATCTCGTCGCCGGGACGACGTGGCTCTGGTCGCGCGCCGGCATCCGGCCCTATCCGGTGGACGTGCTGATCGTCGACGAAGCGGGTCAGCTGTCGCTGGCCGACACGATCGCGGCGGCCAACGGCGCGCGCAGTCTGATCCTGCTGGGCGACCCCCTGCAACTGGCCCAGGTATCCCAGGCCGAGCACCCGGGCGGCTCGGGTGCCAGCGTGCTCGAGCACGTGCTCGGCGAGCACGTGACCGTCCCCGACGACCGGGGCGTCTTCATCTCCGAGACGAGGCGCATGCACCCCGACGTCTGCGCCTTCATCTCCCATCAGATCTACGAGGGCCGCCTCACGAGCCACTCCAGTTGCGCGCAACAGCGCACCGAGTTCGGCACGGGCCTCCGCTGGATCCGCTCGGCGCACGTCGGACGATCCACCGAGTCGACGGAGGAGTCGTCGTTGGTGATCGAACAGATCCGCTCGATGCTGGGCACCCCCTGGGTCAACCAAGAAGGCGAGTCGGCGCCGCTGACGGCGCGCGACTTCATGGTCGTTGCTCCCTATAACGACCAGGTCGATCTCCTGCTGCGCGACTTCAGCCGCGAGGCGGGATTGGCCGGTGTCCGCGCCGGCACCGTGGACAAGTTCCAAGGCCAGGAGGCGCCCGTGGTGTTCTTCACGATGACGACCTCCTCCGGTCCGGACATGCCGCGCGGTCCGGAGTTCCTGTTCTCGCGAAACCGCCTCAACGTGGCGGTGAGCCGGGCGCGGTGCCTCGCCTATCTCGTCTGCACCGAGGAACTGCTCAACTCTCGCGCGCGCACTCTCGACGAGATGCACCTCATCGGAACACTGAGCGCGTTCGTGGAGCAGGCGACGGTCGTCACGAGCGCCGCCGCGGCCCCCTAGACGAAGAGCGACGCGTAGGCGTTGAGCGCCGGCTGTCCGCCGAGGTGGGCGAAGAGCACGTGGGCGTTTTTCGGCACCTCGTGGTTCGTGACCATGTCGATCAGACCGGCTAACGATTTGCCCTCGTAGACCGGGTCGGTGATCATCGCTTCGAGAGACGCCCCGAGTCGCATCGCGGCGAGCGTGCGCTCGTCGGGGATGCCGTAGGTGCCGGCGTGGTAACGATCGTCGAGGACCACCTCGTCATCGGCGATCTCGCGCTCGATCCCGATCAGCTGCGCGGTGTTGCGGGCGATGCGCGCCACCTGGGCCCAGGTCTCGGCCGGCTTGGCCGACGCGTCGATGCCCACGACCACGGGCCCGTCGTTCTCGAGGGCGAAGCCGGCGATCATGCCGGCCTGGGTCGACCCCGTCACGGAGCAGACGAACACAAAGTCGAAGTGCACGCCCAGGTCGCGTTCCTGTTGGCGGACCTCGAGCGCCCACCGCGCGAACCCCAGGCCGCCGAGACGGTGGTCCGACGCGCCGGCGGGAATGGCGTAGGGCTTGCCGCCGCGCTGTTCGACCTCGGCCAAGGCCCGCTCCCAACTCTCCTTGAAGCCAATGCCGAAGCCGGCCTTCACCAGTCGCACGTCGGCACCCATCAGACGGCTGAGCAGGATGTTGCCGACCCGGTCGTACGTGACGTCGGGCCAGTCGACCCAGCTCTCCTGGACCAGCACGCACTTGAGTCCGGCGTGGGCGGCCGCGGCCGCCACCTGGCGGGTGTGGTTGGACTGGACGCCGCCGATCGACACGAGCGTGTCGCAGCCCTGGTTAAGTGCGTCGGCGACCAGGTACTCGAGCTTGCGCACCTTGTTGCCCCCGAAGGCGAGGCCGGAATTGACGTCGTCGCGCTTCGCCCACACCGTCGCACCGCCGAGGTGCGCGCTCAGACGCTCGAGCGGATGGATGGGGGAGGGGCCGAACGTCAGGGGGAAGCGCTCGAACGAGTCCAGGGCCATGGGTTCCTCCTCGTGGTGGTCGATTCGAACCTACCAAGCAGGCCTGCGGAGGGGACGGCCTCGCTGCCGCGCGTCGTCCACTCGCGGCGCTGCCAAGGGCAACTTTGGTCCCCCGAGGTGCTAAAGTGGTTATCCCACCACGGAGACGGAGGCCCGGTGCATTTGCACCCGGTCGCAGCGCGCTGTTAAGGTGGGCATCCCCGTAGTTGGGTTAAAACAACTACGGGTTCGAGGGAGCAATCCCGAGATGGTGTACTTCGCACCTCCGACCTCGGTCGTGTGCGTTGTCGCTCCTTGAAAACGGAAGAACGAGAGCCAAAAGCCAGTACGGGCGACGATGGACGGATCTAACCGGACGCGTCGTTCGTCAAAAGAAGTGAGTAGTAGGCAATGGGTCCACCCCGTGGATCCGTTGTCGTCAGATGAAAATTAGAGTCTTTCATCTGGCTCTCTGATTCGTAGGGGACTTCGGTCCGTGAAAAATCTTGATGGAGAGTTTGATTCTGGCTCAGAATGAACGCTGGCGGCGTGCTTAACACATGCAAGTCGAACGGAATCCAAGGAGCTTGCTCTGGAAGATTTAGTGGCGAACGGGTGAG
>Ga0187847_10001393_pt1 | contig 21837 bp, 18 predicted proteins | sample June2016WEW_4_10_FD_132458 | JGI IMG/M metagenome (GOLD analysis project Ga0187847, IMG submission 132458) | Peatland microbial communities from SPRUCE experiment site at the Marcell Experimental Forest, Minnesota, USA - June2016WEW_4_10 | ecosystem: Environmental > Terrestrial > Soil >...
GTCTGGAGCATCTTCTGCTTTGGTCTGATTGGCGAAGACAGCATCAATTCCTCGCACAGTTCTATCACTACCGAAAACGAGGCTCCTTGCTTCATGCCACTTAGTTACAACTGTAGTACTAAGAGGTCACGGTTCCTGGTAAATGTGGTCGCGTCCCACACCTTCTCGTCCAAATTCAGACCGACGAACCAACGGAAAGGGATGCTGTAGTCGATCTCCTCCATCAACAGTTGCTCGCTCCGCATCGAGCAGAGCATCTACAAAAGCTGCGCCCGCAGAAGCTTCTCCGACGGAATCGATGGCCGGCGACAAGCAGCCTGCATCGCATCGAATAGCGGCGACATGCTGCCCTGAATCTCGTCGGTCATCGACCGGACCGTACGCAGAGGATGATCCTTCCCCACCCGCTGCTCCTGCGACAAGTAACTGAACATATCGGCTTGCGGATCATCTATCCCGCGCACGCTTCCTTGTTCCTCAACCACACTGCGGAATTGAGGTGTCTTCTTCAGCACCCAGCCAGACGCAGCGACGCAGCGCTCGCGATATGACCAAACTTCGGATCTTCAATCTGGTCATCCACCGACGCTGAACCGTGAAACTAAGCATGCTCGAAGACGCTAAATCTCTCCAGGAAGCCCCGGCCAATGATCGACGGTCTCACTCATGTGGGAATCATCCATGTTAAGCACCGCTCAAAACGTAAACTTGGCGGCGACCTGCAGGAGCCGAGGCGATGCGGCCTGTACTACGTGGCCGAATAGCGGGCTCGAATAATCGCCATTGACGGCCGACGGCCCGAAGAATTGGGAGTGATTGAAAACGTTGAATACCTCCGTCCTCAGTTGAAGCGACTTTGCTTCAGTTATGCTGATAGATTTCAGCAGCGCAAGGTCGGTGTCGAACATTCCTGGCCCAGGGAAATATCGCCGGTTGGCATCGCCAGGAGTGCCCAAAGCGTTTGCAGCGAACCGGGCAGTATTGAAATAGGGCTTGCCGTTCGCCGGGTGGTGGTTAATTTTTAACGGGCCAGACATAACGTCCGGCAAGTCGAGGTAGCGATTATTCACACCATTGGGATTGCTTCCTTGGAGAGAGTTATCGTCGTCGGTAGACAGCGTGACAGGGAAGCCCGTGCTGTCGCGAGTGGTTCCCGACAGTTCCCAGCCTTGCATTAAGCCATTGGAGGGTCGAAACAGGCGCTCGAATGGGAGCACATAATCGTAAGTGACCACTAAGTTATGCTTCAGGTTGAAGGCCGAAAGTGCCCGCGTGAGCGAAACATTGTAAGGATCGACGGCATCCGCAAGGCTCGACGCTTGGTCGATTGACTTGCTGTAGGTATACCCCGCCGTGACATTGAGTCCATGCCCAGTGTGCCGCAGGCTGGCCTGAAATGAATTGTAATTGGAATTGCCAATGCTTCCTTCGTAATCGTCATTGCCGAAGTTGCATCCAAGAGCTGCGCGAGTGCAACTCACTGTCTGACCGGAAGCTGTAGTGTACGTGGTGTTCTCTCCGCCTGGTCCACAACCAGCCAAAGTGAGGCAAAGAGCCGGGTCGCCGGGGTTTGCCGAATACACAAGCAGCAGGTGATGGGCCTCTGAGGCGACATAGTTCAACTGCAACATGGCGTTCGCACCCAATTCGCGTTCGAGCGAAAGAAAATACTGCTCGGTGTACGGATAGGTGTTTGTAGGCGGCGGCGCCGTCATACCTTGGATTGTTCCGTATACGGAGTAATTGATGTTCGAGATAGGGTGCGCCACGGAAGCGCCGAACGGAACAAAAGTCAACGGAAATGGGTTAGTATTCGTTGCGCCGGTTGCTGCATCGGTGAATGGCGTAGCGAATAGCGGGGGTTCTGGACTGGTGTAACTCAATCCGTATGGGGGTTGCGGCTCATCGAACGCGATCGTGTTTCCCTGAATGACCGAATGATAAACTCCATAGCCGGCTCGTATGCTCATTTGCTTCGGTCCGCCAAACACCTTGCCGAGCCATCTGTGCGATCGGCTCGAAGAGTATGCCAGACCCATACGCGGTGAAAAACGATTCCGTGCCGGCACGAGCGTATTCGGAATCCCCACGTCGGTCGGGTACACCAGACCGACCGGAGCTGTTGGATAAACTGCAGATTGTTTCCCTGGGATGAAGGTAGGAATCTGGTTGTATTTTTCGGACCAGTACTCCATCAACTCCCAGCGGACTCCGTAATTCAGGGTAAGATTGGGCGAAACCTGCCAACTGTCCTGCGCGAAAGCCCCAGCATATTTATGTCGCGGATAGTACGACTGCGAATCGGCCTGGTTATAGAGGTTTGGCGCTCCCACTAGGAAATCCGCGAAGTCTAGACCGATTTCGCTGCCCGTGAATGTAAAGCCGCCGTTAAACTCGGGATCGGGATGGATGTTGATCTGGTCGAGGATCCCCTGCAGGCCGGCCTTGATTGTATGCTTGCCTACGACCTTTGAGAAATCGTCGCTTATCGTGAAGGTATTGTTTTCTTGCGTCAGATTGGTGATGGGCTCCCCGACGACAAACGAGTTAAAAATCATATTTTCGGGCCCTTCGATAGGAGTGGCCAGCGGAACAATACCTTGGGTTCCAATACCAGTGACAAAACCTTGCGATGCCAGGCTTAGCCCGACTGCGCCCGAGGGTTGACCCACGTTGTTGTAAGTCCGCATATAGCCCACATGAGCCTCGTTCACACTGGTAGAGCCGATTGTCTTTGCATCTCCAAGGCTGATTAATTGAGCGTTTCCGATATTCAGGGCACCGAAACCTGGGACCGAGGAGCCTCCTTGTTCCGTGGGATAGGGGTCGTTAACAATGTAATTATCGTAAAAGTAATAGGCCGTAAGCTGGCCCCAGCGCGTGTCACCGCCATCGAGGCGACCGCTAAGCTTGTCTTCGCGTACAGTCTCTGCCTGGGAACCGGTCGAGAAGATCGCGTCTCCTACATTTGGCTGGGGAATGTACTGTAACAGATGCCGAGCCGGTGAGGACCACGCACTCGTTGGGATGACCGCGTCGGGAAAGACGCAATCTGCGGACGAGGTGCAGTTTGATGCGTAGACGGCCGGCAAAACGTTTGCGTTGTTAGGATCGACGGGCTGATACTCCCCTGCGACAAAGTAATACGGTTCACCGTCACTTACGGGATACCCAAGTTTCGTTTGTAGAACCGTTCGGGCAAGATACGGTCCACTCACGGTATTCGGAACCGCAATCTGAGTCCCATTTACCGTGGCCGTGGTCGCAAAACTTCCTGCCGTATCCGAAAAGTTCCCAGAACGCTCCGCGAGCGTAGGGACGGGAATGTCCCCAGTGGAAAGACCGTTGGTTGTGCGTGTTCCCTGATAGTCGGCGAAGAAGAAAAGCTTGCTTCTCTTACTGATCGGCCCGCCCAGGGTGCCTCCGAACTGGTTTTGACGGTATGGTTCTACAGTCGGAGAGAAAAAGTTTTTTGAGTCCAGTGCCGTGTTGCGAAGGAATTCGAAGGCACTGCCGTGCAGGTGATCGGTCCCGGACCTGGTTACGACATTGATGATTCCCCCGGAATAGTTTCCGTATTCAGCGTCGAAATTGTTTGTCAATATACGAAACTCGGAAATTGAATCGAGATTAGGGATAATCAAGGTGCCACCGTTCATTAACTCCTTGACGTCACTTCCATTGACCAGGAAGCCATTGGCATCTTCACGTTGTCCGGCTATCGACTCGTTGCCGGGGTTCAAGGCTCCCGAAGGATTAATGGTCAAAGTGGCTCCCGCCATCACGATGGAGTCGGGTGTTTGAGTCGACATGGGCACGATGCCCGGTTGAATTGCCAGCAAGTCCGTGTAGCTTCGTCCGTTCAGCGGCAGCCCGGTCATCTGTGAGCCCGATATGACCTCGCCGAGATGAGTCGTGATCGTATCGACTTCGACAGTTGCGTCGGCATCGCCGTTCACCGTCACCGTGTCTGCCTGCGCGCCGACTTCAAGCGCCACATCTACGCGGAGGGCGGAATCCATGTCGACCGTCAGCGCCGTCTTGCGCTGCGTCTTGAATCCGTTTGCAGATACAGTAAGCTCGTATCCCCCTACAGGAAGCGTCGGAAACGAATAGAAGCCTTGCCTGTCGGCAATTGTCTGAAACACCGTAGGCAGAGCGGAACGAACCAGTTTCAGTGTCGCTCCCGGAATCACCGCTCCGCTCTGATCCGTTACCGTTCCTGAGATAGAGCCATTGGCCACGGCATACGACTGCGCGGGAATCGCCAGGAAGATCGTCCAGGCGAAAACCTCTATCAAGCGCCGGCGCTTAATAAAGAAGCTGAAACGACGCGTCATGGCGCTCCTTAAACGGCAATCCGAAGGCGGCGGGTTCTTCCGGTCAGGCATTATTCACGCGTCACAGAAATACGCTACCATGGGTCCTTTTTCGGTCATAGTGAAGGGTTGGTGGTGAACAGGGTGGTTCAGGTCAAAACAGAACCTTCACCCCAACCTGCAATTCACGCGCAGAGTTAGCTGCCGCGGTCACCTGACCGAACGTCGCGGTTCCAACTATGGCATTTGGCGCTGCCAACGCGTCGTGGTTGGTTGCGTTGAACGCTTCCAGCCGCAACTGTGTGCTAATCCACTCGGTGATGTTGAACTTTTTGTGCAAGGCGATGTCCAGGTTGGCCACCCCAGCGGAGCGCAGTAAGTTACGGCTGGCGTCGCCGAACGTATACGGAGCATTCGGTGCGAATGCCGCCGTATTGAACCACTGCGTCTTGTTGCGGGTTGGCTGTTGTGTCACCGGGTTAATCGCAGCCCGAAAGTTTCCGACCACATTCGGTCTGTCATTGTTTCCGTCCAGGCTTCCCTGGCCGGAGTTGGAGGGGTTTCCGTTGACGGTGAGATTGAAGGGCAGTCCGGTGCTCAAGGTCACGATGGGGTCAATGCTCCAGCCGCCGAGAACTGAATTCTCATAGCGGTTCCAGCTGCTGCCGAATTTTCTGCCGTGGCCGAAGGGCAGATCGTACACTGCGGATCCCGTCAGATGCTGAGTAATATCCTGGCTCGATGGGGCGCGGTCTGCTTGTATATCTTCATCGTTCTGCAGGCCGCCCGACTCGTTCTCTCCCAGCGCCATGGTTTTCGAATAACTGTAGGCGACAAGCAGGCTAAGGCCCCGCGCATATCTCTTTTCAAGCTTTGCCTGCAGCGCGTTGTAGTGGCTGTAGCCGATTTTTCCAATGCGCACAATATCGGCAAGGGAAATGATGTATGGTGTGCCCGAGACAGCCAAGTGTTGGAACGGACGGTTATTGTTGGTGATACCGGATTCGGGAGGAGCCTGGTTTGCATCATACTGCATCCAATTACCGACGAGGTTATTGGCGGCGTAGCCGACTTCAAACAAGATGTCACCGCGCAGTTCGCGCTGGATGTTCAGGTCCCACTCCTGCGCCCTTGGCCAACGCCCGCGGGTATCGTCAGAGACTGTCAACACGCTACTCGCATTCGCCGGAGAGAGGATGCCGCTCGGGAAACCTCCCTGTAACGTGAACGTGGGCACCATCGTCGTAGGCGAGTTCGACAAGGCAATCTGCAGGTGGAAGGGTGGGTTGATCTGGAGCGACTGCATGCCGCCCGGCTGTTGCGCATTCGCGTAGAAGATGCCGTATGCGGCGCGGATCACCGTTTTGTCGCCGGGAAGACTGTAGGCAAAGCCCACTCGCGGGGCAAACTGCAGATGGTCCAGGTCAATGGTAGACCGGCTTGCTCTGCTTTCGCCTTCCTCGCCTGCCAGCACAAGAAGCGGGCTCCCGATCTGATCCAGATTGTCGTTAGCAAGATGGTTGAACTTATCGAGGAAGGGGCGATTCAACTCCCAGCGAACTCCGGCATTAATGGTCAGCCGACGGTTGACTCTCCAGTCGTCGAGAATGAAAAAGTGAGTCAACGGGGCGCGATCCGTAACCGTCTCCAGGTTCGACAGATTGCCCGAGGCGGGAATTCCGAGGAGAAAATCCGCAAATGGACCATATTGCGAAGCCGTCACACTGTTGGTCTGCCGTGTATATCCGCCCGTGAAGCTCAGCGTGCCTTCCGACTGCTGCGCGCTCACGAAATTTGTCTGCAGCCAATACTGTTGAACGCCGAACTTGACGTTGTGCGCACCCTCTGCCCAGGTGATATCCCCTGAAACCTGATGCGCTTCGGTGCTCGTCACATTGCCTTTTCCGCCACCGCCCAGGCTCGTAAAGCCGCTAATGCTTGTGCTGACGAGGCCTCCAGGAATGGTTGTATCCGCGCCCTTAAATCCGATCTGTGCATTCAGGTTCGGACTGCTGGGGCTCGATGCCACAGAGTTAAGATAATTCCATCCCGTACGTAAGGAGCTGATGAGCTTCGGGGACCAGATGCGGTCGTAGCCGACCGCGAAGGCATGCCCGTAATCGTTGGTCGGTTCTGCCGAAGTGTAGTAGACACCGTTCACAGGGGGCAGCGTAATCGTTGCAGGATAGTTCTGGTTCTGCAGACTCCACCGGAAGAAGAGGGTTTGCTTGTCGGTGAGGTTATTGTCGATCCTGAAGTCGTATTTCACAGGAAACTGATTTGCAGGCGCAACATAGGTATAGTTGAAGGTTCCGCCTGCAGTTGGAATGGGTACATTTTGCAATAATTGCAGCGCCACCGCGTCCAGCCGTTTTTGTGAAATTTGATACGAACCTACGGGGCAGTTAGCCGTGGCCGTAGTGACTTGCGGGAAAGCTTGCCGCGTGCCGTTGCTGTACGTTGCAGGATCGTAGACCGGACCTGGGAAGCATCCTGTCCGCTCGGCTGCAGTAGGGAGCGTGTCATGCGATGTCGCGCTTTCAATCAGCCGCAGCAATTCGAAGTCACCAAAACCGAAAAGCTTGTTTTTGATAAACGGTCCGCCAATGCTGGAGCCATAATCGGTGCGGTTATAGGGTGTTTTCCCGGCAAAAAACGGCGTTGCATCGAGGGCATCGTTGCGAAAGAAGCCGTACCCGGTTCCATGCAACTGATTGGTCCCCGATTTGATCGAGACGCTGACGACACCCGAAGACGAGCGGCCATATTCGGCCGAGTAGCCATCGGTCACCACCTCGAACTGGCTGATGGCGTCAATCGATGGCTTGATCGCCTCTTTTTGGTTGCCGTAGGTATAGCGGATGAACTGGGCATTGTTGTCAATTCCGTCCAACAGAAAGCCCACATTGTAACCCTGCTGGCCACCGATACTGATGCCAACGCCCGCGATGGGAGGCGCCGTGCCCGCCGACAGCGCTGCCAGCTGCAGATAATCGCGGCCATCGGCGCTGCTCAACGGCAACTCGACAATCTGATCGTTTCCGATCACCGTGCGGCTGGTGGAATCGGAGGTTGTCAGCACCGTGTCGGCCGCCGAAACCGTAACCGTCTGCGACACTTCGCCGATCTGGAGCGTGGCATCGATCTTGCGCACGTCTCCGATCGAAAGCAGCAGGTTACTTACGCTGAACTGCTCAAAGCCCTTCGCTTCTACGATGACGTTATATCTTCCAATACGAAGCGGCGGAGTGCGGTATTCGCCGTGCTCGTCTGTCTCGACGACGGTTTTCGCTGAAGTCTCCGCACTCGTAACGGTCACGGTTGCCCGAGATATAGCGGTTCCTCTAGCATCCGCGACAGAACCCAAGATGACGGCATCCGTCGCTTGTTGCGCAAAAAGGGACGAGCTCAATGACAGCGTGACGACCCACAAAACCATGGAAAGAATCTGCTTTGACACAATGACCTCCACGAAACTCTGCCGCATCGATTGGACACAGAGTGGCTTGAGCCTTTAATGGCGAACAGGGGTATTTACTTGACGCCACCTGATACAACAGGTTGTGGTTTGACCAAGATTGCGAATGGGACGGGGCCTGTCTGCACGGCCTGTTGAGCCAATCGATAGAACAATTTACCGCGCGATTTGGATGTGCGGCGGTTGAATCGAAAGGTGAACTCGTCCAGGTAATCGTCCAGATGCTGTGGTCCAATTGCGCCCTGATGAGTGCCCAGCAGCCATCGTTTCAGCAGCGCGATCACGCGATGGACACGTGGAAGCAGGTGCTCGTCCGATTCCTGATGGCTTTGTACCTGGCGTTGATGGACGTATCCTTCCAATCCCAAATAAGCCCTCCAGCCGTCGGTTCGGACCGTGCTTCCCGGCGCAATTGCCTGTCCAATAAACCCGTGCAGGCTGGCCTTGGTCACGTCTGGAATGCGGCGTAGACGAATGCGCCCTATGCCATTGCCATCTTCCTCGGCAGCGATGATGATCAGGAACTTGTCCTCTGTTTGCCTTCCGATTACGCCGGTTTCCTCTCCGCCCCAGTAGGCCTCGTCCACTTCGACAACGCCATCCAGCCGGTCGCGGCCGGGGCGAACCATGGCGCGACGCAACTTATGCAGCATCGCCCAGGCCGTCTTGTAGCTGCCGAGGCCGAGAACTCGCTGTAAGCCCAAAGCGCTGATGCCATTCTTCTGGCTGGTGATCTGCCACATGGCGCGGAACCAGATCGTCAGAGGCACGTGGCTGTCCTGGAAAATGGTCCCCGAAGTGACCGACATCTCATACCGGCAATGGTCGCAAAGCCACCGCGCCCGTCGAATCGACCAGGCATCGGTCCCTGCGCAACGAGGACACGCCCAGCCGCCCGGCCAGCGCAGTGCCGCGAGGTATTCAACGCAGGCTTCCTCGGTGCAAAAACGCCGCTCCAACTCCAGCAACGTCTTCGGATAGTCCTCGTCCATCGCCCCAAACCCTACATCTTGGGGTCGGTGGCGTCAAGTAAATACCCCTAATGGCGAATAATCTGACTTCGAGGGCTGTATTGCCGAGAATGGACAAAAACAACCGCTCTATTCGGGATGAGCGGTCACGCCAACTCTCTGACCGGGGAATGGCCAGAGAGCCCTGAACAACAAGTGGCGCTGCGCTCAATAGGGTTCGCTATGCGGCGACAACAACCCCTGCGCTTCCGCAGGAAATCGAGTTCGCTTGCGAATGCGCGCACCGGGTCCATCCTCAGAACCTTTTGGTCGATCTTCGTATCAAATATGGTCATAAAAACGTCTACTCGAAACCAGTGATCCGAATCCAATCTTTGTTGCAGCGTTTACTGATCGCCGGCCCTCACTTAGCCGCACTATCCGTCTTGATCTTGGCTCTGGGCTGCGGCGTCAGCACATCTTCATCGGGATTGGGGCACGGCTTGATCGTGCATTTTGACTCATTGATCGGCGTTGTCTTCGTGTAGTTGTGCCAAAAATCCGCATCGCCGGGAACCGTGTAGAGCGTCACCCGTTGACCGAGAGAATATTCGTCCGTCGTGGGAATAATGCGTGTTGCATCGGCGCCGAGCCAGTGAGCCAAATAATCCTTGGTATTGACCGCGCGGTAGGAGGCGACATCGCTGAAGCGAATATCGGTCCCCGTCATATCCTCGCCTTCGCGCTCCATGCCGCGGTCCTCTTCTGAATGGTCGTATAAAGGATGAGAGATACCCACCAGAACAATCTTGATGTCTGGCGTCGAATTGAGTGCGTCGGCCGCCTGTTGCAGGCATGGCAGCGCAGCGTCTTCGACACGGGCTGGAAACTTTGCATCCTTGCTAAAGTCAATGGAGCAGAGCTTTGTGACACCAGCTGGCAATGGTTTTTGTTGTGCAAGTGTGGGTGCCGTGACGCTTGCAACCGCGGTCACCGCAAAGAATAGGAAGTAGAACATTCTTCGATCCATACGATTCCTCTTGCGTGATCTCAGGTTAATCGGGAGTGGTTCGCTGCTCTGCAGAACAAAATGCGGTCGATTGCAATTCGCAGCGGCACGCCAATCCCTCTCGTTTCTCTCTAGTGCAATCCACCTAATGAAGCTTCAGGCGCGAGCCCAGGTATGTCGTTGCCTCCTGGAATCAAGCCTTCATAACAGGCCTCTTCCCAATTCTCGTACTTCGCCTGAGTCTCGGCGGTCACAGGCCCGGGAGGCACTCCGCCGTCGCCACCGAAGAAGCCGCGGTGTTCGTCGAAGGCAAATGTCCACGGGCGTGTATAGACCGACGGATCGTCAAAAATGGCTTCATAGTGGAAGTGATTTGCGTCAGTGAACGTGAAGCGCTCCGTGTAGTGAACCTTGTCGCTGGAGAAGTCTCCGGCTCGGCTCAAACGCCCCTTGGCATTGTTGCTGGTCGTGTCGACAACCAGAGTGTTGCCTTCCCAATGGCCGCGCGAGTCGCCAAACCACAATTTCAGGTCGCTGCCGATATGTGGCCGGTTATCGAGATAGATGATCCGGTACTGCTCGGCGCCTTCGAAGATCAAGAGGATGTAACCCGGGAATTGTTCGATCTGCACATCGTGCCAGGTAAATTGGCGAACTGCGCCAAGCGGCCAGCAGCGCTGCTGAGGATCGATATCTCCGTAGCGTGTCGGTGTGTAGTAATTTGCAAACAGATCCTGCTGATGCGCAAGTGCCTCGGGAGTGTACGGAATATCGTAGTTCGATGTATCGACAATCCGGCTTGGCGCATTGCGCGGCCTTCTGCGACGTGTCGCACCAGGCTGACCGGCAGTCGAGGCATCCTGCTGTTGCTGCTGTTCAAGCTGTGCGATATTCGGTGGGTCACCGTGTCCCCGTTGCCCTATGTTGGGATCGCCCGCAACCGGCGGAGGAGGTCCTCCTGCATTGGCCGTGCCGGCCGCAGGTCGCGGCCCGGGCGGAGGAACGCAGTTCACATCGCCGTTTGTGGGATTGGTCAGGCAGCCCATGCCGTAATACACGGTGGTCCACACGCCCTCAATATCGGGCTGTCCGTCAGGCCGCCGCTGCAACGGTGTGCCCCCGGCTCTAACGCCGTCCTGCGCAACACTGAGACCGCACGAGATCCCTCCTAACATCATCCCGATAACAAATGCTCTGACGCTATTCATCGTTTTTCTACTCACCTGCAACTCTCCTGTTTTTCCTGCACCGCTGTTCAAAATATCCTGCACTTCGGACGAGTTACGGATAGTACTTTCCGAGATCGAAGCCATAGCAGACATAATCCAGTAACTGCAGGTTCGTCTCCTTACGTCGGTAGAGGATCAAGTCGATATGCCACGTCTTTTGAAATACCTTGGGGTCGTCGATCGCGACTTGATAGTTGATGTGATCGGCGTCCAGCAACGTGTAACGCTCGACCACATGAAGAGCGTCGCTGTGGTAGTCGCCGGCGTGATCGAACCATGTCGAGTCATTGAAATCGACCGAATCGACTACCAGCGTATCTCCCTCCCACTTCGCCCGCGAGTCCCCCAACCACCAATTGATGTGTCCCGGTGGATGATCGCTCCCGTTGGTGTAGATAAAGCGGTGGGCCTCCGCGTACTCGTATAACAACGTCAGCTTGTCGCCGTTTGGCTTCTGGAAGATCTGGAACGGTAGATTATGCGCGTAGTTGATGCGCGGAACGCCCGGAAGATAGCACTTGGCAACCTCCGGGTCGTCCGTGCGTCGCTTGTCATAGTTTTCCTGGCGTTGCTTGAGCGCCGCAGGGAGGTAGGGAATCTCGTGCTCTTCCACCATGCTCTGCGCGCCGGGCGAAAACTTGTCCGCAATGTGATCCTGCAGATCTGCATCTGCAGTGCCGACGCTCTGCCAGATTCCGTTGAAATCCGGCTTCCCATCGGCGAGACGCGGGATGGCGCCCGGACTCGCGGATTGGGCTACAGCGCTTGAAACCAGCAGGCCGCCAGCAAATAGTGTGCTGCAGATAAGCTTGCTTATCATGAAATCGTCTTTCCCCTCTCTCGGCTTTTGGATTCGCGATTACTGATTTGCTTGTGCTTCGCCAGGGTCGCCGGGGGCACCTGTGCCCACCGAACCCGTAAACAAGCTGCGGCCATCCGGCAGCGTCACAGATGTGCCGTTAATGATCTTCTTGCCATTCTTGGCAAGATAGCCGTTCACTGTCAGCTCAATTCCCAGAGGAAAATCCGTCTCGCGAAGTCCGCGGCGCAGGAGTGCGTTGGGGCTGCCAAATTCGACTGCCCAACTGGTTACACTCTTGTCGGGATTCTCAACATCGACATAGATCCATCCGTGAGGATTGACCCAGGAAAGTTTGGCCAGCTTTCCGTGCAAAGTGATCGGCTTGCTGGCGTCGTATTCGGCGGCAAAGGAATGATGCGCAAAGGCCGGTGCAGAAACTGCAACAAGGCTCCCCGCGAGAATGGCACTAAGCAGAAGTTTCTTCATGGAATAGCTCCCTTCAAGTTGTGATTTCGTATCGACTGCGACGTTCAAGTTCAGTGAAAACCTGCAGCGGGTCGATCTCGCTACACGTAGCCGATGGCGCGCCCGGCCACTCCGATGCCGAGCCAAAGAATCAGAGACAATACTGCCGCCGGCTTTAACCACAGCGACGGGCCCTCACCTTTGCCCTCCTTGCGGGCCGCCCACACCTGCACCGCAAAATGGAAGACGACAGCGAACAAAAAGAGGACAATCTTGAGGCGAAACGCCGGGTTAAAGTAGTAGCGAACCGGCCCGTTGGCGACCATCAGGAATCCAGAGATCGCCATGAAAGTCACTGTGCCGCCAGTAATTGGCAAAAACTCGCGGGCCACCCGGGATACAGACTGTGTCCGCAAACCCAATCCCAGAAAACGCAGATCGACAAGCAGCACAGCCCCGCCGAACACAGCAAGCGCAAGGAGGTGTGCAATTTCGACGATGGCGAAAGCCCACGTGGAATCGCGCATGGTGACACCTAACCATGTGTGGGCCAGCCAGCGGCAGAATGCAAGAATCGACATCGACTTCGAAACTCCTTAATGGCGGAGCGACAGCAGCTCGCTACGGCCTTTCGAGATAAGCAATCATGCGTCCCGCGACGATGATTCCCGCCCAAAGGGTCAGGGAAACCACGGCTGCGACGCGCGCGCGCAACGGAATAGCCTCTGCCAGATCCCAATCGGCGACCTTGCGAAAAACCGACGTGTGAAAGATCAGTGGATTCAGCCCGACCAGGAAAAGCAGGGCCAGCTTAATGCGAAACGCCAGGTTGTAGTAATTTGTTCCTGCCTCGGCAATAAAAAGCAGCAGACCGGAGCCAAACATGACTGCAAAACCTGCCCAGGTCCAGGGAAGCACCTGCCGGGCGATGACTGAAACCGGCTCTCGCTTCATCAGAGCTCCAAGAAGGCGCAGATCGAAGACAGCGATGGTGCCAACCAGAACAGTGATGCTTAACACGTGAATTGACTCAATAATCGGAAACACCCACACCGACTCACGGATCGAGGTAGAGAAGCGCGTCTGGTACAGCCACTCGCAAAAATGTAAGAGAATGGGCATTGAAACAGCTCTCCGACTCAACTGGACAACTTCGCGTTCCGAAGAGGATGCATTTTCCTCGAACGCGGGTTATAGGACCTGGCGCGAACTACCGCGCCAATTACAGGTGGTAAAGATGATCGGCGCCGTATACAAGGCCGAGAGTGATCAGTGCGATGGCCACTTCGCCGACTGCACCGACAATGAATGGCCGCGCCCCTTGCTTGCTGAGTTCTCTCAAATTAGTACGAAGACCCACTCCCGCAAAGGTGAGCAGAAAAGCCCAGCGCGATAAATTGCCAAGCGCCAGGATCTGCGGCTTGGTAAAGAAGCCCACTGTTGCCAACAGGGAGATGAGCAGAAAACCGAGAATGAACTTGGGAAACTTGCGCCAGAGAAATGCCGCCTTGTTCTCGACTACAGCGGCTTTACCCTTCGATGCCCAGTAGATGGCATAACCAAGAACAATAAATCCGATCGTCGCGTTGCGGCAGGTCTTGGCAAGTACGGCTACCTTGCCCGCTGCGTCAGAGTAGAGCGCGCCCGCTGCTGTTGCCTCTGCCGTGTTATCCACCGCAAGCCCTGCCCAGATACCATACGCGCGATCGCTCAGGTGCAAAGCATGGCCAATGACCGGAAAAACGAACAGCGAAATTGCTCCGAGCGCCAGGATTGCGGCGATCGCGTAGGACGAGTCTTCCTCGTCGGCATCGATAGCGCCTTGCGCCGCAATGATCGCCGACACACCGCAAATGGAGGAACCGATGGCCAAGAGGCTAATGAGCTTTGGTTTTAGGTGGAATGCGCGGCCGAGATAGGTCATAAAGCTGAGCGCGAGCACGAGCTCAATGGCGATCAGAGCCAATGACAATCCGCCAAGACGGCTGATATCTCCGAGCAGAAAGCGCGCACCGAGCAGGACGATGCCGGCCTTCAGCCAGAATTCGTAGGTTGCCACACCGGTCCGAAAGATGGCCGGCACACCAACCGTGTTGGAAATCGCCAAGCCAATCAGGATCGCCCATAACACATACTCGATGTTAGGCAGCACCAGATGATGCGCTTTACCATAGGCAGCGATCGAGTGCTCGATGAACTTGCCACCGTACCCTACGACGGCAAGCAGAACGATTCCGGGAAGAAGCTCGACGATGGGCTTCGTTGACAGCGCGGTCCGGCTAACAAAGTTAGGCGCGGGATTCGAGATGCTTGAACTTGCCATAGAATACTTCTCCTGTGGAGTTGGTGAAGTTACCAGGGAATTGTTTGCAAAATGCCAACGCGAACCAGTAGCGCCGCCAGAAGTGCAACCAGGACGGCCAAGGTATCTGTCGACCAGAAGTGAGATTTTGAATCTGCTGACATATGTCCTTTCTCCTTGCGCAAAAGGGGGCTAGAAAAGAATCTTCAAGGCGATTTGGTTTTGCCGAGGGTTGCCATTGACAGTCGTGATCGTGCCTAGCGTGGTTGGCGACTGCACATTCAGAGCTGGAGATCCATATTGAGGCGTGTTGGTCACGTTGAAGGACTCCAGGCGCAATTGAGCACGAACGCGTTCGTTGATCGCAAGCGTCTTGTGCACAGCGGCGTCGAGGTTTATAACTCCCGGGGAGACGATCAGATTGCGGGGCGCATTGCCATATGTACCCGAGGGCTGAACAGCCAGGGCGCAAGGGTTGAACCATTCCGCCGTGCGGTGCGTTTGACCTGCGGAGGCTGCGCAGCTTGGATTGCCGCTGATCGAACCAGCCTGATAGAGACTGCCCACCAGAATCGGTCTGTCTGCCGTGCCTCCGCTGTTCGAGGGATTCTTGGATTCCGTGAGATTGAGAGGCGTCCCGGAGCTGAGGGTCAGGATGGGGCTGAAGTCCCAGCCGCCAAAAGCTCCGTCGAGCCAGCGGTTCCATGTACTGCCAAATTCATTACCGCGGCCGAAGGGCAAGTTGTACACGCCGCTGCCCACAAAGTGCTGGGGCAAATTCGTGTTCACCACTGCCCGCTCTGCTTGGATGTTATCGGGATTCTGAAAATCCGAGGTGTCGCCAACGCCGATCGTTTTTGAGTATGAGTAACCCGCGATGAAGGTCAGCCCCTTGGCATAGCGTTTTTCTGCCTTCACCTGCAGTGCGTTGTAATGACTCCAGCCCTCTTTCCACACCCGACTGACTGTGCTCAGGTAGATGGTCGGTGTGCCGGCAACGTCGGGAATGGTAGTGGACGGGTAGAGGCGGTTGGCGTTGATACCGCCGGCGGGCAACTCAGCTGTCGGTGTGGCCGGCGCTGGATTTCCATCGACCTGCCACCAGTTGTGGTCAAACTTATTGCTGTAATAGCCAATCTCCCCCACGATGCCGAACGGCAGGGCGCGCTGGATATTCAGGTTCCATTGTTGATCGATAGGAATATGGGCATGGCGGTCGAACGAGACCAGCGTCACGTTCTTCTTACCATTGGCATTGCTCAGCGCCAGCGCACCTGTCGCGAAGCCGCTCTGCAGGAACTCACTGGGAGAGTTGGCGCTTGGATTCGTGATCAGGCGTAACTCATTCACAGGAGGATTGTTCTCCATCGACTGCATGCCGCCGACAGTGATGGCGTTGGCATAGAAAATACCATAACCTCCGCGCAGCACAGTCTTGCTGTTTTCGGGGCTGTAAGCAAATCCAAATCGCGGCGCAACGCCCGTGTAGTCGACATCCTGCAGCGCTCGCTGCGCGCGCCCGCCGCCTAACTCACCGGGATAAATAAGCTGCGGATCGGCAGGATGGGTGTCTTCATCGAAGTTAGCAATCTTGTTGAATTTGTCCACTGCAGGCGGACTCAGCTCGTAGCGCAGACCCAGATTGAACGTGAGAGAACGCGTCGCCTTCCAGTCATCATGCACAAAGAAGTGGCTGTAGGGCGAGCGGAAATTGAGGATAGATGGACTGGATAGTTCCTCCTCCGATGATGCGCCGAGAAGGAAATCTGCAAATCGCTGGTCATTGGTGGGAGTCGCGGTTGGCGTGGGTGCGGAGTACTCGCCGTTGAAGTCGAAAATACCGCTTGTCAGTTGCGAACTGTTGAAGTTGGTCTGCAGCCAATACTCCTGCCAACCAAACTTGATTGAGTGTGCCCCCCGGGTCCAGGTCAGACTGGTGGAAACCTCGCGATCCTGGCTGTCATCGGAGTTGGGAACGTTGCTAATGCCGATGGTCGCGAAGTTGGTAATGGAGATTTCAGAGAAGCCCGAATTGTCAGTGGCCACGCCGGGAATACCTATGCCGGTCAGGCTTTGTTGTGGAAATGCCTCGTTCCAATGAATGCGGTTCCAGCCTGCGCGGAGGGACGCCAGCAGGCGCGGCGAAATCGCATAGTCGTATCCCACGACGAATCCCTGGCTGTTATCCGACTGGGCCCCGGTGCCTGCGTAGTATTCGCCGTCGAGAGGCGGCAGGGAGTTTGCGAGGGCGTTGCGGACCTGCTGCGAACTATACCGCGCGAAAAGGCTCTGACCCGAACGTAGCGCCTGGTCGAAGCGCACGTCCCAGCGGTAGTTGTTCTGGTCTCCGCTCTGGTTGAAGTAGTGATTGTCCGCTGCAAAAGCCCCGGTGCCGCTGAAGTTCGAGGCGGGGAAGTAAGGCAGCAGAACCTTGGCTATCGGATCGATGCCAGTTGTAATCTTGTTGTTCGGAAACTGCGTGCGGGATGTACCGTTGTATGTGCTTGGCTCATAGACTGGCGTCGAGAACTGCCCATTCTTCTGGGCGTCAGTAGGCACGAGGCTGTAAACGGTGCTCTGCGTGCGGAGTCGAAAGAACTCTGCATCGCCAAACAGGAAGGAGTGGTCCCTGCGTACCGGCCCGCCAAGCGTTCCGCCAAAATCGTTGTACTTGAACGGAAGTTTGGTTGCCGAAAAATCCGGCAATGCATCGGCCGCATCGTTGCGAAGAAACTCAAAGGCACTCCCTTGGAGACGGTTGGATCCAGACTTGATGTTGACGCTTACTACGCCGGAAGCGGAGCGGCCGAACTCAGCCGAATAATCGGTCGTCACCACCTTAAACTCACTAATGGCATCGATCGAAGGTTTGATGATCTCCTTCTGGCCGGAGTGCGCAGTCAGGATCTCCTGACTGTTGTTGTCAATGCCATCAAGCAGAAACGCGGCCTGGGCACCGGCCAGTCCGCCGATGGTGATGCCGCCGCCATTTCCCGAGCTTGCGCTTACGGCCGGCGCCGTCCCCGGAGAGAGAATCGCCAACTGTAGATAGTCGCGACCCGTGGTCCCGCCATTCAGTGGCAGATCCTCGATGTCTCTATTTGTGATGACCGTGCCAACCGACGAATCGGACTTCTGCAGCAGTTCCACCGTGGTGGCCTGCACTTCCACGGTATCGACAACATCGCCCACGGCCAGCACGGCATTGATTTCGCGCACGGCACCAATATCGAGAACAATTCCGCTCTCGTGGAATTGCTTGAATCCCTTATTCTCGATGTCCACTGTGTATTCGCCGATCTGCAACGGTGGCGTACGATACTGGCCGTTCTTGCCGGTTCCGGTTGTAGTCACGATGTCGGTGGCGCGACTGGTGACCTTCACTGTGGCGCCCTCGATCGCGCGGCCTGAAGGGTCGGTCACTGTGCCGGTGACAATCGCGTCCGCGGCGGACTGGCCGTGTGACACGGACGCGACGCAGGCGAGCAAAAATATTGCAAAAGCTTTCTTCAGCATGTTGCGTTGACCTCCTGAAGCGCGTCGGGGAGAGCGCCCTCAGATTGTTGCGCTCTTTTCACAGGTAGCGCAGTGGGGAATTTAAGGCAGCGCTCTCCTGTACGACCCGCTGGCTATCTTTGTGCGGAGCGACTCAGAAGTTACTGCATAGTCTGCATTGAATAACCTTCGAGAAAGACCTAGTTACTTCAACAGGTCCGCAATCTTTGCAATCCCCGCATTGGCACAGGCTTCATCTTTCTCTCCTCCTGGCGCACCACTTACTCCAATAGCGCCAATTACTTCCTGACCGGCTCGGATCGGAACGCCTCCGGCTGCAGCCACCGTCCCCTCGATCACGGGCGGCGGCGTCGCAGCGGCAGCCCAGGCTTTTGCAGTCTCGGCCGATGGGCGTTTGAACGTGAGCGCCGTGTAGGCCTTGCGCCGGCTATGCTCCAGCGTGTGCGGTCCGGTGCCGTCTCCGCGCACCTGCACTTTAATCAGCCCACTGGCGTCAAGCACCGTGAGACTTACTTGATAACCATCAGCGTGACACTTATCAAGTGCGCCATTTGCAACGACGAGCGCCGTATCCACTGAGAGAGCCTTCTGTGTCAGCAACGTCTGCCCGTGTCCCAAAACGGCATAGACGAGCAACAGGGGAAGAACCGTCGCGAATTGCCTGATGAATTGGATGGGAAAGCTGCTTAGTCTGACCATAACTGTTTAGTTCTCTCCAGGAGGCGCAGCATGAGCGTTGGCTTCGGCTGCCCCATTCTGCCCTCCCTGTGGAGTCGGCGGAACTGGAATCTTGATCGCCAGCTTTCCACCGCTCTTTTGATAGGTGTCCGCGCCAATGGCGCCGAGAACATGAAAGCCCTGGCTAGTCAGAAAATCTGCAGCAACACTGGCGCGAGCTGCATGATTTGAAATCGTAATGATCGCCCGGTCACGCGGAATCTCGGCAACGTGATTCTTCAAGTCCTTGGCCTGGATGCTGAGATAGACAGGAAAGCCCCCAATCGACGAGACTTCGTCCGGGCGGCGAACATCGATCAAAAGCACCTGCTCTGGATGCGCCAGATAGGCATCGAACTCATCATTGGTGAGCTGCTTGGCATTCGTGGCCGGCCCGTGATGAGCGGCACCGCCTTGATTGGCAGGCTGAGCCGCATCCTGAGCGAAGACAGCAGCAGTTGAAAGAACGGCAAGTACCAATAACTTCTTAAGCATTTGTTTTCAATCCTTTGTTATTACGGATTTCTCCGAATTTGTGATGCGCAAACTCACTGCGTATAGCATTCAAGCCATGACAGATGGTTATAGCTGTGACCACAGGCGTCCGTGGCCTCATACAGCAGCACCTCTGTTTTCTTTGGAATTCGCAACTGGCATTAACGCAGAAAAGGTCCGCGCCTGATGATGGCAACGGACCTTTTCTAAGCTGCGATTCTATGGGGAAGATATCGCTTAAAGGGCGTCAACAGCGCACATCATCGGTTGCCATGCTCTTGCGATGCATAGTAGGGCGACAACAACCAACGAGGAAGCGATACGACATGGGCCAATATTATGTTGCATTGAATTCTGTGTCAAGTCCATTTCTAAAGAATTCGAGCTATGGCGATGGCAACGACAAAGCGTCCTTCCACGCCTGTCTCACGGAGTTATTTCCGGCGCACAGGTCGAACAACCGAGACACTTGAGCGCCGCAAGCCCGGCACTCAGCTCCAAGCATCGGCTCTACGGGAGCGCGCAGGCAGATCCCACAGTAGGTCAAACCTGTGCAGAAAGAAACCCAGCCGAGACGAACGGTGCTCTGATCGCGGCTGGTTAGGATCGCATAGAGATTTAGCTCACTCATAAGCTCCTCGGCCGCTCCGGTGGACCACTATGACAGGCGCCCGCACAGAGATATCAGCTCGTAAGGTGCCGCAAGACGGCAAATGTCTTCAAACGCCAAGAGCGCGTGGAAAACGTGAAAGCTCTTCAGGAGTTGAGGCGTTCGGAACGGAGCAGCCCGGCGCGGCTATGTATTTGGCTCCGGCCTGTTCCCTTGCTTCCTTCCACTGCTCTCGTATCTCCTCTGTGGTCAGCTTCTCGTAGTCGATCTCGTCCACTCCTCCCTCGATAGGTTGCGAAAACTGTGCGCGGATCTCAGAGATAGGAATTCCACTGGTCTTTACTGAGTATTGAATGACCGGCGCATTGAAATCCTTGAACTGGTCGATATACGGCCCTTCGAGATAATGAAGGTGGAGCACGGTGAGCTTTGTGTCGGCCAGTGCATCGAAGACACGCTTGTCATAAGGGCGAGTATAGTGCTCATAGTCTGCAACAGAGCCGAACTTGCTTTCCGCGTTGAAAACGCTGACTAACGCCCCGGAAGCGCCAATTTCCTTGATGTGTTGGATGTGGTTAATCGTAGATTGGGTGATGGCCTCCAATGCATCATGCCATCCATCCGGATTCGCTTTCTGGAACTCATGCAGGCTTTGGATTTGCTCGTCTTTGACTTCCTCCGATTTACCTTGGCTGGCAAACTGCGGTTGCGACTGAAACAAAATCATCGCCGTCATGTATGGGCCATAGATCGTATCGATGAAATAGGCGTCTCCGCCGAGCCCATCGCGAACGATCCTAAGCGTGTCGAGTTGTCCGGGAAACGGAGAGTCCAGGGTCTGGAGTTCATACCAATTTCCGGTCGTCGACTGCGGATAATCGAAGTCGTTCATGACCTTAACGATATCGGTCTTGTACAGGCGATGGAATGCGAGATGATCCTGTGCCTCCAACCGCGCCGTCGGTCTCTTAAAGTGGTGATAGAAGGTAAATGGGGGACGATCTACGTCTTGACCGAGCAGCGCCCGGTCAACGCGCTCTTTGTGATTCAACGTGGATGCTGCCTTCTTGGCGAAGGATGGTTTGGCAAGTGCGAGACCGGCAGTGGCGGCGAGAATCGAAAGGAAACGGCGTCGATCCAACATCGGGTACTCCTTGGGCGATAAGATAGAGTGCTTTTCAGTTGTGTGAAGATAGCAAACAGGCGCTGCCTGTTTGCACTTGACGGCTAGAAGGAGATGCGACCCCCGATTTGGATTTGCTGCGGAGCGTTGCAATCGGAAGTTATCTGGCCAAATGTCGAACTGCCGAGTGTGGTATTGGGCGGTGCGAACCATGGGTGGTTGAAGACATTCTGGATGTCCACGCGAAAGGCGATGTTCACGCGCTCATCGATGGCCAACATCTTGATCAGTGTTGGATCCCAGTTGTCCGCGTCGGAACCAGGACCGCGCAGAGCGGTGTCGGGCTTGGGTTCATCGCCAAACCGAAATTCATTCACTGCAGTAAAGGCATTTGGGTTAATGTATCCGTTAACCCGGCCGTACAGAGAGCCGGATTTCTTCTGAATGACTCCAGGATTGATGTTCGGTCGCTGAACGGCCGCACCGAGCAAGCTATTTTTGGTTGTTCTGGGCGGTGTCCAGAGGAAATCCGTTCTTATTCTGCAACCTGCCCGAGGATCGCCGGTGGGCATTGAAATCTGCCAGAGATGCGGCAGAAATAAAGAGATCTGATGGTCGGCCATGAAGTGTCCCCCTGAACGGATAAACACCTACGTGTGGATTTCATCGGAAGAGAATTTCCTCAGATACCCCAGATATTAGATTGCGATTGTGTTTACGTGAGTGCGCGCTTTCTCAACGCCGACGGGATCAACAATAGACGGCGCGACAAGCAAGCAAAAGGTGGGAGATGAATGTCATATCCTTCAGAGACTCTGCAAC
>Ga0187847_10001396_pt1 | contig 21784 bp, 19 predicted proteins | sample June2016WEW_4_10_FD_132458 | JGI IMG/M metagenome (GOLD analysis project Ga0187847, IMG submission 132458) | Peatland microbial communities from SPRUCE experiment site at the Marcell Experimental Forest, Minnesota, USA - June2016WEW_4_10 | ecosystem: Environmental > Terrestrial > Soil >...
CCCCAAAATGCTCCGCGGCTGAAACAGGGGAAACTTGCTAAGTTATTGATTTAATTTGGCGTCCCCGACGGGATTTGAACCCGTGTTATCGCCGTGAAAGGGCGGTGTCCTAGGCCGGGCTAGACGACGGGGACGCTGACAGGGCCAACTTTCTGCCTCGATTGGCCAGATGCGCCCTTTCGAAGGCTACCAACTCTGCGGGGCGGTGTCAAAAAAATGGAGTCTCGCTGAGAGGATCGAAACTGTGTCAGAGATCGACTGTGGCGATGAAGAGCGCCTGGGACGACCAAACTGCCGCCAACATGGTGCGCCCAGGCGAGAACAACTGTCGGCACTTTCCACCCAACTCAGCGTCGGAGAGTGATTTTTTGCATCAATGCCGCGCCTCCAAGCGTCACAATATAAAATAAAAGGATCGCCTTGAGTCGTCTTCAGCGGATTCGCGGCGTTCCTTCTGACAGGAATCCTCCGCGAAGACCGAAGTTCACGTGGACGATCTTTTTAGCAACCTGTCATTGCAAATTATCCGGAACTAACCGGAGGACTGGTTAGAGCCTGGGTTGAACTGCTGGCTAAACGTTGCCGTACGAGTATTGTGAGGAAGAGCGCTTTGAGACGCATTTTTGGAATAGGTTGTATGGTTTTCCTTGGATTCGCGGCTACCGGCTGCCATCTGAAAGGGCATGAAACTCCAGCCGCAGCCGGCGGGCAGGCGATGCCGGTGCAGACAGCAGCAGTCACCCTTGCGCCGGTGCCCCAATCGAGCGAGTATGTGGCCACCGTCAAGTCGCGCCGCTCGGCCACTTTGGAACCGCAAGTGTCCGGGACGCTCACCCAGATTCGCGTCGCGTCGGGTGATCACGTGAAGGCGGGACAGGTGATGATGGAGATCGATCCGCAACTCCAGATTGCAACGGTCGAATCAGCGCGCGCCACGGAGCGGCAGAAGAAGGCTGTCTACGATTACAACGCGGTGGAGATCGAGCGGCAGCGCAAGCTTTTTGAGGCGGGAGTCACCAGTCGTGACGTCTACGACCAGGAGCAGCAAGCATTCGACAACGCCAAAGCGGATTACGAGTCGGCGGTGGGCCTGCGCAAAACACAGGAGCAGCAACTGGCCTACTACACCATCCGCGCGCCGTTCGACGGCGTGGTGGGCGACGTTCCCATGCACGTGGGCGATTTTGTCGCGCCACTCAACTCTCCCCCCAACGTGCTAACTACTGTGGATGAGAACAAGGATTTGGAAGCCTATATCTATGTTCCCACGGAGCGCGCTGGCCAGGTGCGCCAGGGGCTAGCTGTCGAGCTGATGGATAATGCCGGCAAGCTACTGGAGAAAACGAAGATTGATTTTCTCTCGCCGCAGGTAGATAGCACGCTGCAAGGAATTCTTGTGAAGGCTCCAGTCCACGTCACGCCTGAATTGTTGCGCAATGCGCAGATGATCAAGGCTCGCGTCATTTGGAGCACCGCGCCCATGGCCGTGGTGCCGGTGCTCGCGGTCACGCGTCAGGGCGGGCAGAGTTTCGTCTTCGTGGCGCAGGGACAGAACGGTCACTTTGTGGCTCACCAGACCGCTGTTACGCTGGGTGATACCGTAGGCAATAACTACTCCATCTCTTCGGGACTGAATGCGGGCGACCGAGTTATCATCTCCAGCACTCAGTTTCTGATCAACGACATGCCGGTTATGCCCTTGGGCGGCTGAGCGATCTGTTGCTCCATGAGAGCTGACGTCGGCCACTGTTCGTCGCATCCCCCTTAGACGCGATGATCTTTGTCCCCGGCCGCGAACTTTGCGTATTGGGATGGAAGATGAAGCCGCGCCGAAACCCTGTCCCGTGGGATAGAAAGTTGACGAGTTAGCGATTTCGCGCGACAGGCGGTGCTCCTGGCACGCGAAATCTTGGAAAGTAGGCAACCCTTGTTTGTCGATTTCTTTATTCATCGGCCTGTCTTTGCGACTGTATGCGCGCTGCTGATCATTTTGGCCGGCGCTGTGTGCATCCCCACTCTTCCGGTTGCGATGTATCCCACGCTTGCACCGCCGCAAGTGGAAGTTGATTGTAACTATGTAGGCGCGAATGCCGACACCGTTGAGAAGGCCGTCACTATACCGTTGGAAGAGTCGATCAACGGCGTCGAGGGAATGCGCTACATCAGTTCGTCGAGCACCAACAGCGGCGCCAGTTCCATCACCACCACCTTCAACACCGGCTACGACCTCGACATCGCGGCCGTGGACGTACAGAATCGTGTCGCCAGCGTGGAAGGCCGCTTGCCCGCAGCCGTCAATGCGACGGGCATCACCATTACCAAATCCAATAACAACTTTGTCTTCGGCGCGGGCTTCTTCACCCTCGATGGGCGTTATTCGTCAGAGTTCATCTCTAACTACCTCGACGTTTACGTCAAGGACGCCCTCAAGCGCGTGCCCGGCGTGGGTGACGTGATCATCTTCGGCGAGCGCAGATACGCCATGCGCGTCTGGCTTGATCCAGCGCGTCTGGCCGCCCGCAGCCTCACCGCCACCGACGTGGTGAACGCGCTGGTCGAACAGAACGTCGAGATTCCCGCCGGCCAACTTGGCCAGCCTCCCTCGGACGCGAAACAAGCTTTTCAGGTCCCGGTGCGCGTCGTAGGCCGACTCTCCAGCCCCGCCGAGTTCGATAACATCATCGTCAAAAATTCCACCAATGGTCTGGTGCTGCTCAAGGATGTGGGCCACTCTGAGGTGGGCGCCGAAGATTACAGTACCTCGCTCAAGTATTCCGGGCGCAATGCGATGGGCATCGGCGTCGAGCAACTCGCCAACGCCAACGCACTCGAGGTCGACAAGAACGCAAAGGCGCGGCTCCTCGAATTGTCGAAGAGCTTTCCGCCGGGGCTGCAATATGTCATCGCCTTTGACTCGACCACCGTCGTTGGCGACTCCATCCGCGAGGTGCTGGTGACCCTCGCCATGGCCATCTTCATCGTCATCGCCGTCATCTTTCTCTTCCTGCTGGACTGGCGCGCCACCATTATTCCAGCCGTCACCATTCCGGTTTCGCTGATCGGGACCTTCGCCTTCATCAGGATCTTCGGCTTCTCCATCAACTCGCTCACCTTGTTCGGCATCACGCTGGCAACGGGACTCGTCGTCGACGACGCCATCGTGGTCATCGAGAACGTGCAGCGCCACATCGCCATGGAGCACTGCGATCCGCATAAGGCTACGTCCGAGGCCATGGGCGAAGTGACGAGCGCGGTCATCGCTACATCGCTGGTGCTGATCGCGGTCTTCGTGCCGGTTTCGTTTTTCCCTGGAACCACAGGCATTCTTTATCGACAATTCTCGCTGACCATCGCCTTTGCCATCGCTATCTCGGCCTTCAATGCGCTTACGCTGTCGCCTGCTCTCTCGGCCATGTTCCTGCGCGGCGAAGAGGACCGCCCCAAGCAGCTCGACTTCCTGCATATTCGTCCCGTCTCCCGCCTCTTTGCCGCCTTCATTCACTCCACCGACAAGCAGATCGGTTGGTTGGCCAGCACTTATGCAAAATCCATTCATGTGGCGTTGCAGTTGCGCTACCTGTTACTCGTGGTCTTCTTCGCAGGACTGGGCGCAACAGTGTGGGTCTATCAGCACGTTCCCACCGGATTCATTCCGCAGGAGGACCAGGGTTATCTAATCGCGATCGTGCAAGCGCCGCCGGGATCATCGCTGTCTTACACCACCGCATTGGCAGACCGGGCGGAAGCCATGATTGGCTCGAATCCCGACGTGAGCGGAGCCTTCTCTGTCATGGGGTTCAGCTTTTCCGGGGGCGCATCCAACGCAGGCCTGATGTTTGTTGCGACCAGACCCGCCGATCAGCGGCGCGGCAAGGGCCACACTTCCGCCGACATTGTGGCCGACCTCTCACCCAAGCTAATGAGCCTCATGTTTGCCCCCAGTGGTGGCTTGGTAGCCATCTTCCAGCCTCCCGCAGTTAACGGCGTCGGCAGCTTTGGCGGCTTCCAGTTCATGCTCCAAGACCAGGGGAGCAACACGCTCAGTGACCTTGACCGTGTCGCCCACCAGATTGTAGGCGCGAGCAATCAGCGCAAGGATCTCACTGGATTGCTCACCACCTTCTCGGCCAACGACCCTCAGATGCTGGTCACCATCGATCGCGAGAAGGCCAAGGCCATGAACATTCCGCTCTCGCAGATTACGACCACACTCGGCGTTTTCATGGGCTCGGAATACATCAACGACTTCGATTACAACAACCGCACCTATCGCGTCTTCGTGCAGGCCGATCAGCCCTTCCGCATGTCGGGCCGCGATCTGCACAGTTACTACGTGCGCTCCGACTCCGGCCAGATGGTGCCGCTCGACAACCTGGCCAAGGTGACCGAGAGTTCCGGACCACCCGTCATCACCCACTACAACCTCTTCCGCGCGGTCGAAATCGACGGTTCGCCAGCGCCCGGTTACAGCTCCGGACAGGGACTGGCGGCCATGGAAGAGCTGGCCAAGAGTACGATGATGCCCGGCATGAAGTTCGAATGGACCGGCTTGACCCTGGATGAAATCGAGTCCAGCGGCAAGGCGCTCATTATTTTCGGCCTTGGAATTCTGGTCGTCTATCTCACCCTCTCGGCGCAATACGAGAGCTTCGCGCTGCCCTTCATTATTCTTCTGGCCGTCCCTATGGCGGTGCTGGGCGCACTCGGCCTAGTGTCGTTGCGTGGCCTCTCGAACGACGTCTACTGCCAGATTGGTCTCGTCATGCTAATCGGCCTCTCAGCCAAAAACTCTATTCTGATCGTCGAGTTTGCTGAGCAGTTGCGTAAGAAGGGACGTTCCATTGCCGAGGCCGCAATCGAAGCCGCGGAGTTGCGTCTCCGGCCCATCCTCATGACGTCGTTTGCCTTCATCCTCGGCGTTCTGCCGTTGGTCTTCGCCACGGGCGCGGGCGCCTTGGGCCGCCGTTCTGTAGGCACAACAATTGTCGGCGGTATGTTGCTTTCCACGGTGCTCAACCTGTTCTTTATTCCCGTGCTCTATGTGATTCTGAGCAGAGTGCTGAAGCGCGGCGACAAACCAACGCCGGAACCCTGCGTGGAATAACGCCAAGGCTCACTGCGCCTTTTGGTGCGCGATCACGTAATCCTTGATGCGGTCGTAGACCTCGCTGGTCAACACGCCGTGTTCCACCAGGTCCTGCTTGTTGCGGTAAGGGCGAAAGCGAACGATACGTCCGGCCCAACTCCGCGTCATCCCGGGAGCCTTCAACAACTCCTCCACGCTGGCGTGATTAATGTCCACGCGCACCTCGGGCGGCGGAGCCGTTGCTGATGTTTTAGACACACCGTTAGTGTCTCGATCCTGATTCTGTGCCATCCCGACCAGACACATCCCCAGCACCGCAACCGCCAAAGCCGCAAATTGCATTCGCACGCGCACGGTCCCATTCTCTGCCCCGCCGTAACCATCCGCAAGAGAAACATTTGACACTGTGCCATGTCTTTGCTTAGGATCTAACTCAGATGCAGAGCCACCGCCATCTCGGTCATCATCACCATCATGGAACCTCCATGCCGGCGGACTGCCATGGCCTGAAGTAAACGGCCAGAGAGATCGAAGAAACACCCAAGCCCGCCGGCGACCAACGCCAGCGGGCTTTTTCGTGCCCCACAAACCTCTAAACAAAACCAAGGATGAAAATGAGCAACGCAATTCCGACAATCGACTTCGACAAAATGGATGGCCTCGCACCGGGCATCGTGCAAGATGCTCGCACTGGCGAGGTGCTGATGCTGGGCTTTCTCAATCCCATCAGTTACGCAAAAACCCTTGAAACCGGCTTCGTCACCTTCTGGAGCCGCACCCGCCAGAAGCTGTGGATGAAGGGCGAAACCAGCGGCAACCGGCTGCGCGTCGTCTCCGCTGCTACCGACTGCGACAATGACACGCTGCTCTTTCGCGTCGTGGTCGAGGGCGACGGACTCGTATGCCACGAGGGTACGGTCAGTTGCTTTACCAAGCCCCTGCCTCTCAGTGAGGCCAGCAAGCAAGCTAACCAGAAAGAGGTAACTCGTGGCTAACAAGCTAAGACTCGGCATTCCCAAAGGCAGTTTGCAGGATGCCACCATCGCTCTCTTCAAGCGCGCCGGCTGGAACATCTACGCCGACGGCCGCTCCTACTTTCCATCCATCGACGATCCTGAAATCGAGTGCATGTTAATTCGCGCCCAGGAGATGGCCCGCTACGTCGATCACGGTGTTCTCGACGCAGGCCTCACCGGTATCGACTGGGTCGTCGAGAGCGGCCTTGATGTTACAAGTGTTACCACGCTCACTTATGCCAAACAAAGCCGCCGCAAGGTCCGTTGGGTGCTCGCCGTTCCTGAAGGCAGCGGCTTTGAAAAGGCCGAAGACCTTGAAGGCAAAATCGTCGCTACCGAGTTAGTCGAAGTTAGCAAGCGTTACTTCGCCGCCAAGGGCGTGAACGTCAAGGTCGAATTCAGTTGGGGTGCTACGGAAGTTAAGCCGCCCATGCTGGCTGATGCCATCGTCGAAGTTACTGAGACAGGTAGCTCGCTCAAGGCCAACCACCTCAAGATCATCGACACCATCATGGAGAGCGAGACTCATCTGATCACTGGCAAGGCCACTCTCGCCGACCCGTGGAAACGAGAAAAACTCGATCAGATTGCACTCATGCTGCGTGGCGCCATCGACGCACAATCGCAGGTCGGCCTCATGCTTAACGTGAAACGCGGCGATCTTGATGCGGTCCTCGCCGTGCTGCCCGCGCTTAACTCTCCCACCGTTTCCCAACTAAGTAACTCCGACTGGGTCGCGGTTAACACCATTGTCGAAGAGCGCGTAGCGCGCGATGTAATTCCCAAGCTCAAAGCAGCCAAGGCCGCGGGCATCGTCGAGTATCCGCTCAACAAGGTTGTGCTCTAACACCGGAGACAATAATGAAGACGATCCGGACCAAAGGCCGTGGAGAAGAGCTGGCAGCGGAGACGTTAGCCGCCCTTGAACAGCGAGGCAGCACGGCGCTCGATACCGTGTTGCCCGCCGTCAAGCGCATCGTGGCTGATGTACGCAAACGAGGCGACCGCGCTCTGCTCCGTTACGCTGCTCAATTCGACGGTCTCGCAGATGTCGCCGCTTTGCGCGTTACACCCAGCGAAATGGCCGCTGCATGGGAGATCACAGATCCTGCATTGCGCCAGGCCCTATCCACGGCCGCGCAACAGATTCGTTCCTTTGCCGTGTCCCAACTGCCCGCATCGTTCTGCGATGAACCCATCCCCGGCCTCACCACAGGTCAGCTTGTACGTCCCCTTGGTTCTGTAGGTTGCTATGTACCCAGTGGACGTCATCCGCTGCCCTCCACATTATTGATGACTACGATTCCTGCGCAAGTAGCTGGCGTTCAGCGCATCGTGATCGTCTCGCCAAAACCTGCGCTAGAAACTCTTGCCGCCGCTCATCTGCTCGGCGTCACCGAGTTCTATCGCCTCGGTGGCGCGCACGCCGTCGCCGCACTGGCTTACGGAACCGCAACCGTACCGCGGGTAGACAAGATCGTCGGTCCGGGCAATCTTTATGTCACCGCCTCCAAGCGCCTTGTAGCCTTCGACTGCGCCATCGACATGCTCGCCGGCCCCACAGAAATTGTTGTCACCAGCGAGCGCGGCAACGCAGCCGACATTGCCTCTGACCTCGTCGCGCAAGCCGAGCACGACCCGGAAGCGTTGGCCATTTTCATCACCACACGCTCTGACCTTGCGAAAGATGTCATCGCCGAAGCCAAACTCCGCGGCCGAAACAATCCAATCGCGCGTCAGGCCCTTGATCGCAATGGCCTCGTCATCATCGCCTCCACCATCGACGAAGCCCGCGCAATCACCAATCGCCTCGCGCCCGAACATCTTACTGTGGACTCTCCCAGCGATCTCGATTGGATTCAGAATGCTGGCTCCGTGTTCGTAGGCCGCTGGTCCGCCCAGCCCATGGGCGATTACATCTCCGGACCTAATCACACGCTGCCCACCGGTGGCATGGCCCGTGTGCGCGGCGGCCTCAGTGTCAATGATTTCGTCAAACTCATCACCGTGCAGCAATATTCTTCGCAAGCCATGCGTGTGCTGGGCCCGCAAGCCGCATTGTTGGCCGAAGCAGAGGGACTCACCGGCCACGCCGATGCCATTCGCACACGATTCAAGAAGAGGAACCCCTGTGACTGAAGCCGCAACAACACTCAGCCCCGCGCCGCGTGCTCGCGTGCAGGCCATGAAGGAGTATCACCCGCCGCTGGGCTGTCGTGACACGCTGCGTCTGGACTTCAACGAGAACACGCTGACCTGCTCACCCAATGTTCGCGAGGTGCTTGGTCGCATCTCCGCCGGCAGCCTCACGCGCTATCCCGAGCGTGAGCCGGTCGAGGCCATCGTCGCCGCGCATCTCGGCCTCGCACCCACGCAGGTGGCGCTCACCAACGGCGTCGACGAAGCCATTCACGTACTCTTTGAAGCCTTCCTCGAAGACGGCGACGAACTCCTTCTCCCCGTGCCCACGTATACGATGTATGAGGTCTACGCCTCTGCGACCAACGCGCGCGTGATTCCCGTACTCGCCGCAGACGACTTGCAATTTCCCTTCGAGCGCTTGCTGGCGGCCATCACGCCACGCACCAAGGTCATTGCCATCGCCAATCCCAACAGCCCATCCGGTTCTGCGGCCACGCGTGCACAACTCATCGAGATTGCCACGCGCGCACCTCATGCCGTGCTGCTGGTCGATGAAGCCTACTTCCATTTTCACGGCGAGACAGTGATCGATCTCATCGGCACAGTGCCCAATCTGCCCCGTCTTCCCAATCTCATGGTTGCGCGCACCTTCTCCAAAGCCTATGGTCTTGCCGGGCTGCGTCTCGGCCTGCTCGCCGGTCCTGTAGGACTGATGCACTGGATCAAGCGCGTGCTCTCGCCATATAGCGTGAACTCACTCGCCCTTGCTTGCCTTCCACCCGCGCTCGAAGATGCAGCCTATCTCGACTGGTACGTCGCCGAGGTGCTTGCCGCACGCACGGAGTTTGAAGCAGCTCTCGATCAAGCCGAAGTTCGTCGCTGGCCCAGCCACGCCAACTTCGTCCTAATCGAAATCGGCCCTCGCCATGCGGAGTTCGTGCGCCTCATGAGCGCCGCAGGCGTCCTCGTTCGCGACCGCTCCAGCGACCCCGGCTGCGATGGCCGAGTGCGCATCACCATCGGCACCCGAGAGCAAATGAGGCAGGCAGCTGTAGTTCTTAATGAAGCCGTCAAAGCTCTGAACCTAGGAGAAAAGGTACGATGACAATTAAAAAGAAGGCCGCTCCCACCACCAAATCAACTGCGCGCACTGCGATCGTCGAGCGAGTTACCGCGGAAACTCGCATCTATCTCCAACTCATCATCGAAGGCCGCGGCCAGTACAAAATCACCACCGGCATACGCTTCTTCGATCACATGCTAGAGTTGTTCACCCGCCATGGCGCCTTCAATCTTGAACTCAAATGCGACGGCGATCTCGATGTGGATCAGCACCACACCGTCGAGGACGTGGGCATCGCACTCGGCGAAGCCTTTGACCGCGCCCTTGGCGATAAGCGCGGCATTCTGCGCGCCGGTTACTTCCTCATGCCCATGGACGAAACACTGGCCATCGCGGCAGTTGATTTAAGTGGCCGCGCGGCCTTCGCCGTTGAAACCAAGGTGCGCACTCGATTGGTTGGTGACCTGCAGACCGAACTGGTCACCGACTTTTTTGAGGGCTTTGCACGCGGAGCGCGCGCCAATGTCCACGTAAAGACCATGTATGGTCGCTCCAACCATCATAAGATCGAAGCCATCTTCAAAGCCTTCGCGCGCGCATTGCGCGTCGCTTGCTCCAAGGACAAGCAACTGGCCGGAATGCTGCCCTCGACAAAAGGATTATTGTGATGCGCGTAACCGTGATCGACTACAAAGCGGGCAATCTCACTTCGGTGCTCAAAGCTCTGCGGCACTTGGGCGCTGAGACGCTGGTAACGGACGGCGACCTTGCGCTCGTTGAATCCGCCGAGCGCATCGTGCTTCCAGGCGTAGGCCATTTCGCGGCCACTGAGCGGCTTGACGCAACCGGCCTTACGTCCGCGATTCGGGCGGCGATCGCACGCGGCATTCCCTTCCTCGGCATCTGCGTGGGAATGCAATGGCTTTACACAGGTTCAAGCGAAGCACCGAATCAACCCGGTCTCGGACATTTTCCCGAATCGTGTGCGCACTTTTCGCAAAGTCAGGAAAAAGTTCCGCACGTCGGATGGAATTCTTTGGAAGTTCGGAAAGATTCGCGGCTTCTAGCCGGTGTCGATCCGGGTGAGTACGTCTACTTCACGCACTCTTACAAGGCTCCCGTCACAGCTGACACCGCTGCCGTCACTCACTACATCGAGCCATTCGCCGCTGCGGTCGAGCGCGGCAATGTTATGGGTGTCCAATTTCATCCAGAGAAATCCGGTGCAACAGGGTTGAAGATTCTCAAGAGTTTTTTGGAGGTGATGAAATGAAAGTTACTTACAAAATGTCATTTGCTGACTACAAGGCCGGCTATCGTATGTATCGAAGAGGTACATTTTTCCTTCGATACGATCAGCTCATTTGGCCTACGGTTACTATTCTATGCTTCATCGTATTTACAATATTCCGCCACCAATCGCAAATCTCTCAACAGGTCGCCGGTCTATTTTTTTGTTCGCTTTGGTTCACAATTGGATTGCCGGTACTTCGCACATTCAATGCTTATCGAGGCTACCGCGCAAGTCTTCAAAACGGGCGTCTATCGCTAGAGACTACAACCGAGATCGCCGATGAACAGATCGTCGATGTCACTCCTGGAATTTGTGAACTTATTTATAGTTGGTCCAGTATCAAAGGCTTTGGTCAAGATGACAAAATCACGTTATTCCGTACAAGCGGAGCACATTTCCTTTTCTTTCCGACCTCATCTCTTAATGCCGACCAGCGCGTCGAACTGAATGAACTGGTACTTCGACACGGAATAAGGAGATGGTCATGATAACCAAACGCATCATCGCCTGCCTCGACGTGCATGACGGCCGCGTCGTCAAGGGCGTCCAGTTTGTCGATCTCATCGATGCCGGCGATCCGGCCACGCAGGCGGCGCGCCATGCGCGTGAGGGTGCCGACGAAATTGTTTTGCTCGACATCACCGCAACACACGAAGGCCGCCAGACTCTACTTGATACCGTACGCCGAACAGCGCGTGAGTTGTTTGTGCCCTTCTGCGTGGGCGGTGGCATTCGTTCTGCCGACGATGCCGCGCAGGTATTCGAGGCCGGTGCGGACAAGGTCAGCGTAAACTCCGCCGCGCTCGCCGACCCATCGCTGATCGACGCGATTGGCCGCAGCTTCGGCGCGCAGGCCGTCGTCGTCGCCATCGACGCACGCCGCGACCCCGGTGCTGCCAACCCGGTCCGTGACGCTCAGGTCTTCGTGCAGGGCGGCCGCAAACTGGCCGGCCGCCGCGTAGTCGAGTGGGCGCGTGAGGCCGAAGCTCGTGGAGCAGGCGAAATCCTACTCACCTCGATGAACTCCGACGGTATGCGCACCGGCTTCGATTGCGAGCTGACTGTGGCGGTAAGCCAGGCTGTAGGAATTCCCGTCATCGCCTCCGGTGGCGCGGGAACCGTGGATCATTTTGTCGATGTTTTCGGACGTGGCAAGGCTGATGCCGCTTTGGCTGCGAGCATTTTTCATTTTGGTGTTTCCAGTGCGCGTTCGCTCAAAGAAGAACTGGCCAAGGCCGGCGTCTCCGTGAGGCTTCCATGCTGATTCCTTCTATCGATCTACTGGGCGGACAAATCGTTCAGCTTGTGCAAGGCGAAAAGTTGCGTCTCGCTTTTGACGACTTTGAATACTGGATCGAAAAGTTTTCCAAATTTCCATTGGTCCAACTTATCGATCTCGATGCGGCTATGCGGCAGGGAGATAACTCTGCATTAGTCGCGCAAATCGCCAAGCGGCTGCCCGTTCAGGCGGGAGGCGGCATTCACTCCATCGAGCGCGCGCAACAGGTGCTCGACGCTGGAGCGAAGCGTGTGATCATTGGCTCTGCGCTCTTCTCCGAACAAGGAACGGTGAACACGGAGTTCGCGGCGGCGCTTGCTGCCAGCATTGGCTCCGAGCGCATCGTCGCCGGCGTCGACACCAAAAACGGACGTATCGCCGTGAAAGGTTGGAAGACCCAGGTCGCACTAACTCCCGACAAAGCGATTCCCCAACTTGATCCCCACGTCAGTGCGTTTCTTTACACGCACGTGGACGGCGAGGGCCTGATGCAGGGCTTCCCCATCGCCGCTGCCGCGCGCCTGCGCAAGCTCACCCGGCGCCAACTCATAGTCGCTGGCGGCATTCGCAGCCAGCAGGAGATTGACGCACTGGATGCTCTGGGCGCCGATGCCGTTGTCGGCATGGCCGTCTACACCGAGTTACTCGCGGTCTGATCTTCGCGCGGCTTTGTGTAAGCCGCAGTCCGCCTTACTTTTGCGCTTCGCCGATCGCGCGGCTGGTTTCAACTCGCGAGGCGCGCAGTAGACGAGCTATCTGCTTCAGATGAAGTTGCACGGCATAGGCACGCAGAATCTCCGCCTGCGAAAACTGGAAGCCCGTCGGCCGCACCTCGGCCATGCGTGCTTCCAATTGCGCAATGTCTTCCTCCAGCAATAGTCCCGGCGGTGGAATGTGAAAGCGCCAACCATGAATGCACTCGGCCACGTAATGAAAGCCGTTGCGAATATCCACGGCCAGACGTCCCATGGCCCGCTCCAATTGCTGCGCGTACCCATCCTCGTGGCTGTCTTTCACGGCGAGTTCCAGCGCCACCAGGGCATCGAAGAGCGAGCGGCCAAACTGCGCAAGCATTCCCAGGCCTTCGCGCCATCCCGGGCCACCGGAAGGCTCATTGCGCGCAGCTTCCAGCAATTGGTTGTTACTGCGCAGCACGGTTAGCACATTCTCGCGCAGCGCAGGCAAATTGTCGGCAGGTGCACCGCGAAAGCCCTCGAGGATCACCTCGAAGAACGCACCCAGCACCAGAAACTCCTGCGCCAACCCGTCACGCAGCCGTAGCCGCGCGCGATCTGGCAGCACGAGCGTAGAGATGACCACCGCAACCACGATGCCGAGAAAGACTTGCATCACGCGGTCCAGCGCGACAGTCCAGTGCGAGCCGCCTTTCTGCACCAGCATCACAATGGTGATGGTCACCCCGGCCAGCCGAGAGCTGCTGCGCAGGCCCAGCAATCCGCAAACAATAACCGCCGTCAGCACGGCCAGAATATAGTTCCATGGCAGTACGCCAAACTGCGTGAATGAAAAACCTAGCAGCGCGCCGATCACTGTCCCGAAGATGCGGTCGCGCGAGGCAGAGATCGTAGCTCCAAAGTTCGATTGCAGCACAATGATGGCGCTGATTGCGCCCCAGTAGCCATCGTGCAGCCCAAACAACATTGCAATCCACCAGCACAGCGCGGCAGCCAGCGCCGTTTTTGTAGCATGAATCAACAGTCGCCGCCGTTCCCATGTAAAGAACCCTGGGTTCTCCGCCTGTTCCACCCGCAGTTTGATCGCAAGCTGTTGTTGGGGCCACGTTTTGTTTGCCTTCAGGCGCATAAGTGCAATCTGCCTCACAAAAACTTCATACTTATAGAATGCCTCATTCCAGAAGCTTCCGACAGTGACTAGCTTTACTTATTATCTGACGATGCATCCAGTCCGTTCGCTGATTATTCAAATAGCAGAACGGGCCTACCCGTGTAACATAGAAGCTAGGCCCGCACCCTCAAGGCCAGCGAACCCCATGCTGCGAGTCGGATACCCAGCCTCCTTGGCTACAGAGTTACTGCGCGATTTCCCTGCGGAAGTCGAACTCATTCCGCTGCCCGACAACCTCGATCGCGACATCGACATCGACGTTTGGATCCCAGACCCCTACCCAGCGCGAGCCATGCGTATTTGGCCGCAACTGCACGGCGTCCAATTGGTGCTATCGCTGATGGCCGGCACAGAATGGATTCCTCCTCTCGCCGGGCCACATGTCACCATCTGCAATGCTCACGGTGCGCATAACATCTCCACAGCGGAGTGGACCGTGGCCTCCATTCTGGCCATGCTGAAGTATTTCCCGCTTTATCTCGATGTGCAGCGCGCTGGAGTGTGGAAGCGTCGTTTCGAGGCGAGCACACACTACGCCCGCATCACCGGCGACGCACGTCTGCTGTATCCGCCCGTTCTACTTGAGGAACTGACCGGCAAGACAGTGCTGCTCGTGGGCTATGGCTCCATCGGTAAAGAAATCGAACGGATGCTCGCTCCATTTCAAGTCGAGATGCTTCGCGTGGCGCGCACTGGGCGCACTCAGCCGCTGGTTCATGCCGTAACCGAACTCGACAGCCTCTTGCCGCAAGCTGAAGTTGTGATTCTGATTCTGCCCTCGACGGCTGAGTCGCATCATCTAATCGGAAGCAAACAACTAAAACTGATGCGGCAGGGTGCGTTGCTGATCAACGCAGCGCGCGGCCCTATCGTGGATACAGACGCATTGATAGATGCTCTTAATTCGGGCCGCATTCGCGCCGCTCTCGATGTCACTGATCCCGAACCATTGCCCGAGGGCCATCCGCTCTGGAACTGTCCCAACCTGCTGCTCACGCCTCACGTGGCCGGATCGAGCCCGCAGTTCGCGCCCCGCTCCCTGCGCACCGCCGCCGACGAACTTCAGAGGTACATTACCGGCGAGCCACTGCGCAATGTAGTTCAGGCCGCAATCTAGTGTGAGACGGTGGTGCCGAACCTTCGCCGTACGCAGTGTATTTAGCGTGGGCTACTCATGACTCTGATAACTATGGTTCCTTATAGGCTTTCAGCGAACCCGAGTATCATGCACCACAAATTCCCCCAATTCTCGCACTTCGACCTGAGAAGCACGTTGCCAGTCCCGCAGCCCCAATGCGGCCAGCGCCACCAGCAATGCATAGAGCGCCGCAGTCGGCCTCAGACCTTTATAGAGATACTCGCCGATATAGACCACATCCACCACAATCCATAGCCACCAGTTAGCAATATGTTTGCGTGTCTGCCACCAGCTGCCTACAAGGCTATAACTCATCAGCGAAGCATCCAACAGAGGCAGAGCCGCGCCTACCCGTTTCATCAGCAGTCCCAGTAACACGCTTCCAACGGCGCCAGCCGCCAATCCCATCAACAGGGAAGACAAAGGAAGACGAACCACGCGCACCTCGCCCTCTTCGCGCACGCCGCGCCACCAATACCACCAACCATAAAGTGTGAAGGCTAGAAAGAAAATCTGCAGCAGCGCATCGGAATATAACTTGACCCGATAAAAGACGATCAGGTAAAGCACATCGGAGATCAACACCACCGGCCAGCAGATGAGCTTGCGGCGCGTGGTGAGCCAGATACCCACAATCGTCGTAACAACGCCCGCATCTTCCATCCAGTTTGCGGCAAGGTAGTTAATGATCGTTTCCTTGCTCACCGTTGTGTAACTCCCTGTACGTGGCGCTCGTGCCTTTCCGACCATCTACGTAGCGTATTCAGTAGACTCATTCCGCCCGCGTCGCGGAACCAGCGCGCATGACCCACCAGCCAGTCTTCGCTGGCCATGGGCGCCTTCTCTTGCGAATGCAGTACGTCTAGGAAGTAGTCCGTTTCGGATAGCGCGAACTCCGCGTGGCATAGGGCGGTCATAGGTGCCAGCGCAGCGGCTTCCTCCTCCGAAAGCGGCCGCACTGACTCATAGCCATCGAGCACCGCCTGCAAATGGTCGAGATGCACGGGAACATTTTCAGGGTGTGCCGGGTCGCGTACGAGCACAAGCCATTCCACGATGTTGCGCTCGATAGCTTGAGCTAGATCGTGCACTGCATTGGTCCGGTCGGCCAGCCCGAAGTCGATCACTGCCACCACCCGTGCTTCATCGCCGTTATCGCTCCACAGAAGGTTCGAGGCGTGCATGTCGTTGTGTGTCCACAGCGGTTTCAGCGCCGGCAGAAACGGCAAAAGCTCTGCATGAAATGGCCTGAGTAATTCCAGAGCTTCTTCGCTGTCGCGGCGGCTTCTAAGATAATCCTTGAGTACGGGCCGCGCTGCCAGATAGTGATTCATTGCCGCGCCCGGATTTTCCTTCGCAAAGATCGTAAAGCCCGCGACCAATGGTCGTAGCTTGCGTCGCGGCGCATCAAATCCCTGTGATGCCAGGTGCAGCCGCGCCAGTGTCTCTCCCGCGGAGCGCGCGTGCCCCGCCGAACGAAACGGCGTCCACGAGAGCGCATCCTTATATAGGTCAACGCCCGCTGGCACCTCATGCACCTCGTAGGTCCACTCGCCATATTCTATTGCCGTCTCACCCGAACGGGCTGCAAAGACGCGCGGTACCGGCGCACCTTGTGCTCGCAGCTGACGCATGAAGTTATGTTCCTCGATCAGCCCCTCCCGATCGCGCACCGTTCTGTGATGCCGTTTGATAAAGACCGGTTTGCTTTGAGTAGCCACCACGCTTGCCGCAGAAAGCGGTCGTGGACTTACCGAAAGGATTTTGACCGGCTCCCAACACCCGGGGAACTCGGAGAGCAACGAGCGCACCTCGTCCAGCACAAGCGGGGGCCAGTCAGGTTCCACAAGTGCGCCGTTCATCCCATGTGCCTTTGCCATTGCGCTCATCCGCTCATCCTCTGCCCTCATCCGCAAACTTAGAAAGTGTAGTGCGCCGACATCCGCACTGTCGTCGGCGCTCCTAGGTGAATGAAGGTATCGCCATAACTCGCTCCCGTGTCCTTCCAGTAGCGTTTGTCGGTGATGTTATCTGCGTAAAGGCGTAGAGTTACATGGCCCTGCTCGCCTCCGGGCGTATAGCGCGCGCCAAGATTGAAAAGGTTGTAGCTCGGGACGCTGACCGCGTCGTCGCGTGTAGCTTCCTTGCGACCTGTATAACCCCATCCGGGCATCAGGTGCAGCCCGTGAGCATGAGCCAGCAACACATCCGCAAATAAAGCCGTGCGCAGATGCGGTACATTGAGCACCTGTTTGTTGTCGAACGCCGGTGTCCCCGTGCTGTCAGAAAGTGCCCGGATCGCAGCCGCGGAGCCTGTCAGCCGCAGCCAGTTCGTGGCTTTGCCTTCCGCGTTCAACTCGATACCGTCGTGCGTCTCGCGCCCATCAGACTCAAAGCATTGGTCGCCCGAATTGCCGCTGGGACAAAAGCTATCGGGGCCTGTGAGCATTTTGGGATAGAAGAACGGCGCGCGCATGTGAAAGAGTGCGGTCGTTAGCAGAATGCGCTGTCCCGGCTCGTACTTTGCGCCGATTTCGGCTTGGCGCGTGAAGAATGGGGCGAGAAACTGGCTGCCATTGTCGGTCCAAAAAGGCGCTTGCGGCCCCAGCGACAGCATTACTCCATAGTTGCCATAGAGCGTAAGGTTATTCATAGGATTGTAAGTCGCACTATATTGCGGTAGCCAGATCAGCTTGTCTGTGAGAATGGGCAAGGTTGGAACCGAATAGGTTGGCTGATTTAATGGGTTGTAGGTTGTCGGGCAAGGATCGTTCTCCGGTCCCGGCGCATTTGTGGGAGTTGGAGTACAGGGGTTTGTTGCGGCCAGCGAGTAGTTATGATCGCGCAGCGAATCCTCCCTTCCGCCGATGAACAGATGAATGCGGCCGGGAAGATGAATCCTGTCCTGCAAAGCAGCAGAAGATTGGTGGTTGTCTTCCCAGAGCCTGCGTGGGCCGGCGAGTTGGCGGATGCCATCGCTGTTGGTTGCGCCGGGAAAGGCTGTGACTGGCTGGTAGATATTCTCTGAACCGATGTAGCTGTATACCGCTCCGTCCTGAATGATGCCGTCGACTGAGAACGGAGCACCGTAAGTAAAGTAGCCAGGCTGCTGCACGCTGCGCAGAAACAATTCTCCTCCGCCGGCTAGGTCATGCGTGATTGCCCCGGTCTTGACGTGTCCCGTTACCAGTGCCTCAGCCTGTGCATCGATGCGCAGTTCGCCCGGATCGCGATAATCGTAAATATCGTAGGTTCCATCGGGAGCGAAGAACCAAGGATAGGGAGCCGAGCCGGAATTGCACTCTGTTTCGTTGTAGCACCCATACGCATAAACCACGTTGTCGTCAATCAGCGAATGGCTGTAACTCGCCGCAGCGAAGGCTCGCCATCCATGGGTGAGATCGTAGTCCATCCGCCCACCGCTATTAAAAGTATCAAAGGTGTTCGGCTTTTCCCACGACTGCTCGCCCAGCATCGTCGAAGGATATACTTGGTCGAGACTGGGTACCGTTGTTCCGCCCAGTAGTTGATACCCGCAGACCGAGCGCTCGACCTTATGCTGGTACTCGAAATCTCCTTTCAAAATCGCCTTTGGACTTATCTTCCAATCCATCGCACCCGTGCCGACTGCGCGCCAACCATCGGCGTCGTTCACATAACTCTGAATTCTTTCGCCGGCCAGATTTACGCGCGCGCCTACCTGCTTGCGGCTACCGAAAAGGCGTCCCAAATCGACAGCACCGTAACTGCTTCCGCGATGATCGGTAGCCAGATCGACAGCCTCGACCGTCGCTGGCCGTTTGGTCACGTAGTCGATCAGCCCGCCGGCCGAGGCCACACCGCTCTCCAAGCCTGCGATGCCCTTGAGAAACTCGACGCGCTCCTTGTTTTCAAGAGGCACATCTTGTTCGCCGGCGATGGTCATGCCATTGATTTGCAGGCCAGTGGCCAGATCGATCGTGAAGCCGCGAATCTCGTAATCGCCGTAGTAGCCCACCGGTGCATAATCTTCTCCAATGGACGCATCGTTCTTCACCACATCGGAGAGCAGGCGCGCGTCTTGGTCGTTCAGCAAATCGCGGGTCACCACCGTGGCCGAAAGCGGGGTCTCCGTCAGCGGAATACCATCCAAATTACCCACCGTCACCGCATCGGGAAGATACTCGTCCGCCGTTTCTCCTTGCACCACCACAGTGGTAGTCACGCGAGGAATCGGCTGCGCAGATGGAACGGACTTAGGCGTAGGAATTGGTGAAGTTGTGGAGGGTGCAGGGCTTTGTGCGGTTGCGCCCAACGTTATCGTCAAGCAACAAAGCAGCAATCCTATCGCCCCAAAAATACGGCGCAGCAGGACCGCCCGGCAGACTGCCGCATCGGTCGGCAGTTGGTCAGAAAGCGCAGGCGATGGAGACGCGTTGCGGGCCGCATCGGCGGCAGCAAATCTAGGCATGAACTCCCCTTGTTATTGAACTTCATGAAACAAGAGAACTCACGCTAAGATTCGAGGAAGAAGGCCGCCTGGCCTCGGAAACTTCCCACGCCGGTATTATCCGGATCGGGTTCTAGGGTATTTCTCAGCCCCACTTCGTGGAGCACCCCTGTTTCAATAACCACATTGAAACATTCCCCGCCCGGTTTTGCAAGTCGACCCTGCCCGCTTCACCCAACTTTGAACGCGCCCACCAGACTTGTCAGCTCGTTGGCCAGCAACGCCAGCTGCTGGCAAGCCTCCACCGAGTGCTGCGCACTAACCGCCGTCTGCTCAATGATCGAGGCGATCTCGTTCACATTCACGCTCACCGATTGAGTGGAATACGACTGCTCCGTTGCGGCTGCGGCAATCTGCGTCACCATCTTTTGCACTGACTCCGAGCCTTGAATAATGCTGCTCAGCGCTTCGCCCGCCGAGCGCGCCGAATCCACGCCGTTTTGCACATAGCCCATGCTGGAGCGCATCGCCTCGACAGCCTCCGACGTGCCTTGCTGAATCGCCCGCACCGTCTGGTCAATTTCTTTGGTCGCGTCGCTGGTGCGTTCGGCCAGCCGCCGCACCTCGCCTGCTACCACCGCAAAGCCGCGCCCATGTTCGCCAGCTCGCGCCGCTTCGATCGATGCATTCAACGCCAGCAAATTAGTCTGCCCTGCAATCTCGTTAATCACGTTGATGATTTTGCCGATCGCATCGCTGGAACGGCCCAGTTCCTCAATTCGCGATGAAGTCTCCTGGTTTGATTTGAGCACTTCACCAATGGTCTGGACCGTGCTCTGAACCGTCTCGCCCCCGGTGTGCGCGCTTTCCTCCGCCTTGCGGGCATCCACCGCGGCGCTCTGCGTTGTCTCGCTGATCTCGTGAACCGATGTGGAGATCTCGTTCATGGTTGCCCTGATGCGGCCCGCCTGCTCCTGCTGCTGCGTGGCCTGCCCCGCGGTCTCGCGAGCGGTTGCGGCCAACTCCGTCGCAGCCGAGCCCAGCGTGCTCGCATGCTCGGCCACGCGCCGCACTATCTCCTCAATGCGGCCGATAAACACGTTGAACCAGATGCCTACTTCGTCAATCTCATCGCGGCCATTTACCTCGATACGGCGGGTCAAATCTCCCTCGCCCTCGGCAATATCCTGCAAGCGCACGGCGAGCGTACGCAGCGGCAGCACTACCTTGAACTGCACCATCCACCAGGCTGCGGTGCAACTGAGCACGGCGAAGACCAGCATGATCAGTCCAGTCACCCGGCTGCGCAGGCTCCACGCATCCACCGCGTCTAGTTGTGTCTGAAAGCTGGCGGAGATGACCTTGTCGAATGCGCCCATGGCATCGGTCAGCGTCTTGTTATCCTTGCCCAAAGCCCCTACCTGGGCCATCAAGTCGTCGCTGGGGCCGTCCTTGGCGCCCAGAATCGCCGTATAGGTACTATGATCGCGCGTCTGGATCGAGGAGAATTGGGCCAACAATCCGTCAGCCTGCTTGCCCAGCTCGGGCGACGTGGCCAGCACGGACTTTACCTGCTCTAACGCCGCAGATGTTGCCTCGGCATCCTTCTCCGCGCCCTCCAGTGACTTGGGATCCTGAAGCACTACTGCATCGCCATAGTGCTTCTTCATCCGCTCGAAGGCTGCTTCCGCTTCCTGCATGTGCAGCGCCGCAGGGAACAGCGAAGATGATATCTCCGCCATCCGGCTGTGTGTGGCCGTGGACGAAAGCTGCACCATCCCTACCTGCAGCAGGTAACCTGCGGCCAGCAGGGCCAGAATGCCGAGAATCCTCGTCTTGATTTTCATATCTTTGAACATTGCAATCACCAGACCTGTGAGATCGCTCGCCTCAGCAATCCATATTCGCGGCTAAATCAGCGGCCGTATCTCGTAATACTGCTAATCATCGGCGAATCAGGGCCAGACATTAGAGGTCTTAGCTTCCATTTCTGGCCCTGGTTTACTCCGATCCGTCACTTGACGGCAAGTACCTTGACGCCGTCGTGCGCCGTTGCCTTGCCAATGTAGCCGATCGCGCCGTTGTTATGCGCAACGAAATCGACGACCGCCGAATCCGTATCCAGGCTCTTTGGCATGGATGCTTGGCCGGAAAAGACCAAACTCCGCCAGCCTGCACGATATGCGGTATCGTTCTTGCCGATGTAGGCCTGCAGAAACTCCTCGTGAACCGTGCCCGCCTTGAGCAGAATCGGCACCACGTTCGCGCCACCGAGTGATGTTGAAGAGCCGGTAAAAACATCCTTGAGATCGTTCTTCGACACCTCGGAAGTCTTTACGCCGGGGTTAGCGATCACAATCACCTGGGCCTTGGCCTGGACGACGAAGATCGACGCGGACGCTGCGAGCAACAATACAAATAGAAGCTTTTTCATTTCAATTTCTCCTTTCGTCCGGGTTAGAAGTTCATGC
>Ga0187847_10001401_pt1 | contig 21762 bp, 16 predicted proteins | sample June2016WEW_4_10_FD_132458 | JGI IMG/M metagenome (GOLD analysis project Ga0187847, IMG submission 132458) | Peatland microbial communities from SPRUCE experiment site at the Marcell Experimental Forest, Minnesota, USA - June2016WEW_4_10 | ecosystem: Environmental > Terrestrial > Soil >...
AGTACCGTGAAGGTCCAGCGCAGCCGGGCAATGGAGAAAATGCATGCGGAATCCCTTGTTGACCTGGTGAGAATGATCGAGAAGATCAAAGGCCCCACGGAAAAAGCCTCTTAAGCTAAAGTTTACCCGCATCATCCTTTTTAGGACCTGGATCTACCAACGCCCAATAGATTCTTACTGTCTCTGCGAATACCTTCAGGCCATAGAGGAATTCAAGTGACGGAGAATCTGATCTCGGTAGTTGACGACGATGAGTCAGTTCGCAGGACTACCACGCTACTCATCGAGTCCTTTGGCTTCCGAGCGGCAGCTTTCGAATCTGCCGAAACTTTCCTGAAGTGCGGCCATTTGCGCGATACCTCGTGTCTCATTCTTGATGTGCAGATGCCGGGCATGAATGGCTTACAGCTTCAAAGCCACCTCGCAGCCGCGCACTGCGGGATTCCTATCATCTTCATCAGCGCCTACGAAAACAAAGATTCCCGCCAGCGAGCCATGCAAGCGGGCGCTGCTGCTTTCCTGGGCAAGCCTTTTAGCGATGAGCAACTTCTTCAAACCATTCGTTCAGCAATACGGTTCTCTGCCGGGACGATTGGTGAGGGCAAATTGAGGAGTGAAATATGAATTTAACGTACGCATTCAGCCATGAACTGGGGATACCGCTTACGTTGGACGTAAGACCGATCGTTTTCGTTGTCGACGATGACATCTCCGTGCGCGAGTCGCTGGAATTATTGATCCGCTGCCAAGGCTGGCGGCCGGAGACCTTCGCTTCCGCGCAAGAATTCCTTACACGTCCGCGAGCTCACGTTCCGAGCTGCCTGGTACTGGATTTTTCTCTTCCAGGACTCAATGGTCTTGAGCTGCAGAACCGCGTTGCCGTTGAACGAACGGACATGCCGATCATCTTTATTACCGGCTACAGGGACGTGCCGATGACAGTCCAAGCCATGAAGGCGGGAGCTCTCGAATTCTTGACGAAGCCCTTCAGTGAAGATGCGCTGTTGAGTGCCATCCGCTCAGCACTCGAACACAGTCGCGTTGCTCTGAGCCGGGAGGCGGAGATGAGGGTGCTCCAGGATCGTTACGCGTCTCTTTCGCGCCGCGAACGGCAGGTTATGGCGCTGGTGGTCTCCGGCTTGTTGAATAAACAGGTTGGTGGGGAACTCGGTATCAGCGAAATCACCGTGAAGGCACACCGCGGCACCGTGATGCAGAAGATGAAGGCCAATTCTCTTGCCGACCTGGTTAGAATGGCCGCGAAGCTCCAGCCCGCACCAGCAGCGATGGCTGCAGCCTGACGGCTATTCACGGCCGCAATAATTCGTGAAGACGGCGAGTTCTCAAACGCCATCCGACCCAAAGCCGAAGAGAGTGGGATTGTTGTTAACGCTTGAGATTTCGAACCTCGTAACAAAGCTTGAGGTGAGAACATGGTTAACTCTGCCAAATCGCATGATGTTCCACTGGACAGTTCAGTTCCAACCGCCTCTTTAGAGTCGATCCTCTGCACAGAAGAGTTGCAACGCCGCCCATCGCGTCCGCCCGATTATGAAAAAGAGAACCAGGCGCTCGTGAAGCTGGTGAGTGCGTTAGCTGACTCGCCGACTACCATCTTTCGAACACTTGCGGAGACGATCCAGGATATTACGCAATGTGACTCCGCTGGCCTGAGCCTGCTGACGAGGGATGGCAAAACGCCCCACGTTGATGGCGAGAGGTTCTATTGGCCAGCCATAGCTGGCATGTGGAATCCCCATGTCGGAGGTGGAACGCCGCGCAATTTTGGGCCCTGCGGAGACGTGCTCGATCAAAATCGTACGCTGTTGTTCACCCACTTCGAACGGCGTTATCCCTATTTGGTGCCAGTCAATCCGGCTGCGGAAGAGTGCCTGCTCGTCCCTTTTTACGTCGATGGTAAGGCGGTAGGAACCATATGGGGAATCATGCACAGCGAACGCCGCAAGTTCGATGCAGAGGATGACCGGGTCATGGCTTCACTCGGAAAATTTGCGTCTTCCGCGTATCAAGCGCTGGCACACATCGAAGATCTCAAAATTCAGGTGGCCGAGCGCGAAAAGGTGGAAGCAGAAGTCCGTCAGCTGGCGAATGGGTTGGAAGCCAAGGTCCGGCGTCTGATTGACGCCAACGTTGTGGGAATTGTGATGTGGAATCTCGAAGGTGCAGTCACCGGAGCTAACGAAGCATTTCTCCGCATGCTGCAATACGACCGTGAAGATCTCGACTGCGGCCGCATACGCTGGGCGGACCTGACACCTGCCGAATGGCGTGGCCGTGCCGAACTGGCCGTAGCTGATTTGAAGGCGACGGGCACCTTTCAACCGTTCGAGAAGGAGTACTTCCGGAAAGATGGCAGCCGAGTGCCTGTACTTCTCGGCGGCGCACTCTTCGAAGGAAGTGGGAACGAAGGTGTCGCTTTCGTGATCGATTTGAGTGAACAAAAGCGAGCCGAGAGAGCTTTGCGGCGCAGCGAGGCATTCCTCGCGGAAGGTCAACACCTGGGTCAAATCGGCAGCTTTTCCTGGCGCGTGGCGACAGACGAAATCACGTGGTCCGCGGAGCTCTATCGCATCTACGAGCTTGAGATCGGTGTGCCCGTGACACTCGAACTGATCCGTAGCCGAGTCCATCCGGAAGACATCAGTTTGATCGAGAAAATGAAGATGGTGGACCGGGCACGAGAGGGCCACCACGACTTTGAATGGCATTACCGCTTGAGGATGCCTGACCACTCGATCAAGTACCTGCACGCAGTCGCCCATGCGAGTCTGGACCAGGATGGTCAACTGGAGTACATTGCGTCGGTTCAGGATGTGACGGCGCGCAGGCTGGCGGAAGAGGCGCGCGACCAGGCTCGATCGGAACTCGCACGTGTGGCCAGGGTGATGAGCCTCGGAACGCTGACGGCGGCGATCGCTCACGAACTCAACCAGCCGCTGTCCGGCATTGTCACGAACGCCACGACCTGTATGCGAATGCTGGCCAAGGAAACTCCAAACGTGGACGGGGCTCGTGAGACAGCCCGCCGCACGATTCGCGATGGCAACCGTGCCTCTGCGGTGCTGACTCGATTACGCGCGCTTTATACCAAGAAGGACGCTACGACGGAACCGATGGACTTGAACCAGGCTGCACGAGACGTGATCGCCCTTTCCTTGAGTCAACTGCAGAGAGACGGCGTGATTTTGCGGCTTGACCTGGGCGACGACCTCCCGCTTGTCAATGGCGATCGCGTCCAGCTTCAGCAGGTCATTTTGAATCTCATCCGAAATGCATCAGAGGCGATGAGTGCGGTCGACGATCGTCCCAGACTGTTGCTGATCAGAACCGAACGAGACGAAGACGAGCGTGTGCGTTTGACTGTGAAGGATGCGGGAGTCGGATTTGCCCCTCATGCCGCCGATAGACTCTTCGAATCGTTCTACACTACCAAGAATGACGGTATGGGAATCGGACTCTCCGTCAGCCGCTCCATTATTGATGCTCATCAAGGACGTCTGTGGGCAGAGCTGAACGATGGGCCCGGATGCACATTTTCGTTCACTATCCCATGTAGACCTGAGGGTCTGGCTGATGCTGAAATTCTTGTGGATCTGACTTACCCGTCGGCGGATGCCGCGTAGAGTGAGCTCTGTAGTCACGCAACCCCGCGTGCTGGCCTAGCGCGCGATTTGGCCGAGGTAGTATCCGAGCCGATTTTCGACATCCCCCGGCTTGTGGAAGCCGCGCGCGATCAGTGCCTTAATCCCCTCCTGGGCGGCAGGTCGACCGAGCGAACCGATGCACGCATCCCATCCGGCGCCGAGCTCGACGTCCGGCGGCAAGCTGGTGTTGACCAGACGCTTGGTCTGTGCGATCGCCCATTTGTCGAATTTCGCGATCCGGTTCGCGAGCGCCTCTACGAACGCATCCAGATCGGCGTCGGGCAGGGCGCGATTAATATAGCCGTAGGCCTCGGCTTGGTCTGCTGTCACGTCTTCCGAGCTCAAGAGCACCTCGAGGGCTCGGTTTCGGCCGATGAGTTGGGGAAGCCGGGCCATGGGGCCGCCGCCGGCGACCATCCCCACGCCTACTTCCCATTGCGAGATGATCGCCTTTTCGCGGCTGGCAAAACTCATGTCACAGGCCAGCGTGATCTCGCTGCCGTTGCCGGTCGCACGGCCGCGGATGAGTGCGATGGAGGCAACTGGCAAACGGGTCAGACGCACGAGAAAGTCCGGCCAAGGCGGCAACCCTGTGGGACCGGCTGGTAGTGAGGTCAGGTCCTCAAGCTTGGCCAGGAAATCGGAGTGATTCAGAAAATAATCGTCGACCGCGCTGTCAAAGACCACGACCCTGACCTGATCATCGGCCTCGAGAGCATTGATGACTTCCTGGAACTGCTTGACCATCTCCGGACCCATGACGTTGATCGGCGGATTATAGATAGTGACGCGCCAATAGGCCGGCGACCGCCGGGAGAGGCGAATCTGTGCGGATCTCTTAGGTTCGCGCCTCTGTGAGAGTTTGGCAGGTGCGTTCATCGTTGCCATGGGATTTTCCTCCGCATTTGTCAGTCTCGGAAACCGGTTGGTTGCAGCCGACATTGCCCGTCGGACATTTGCAGTTCATTCGCCGCAGCAAAATGTCCGCTCACCATTCAGCCAGAACAAAGTGGGCAGCGCAATTGGACGATGGTGTCGCCCACACTTTCGTATCGATCGCGGTACCTTCCTCCGCACACCTGATACCAAGGCATCGCCAATATCAATACCATCGTCTAATTGTTTTACTCCCCTTCGCTCTGGCCTAATCGCAATCGTTCCAGACGCACGTTGGCGAAGCTTCGAAAACTTTCTTCGTGAGGGAGAACACAGCATGCCTGAACTTATAACGGAATCTCTTGGTCTGCCGTGGCGTGGCCGGTGGGGCGGAGGTGATCGCAGCGTGACGCTGAAGCACAAGGTGATGATTGGCGTGATCAGTGCAGTGCTGGGTGCTTTGCTTACAGGTTGCACAGCGGACAAAACGCCTTCCAAGGAGGAAACCAGCCTGGCCAATGCGGCTAAAGACGTTGTCATTCCATTGGAGGCAGGAGGGAAGAAGAATCCGCTGCCCGAGACGGACGACGTCGTGAGCCAGGGACAGCAAGTATTTCTTGGATCTTGCTCCCTCTGCCACGGCGCGGACGGGCGCGGAGGCACTTCCATCGGGGGCCACATGGACCCGCCTGCCATGGACTTGACCTCAGCCCACGTGCAGCACTGGAGCGACGGGGAACTGTTTTGGATCATACAGAACGGAGTTCGTCTCACCGGCATGCCCGCCTGGAAGTCGAGCGTCTCCGATGACGACACCTGGAAGCTGGCACGTTTCATCCACAACCTTCCCCACCTCGGCGCTGCGTCTGCCTCCTCTACAGCAATGGGGACACAGGCACAACCCGCCGCTTCCACGCAGGACAAGTACGCTCTCAAAATACCGAATGGCCTCGCGTTTTCTGAGTTCAGAGGATATGAGGCTTGGCAGGTTGTCTCCATCAGTCACAACGGAGATCACATGGCTGCCACCCTCGGAAATCCCGTGATGATTGCCGCCTACCAAGCCGGCGCACCTGGCAACGGCAGGCCTTTCCCGGACGGCGCCAAGATGGCGAAGGTCCATTGGAACCTGAAAAAACTGGAGACGTTCCCAGCAGCGACGGTGCCCGACACCCAACACGACGTCGACTTTATGGCGAAGGATAGCAAGAGATTCCAGGACAGCGGCGGTTGGGGATATGGCGTCTTCGAGGTTGACCCCGCGTCCGGAAATTTCAGGCCAGGCAACTCATCTGACAAACCACCGCAAGTGAACGACGCTAAGTGCGGCTTCGCGTGCCACACGGCAGTGAAGACAAGAGATTACGTTTTCACGGATTATCAGCGCAGGTGAAGCGTATTTGAGCCGATTGTTTTTCTTGTGCGAGTGGTTGGAATTCGCGTTGGGCACGCGTCACTCCACCCAAAATTGACTAACTGTAGATCTTTTCTCTCAAGTTCTTTGGGTCATTCGGGGATGGGGTAATCATCCCCGACGCTGCTAACAACGCGTACAGGGCTTGTTCCGCCGCGAACCAGTCGACGTCCGGTGAACCTAAAGGGCGCCCCCTTTGTGCCCAAAGCTGGTACGCCAGTTTTGCTACGAACTCATGCCGGTTCTCACCAAGAAAATCAGTGGTGAGCTCGAGTGGTCGAGATTCATCGGGCATCGTGGTTCCTCCAATCTTGGATCCGTGGGAGTGGTCCCAATCCCTGCCCAATGACAACAAACTCGTCTCAGGGTTTAACGGCTCAGGCAGCCTGGGCGCTGCGAGTCAGCGTTTCCGAAACAATGGTCTGGGCTTCTTCCGCGCCCGAATGACGTGCTGCAACTCAGCCATCCTGCGAAATCACTTCGGTTCCTCCAATTGGGCACTCAGCCGATCACTGTTGCCAACCGCCTCCCAGAGCCCGATACAATTGCGCCAAGCTGCGATACTCGTCACCCCGTGCACTCGCGAGTGTGAGTTCGGCGGCATAAAGCGATCTCTGGCTATCCAACACCTCCAGGTAAGTCGTAGTTCCTCCCTGATAGCGAAGAGTGGAAATGCGGACCGTCTCTCGCAAATCAGCGACCGTATCCTGCTGTCGGAGACGGACCTGATGCAGCTTGTCATAGCCAATCAACGCGTCGGAAACATCGCCAAATGCACGCTGGATTGTTTGTCGATAGGAGATGAGCGCTTGTTGGTGCTGAGATTCGGCCAAATGCAAGTTTCCGCGAAGAGCACCACCGGTGAAGATGGGTTGGTTGACTTGTGCCCCGTACGACCAGATTCCAAGTTGCGTCGGAAATAGGCTACTGAAAGCGGAGCTTCGCCCGAAAGAACCTCCACCCGAACCCGTCAACGCAATCTGCGGAAAGAACTGAGCTTTGGCGACTCCGATTTCAGCGTTGGCTGCAACCAGGATCTGCTCCGCTTCACGAATGTCCGGACGGCGCTCGATAAGAGACGATGGGAGCCCAGGTGGCACTTCGGGCGGGAGCTCCTGCTCGACTAGCGTAAGACCACGGGGAACGCCATTCGGGTAATTGCCAAGCAGAATATTGATAGCGTCTTCTTCTTGACCGATTTGGCGCTCCAAATCCGGAATCTGAGCGTTCGCGGTGTCCAGGACCTGCTGCGCCTGCAGGACGTCAAGCTTCGTAGCGACCCCGTGTTCAAGACGGAAATTAGTCAGCTTGACCGAATCGGTTTGTGTTACGACCGTATCACGCGTTATCTGCAGCTGCAGGTCCAATTGCAGCAAGGTAAAGTAGTCCGCGGCCAGGTCGCTGACGAGAGTCAGGACCACCGTCTGCCTGGCTGCGTCCGTAGCTAACAACTCCGCGCGGGAGGCCTCGGTTGCGCGGCGCAAGCGGCCGAAGAAATCCAACTGAAACGCAGCATCCCCGGCAAGGGTTAGAAAGTTGTATTTCGTTTGAAAGGTATTCTCTTTACCGCCATTGAAATTGGCGCCAGCTTGCACCTGCGGGAAAAGGCTGGAGCGCGTAACTGCGAGTTGAGCGCGCGCAGCGTTGATGCGTTCCGTAGCAAGCTGCAAGTCGTAGTTTTGTTTGATCGCGGTGCGGATGAGTTCCTGTAATTTCGGATCTTTGAAAACTTGCCACCAAGGCAAATCGGCGTAAGAGGCCGACTGAGCCTGGAGCTGGGGATTCTCCGCCAGATCCCGAAAGGTGTTCGGCGTCTGCACGGCCGGGCGATGATATTTCGGACCCACCATGCAAGCGCTCAGAAAACCCGAACCCAGTACGGCGACAATCAGGAGTTGTCTATTGATGCGAGAGGCCATTTTTCAGTCTCCTACCGCGGGTGAAGGCGCCGGCAGTGTTCCGGAAGCGGGCTCCCTACGCGAGCTGGACCATTTCTCCACGGCGTAAAAGATCGCGGGAACGAAGAACAAGCCGACCGAGCTGGCGACCACCATGCCGCCGATCACCGTGGTTCCCAGAATCTGACGCGCTACGGCACCGGCGCCAGCCGCAGTCCACAGAGGAATACAGCCGAAGACGAACGCAAAGGAGGTCATCAGGATGGGTCTTAGACGCAGCTTTGCGCCTTCCAGAGTCGCGTCGGCAAGAGGTTTACCCTTTTCATATTCGCTTTTTGCGAACTCGACGATCAAGATTGCGTTCTTGGCCGTCAACCCGATAAGCATGACCAGCCCGATCTGCGAATAAACGTCATTTTCCATCTGGACCATGTAAGGCGGTAGAAAATAACCCTGCAGCACGCGACGCAACCAAAGGACGGCAAAGGCACCGAACACGGCTACGGGGGTGCTAAGCAGGACGCTGAATGGCAGCGACCAGCTTTCGTAGAGCGCCGCAAGAATCAGGAACACAAACAACAGAGAAAGGCCGAAAATGACCGAAGGCGGCACTCCTTGCCTGGCCTGTTGCTCCTGGAATGACATGCCGGAGTAATCAAAGCCCATCTCCCGTGGCATCGTTTGCCTGAAAACATCTTCGAGAGCGGCGGTCGCTTGATCTGCGCTGAATCCGGGGGCCGCACTACCGTTGATTTGAGCGGAACGGTATTCGTTGAAGCGCTCGGTAAATTCCGGGCCGAGGCGCGATTTGATATTAACTAGAGTGGAGAGCGGCACACTCTCTCCTTTGTTATTAAGAACATAAAATCGCCCCACGTTCTCGATGTGGGCGCGGTCTTCACCTTCCGCCTCGATATACACCTGCCATTGGCGGCCGAATCGATTGAAATAATTGATGAAAAAACCGCCCATGAAGGCCTGGATCGTGCGATAGGCGTCGCTCAGATTGACGCCTTGCTTCAGAACCTTATCCCGATCTAGATCGATATACTTCTGCGGGACGCTGGGCAAGAAAGTCGTATTGATACTGCCAATTTCAGGACGTTTGCGCGCAGCCTCAAGAAACGTGTTGAGGTTCTTCGCAAGAAACTGAACATCGGAGCCGGAACGGTCCTCGAGAAGGAAAGTGAATCCTCCGGCCGTGCCGACACCGGGAATCGCCGGAGGCGAAAAGCCGAACACCACTGCCTCGGGGATTTTGCTGAACTTAGCGTTCAAATTGGCTTTCAAGGTCTGAAATTGTTCGGCCCGCGTCGTGCGATCGTCCCAAGGCTTGAAGGTGACGAAGAAGGTCGCGTTATAGGTTGTACGAACGAAGCTCAACAGACTGAATCCGACGAAACATGTGGAGTATTGAACGCCCGGCGTATTCGTGATGGTTTTTTCGATGTCGGACACGGCCGCCGTCGTTCGCTCCAATGAGGCTGCATTGGGGAGTTGAACGGACACATAGGCATAGCCCTGGTCTTCATCGGGAAGAAAGCTGGTCGGCACACGATGGGCAAAGAATCCGGCAGCCAAGCTAAAGAGCACAAGTAGTACTGCCATCACGGCGGTTTTCTTCAGGAGCACCCCGCTCCAATGCACGTAACCGTCAGTGGCTCGCTCGAACAAACGGTTAAACCCATCAAAAAATCTGCGCAACAGTCCGTGGCTTGGTTCCTTTGGACGAAGCAGGAGCGCGGCCAGAGCCGGGCTGAGTGTAAGTGCGTTGAACGCGGAGAAGAGAACGGAAATCGCGATGGTTACAGCGAATTGCTGGTAGAGCCGTCCCGTGATGCCGGGGATGAAAGCGGTCGGCACGAACACTGCGGATAGGACGAGTGCGATTCCAACGACAGGGCCAGAGAGTTCCTCCATTGCCTTCAACGCCGAGTCCTTGGGGGACATGCCTTCCTCGATGTGGCGTTCGACTCCCTCAACCACAACGATCGCGTCATCGACCACGAGACCGATCGCCAGGACCAAGCCGAACAGAGAAAGCGTGTTGATCGAAAAACCGAATAGCGGGAACAAAACGAACGTGCCCACCAGCGACACCGGCACGGCAAGCAGCGGAATCAACGTGGCACGCCAGCCCTGGAGGAAAAGATAGACGACCAGGATCACCAGGGCGAGAGCGATCAACAGCGTCTTGACGATTTCCTTAATCCCTTCCGTTACGGACAGGGTTGTGTCCAATGAGACCACGAAGTCGAGATCTTCCGGGAAGCGTTGCTTCATCTTCGCCAGGAGTTTGTTGACGCCGTTCGCCGCATCCACCGCGTTCGAGCCGGGCAGTTGGTAAACTGCAAGAATCGCGCTGGGTCTGCCGTTGAAACGGCCGGCAACGCTGTAATCCTGCGAGCCCAGTTCAATGCGGGCGACATCACGAACCCGGACCGTGCCTCCATCTGGTGTCTCCCGCAGGACGATCTCACCGAATTGCTCCGGAGAAATCAAGCGTCCTTGCGCCAGAACCGTATAGGTAAGTTCCTGACCTTTGGGAACGGGCGGGCCTCCAGCCTTACCTGCGGGATTCACAGTGTTCTGCGCTTGAATGGAGCTAATAATTTCCGGAACCGTGATGCCGAGCTTTGCCAGTTTGTCGGGGTTCACCCACATGCGCATGGCGTACTGACCCGCGCCAAAAACCTGCACGTTGCCGATCCCGGGCGAGCGAAGGATCGGGTCGACGAGATTGATGTATGCGTAGTTCGCCAGAAAAGTCTCGTCATAGGTTCCATGCGGCGAGTAAACGGAAATCAGGATGAGGGGAGCCGTCACCGATTTTCGTACCGTGATGCCGTAATTGTTCACGTCCGCGGGAAGCTGCGAAGCGGCCTGGGTTTCACGTGACTGGGCAAGAATGAAATCGTTATTGGGATCAGTTTTTGTGTCGAAATCCACGACCAAGCTGGTGGTAGAGTTCCCCGTGGCGTTCAGAGAGTACATGTAATTCATGTTGTCCACGCCGTTCATCTGCTGCTCCAATGGCGTGGCAACCGATTGTTCCAGGGTTTCCGCATCGGCTCCAACGTAGGTAGCGAGGACTTGGATTTCCGGTGGAACTATGTTGGGAAACTGGGAAACTGGCAATCCGAGGATGGTGAGACCACCGACCAACACCATGACGATCGCGATCACCATCGCGACAATGGGACGATTGATGAAGAATTTTGACATTCGATCACCTCTTCATTTCATTGCGTCGGCATTGAACGGCTCCGGATTGACTAGCATCCCCGGCCGAACCTTCTGGATCCCTTCAGCGACGACCCTGTCCCCGGAATTAAGCCCATTTGCGATCACCCAGCGGCTGCCCACCTGCTCCCCGACTGCAACTGGACGGATAGCCACCTTGTTGTTGCTGTCCACTACGGCAACCTGGTAGCCGCCTTGCAGCTCTGAAACCGCTCGTTGTGGCACAAGCAATGCGTCATGTTGGATCTGGACAAATACCCGCACTTTGGCATAGCCGCCGGGCCGCAAGATGGCGTAGGGATTCGGAAATAATGCGGCGATGCGGATCGCCCCCGTACTCACATCCACTTGGCGACCGGCAAAATCAAATGTTCCCAGCTGTGGATACGTCGAGCCGTCCGCCAGCACAAGCTCGATCCGCAATTTTTTTTCGTCGGCTCGTGTACCTTCTTCCGTGGGGGATCGCTTTCGGAAAGCGAGATACTGGGGCTCCCCAACTGTGAAATAGACTTTGATTGGGTCGACTGTCGAAACCGTGGTTACCGCCCCGCTGGCTGGGCTAGCGAGCGCTCCGACTTGCAGTTGTGCCTGCCCTGCGATGCCATCGATCGGCGCTATGAGCCGGGTAAAGTCGAGGTTAATCTTTGCCGTCTCAACCGCAGCCCGCGCAGTCTCGATCTGAGCTTTGGTAGTTTCGACAGTGGCAATGGCAGCGAGATTGTTTTGAACGGCGTTGTCGAGATCCTGCTGGGTTGCGGCTTGCTCCTTTGCGAGCGGAGTGTAGCGCTTGACGTCAAGATCGGTGCGTCCCTGCAGCGCTTCTGCGTTGGCAAGCTGAGCTTTCGCTTGCGCGAGCTGGCCTTCAGCCTGGTCGAGCGCCGCCTTAAACGGCCTTGGGTCGATCTGAAAAAGGAGTTGTCCTTTTTTGACGAATGACCCTTCCTTATAACCCTGTGTGAGCAGATACCCCGTTACCTGGGCTCTGATATCGGCATTCACAAGTCCGTCGAACGTGCCGATCCATTCATGAATAATCGGGACATCCTCCTTCTGGACCTGCACCACCCGGACGTCAGGAACATTCGGCGCGGCCTCCGCATGCTTGTGTGGGCGAACTGCTCCAACGATCAACGCAATTACGATGACGGCGACAACTCCACCGCCCCAAAGGTAACGTTGCGGCACATTCATATTCATCTCCGGCAATGGTGCGATCCAGTTCCAACGGAGGCTTTGCGGACAGTGTGGGATTAAAGCAAAGGGGATGGAGGTGAGTCTATTAGACGATGGTATTAACCGATACCCTCCGCATTAGCCAATGATACGGATGGCCTTCGGGGGAGTTGGGCTTGCGAAGGCGTTAGGCCGGCATTACGTCGAAAGGCTTAGGGCTTTGATTCAATTGAAACCCCGGACAGGATGCGGCGCATACGGCTCCTCGATAGAAGCAATTTCTTCCGGCGTCAGTCGGAGCGAAAGGGCTGCCACGGCATCCTGAAGGTGATGGGTCTTGGTTGCGCCAACAATGGGCGATGCGATGCCCGGTTTACTGAGCAGCCAGGCCAGAGCAATCTGCGCGCGCGCGACGCCGCGTTGTTCCGCTAGATGACCCAGGCGGTCCACAACCTTACGGTCAACCTCTTCAGATTGAGAGTAAAGGCTCTTCCCGAACTGGTCGGTTTCGTAGCGCTTTGTAGGTTCGCTTTGCCAGGGACGAGCGAGGCGACCGCGGGCCAGAGGGCTCCAGGGAATGACGCCGATACCCTCGGACTGGCAAAGGGGAATCATCTCGCGCTCCTCTTCGCGATAAAGCAGGTTGTAATGATTCTGCATGGAAACGAAACGAGTCCAACCGTGAAGGTCGGCAAGATAGAGAGCTTTCGTGAATTGCCACGCATACATAGATGAGGCGCCGATGTAACGCACCTTGCCGGATTTCACCACGTCGTGCAGCGCCTCGAGCGTTTCCTCGATCGGCGTTTCATAATCCCAGCGGTGAATTTGATACAGATCCACAAAGTCGGTTTGCAGACGGCGAAGGCTCTGGTCGAGTTCGTAAAAGATGGCCTTGCGTGAGAGACCATGGCCGTTGGGTTCGTCGCGCATTACACCTTGCAGCTTGGTGGCGATGACCACGGCTTCGCGGCGTGTATTCGCCTTCAAGAAACGCCCAAGCACCTCCTCGCTCACGCCTGCTGAATAAACATTCGCCGTGTCAAAGAAGTTGATCCCGAGATCAAGCGCCTGACGAAAGAAGGGTGCGCTCTCGTCTTCGTTCAGAGCCCAGGCATGGCTGCCAGGCTTAAGCTTGCCGCTAGCTGGCGCGCCGTAGCTCATGCAGCCGAGACAAATGCGGGAAACCTTGAGGCCGGTTTTACCAAGGTTGACGTAGTTCATTTAGATTCTCCCGAATAAAAGCATACTGCGTGCGGACGATTCAACATATGCCAGGTGTGGATTAGACGGTGTTTCGCCACGGTTTTCGTCATCATCGGAGCTCTTGGCTGCAACTGCTGCCGGACGTAACGCTTTCCCCTGCGTCTCATCCTATTCATCATGGATGTCGGATTAGCTGTAACCGGTTGCGTATCAGCGCGATGAAGGCTCGGCGGCGAAGAATGTCATCACTGCTTTGCGAAACTCATCAGGCTTTTGGATATGAGGGATGTGGCCGCATTCCGCAATCTCGACCAGTGTTGAACCCTTGATGGCACCCTGCGCCTTGCGCCCCAGTTCGGGATACTGTCCCGCTACGGATTGCAACCCGGGCGGCATGCGATTTTTGCCGACGACCGTGCGATCGGCCTGTCCGATGATCAACAGCGTCGGGCGCTTGATCTCATCCAATTCGTAAATGACTGGCTGCTCGTAGATCATCTCGTAGGTGAGTGCCGAAGACCACGCGTCGCGCGCATACTCACCCATACTAAGGATGCTGGCCTGATCCTGCACATAGATCTCGTATTCCGGCTTCCATGCTCCGGGGTAATAGGTTTTCTGGTAATCGCGCATCTTTTCATAGGTCTGGCTCAACTCTGCCGCATATTGCTGCTCTAGTGGAATGTAGGGGACTAGCTTGCGGTAGTCTTCGAGGCCGATCGGATTCTCCAGCACCAGCTTCTCGACCGTGTCCGGAAACAGCAGCGTGAAACGCACGCCCAGCATTCCACCCATGGAATGCGCAATCACATCGACGTGTTGGATGCCCAAATGATCGAGCAGAGCCTTCGTGTTCTCCGCCATCTGGTGGAAGCTGTAATGGATGTCTGGCCGTGATGATGCACCGAAACCTAACTGGTCCGGCGCAATTACGCGATAGCCTTGCTGCGTCAGGAACTCGATGGTGGGTTCCCAATAAAAGCCCGAGAAGTTCTTTCCGTGCAAGAGAAGTACGCTCTTTCCGTTGGATGGGCCCGTGGGCGGGACGTCGCGGTACGCCATGCGCAAGTCCTGGTTTTCCACTTGCAACTGAAAAAATTGCACGGTGTACTTGGGGTGAAGCACCTGCGTCTGCTGCCCAAAAGACGGCCAGATGGCTCCGAGCAGGACTAGCGCGAGCGTCGTGCGGGTTGCAAGCCGATGACAATCGATCATGAATCCTCGCCCCCAATCTTCAGTAACCAACCTTAGGTCGATCCTCTGCAGTGAACTCTCTACCATCATCGAAGTATGCCTCCCACGACTCCGCGCGGGCAACCCGTAACTCCCTTCCCGAGAGCGATAAGGAGAAATTTTGGTGGGTTCGCTCACAATGATCAGTGACGGCAATCACCGACTCGACCTCCCGATGCAGGAGATAACCGTTATGCAACATCCCCGGGTTGTTACCGGGCCGGAAAGAACGTTGGAACAACAGGGAATCGGGGGAAGAGAAAAACTGGTCGCGCGTACGACAAACATTAGCTGCTGAACCTTACTTGAACTCTTAGGTCTTACCGGTTGAAAGCGCGTATCTTCGGTTTCGTCCTCATCTTCCGCCTCTGCGGCGCCACGGATTAGAACACCGCTCTCGTTCGCGAGTGTTTCCGGTCTACCGATCCTGGGAAATACCTGTGTTGAGGAAGGCGCTAAATGTCCAAGCATCCAACGATTGAAGAGCATCTAGAGGCTCTCGGAGTCTCCCGGAGAAGCTTCATCCAGCTATGCAGTGTGCTGATGGCCACCGCCCCGGCGGGATTGGCGCTAACCCACAAAAAGTCGGTCTTCGAGATAGCGGCTGCGATCGGTAAGACGAAGCGCCCATCGGTGATCTGGCTCCACTTCCAGGATTGCACGGGATGCACGGAAACTCTGCTGCGAACGTCTGCTCCCGATGTGGCTCACCTGATTCTTGACGTCATCTCGCTCGATTACCACGAGACGCTGATGGCGGCCTCGGGCGCGCAGGCGGAAGCGGCACTGCAGACCGCCATTGCCCAGAACGAGGGCAAATTTGTTCTGGTAGTTGAAGGCTCGATTCCCATGAAGGAAGATGGCAACTACATGCAACTGGGAAGCAAACCGGCGGTTCAGGTTCTGCGCGAAGTTGCCGCCAAATCCGCTGCAGTGATCGCCATTGGATCCTGCGCATCGTGGGGCGGCGTACCGTCGGCAGACCCGAATCCTACCGGCGCGGTCGGTGTGGATTCAATCATCACCGACAAACCAGTCATCAACCTGCCAGGGTGCCCACCCAATCCTTACAACCTACTGGGCGTGGTCCTGGAATATGTGACCATGGGCAAACTGCCGGCGCTCGACGAGGCCGGCCGTCCAAAGTTTGCTTACGAGCGCGTGATTCACGAGAACTGCCCGCGGCGGGCGCATTTCGACGCCGGTCGGTTCGCGCTTGCCTTCGGAGACGAAGGCCACCGCAAGGGCTGGTGCCTGTACAAAATGGGCTGCAAAGGACCGGTCACACATGCGGCTTGTAGCACGCGCCATTTCAATGAAATCGCCGATTGTTGGCCGATCGGTGCCGGAATTCCCTGCGTTGGCTGCACGGAAAAAGACGTGGTCTGGAAACTTGGTACTTTCGAAACCGTCCCCATTCACCTCGCTACTCCGCCCGATACTTATCCCCCGATTTACAGTTCCGTCGGTGGAGTTACGGTGGCCGCGACAGCTCTGGTAGGCGCGGTGGCAGGCGTTCTCGGCGGCGCAACCTATGTTTACTCGCAACGCTTCGAGAGCAGTCAAGAGGCTGGCGAGGAACGAATTGAAGCTGGTCAGGCCGAGAAGCAGTTCGACAAGAAATCTGACCGGAAAGAGGTCTAATGTGGCGATCACACGGCGAGAACTGATTACGAATATCGGCAAGGCCGGAGTGCCGGTGGCCGTCGCCATGACCGTCGGCCCCCAGGCGCTTCAGGCGGAGGAACTTTCCGCTCCCACCGAGCCTCTCAGCCTGCTTTACGACGCTACGTTGTGCATCGGCTGCAAGGCCTGCGAGTCCGCCTGCAGCGCGGCGAACAATACAGAGCCCGACACCAGTGGTGACGGACTGCATCAGGCGCCCGCCGATCTCAACGTTTTCACTCGCAACATCATCAAGCTTTACAAACCTGAGGATGGCTCTCCATCATCTTTCGTCAAACGCCAGTGCATGCAATGTTTCGATCCTGGTTGCGTTGCTGGCTGCCCCTTCGAAGCTCTTTATAAGGATAAGGACGACGGGATCGTTCACTGGGATGGCGGCAAGTGCATCGGCTGTCGCTATTGTACGATTTCGTGCCCTTATTCCGTGCCGCGCTTTCAGTGGCTCGGATTCAATCCCGTCATCACCAAGTGCGAGTTATGCAGCCACCGGTTAGCTAAAGGGCTGAAGCCGGGTTGCACCAGCGTATGTCCCACGAGCGCGGTGATTTTTGGAAAGCGGTCGGCATTGCTACTCGAAGCCAAACGCCGCATCAAGAGCAATCCTGGCCATTACTACCAGGATCGCGTGTACGGGGAAACGGAGAACGGTGGCACGCAGGCACTTTACCTCTCTCGTGTCCCCTTCGAGAAACTTGGTTTGCCTGAGATCGGACCGACCTCCGGTCCCTCCTCAACCCTGCGCTGGCAGAAACGCATTTATTCCTACTTCGCGCTGCCGGCGGTTTTGTATGTCGGCCTGGTGACTGTGATCCGCAAGAACCTGAAGGGCCACGAGCAGGAAGCGCACGAGCAAGAAAAGGAAACCGGACTGAGGGCGCAATTATGAGCACCGCAACCCTATCGAACCGGCCGTTCGCGGGAACAAAACCGCCGGCCACCGACAACAAGCCACGCTGGGAGCGGGCGGTGCCAGTCTATGGCGTCACCGTGATCACTCCATTCTTCCTCGCTCTGGTCGGTTTAGCCATATTGTCGCTCTTCTTAACCGTCTACCGTGAAGTCGTTGGGCTCGGTCCGGCCAGCGGCATGAACGACAAGTTTGGCTGGGGAATCTGGAAGACATTCAACGTGGTGGTACTGACGGCGTGGGGTTCGGGAGCCTTCGCGGTTGGCGTTGTTGCCTGGGCGTTCGGGCGAAAGCGATTGTTTCCGCTCATGCGCATGGCCCTCCTCACCAGCATGCTGGCGTATGCCTGCGGCCTTTGCCTGCTTGGTGTCGATGTCGGCCGTCCCTGGAACTTCTACTGGGTCGTTTTGCCCTGGCATTGGAACCTGCATTCGCCGATGGCTGAAATTGCGATCTGCATGTCGGTATATGCCTCGATCCCCCTGTTCCTGGAAAATATTCCTCCGATTCTGGAGCGGCTCTGGCATGTGAACGTTAAATGGCAGCCTGCGGTAGAGCGCATCGAGCACGCGCTCCACGCATTCTTCCCCATCATCGTTGCCGCCGCTTACTTGTTGCCCGCGATGCACCAGTCGTCCCTGGGTGCGCTGATGCTGCTGGCAGGGCAGCGAGTTCATCCCTTGTGGCAGACTCCGTTTCTGCCTTTGCTGTATGTGGGCGCGGCCACTTTCATGTCTTTCGCGTGCGTCGCCGGAACCACGATGCTGTGCTGCCTGGTTTGGAAGCGCGCAATGGACATGGAAGTTCTTGACGAAGCCGCCCGCATCTCTGCCTGGACAATTTTCGGCTGGCTCGCCATCCGCAACCTCGACCTCCTATTCCGAGGCTCACTTTTTACCGCCTTCCACTTCACCAGTTATGCAGGAATTTTCTGGACGGAGACAATACTGATTGCTTACGGCGGCTGGATGCTTCTGCAATCCCTCAAGACGCACAAAAGACAAACCATGTTCGTGGGCTATGCTCTCAGTTCTCTCGGCGGCATGCTCTATCGCTTCAGCCCCACGACTTTGGCCTATATGCCTGGCCCGCACGCGATGTATTTCCCGTCCACTATTGAGATCCTGATCGCGCTCGGGTTTGCTTCCATCGGCATCGCGATCTTTCTCATCGCGGTTAAGTTGCTCGCCATTCTGCCCGCTTCTAATCAGGAGTGGCGCAACATGGCCGCATATTATAAGTTTCGCAAACCGGCCATCAGCCGGAATAAATATCTCGGATTTTTCGACCACAACGAGCTCTCGTTGTCCGATAAAAAATCCCACTAAAAGCAGGTATCATGGCAAACCGAATCACGATCGATCCCATCACGAGAATTGAAGGCCACCTTCGCATCGATGTCGAAGTTGACAACAATGCGGTTAGCAACGCATGGGCTTCTTGCACCATGTGGCGCGGTATCGAGAACATTCTCAAAGGCCGCGATCCACGCGATGCCTGGCTCTTCACCCAGCGCTTCTGCGGCGTGTGCACAACCGTCCATGCCATGGCCAGCGTGCGCTCAGTGGAAGACGCCCTGAAGCTCCAGGTTCCGCTCAACGCTCAGTACATCCGCAATCTGATTCTGATTGCGCACGCGTTGCACGACCACATCGTCCACTTCTATCAATTGTCAGCGCTCGACTGGGTCGACGTTCTACAGATCCCCAAAGCCGATATCGGAGCGACGACCAAGCTGGCGGAGAGCATTTCGCCGTGGACGCGCAATTCCCGTGAAGAGTTCCAGGCTGCGCAGGACCGCGTGAAGGCCGTAGCCGCGAGCGGCCAGCTCGGAATTTTCATGAACGGCTACTGGGGCCATCCGGCGATGCGGCTCTCGCCGGAAGTCAACCTGCTCGCCTTCACGCATTACGTGCAGGCCCTCGAGTATCAGCGCAAAGCGCTGCAGGTGGTCGGCATCCTGGGCGGAAAAACCCCGCACATTCAGAACCTCACCGTCGGAGGCGTCGCCAACGCTATCGACTTGGATAGCACCAGCGCCCTCGACATGGACAAGCTGGAAATGATCCGCGAGCTGCTGAGCGAGGTCGTTCGGTTCGTCAACGAGGTCTATTTCATCGATGTCTGCGCCGTTGCCTCCATGTATCCCGACTGGTTTAAGATCGGCAAAGGCGTAAATAACTACCTCGCGGTCCCCGATCTGCCGCTCGACAGCGCGGGTTCATCGTACGATCTGCCGGGCGGGTACATCATGAACGGAAACATCGGCGGCGTGCACACCTTCAAGACGGCAGCCGACAAGGATTTCCGCGATGGCGTCAGCGAAGACGTAGCCCACGCCTACTATCACGGTGATAAGCCGCTCCATCCTTACAAGGGAGTAACCGATCCCGACTTCACCGGCTGGAACGGCGACCAGAAATACTCCTGGGTCAAGGCGCCGCGCTTCAATGGCGCGCCGATGCAGGTCGGCCCGCTGGCACAGGTGCTGGTCGGATTCGCCCAAGGTCATGCGTTGACGAAGAAGTATGCGGTGAAAGCGATCGACACCATTGGCGCCGTCGGGCACTTTCAGGTGACTCCCGGCATGTTGGAGTCGACACTGGGCCGTCATGGCGCGCGCGCGATTCGTTGCGCGATGCTGGGAGAACTGGCGCAGAAGCATTTGGGCTTGTTGATCGACAACGTCGCCAAGGGCGACTATTCGGTTCACAACGTGCCCGTGTTTCCGAGCGGCGAAGTGGAAGGCGTGGGAACTCACGAAGCCCCGCGCGGCACACTGTCGCACTGGATCGTGGTCAAGGACGGAAAAATCAAGAACTACCAGGCTGTGGTGCCGTCGACCTGGAATGCCAGCCCGCGCGACGCCTCAGGCGCGCACGGTCCCTACGAAGCCTCGCTGCTGCACACGCCGCTCGCCAAGCCGGAGGAGCCGCTGGAGGTATTGAGGACGATTCACTCTTTCGATCCTTGTATGGCCTGCGCGTGCCACACGTTCGATGCGTCGGGCCGTCAGATTGCCAAAGTGAAGATACTGTGAAGAGAATACTCATTGGCGGGATTGGCAACGTCTTGCTCGGGGATGACGGCGTCGGGCCGTATGTGGCGCGGCTTCTGGCCGCACACTACGAGTTCGAAGAGGGTGTCGAAGTCATCGACTTGGGTACCCCGGCGCTTGACCTGATCGATCAGCTCAGCGCCAACGAGGCTGTCATTCTCATCGATTCCGTCCACGCGGATGCGGATCCGGGAACGGTGCTGCTATACCGTAAAGCCGATATCATGCGCCACGCGCCATCCGTGCGCATGGATCCTCACTCGCCAGCGCTGGTTGACGCACTGCTCAGCGCCGAGTTGTTCGGAGTCGCCCCCGCTGATGTGCTTCTAGTAGGAATTCAAGGCGAATCTTTCGAGCCTAGCTGCAGCCTGACCAAGACAGTGAAAGCATCGTTGGATCAGTTGATCGCAGAAGTTATGAGTGAACTGGATCGCCTGGGTGTCAAACATTGCCGCCGGAACCAACCCATTGATCTCGGCATCTGGTGGGCATCCGAAGAACAGTTGGAATCTCCAGTGGCACTGTAGAAGGATTGCAGAAAGCCAAAGTCAACGGGCTCTGCTACTGATCGCCGCGCACTTTCCACCAATCCAAGCGTTCGAACTCAGCCATTTTTGCGTCCCCGTGTTGCCGATACCAGTCTTGCCAGGCAGATGCATCGGCGGGCAAGTTTTCGTCGGTGATCTCGCGTAACGCGAGGAAGGCCCAGTTGCGCATTTGCGGCGTGGTTTGGGAATCTGCGGCCAACTCGATCAGTTTGGGGACCATTCGCATGCGCTGTTTGCGCATGAAGATCCCGCAGTCAGACACGTTGCAGCCTGCTCGATCACGGACCGCGTCGGATGGGTCGTGCGTGAAGGAATCAAAGAGTTGGTCAAGCGCTTCATCGCTGCCAAGGTAGCGCATGCCTTCAACAGACCACTGGCGCACCTGGGGGTTGGGGTCATTTTTGGCGTAAGCCGCCAGGACGGGATAAATGCGGTCGTACCCCACGCCGCGTCCGGCCAGCATTCCCATGGAAAACACGTAGTAGGCGCGATGCGCGCCGTCCGCTCGCGCTTGCGCAATGAGTTGATCCGCGGAGGCTTCGGTTTTCGCAACTCCGTTGATTGCCAGGTTGAGATCCGCATTGGCTTGACGAACGCGCAGGTCAGTCGAGAATTGCGAGCGCCGCTCCAATTCGTTCATGTTGGCGGTGCGCGTGATATTGTGCCACCCGCCAATATTCTGCTCGAACACGTCTAGGGCGCGGGTATCGTGCCGGATTGCGCGCTCCAGCAATTCTTCTGCTTGTGCCTGTTCGGGCAGCGTTTGCAGATTTTGCATATCGACGTCTGTGAGCGGCGAGTGAGCTGCCGGTTGCAGGGCGGATTTTCCCGGTACGCTGATTTTGGAGACCCGAA
>Ga0187847_10001403_pt1 | contig 21733 bp, 17 predicted proteins | sample June2016WEW_4_10_FD_132458 | JGI IMG/M metagenome (GOLD analysis project Ga0187847, IMG submission 132458) | Peatland microbial communities from SPRUCE experiment site at the Marcell Experimental Forest, Minnesota, USA - June2016WEW_4_10 | ecosystem: Environmental > Terrestrial > Soil >...
CGGGTTGCAATTGACCATGATGGTCTCGTAGCCGTCTTCCCTGAGCGCAAAGGCCGCGTGGCAGCAGCAGTAATCGAACTCGATGCCCTGCCCGATGCGGTTAGGTCCCGAGCCGAGAATGATGACCTTGCGCGTTTGCGTCGGCGGAGCTTCGTCCTCTTCGTCATAAGTCGAGTATAAGTAGGGAGTCATGGACTCGAACTCGGCCGCGCAGGTGTCCACCAACTTGAAAACCGGCTTGATGCCCTTGCTTTCGCGCAGTTCCCTCACTTGCTGCGTGCCGGCGTGGCCTTCCAGCTTCCATTCGGTCGCGATGCGCTCATCGCTCAACCCGAGGCGCTTGAGCTGGCCCAGTTGCTCGGTGCCGATGGTCTCCGGCGTGGTTTGCGCAATGGCGCTTTGGGCAAGAGTGATCTCGCGCATCTGATGCAGGAACCATGGGTCCATCGTGGTGAGCCGCGCCACCTCGCGCACACTCATGCCGCGCTCGAAGGCAAAACGGATATAACTCAGCCGCTCCGGCTGCGGAGTTACAAGCATCTGCGTCAGCCGCCGCGGCTCCAGCATCTCCGCGCCCGTCTTCTTGCCTGTCTCCAGCGCCCGCCAGGCCTTCATCAGCGATTCCTTGAAGGTTCGCCCGATGCACATCACCTCGCCCACCGACTTCATCTGCGGGCCGAGCGTTGCGTCGGAGCCGGGAAACTTTTCAAACTGCCACTTGGGAATCTTTACGACAACATAATCGATGGTTGGCTCGAAGCAAGCCGGAGTCTTGCGCGTGATGTCGTTGGGAATCTCGTCGAGCGTGTAACCAACAGCTAACTTGGCGGCTATCTTGGCAATGGGGAAGCCGGTGGCCTTCGAGGCCAGCGCCGAAGAGCGCGAGACGCGCGGATTCATCTCAATGACCGTCATGCGGCCATCGACGGGATTGACGGCGAATTGAACATTCGACCCGCCGGTCTCGACGCCAATCTCGCGCATCACGGCGATGGCCGCGTCGCGCATCTTCTGGTACTCGCGATCGGTAAGCGTCTGCGCCGGAGCCACAGTGATCGAGTCGCCGGTATGCACACCCATCGGGTCGAAGTTTTCAATCGAACAAATAATGATGACGTTGTCCGCGAGGTCGCGCATGACCTCAAGTTCGTATTCTTTCCAGCCGAGGACGCTCTCTTCGATGAGGCACTCATGCACCGGAGATAAGTCGAGTCCGCGCGCCAGAATCTCCATCAACTCTTCGCGGTTATAAGCGATGCCGCCGCCCGTGCCGCCCAGCGTGAAGCTGGGGCGAATCAGTACCGGGAAGCCTAACTTCGATGCGAAATCCAGGCCGTCGCGCAGGTTATTCACCAGCGCCGATTTGGAAACATCAAGGCCGATGCGCAGCATTGCATCCTTGAAGAGCAGCCGGTCCTCGGCCTTCTTGATCGCTTCGAGCTTGGCGCCAATCAGCTCGACATTGTACTGGTCGAGAATCCCCGCATCGGCCAGATCGACGGCTAAGTTGAGCGCCGTCTGCCCGCCGACTGTGGGGAGCAGGGCAAACTTGCCGGGAGCTTTGCCATCACGGCCTGTGGCGAGCATCTCCGCCTCAAGACGAATGATCTCCTCGACGTATTCGCGGGTGAGCGGCTCGATGTAAGTGCGGTCGGCAAGGTCGGGATCAGTCATGATAGTGGCCGGGTTGGAGTTGACCAGCACCACCTCATAGCCCTCCTGCTTGAGAGCCTTGCAGGCCTGCGTGCCGGAGTAATCGAACTCCGCCGACTGCCCAATCACAATCGGCCCCGAGCCGATTACCAGTATCTTCTGAATGTCATTTCTGCGTGGCATGCAGTCTTCTACCTCACCTGAGCCTTGTGTTTTTTCTTTTCTACCCGCCTGATCTTGCCTTCTCGCATTAACAAACCGAGAATGCTCCAGCTTAGGTAGTCTTTTGAGCCGCCAGAATAGTCACTGTGGAGTCCAAGCGTATGTACTATATCCGAATTAGTGACACCTTCTTCGTTTGCAACAGCCAATTCCAGAACTGATTCCTTCAATAGAGCAACGCCAATTTGCGCCCGTTCAACAACCCCAGATGGAATAATAAGATTGTCTTTTGCACTATTTCGCTTCTTTCCAAGCGGGATCACTGAGTTAGTAAGCAATCCTCCCTGGCTTTCAGTTCCAAATGCTGCGATCAATTCTGATTCAATGAGTAAGGCTTCATTCTCAGTTAATCCCTCGACGAGCTTAGTGACGACAGGCTTTTGGTCAGCATCAACAATTTCCTGAATTCGTTTGCCTTTTCGAGTGCCGTCGATGTTGATTTGATGCTCCCAGGCACGCACACCTGTCCCTTTTCCAATATAAAAGGGGCGAGATGGATTGGAACGAGGATCCTTCAAGGCGTATACATAGTAGGACCGTGCCTCGCTCATGATTTCCACTCCTCCATCATCCGCCGGAAGTCGCGGAAGAGGTAGTTGGAATCATGCGGTCCGGGCGCGGCTTCGGGGTGGTACTGCACGCTGAAGAGCGGCAGCGTCTTGTGGCGCAGGCCTTCGAGGGTCTGGTCGTTCAGGTCCACGTGGGTCAGTTCAACTTCGTTGGCGTTGATCGAGTCGGGATCGACGGCGAAGTTGTGGTTGTGGGCCGTGATCTCGACCTTGCCGGTGATCTTGTTCTGCACCGGGTGGTTGCCGCCGTGGTGGCCGAACTTGAGCTTGTAGGTCTTGCCGCCCAGAGCCAGGCCGGTGAGTTGGTGGCCTAAACAGATACCAAATACCGGCACGCGGCCCAGGAACTGGCGAATCGCGCGGACGGCGTAATCGACCGGCTCGGGGTCGCCGGGGCCGTTTGAGAGGAAGACGCCGTCGGGCTTCAACTCAAAGACATCCTCGGCGCTGGTCTCGGCCGGAACCACCGTCACCCGGCAGCCTTCGCGCACCAACATCCTTAGAATGTTGAGCTTGATACCAAAATCGTACGCGACGACATGCAGCTTGCGCTGTTTTTCTTCTTGGTCGAGCGCAACCGCCAGCAAGGGGTCTCCCGTCTGATTGCGACTGTCTTTCGAATCGAAGGTATAGATCGACTTGGTCGAGACCACGCGGGCCAGATCGGTCCCGTCCATCTTGCGAATGGCGCAGGCCTTCTGGACCAGCACGTCGGCGTCGGTCTCGGCAGTCGAAATCACGCCACGCATCACGCCATGGGTCCGCAGGTGGCGAACCAGCGCGCGGGTGTCGATCTCGGCCAGCACGGGAACCGAATAGCGCTCCATGTACTCGTCGGCGACCTGTTCGGAGCGCCAGTTGGAGCCGATGGGCGAAAACTCGCGGACGATCAGGCCTTCGATATAGGGCCGGGCCGACTCGTTGTCCGCTTGGTTGGTGCCGTAGTTGCCGATCTGGGGGTTGGTGAGAACGACGATTTGCCCGGCATAGGAGGGATCGGTGGCGATTTCCTGGTAACCGGTAAGGGATGTATTGAAAACGACCTCGCCCCGGCATTCGCCGGGTGCGCCATAGCCGAGGCCACGGAAGATGCGCCCGTCTTCGAGCGCTAGGATGGATTGCATCGCCTCTCCGAAGAGTGGATTCTACCGATTTTAGCAGCTTTGCCCAGGTTGTGCCGGTGGATATCCAGGGCGTATCTCAGCGCCGTGGCGCCTGTCATCGAATTGGCTTTATGCATGGGGTCGATGGATCGTTGATTTTGCAGTATGGGAGCGCATCGTTACCGGGTTGCCGGACGAGCGGTGGGAGCGAATCGAAATGCCTTTGTCGGGCAGAAGCGGTTCCGCAGCGCGTCCGACCGCCAACAACCGTCCGTTCGCGGAAGCGGTTTTGCATCGCTATCGTGCCGGCATTCCCTGGCGGGGCTTAACGGAACGCCTCGGCGATCCCATCCTTTCCAGCGGAAACGCGGAAAGGATGGGGCGTCCAATGGTATCGCTAGGCTGTGCGGGCCTGTGATGATCTCAGCACTACTTCGCGGGTGCCTCGAAGGGCTTCACGCTGCCGCAATCCGGGCCTTTGTAGACGGAGGTCGAGTCCATCGTCATGTCTACGGGCCTGGAGTTAGGGCCCATCTGCATGGTGCCCGTGATGTGAACTTTGGAGTGGGTTGTGTTGGCGTCCGTGAAGGTGGCTACCACGGTGCCAGTAGCGTTCATCTGCCCGGTGCAGACCATGGTTGCCGTCATGCCTGTGGGCTTGATCGAGATATCCGTCATCTTGCAGTCGGAGTTGCGGCTCGGAGGTGTGGCCGTGGGTCCGCCGTACTTGTCGATCATCGCCTGCGTCACGCAGATCTGCGTGGTATGGGGACCGAAGGGCGATCCTCCGGCTCCCGACGGCATCTGCATGCCTGGAGGCAGCTTCACTCCCGGCGGCAATTGGGGCATCTGTGCGTTGGCCGGCATCTGGGGCATCTGCATGCCAGCCATGTTCATCGTCGTGGTCACTTCCCACAATCCGGGCTTTCTGCCAGACTGCGCCGAGGCAAACTGCGTCGCCACAAATAGACAACAGCCCATGGCGATCCAAACTCGAGTCTTGCGCATAGTTCCTCCTGAGGTTCCGCGCAAGCTTCGAGCCGCGCGAGTCTTCACTGTATCGTATTGAACAGTTGGCGGAAAAGAGAAAACTCAGGCCGAGCCCGCAACCGCGGCCCCGCCTAGCGCCAGCAGCGCCCCCGTGACCCGGCCGGCCGCGTGCCGGACGACGCTCTCTTCGCTGGCGAAGTTGCCGCTAATGGCGCGCACCCCCAGCGCTTCGATGCGCTCGATGTCGGGCAGAATGGGCGACGCTCCCTCGGCTGCGTAGCGAGCCAGTGTCTCCGCCGAAAAGGCCGCCGTGTTCACCAGGGCGTAGTCGAAGACCGGCGCGCGGGTGTGCTCATAAATCCGTTCGATGTGCTGCGAGGCGGTCAGGCCCAGGCTTTCGTTGGCCTGGGTCATCAGGTTGCAGACGAAGACCCGCACGCCGCGCGCGCGCGCCAGAGCCTCGGGCATATCCCGCACCAGCAGATTGCAGATCAGCGAAGTGTACAGCGATCCAGGCCCCACCGAAATCAGGTCGGCGCGCTCGATGGCCTCCAGCGCCTCCGGCAGCGGCGCGGCGTCCTCGGGTTCGAGCGTCAGTTCCTCGATGCGCTTGCGGCTGGCAGTGATCTTGGTCTCGCCGCGCACCAGCGAACCGTCGTCCATTCGCGCCACCAGTGTGGCGTTGGCCGTCGTCACCGGGTAGATGCGCCCGCGCGTAGCCAAAATCTTCGACGCCAGTTGAATTGCATGGGCGAAGTCGCCGGTAATCTCGGTGAGCGCGGCGACGAAGAGGTTGCCGAAGTTGTGACCCTCCAGCGCATCGCCCTTGCGGAAGCGATGGGCGAAGAGCTTGGCCAGCAAGTCCTCCTCTTCGCTGAGCGCCACCATGCAGTTGCGCAGGTCGCCCGGGGGCAGCATGTTGAAGCCCTTGCGCAGCCTGCCGCTCGATCCCCCGTCGTCGGTGACGGTAACCAAGGCGGCCAGGTCGGAGATGAGGCCTGCCTCATGTCCACTCGGATTGGCGGCTGTCACGTGACGCCGCAGCCCGCGCAGCAGCGTCGAGAGGCCCGTGCCGCCGCCGATGGCCACCACGCGCAGCGGACGGGAGAGAGTCAAGGCCTCGCCCACCCCAGTCGGCTGCGGGCGCGGCTCCAAGCTCGATGCCGAGGTCTTCGCGGAAGTCACTTGAGGATTTATGGAACCTCTGGATAGAGCAGTTCGGTGAACCGCGGGTCGTCCACCATGCTTTGGAAGTCGTTGTCGACGCGCGCCTGTTGCCGATTCTTGGGGTTCAGTTCAATGGCCCGTGAAAGGCTCCTGAGACAATCCTGCGTGCGCCCGGTGATCGCGTCCAGAACCGCCAGCCCGTAAAAGGCGAAATCGGCCGATGGATGGGCGCTCAGGATGCTATTGAACTGTTCGCGCGCTTCCTCGTAGTAGCCGGTATTCAACTGCGAGATGGCATAGTCGTAGTGCTCCTCGGGAGTCAGAAAAGTCAGGTTGTTCTTTTCCAACTGCCGCTGGCAGGTGCTGATGTACATCCTGCAGCGTTCCAGCAGTTCGGCTGGCGCGGCGGGGAGCAGCTTCTGGAAGGCGGCAAGCGCCTTGTCGTACTTGCCGTTCTGCAACAGCAACAGGGCGGCCTGATAATGCTGATAGGCCGCCGCCACGCCAGCGGCGGAGTGGCTACCGGATTTGTCTCCCGATGAAGGGTCTTTCTTGCGGTCGTACGCCACGGAGCGGGCCTCTTGCCTCATGAGATTACCGTGAGCCAGCACACCTTTCCGGTGCGGTTTCTGCCGGAACAGCCCGTCACCGGGAATTGCGCTGCTCAGGCACTCTTTATACGCACAACCCCGCCTCACGTCAAGGCTGCCCGCCGGCCGGCGCCTCTCAGCCCAGAAATCTCGCGGGCGGGGCAGCACGGTAAATGGCCGGATTAAGCGATGGATCGTTGTACATCTTCAATTGGCGATAGAGCTTGAAGCGCCTCGTCCCTGCCAGTGTCTCGCGCCACAATGCCTCAAGGCAAGCGGCCAGATCGGCGCGCTGCTCCTCAAGAATAGCAAGCCGCTCAAAGTTGCGCTGAGCGTGGCCGGCCGGCGCGTCCGCGCGCTCAGCCTCCTCGCGGGTGTGATAGATCTTCAGCGCCAGGATCGAAAGCCGGTCGACGATCAAGCCCGGCGACTCGGAGTGCAAAGCCGCTGCCGGGTTGGGCAGGCCCCTGGCCTCCAGCCAAGCGAGCAAGGCACGGTCCAGTTCCTCCACCAGGTCGTTGCGGCGCTGATTGGTCCAGTCCACGCGCCGCTTCACCCCGGCCAGCTCGGCGTCGGTTGCGCCGGGCGCGCGGGCCTCGTCCTCGATGTGCCACAGCTCGAAGTTGGCGCGGTGCTGGCGGTTAACCAATCCTAGCCAATCCGTCTCTGCCGGCCTTTCGCTCGCATCGGCAATCGTACCCGGCAAAGCAAGTGTGCCCTCGGCGCTGTCAACCGGCATCTCGTGCCATCGGCTGGTCCGATTGTCGTGCAATGCGACGATTTCAACTGCTGAAAGCATGGTGGAGCTTTCCTGCGGCGGGAGTTGGCTGGTAGCCATGACAGCGTCTATGGTAGAACGATTCTTAGCCGGGGCCAAGCCGGGGGCCTTCGATCGATCGCGGCAAACCGCCCCCCCATCCCCAGGGAGACTCCATGAACCTTACAGAAATACCCGAGATTGTGACCTGGCCTGAAACTCACTACGTTTGCATTGAGAAATTCGGCGCATTCCGCAACACCGCCCCTCTGGCATGGACAGAGCTGCACCGTCTCGTGCCCGCGATAGCGGAGAAGAATGAGATCACGGGCTATCTGAGCCTCTACAAGGTCGAGCCGGGCCTTTATCGGGCCGGAGTTGCTTTGGCCTCAGCTCCCGTCGAGCTGCCTGAGGGCATGATTTACGAGAAGTTCAAAGGCGGCAAATACAGCCGGTTCGTTTTGACCGGGCCGTACGAGAACCTTCCCGCTGCCTCCGGTCGCGTCTTCCAGATCGTCACCGAGACAAAGATTCCGCTGCGCGACGACTACTGCATTGAGAATTACGTCAATGACCCGCGCCAGACGCCGCCCGAGCAATTGATCACCGAGATTCTGATCCCCACCGTGTGATGCATTCGCAAGCTCCCTGCCGGCGCGGCCAAAGTAGAATGGGCTGTAGGAGAACGCATGGAGATCGACCGTCAGCGCCCGCATCGCCGGTGGAATCCTCTGCGGCAGTCCTGGGTGCTGGTTTCGCCGCACCGCGCCGAGCGCCCCTGGCAGGGCGAAGTCGGCCAGCAGGCAACGCCCTCCGCCGTGGCCTACGATCCCACCTGCTACCTCTGCCCCGGAAACCAGCGAGCTGGCGGAGCGGAAAATCCGGCGTATGAAGGCGTCTTCTCCTTCGTAAACGACTACGCCGCGCTGCTGCCGGATTCCCCTGCCGCAGCCGATCCCCCAGCCTCCCCCCTGCTCGTGGCCGAGCCCGCCCGCGGACTCTGCAAGGTGCTTTGCTACCATCCCGACCACAGCCTGACCCTGGCCCGCATGACCCAGCCGGAGATTCGCCTCGTTGTCGATGCCTGGACGGAGGAATACCAGCAACTCGGCGCCCTTGACTGGATCCAGTACGTGCAGATCTTCGAGAATCGCGGCTCCATGATGGGCGCGAGCAATCCCCATCCCCACGGCCAGATCTGGGCTACGAGTTTCATCCCCGACGAACCCGCCGCAGAGATTTGCGCCCAGCGCGAACATCTGGCCCGCTCGGGCCATTGCCTGTTGTGCGACTATCTCGCCGCCGAGCACATTGCCGGAGAGCGGATCGTCTTTGAAAATGAGCACTTTGCGGCTCTGATCCCTTGGTGGGCCGTCTGGCCCTTCGAGATCCTGCTGCTCAGCCGCCGGCACCTCGGGGCTCTGCCCGATATGAATGAAGAAGAACGCGACGCTTTGGCCGACGCCCTCCGCCGCCTGGCCGCGCGCTTCGACAACCTTTTTCAGGCCAGCTTTCCCTGCACGATGGGCTTCCACCAAAGCCCAACCAATGGCGGCACACACCCCGAAGCCCACTTTCACGCCCACTTTTTTCCTCCGCTGCTGCGCTCGGCCAATGTGCGCAAGTTCATGGTGGGCTTTGAGATGCTCGGCATGCCGCAGAGGGACATCACCCCCGAGGAAGCAGCCGCGCGACTGCGCGACTGTTCGGAAGAACACTTCTGGCCGCGCGCCTGAGAGCCTAGGTCCCGGATCGATGCACCGTTTGAACTCAGAGGGGCCGAGGAGTAAACTTGCGCTGTCCGCAGTAAGGGAGTTCTTGATGCGCATTGTCTCGTGGACCATCCTCGCCGCTATCTGCCTCGCGCCCTTGTCGAGCGCTCAATCCGCCCCGCAAAGGACGCCGGCCTTTGGCGCTCAACCCGCTTCCGCTCCAGCTTCGATCGCCAACACCGCCGATCCGGCCATTGCCGCTGTGGTCTCCGCTGTGATGCCCCGTTCGTCCGGTTTGGGGCCTGTCAAGGGCGCGCCGTTCTCGGCAACGCAGACGACAGTGCGCGAGCAGACTCTGTCCGACGGCACGGTCATCAAGAGCACCGTCGAGGTGCAGCTTTGGCGCGACGCCGAAGGACGCATGCGCGCCGAGAGTACGCTGAAGCCGGCCGCCGAGTCCACGCAGCAGGGTCATGTCGTCACCGTTTGGAATCCCCTCGATGGTAAGGCCATCACCTGGGTCTACGGGAATCAGGCCTCAAACTTTGCCTCTGTGATTCATCTTCCCGAGTTGCAACTGAATGGCATGATGGGCGCCGCCGCCCCGCCTCCGCAGGGCGCCCCCTTGCAGCGGCGAGTCGCATCCTCGCCAGTTCCCGCGGCCGCCAATACCCGCACGGAGACCTTGCCGCCGGACACCATCGGCGGCCTCGAGGTCACCGGCACGCGCACCACGCAAGTCGTCCCTGCCGGAACGGTAGACAATGACCGCGATTTCTCCGTGACCTCAGAGACCTGGACCTCGCCGGAGATGAAGATCGCTCTGCGCCAGTTAAGCAGCGATCCGCGCACGGGGACGGTCACCACCGAGTTGACCAACATCGACCGCTCCGAGCCAGACCCCGCGCTCTTCAAGCCTCCAGCGGGATATAAAACGACGGAGAATCACGACCCGGTTGACGCTGATTCCGGCCCGAAGCGTTAGCGCCGCCCCTGAAAGCTAGCTGGCGAAGGGTCAGGCCTGCTCGATAAATCAAGCCTGCGATTCCCTTCCCGGCTCAAAAACGTCACAATAAGGCGTGGACATTCTCCCAATTCATACACCTGCGGGCGGAAAGCGCGCCTCTCGTTCAAGCCCTCAGCGGCTGGCACAGCGCGTGCTTTGCGCTGCGTTTCTGCTCGCTGCGGCCTTGAGCCCGGCGCAGGAACAGCCGCAACCGGCGGAACAGGAACCGCAACCGGCAGAGCAGGCCCCCCAGCCCGCAACCGAGAGTACACCGCCTGTCGCGCTTGTAACCCTGCAAGGCGTGGTGCGCAACGCGGCCACCGGCCAACCGCTGCCGCGCGCGCTGGTGCGGATTGAGGGTCAGGCTGACACCGGTGCTCTGACCGACGGCGAGGGCCGCTTCGAGATTCCCGGCGTGCAGGTAGGACCGCAGACCGTCAGCGTGCGCAAGCCGGGCTTCCACGACCGCCCCTACGCAAGCGAAGATGTTGACTCCCCGGACGGTGGCCCGGCGCACAATGTGCTGGTCGCGGCCGGAATGTCGGAGTTGAACTTCGCGCTCAGCCCCACCTCGGCGATTCATGGCCGCGTTGAGCTTTCCACCGGCGACCCGGCGGAGGCAATCACGCTCACGCTGCTCAAGCAAGTGGTGCGCAATGGCCGCGCCGTCTGGACGCAGAACGGAACCACCAAGACCAATGGAGCCGGAGCCTACCGCTTTGCCGGCCTTCCCGGCGGGGTCTACGCGCTTTTTACGCAACCCGCCTGGGAGAGCGAACCGGCAAACACCGCGCGGGCCGCTGAAGCCAAGATAGTCCGTTACGGTTATCCCAGCATCTTCTATCCCCAGGCGCGCGAGTTCTCCGATGCCACGCGCATCCGGCTCCGGGCCGGTCAGCAGGCCGAGGCCAACCTGCTGCTCACGCTCGAACCTTTCTACACGGTCACCGCCACGCCGATCCTGCCAAATGGACGGCCCCTCGGCAGCAATGGCCCTTCGGAGGGAACACAGCTCAGGGCGATCCTGATCCTGGACGCAGCGGGCCGCCAGCTTGCTTACACTGCGCAGCCCGACGCAGCGACACACGGCCTCCAGACCAACCTGCCGGATGGAAGCTATGCGCTTCTGGTTGCAGCTACATCAGGCGAACAGAACCTCCCTGCCGAAGGGAGCGCGGCAGCACGAGGAAGCCAGAATGAGAGGCTATTATCGGGCTTTGCAGAGTTTTCCGTGGACGGACACACGGTTTCCAACCTGCACATTCCACTCTCGCCTGAGTCTGCCTGGCCGATTCACCTCCGCACAGTGCGGACAGCCGCGCAAACAAGTGCCAACGCAAGTGAGCAAATCGATGCCATGGTCACGGTTTGGGCCACCGATGCCGGTGAAGCTCTCATGGGCAGCAACGGCGGTGACGCAACTGCCGTGGACGCGGGCTTGGATTTGCTTGCATTGAACGGCATTGGTCCAGGCCCTCATTGGATCAGCGTCGGGGTCAATGATCGCAGCTTGTGCGTCGATTCCTTCACGGCCGGAGGCATCAACCTGGCCCGCGAGCCGCTGAACGTCGCCCTGGGCTCCTCGGCGCCGCCAATGGAGCTGACCTTGCGCGACGACTGCGCGAATCTGGCCCTTACCCTCCCTCCCACGTTTGCCGCCGTCCTGCCGGGAGACGAGCCGTTCTATACCGTCTACGTGGTCCCCGACTTCGACACCACCACAGACATTCCCCCGATGAACGTACACCCCTCCTCCGGCGCAACGCTCAACGTCAATGGCCTGACGCCGGGCAGCTACCACGTCTACACCTTCGACCGGCCAGTGCGGCTGGAGTACCGCAACCCGGCGGCATTGGCGGCGCTGCCCACGCCGGGACAGGCGGTGACGCTGACTCCCGGAACCACTAGCAGCCTGATGCTGGAGGTTCCTCAACGATGAGAATCATCGCCGCTTCGATGCTCTGTTCCCTCGCGCTGCTGCTGCCAGCGGGACCGGCGTGGGCGCAGAACGCGGCTCCGGCTCCGGCGCGCCCGGCTTATCACTCGCCCACGTCCGCACCCGGCTTCCGCATTGCCGGAACGGTGGTGAACGCGGCTACCGGCGAGCCGGTCTGGAGGGCCACGGTTTCTCTGCTCTCCTACGCCGACCAACATGCCATAGAGTCGGTCGAGACCGGCAGCGACGGCCGCTTTGCCTTCGAGGGACTCCCAGCCGCCAAGTATCCGCTGACGGCCTCCAAGCGTGGTTTCCGCAACGCCTCCTACGACGAGCACGGGGGCTATAGCACCGCCATTGTGACCGGCGCGGACCAGGATACCAGTGGACTCGTCTTCCGGCTCGTACCCGGAGCGGCGCTGCATGGTGTTGTCACCGGCGACGGCGGCGACCCTGTCGAGGGCGCCGAGGTGATGCTCTTTCTTAAGCCGCGCGGCCACAACCCCGGCGACCGCATCGCCCAGGTGGGCATTGCCACTACCGACGACACCGGCGCTTACGAATTCGATAACCTGGCGGCTGGCGAATACCTGGTTGCGGTCAAGGCCGAGCCCTGGTACGCGCTGCATCGCAGCGATGCCGAAACCCAGAGGCCGGCAAACGATCCCAGCGCCGCGCTCGATGTCGCCTACCCGGTGACCTTCTTCGACTCGACCACCGACGAGGCTTCCGCATCGCCCATTGTTCTCGCTGGCGGCAGCCGCGAAGAAGCCAACCTCAACCTCCGCGCGGTCCCGTCGCTGCGCCTGTCCGTGCAAGCGCCAACCGCGTCAAATGAGGGGATGGCCGGGCTCACGCTGGAGCAGACAATCTTTGGCTCTCAGATTCCCTCTGGCCGCGGCCCTGTCTCGACTTCGCCTCAGTCGAAGATGGCCGAATTCACCGGCGTCGCCCCCGGCCACTATGAGCTGACACAGGGCAATCCGCCGCGCGTCACGGAACTGGACGCCACCGCCAGCCAGCAGGTGGACCCCAGTCTCGGCACGCCTTCGGTTGCGATCTCCGGAACCACGCGAATCGCCTCAGGAGCGCCGCTGACGGGCAAATTGACGCTGATTCTCAGCCCTCTGGATACCGCGCATCCAACGGAGCCAAAATTCGCCACCAGCAACCAAGGCAGTTTCCGCTTCCCCTCCGTTCAGCCGGGAAAATGGGAACTGCTGGCCTGGGGTGGCGACCCTGCCGGTCCGGGCAGACAAATAACCGTCGTCTCGACGGCCTCGGCAGGCAAAGCCAACGCCGGCAATCTGATCACAGTCCGCGACAAGCCTGTCTCGCTTACCGTGACCCTCAGCGACAGCGATACCCGCGTCGAGGGCTTTGCCCGCAAAGAGGGCAAAGGGCGAGCCGGAGCGTTGATTGCGCTCGTTCCCAAGGATCCAGCGGCCTTCCGGGCCCGGCTCCGCATCGACCAGTCGGACTCCGATGGCAGCTTTTCGCTGCGCGATGTTGCGCCGGGCGAATACACCGTGATGGCCATCGAGGACGGATGGGATCTGGATCGTACCCGGCCCGAGGCCTTTGCGCGCTATCTGTCTCAGGGAATCGCCGTCACCGTGACGGAGAGCTCCGGCAAGCTGGTACGGCTCTCCGAAAGCGTTCCGGTGGCCGGCCGCTGATCGCGATCCAGCAACCGGAATACAGCCCCAACTTCATCGAACCCGGCTGGAGAGGATAATCTAGGAGAGAAGCGTCTATGGGATAGCCGAAACGGATTGCGCGGCTGCCCGAAGGGGCGAAACCCCGGAGCGATAAAATAGAACAGCAAGCCATCGAGGAGAGTCCCACATTGAAGAGCAAGTTGTTGCTTTTTATTCTGGCCATGGTTCCGGCCGCGTTCTTGCCCCTGGCGGCCACCAGCCAGATTGCCCCGGATCGGCCCGCACGCGCCGAGCAAACTGAACCCACCTACAAATGGGAAGCCTTCATCGGCTACGGCTACACCAGCCTCAACCAGGTGAACCAATCGCGCTACGGATTGCAGGGCATCAACATGTCATTGACCCGCGATTGGGGCAGGTACTTCGGCCTTACCGCCGATGGGGCGGGCTACTCGACGCCCATCTCCGCGGGCAATCCCGGCAGCCCAACGGTCGATACGGTCCTCTTTGGCCCGGTGCTGCACTTCACTATGTTCAAGAACTTCGACGGCTTTGTTCGTGGACTGCTGGGCGGCGAACATACCGGCGGCGAGAACCAGACCCCCAACATCTCCTTCGCGGGGGGCGGCGGCGGCGGCGTGGACTGGAAGCTGAGTTCGCGCGTCTCCCTGCGCGCCTCCGGCGACGACATCGCCGCATCGTTTTCACCCATCGACAACTCCAAGGCCCTTGCATATTCTCCGCACATGACCCGGAATCCGCGCGCCGCCTTCGGCCTGGTCTACAGATTCTGAACAGCAAAAGACGGCGCCTATCGAAGCTGAAGAGGCGGATGCCATGCTCCGCCTCTTCGCTTTCCGGCTATCTGTGTCCTATGGCTGGCCTGCACAGATTCGAATCCCGATTCCCGGCAAGCCCCTTGAGTGGCTTGTGGCGCCTTACCTCGCCTCGAATGTACAGTTCCCCGGCTTTGTTCGCCATTTTAGTATCCGGCATGGAAATACTGGGCGCCTGACGACTCAAGCGGCGTTAGCAACAGGTCTTGGTAGCGGTAGATATATCTTATCTAGAATCAATAGCTGGCGGAGAGAGTGGGATTCGAACCCACGGTACTCGTTAAAGTACACACGCTTTCCAAGCGTGCGCCTTAAACCACTCGGCCATCTCTCCGTGGGGCAGTCCGCCTTCTAGAATCTAACATAATCCGGCAGGCCTGATCGCATCCGATTGAAAATGCGCTCGATGCTGCTTGCGGAGCGGCGTTCGCTTGGACGCCGGAAGAGCCCTGCCGCGAGGACGCGCCGAGAACACGCCTGGGCAGACACCGCCCGGAAAGGATCCGCCGGCAAGACTCCCGGCCAGAAAACCGTCAGCGCCGATCATTCGAATTCGACAACCACCTGGCCAACCTTCACCGCGTCGCCCTGCGCCACCCGCACGTTCTTCACTTTTCCAGCGCTGTGCGCGCTAACATTGGTTTCCATCTTCATCGCTTCGAGCACCATGATCGGAGCGTTCGCCTCAATCGATTGTCCCGGCGCTACGTTCACCTTGATCACGACGCCCGTCACAGGACTGCGGCACAGCTTGTCTTCGCCTGCAATTTCCGCAGCCGCCGCAGCCTGAGCTGGCGCGCTGGCAGCCGCCATCGGCTGCGCCGCCGCGGGCGGTGTGTGGCTTGGGCCAAGCTGCGGCTGGCGCGGCATCGCGTCATCTTCCAAGACTTCGACTTCAGCCTCGTACGTCTTTCCGTCAATTGAAATCTGAAGTTTCAAGTTGCGAGTTCCTTCCCTCGATGCTCTTACCCTGAGCCTCAACCCCTCATGCGCAAGCTATGCGAGCCATGCACCAGCACCCGCCCCTGCTGCGACCATGCGCTTGCGCTTGCATGGGCCGGCCGCAGTATCTTTGCCGAGCGGATGCGCACCTTCTTGCCCAGAAATGCGGTGACCGCCGCGGCAATCACCACCAGCGTCTCCGGCGTGACTTGCTCCTCTCCCGCGGGAACCGCTTCCTTCGCAGCCGCCCCTGCAACGCCCGCCGCCTCCGCCCCCGCAGGCCTGCTCAGTTCAGCCACCCGCGCTTCCAGAGCCTTGAGCGTGCTCGTCAGCAGGCTCAGTTGGCTCTCCATCTCCTGTTGCCGCTCCGAGAGATTCAGCCGCAGCGCAATCCACAAGCCGGCATAGCTCAGCGCAGAACCCACACCGACCAATACGACGATCAATACAAAATCCGCCAAATTCATTTCCACGCGCGGCTCCTCGTCATAAGGGAATCAACCCGTGCTTCTTTTGAGGACGCAACTCCCGCTTCATGTGCAGCGACTCAAGAGCCTCCGCCAAGACCTTTCTCGTCTCGGCCGGATCGATAATGTCATCCACCAGCCGCCTTCCCGCCGCCACAAAGGGGTTTGAAAACGTCTCGCGATACTCGTCCACCAGTTCCTTGCGGCGCGCGGCCTTATCCGAGGCCGCATCGATCTCCCGCCGGAAGACAATCTCGGCCGCGCCTTCCGCGCCCATCACCGCGATCTCGGCCGTGGGCCACGCCACCACCCGGTCAGCGCCCAGATCCTTGCAGCACATGGCGATATACGCGCCGCCGTAGGCCTTGCGCAGCACCACCGTGATCTTCGGCACCGTAGCCGCCGAATACGCATACAGCAGCTTGGCCCCATGACGGATGATCCCGCCGCGCTCCTGCTCGACACCGGGCAGAAATCCAGGCACATCTACAAACGTAATCAGCGGAATATTGAACGCGTTGCAAAACCGCACAAACCGCGCCGACTTATCCGAGGCATTGATGTCCAGCACCCCGGCCAGGCAATTCGGCTGGCTCGCGATAATGCCCACCGGCCGACCTTGCAGCCGTCCGAAGCCGATCACGATGTTCGCTGCAAACCCCGATTGAATCTCGAAAAAATCCCGATAATCCAGCACGCGCGTAATTACGTCGCGCACATCGTAAATAGCCTTGTTATCGACCGGAACAATCCCGCCCATCTCCGCATCCGGCTCCAGCGGCAAATGGTAATCCAAGCGCGGCGCGTCTTCCAGATTGTTGGCCGGCAAAAAGCTCAGCAGCCGCCGGCAAAGCTGCACCGCATCCTCGTCGTCCCGCGCAATCAGATGCACCACGCCCGAATTCATCTGCGCGTGAGGGCCGCCCAGCTCCTCGGCGCTGACCACTTCGCCGGTCACCTGCTTGATCACCAGCGGACCGGTAATGAACATCCGCGCCTGCTCCGTCTGAATCACAAAGTCGGTCAGCGCCGGGCTGTACACAGCGCCGCCCGCGCACGGCCCGCAGATCAGCGAAATCTGCGGCACCACTCCCGAGAGCAGCACATTGTGATAAAACACGCGCCCATAGCCGGCCAGGCTGTCGATGCCCTCCTGAACGCGCGCGCCGCCCGAGTCGTTGATGAAGACAAAAGGACTGCCCGTCTTCAGAGACAGCCGCATCATATCGACAACCTTGTCGTTGTGCGTCTCCCCGGCCGTCCCGCCCACCACGGTAAAATCCTGGCTGGCCAGGTGTACCTGCCGCCCGTCGATCTTGGCGCATCCCGTCACCACGCCATCGGCCGGTATCTCTTTCTCGGCCATCCCAAAATAGGTCGACCGATGCTTGGCAAAGACTCCGATCTCCTGGAAGCTGCCCGCATCCACCAGCCTTGCCACGCGCTCGCGCGCCGTCAGCTTGCCGCCCGCGTGCTGTTTCTCGATGCGCTCCTGGCCGCCGCCCAGCTCCAGTTCCGCGCGCATCGCGCCCAGACCGGAAACCTTCTCAGCCATCGTCAGACTCTTTCCTTGCTTAGCCATTCCCGCTCCCGCTTGCCCCCGTCATTCCAGCTTCTACGCCATTCTCATAATTCCTATAAGTCCTGTGTGCCCCATCCATTCGCGTTCTTTGCGAATGGGTGGGATACCACGAACCCATCCGTGCCCCATCCATTCGCGTTCTTTGCGAATGGGTGGGAAACCGCGATCCCCAGGCCCGCAACAGTCAAGATGCTTCTACTTCTGCGCAGCCACCGTCACCCGGTGCTCTTTCCCGTTCAGCGTTATCACATAACTCACTTTTCCGTTCAACGCAGCCCCGCCGCCCGCTGCCTGCGCCGCCGGCGCCTTCGCCTCGGCCGCTACCGCCTTGCCGGCCGCCGCCGGATCCTTCCCCACATTCTTCCGCCCCTGCTCCCGGCTCTCAAAAAACTTCGGCGCCACCTGCGGGAACATCGCATAAGTCAGCACATCCTCATCGCTGCCATTCGATCCCTTCAGCGCATTCGCCGCCGCGCTCAGGCTCTCCCACTCCGGCTTTTGCAGGTCGGCGGGGCGCACCGTGATCGCCGGCTTCTTCGCATGAGCTTCGGCCTGTTTCAGCACTTCTGGATCCTTCGGGCCGATCGTGGCCCCGTAGTAGCCCAGCATCAGATCGGCAAACTCCCCGGTCAGCACCTTGTACTTGCCCATCAGCACATTGAACACCGCCTGCGAGCCCACTATCTGGCTCGTCGGCGTCACCAGCGGCGGATAGCCCGAGTCCTTCCGCACCCGCGGCACCTCCGCCAGCACCTCTTGCAGCCGTTCGCCCGCGCCCTGCCCCTTCAGTTGGCTCTCCATATTCGAGATCATCCCGCCCGGTATCTGGCTCTTGAAAATCTCCGTATCCACGCCGGTATTCTCGCTGAAAAACTCCTTGTACCGCGGCCGGATCGTCGCAAAGTGGCTTGACACCTTCAGCACCCTATCCAGATCGACGCGCGTCTCGTACCCGGTCCCTTCCAGCAGCTCGATCATGCTCTCCGTCGGATTGTGCCCCGGCCCCAGCGACAGCGAACTCACCGCCGTATCCACAATGTCGCACCCCGCCTCGATGGCCTTCATCAGCGAAACCATCGTGACTCCCGTCGTCGCGTGCGTATGAACATGCACCAGCATCCCCGCGCCGCACTTCTCCTTGATCGCCTTGACCAGGTCATAAGCGGGCTGCGGCCTCAGCAGCGCGGCCATGTCTTTAATGCAAATCGAATCGCACCCCATCTCCTGCAACTGCCCAGCCATCGCGGCAAAAGCCTCTATGGTGTGCAGCGGGCTTACCGTATAAGAAATAGTCCCTTGCGCGTGCTTGCCGGTCTTCTTCACCGCGGCAATGCTGGTCTTCAGGTTGCGCACATCGTTCAAAGCGTCGAAAACCCTGAAGACGTCGATCCCGTTCGTGGCGGCCTTCTCCACAAACCGCTCCACCACCCCGTCTTCGTAATGCCGATAGCCCAGCAGGTTCTGCCCGCGGAGCAGCATCTGCAAGCGGCTCTTCGGCATCAGCTTGCGAAAGGTCCGCAGCCGCTCCCACGGGTCCTCGTTCAAAAACCGTATGCACGAGTCGAAGGTCGCCCCGCCCCAGCACTCCACCGACCAATAGCCGGCGTTGTCGATGTCTTCGCAAGCCGGAATCATGTCGTCCAAGGCCATCCGGGTGGCCAGCAGGCTCTGGTGCGCATCGCGCAGCGCCAGTTCGGTAATCTCAACCACACGGCCCATTCGGCGTCTCCCCAAAGAAATCGCCCAGCAACAAAAGTCCAGTCCTGAAGACCAGTCGATGGGCGTGCGCAGGTTTGCAACTAATCTTCCACAATAATACTATCCGAGCCGCGTCAACAGCCAAACCGCCCAGTGCCAGGGTGTCCGGGCGGGCGCCCCCGGCCCGGTGAGATTTCCAGGGCACCCTCATCATGATCTCGAAAGGTCAATGGGACCGGGGCGACCCACCTCATCGCGAAAAAACCGCGATGAACAGGGCACAGCTTCTCGGCGATCAGGGTGATTCTTCGGGGTTGATGAGCGGGTTGCCTGTCTTGACAAAGTCTTCGACCTTATCGAGCGGCATCCGTCCGCATTGCAAATGCACTATTGCGTCTTGACAGCGGCAAGACCAACAAACTCCTCCGGCATCGCCGCATATCCCGCCACCTTAAGCTCGCCGGTTGACTGGTCCACTTGGTAAACCGCCATCTCATAGCCGCAAGTTGTCACGTCGCAACCGCGAAGCGCATAAAGAAATGCCCCTGACGGGTCCAATGCAATTGGCCCAACCCCATCCTGAATAGCAAATGGCGAACCCGCCACAGAAGATAAGACACCGGTGTTGGAATCAATCGAGAACGCGGTAATCGTGCTCCCGTTGAAATTGAAAGCATAGAGAAACTTGCCCGATGGGTGCATCGCAATCGAGGAGGTCTGCAGATTTGAAGATGACCCGCTGGCGAAGGGAGAACCGGCCATCGGTGTTAGCTGGCCGGTTGTGGTGTCTCGCACGAAACCCGCAATGCCATTCCCCGTTTCGAATGTGACGTAAAGAAACTTTCCCGTGGGATCCAAAACAATACCATTGGGCGAATCGGTGGGGAGGCCAAACTGCGGAGTGGCCATTGCCGTCAGATTTCCAGTTGTGGAATCGACTGCAAATCCCAATACCGCGGATTGAGAGCCAGAAAGACTTGTATCCCAGCTAGTAACGTACATAAACGCTCCACGCGGATCGATGACTGCATTTTGCGGCCACGTCAAAAATCCAGTCGGAAAGCTGTTCGGCATCGGCGTCAAGGCACCTGTTGTCGAACTGATATCAAACCCCAGGATCGAGTCATCAATCCCGTTGACCACATAGAGGGCTGTGCCACTCGGATTGAGAACCAACCCCGTCATATCCGCGGGAGCTGAAGAAGGATTGGAATTCAGCATGAAAGGAGACCCGCTGACAAGCGTCAAGGTACCGTCCGCCGCCACAGAGTATGCATCTATTCCGTCGTCATTGCTGTCCGTGGCATACAGGACTTTGGCAGATGAAGCAGCCACTATCCCGCCAGTGTTGGAGGAGTAGGTTGTGCTTGTCTGCGTAAGCGTCTGGAAAGCTTTCAGTTGGCCTGTGTCGATGTCAATATTGAACGACTGCACATCCATGACGCCTTGGGCGTAAAGAATCTCGGTAGGCTGCTGGGTTGGTGGAACAGTCGAAGTACTTGATCCGGATGAAGCGCCGCAGCCGCTCAAGCAGAATCCCAATACGGCAAGAAGAGTAGGTCCACATGAAATTCGAAGACAATCTGGTCGCATGTCCCTCGTCTCCAATCTCAATTCAGAGGAATGTCTAGGCTGCACCGAATTATACAACGGCAGGTGGCCGGGAGCCGGTAGTTCTTAGAGGGTGTTTTAAAACTGGTTTTGAAGTTGATGGCTGAAATCCTCCACGGCGCAGGTGGCCCGCTCATCACCCCTGAAGAATCACCATGAGCCTTGAGAAGCTGTGTCCGTTCACGCGGCCTTATCGCGATGAGCGGGCGGCCGAGCGTAAATCCGAAAATGTTCCAAACGATACAGATTCGCGGAAAGTTCCTTCGGTAGGCTTCAGCCTTGAAGGAACTGACCCCATGAAAACGAGAGTAAAGGCTCTTCAGGCTTTGGTTGCGCTCATAGCCTCCTCATGCCTTCCCGTCGCGGCTGCTGCACAAACCATTCCGACCGGCGCTGCGATCGACGCCGAAGTGACTAAGATCATGACCGTGACCCACGCCAACGGCATGGCCGTTGCGGTCATCGATCACGGCAAGGTCGGCTATGTCCACGCGTACGGCATCCGCAACGCCAAGGGAGACCCGCTGACCACGGACACTGTCATGTACGGCGCGTCGCTCACCAAGATGGTGTTTGCATACACCGTGATGCAATTGGTCGACCAGGGCAAGCTCAACCTCGACACTCCTCTAAAGGACGATCTCGACAACCCGCTCCCGAGCTACGGGCCCGATCCGGTCTTCCCGGACAAGTACGGTCCATACAAGGATCTGGCCGGCGATTCGCGATGGGAGAAGATCACGCCGCGCATGTGCCTGACTCATTCCACCGGCTTCAGCAACTTCTGGTTCGTCGAGCCGGACCAGAAGCTGCACATCCACTTCGACCCCGGCACGCGCTTCAGCTATTCGGGCGAGGGTTTCGTGCTTCTGCAATTCGTCATCGAACACGGCCGCAAGGCGCAGGGGTTGGGGTTCGATGTCGGCGATTTAACCAAGGCCAACTTCGACAGGCTGGGCATGACCCGCACAAGCCTCCTCTGGTCAAAGGACAACCCCGATACCAATGTCGCCAATGGATGGAACGATCAGGGCCAGCCGCAGGCACATGAAAAGCGCAGCAAGGTGCGCGTGTCAGGCTCAATGAATACCACGATTTCCGACCTGTCGAAGTTTGCCGCGGCTCTGGTGAGCGGCAATGGCCTCAGTGCGGCCTCACGCGCCGAGTTGACGAAGCCATGCCTGCACATCACCACAGCTCATCAGTTCCCGCTTTTCCTCCCCGACCTGCC
>Ga0187847_10001405_pt1 | contig 21684 bp, 23 predicted proteins | sample June2016WEW_4_10_FD_132458 | JGI IMG/M metagenome (GOLD analysis project Ga0187847, IMG submission 132458) | Peatland microbial communities from SPRUCE experiment site at the Marcell Experimental Forest, Minnesota, USA - June2016WEW_4_10 | ecosystem: Environmental > Terrestrial > Soil >...
GATCGATATATTCGGCGATATCCCAACTTTCGGCGAGAGTCGTGTCTGCGTGTTCGATCACGGGAACGGTCTTGAAGCGGCCGTCGAACACGCCGGGAATCTCGGTGAAGCCGATCGGCACCGAATCGAACGGGAGGCCTTTGTGCGCCAGCGCGTAGCGGATGCGCCAGACGAACGGGCTCGACGATCGGCCGTTGTCGAGCACGAGTTCGTATAGGCGGATCTTGGCGTTTGCCTGCGGTTCCATCGTCTCAGCCACCCCGGACCTTTAGAGCATTCTTACGGCGACGAGGACAATTCCAGCGCTTCGAGGCGCGGACCTTCCAACTCCCCGATTCGCAGCGACGCATCGTAGAGCACCACGCCGAATCCGACCAGCGCGATCAGGATCGCGATCGAGGCCCTCAAATGCCGGGCCTCGAATTGGCGTATCGCAGAGGCGAAGCCGATGAGGCCGAGTACCGCGGCGATGATGATGACCGCGTCGACACTCGCGCGTTGCCAATAGCTGCCCCCCAAGTGCAGCCACATACCGAACTCGTCGAACGTCAATGCCATCGCGATGCCATAAAAGGCGGCGGCGATCCGCGAATCGCGGGCGCCGCGCACGGCGAACAGCAGAAAAGCGCCGACGCCGGCGAGCAGGAAGATGCCGTAATTCAGGTGATGGACGTGCGTGCCGTGCAAAAAGAAATAGAGGTTCGGCATGCGGTGCGACATGATCAACAGCACGACGATACGCGCTGCGATGAAGGTGAGAATGAACCCAAAAAGAGCTCGGCGGGCGAGCTGCCCAGGTTCGGCGGTCAGAGGGTCGGCGATCAAGGTGCGTGCTTCGGTTCGGATCGATCCGCGCGCCGTACCGAGGGCGAGGATCCCGTCACGATCCAATCCATCGGGATGTCATGCACCTGCGGAAAAATGGTATCGAGCGCCGCGCTCGGATAACCGACGCCGATCGCCAGCGGGCGCGGGTTGAGCTTCGCGAGCGTTCGATCGAAGAAGCCGCCGCCGTATCCAAGTCGATAACACGCGGCATCGAATCCGACGAGCGGCGCGATGACGACCGTTGGCGCGACTTCGACCGCATCCGCGGGGTGCGGAATTTTCCAAAGACCGCGGGCGAGCCGCGCGTGAGGACGCCATTCGCGAAAAACCAGCGCTTGTCCGAGCGCGACCGCGACCGGCAACGCGACGCGGATGCCCTTCGCCGTCAACTCGCCCATCCACGCGCGTAAATCGGGCTCTGCGCGGATCGGCCAATAGACGCTGAGCGTAACCGACGGCAGGCCCGCAAGAATCTGTTCCACGGCGCGCGCGATCGCGAGCGCCTGTTGTGATCGATATTCTTCCGACAAGGCGCTGCGCTCGCGAATCAGACGTTCTCGCGCCGCCTTGCGCCAATTCGCGACATCCCGCGCTTGCACCAAATCCGCCGGCGACCCATCGGCGCCAAGCTCGTGCAGCATGCAAGGCGAAGAGGCGGGCGTACCGCGGTCCGGATTTTCCTCGGATGTCGTTGCCATCGCAGCTCCATGTTTTCGATGGGGCCGCCGTCGATGGAACCAATCCGCGGGCCCAGCGTCGAATTAGATCACATTGCGGCCAGGGGCGGATGCATCACAAATGAGTGGACGGAGTCGACTATCCACGCTGAGCTGCGCTATCGCCCTGACGGGCGTTCTCTCGGCTTGTGCCGCATTCGGGAACTGCGGGCCCGAAGCTTGTGCGGACGATGCGAAAATCACGGCCGACGTTGCTGCGAGTCTGCACCGCTACCCCGCTGCGAGTCCGCCAAATCGGGTCCGCGTCCAAACGGTGAATTCCGTGGTCTACCTGACGGGCCAGGTGGACACCGACACGGAGCGGCTCACGCTCATAGCGGCCGCGCGCGCAGTCGAGGGGGTCAAGCGGGTCGTCGATTCGATCAATTTGAGTGATCCTGGACGATGATCACCTAGAAGAAATCGGGATTCTTCGCGCGCAAAGTTTGCTCGAGCTCGTCAATCTGTCGCAGTGTCGGGTTTTGCGCATCCATGCGGCGAGCGGCGTCCAAGCAGCCCCAGGCGTCTTGCATGCGGAACGAGCGATAATAATAGTCGCCGAGATCGTGCCAAGCCCCCGTGACATAGGGATTTTCCTGCAAGGCGGCGAGCAGCAGCCGTTCTCCCCGTTCTCCCTGCTTGAGGCTCAGCAGCTCGTTGCCCTCAAAAACATCGAGAACATCGGAGTACTGCGGTTTCAAATCGCGCAAGGCACGAAAATCCGCCGCCGCTTGTTGCGCCGAGCTTTCATCCCGCGCAGCGAGCCCCGAGATCAATCGCTGTGTCGGCGCGTCGCCGCGCATCGAGTCCCGCACCTGCTGCAGCCATTCCAGGTAGGGGTCGCCACTCGCCAAGGTGGCTTCTTCCTGTGCCAACATCGCGTCGAGGAATCGCGCCTGTGAGAATGCGAGATCGCGATCCTTGAGCGCCGCGGCCACGTGCGCCTGCCATTGGGCCGGCGCGTCGTCGACCGAGACGGTGGCCAATGTCTTGAATGGCTCGCGGTCCGGCATCGCGAGCGCGAATCCCTCCAGCGAATAGGGTGCATCTGCCGGCGTCGAAATCGCCCGCAGGGTCAACGTGCGTGTTTCGGTCTTGACGTTGGTCCTGACAAAGCTCATTTTTTCGGGCACGCCGCTCAGGCCGCTGAGCGCAGCCAACACCTGGGGGTGCCCGCCGGCGTAATAGCGGATGAATCGCCAGAATTCGCGCCGGTACTCGGCGGCCAGCGTTTGCTGCGCGTCGGAGGCACTCACCAACAGCTGGTTCTGCCATTCGAACAGGGTATTGCCCCGGCTCTTCTTGCGTTCCAGCACCGTCTGGGATCCGTCCTCGGCAAGAGAAAATAGCTGCTCTGCCATTGCCGCATCCACCGACGCCGGCCTGGTTTTCATCGTCTCCAGCATCTTGCCCAGCATCACCCGGTTGTAGAATTCGAGGACACGGAAGGCGATTTCCGAGTACAACGAGTAATCCTCGTAGGTCTTCCTTTGCAGGTCGACTCGCAGCATGCGGTTGCGCGCGAAGTCATAAATCGTGCGCACACCTTTCGCGTCGATCGTGAGGTACTGGTGCCCAAGAACGACGGTCAGCGGAAATGTTTCGCTGCTGGACTTCTCATGATGGGCTTTGGATGCCTCGACATGACTCGCAACCGTAAAGCTCAGCACCGGGTGCGCACCGAGCGGGGCCCCGAACCAGCCGATCAAGAGGCACAGTACCGAGCGACGGAGCGAACCGGAGCCAAAGTACCGATATACGTTTCGATCCATGAAGTATGCGACCCTTAAAATCTACGCGAGGCGGGCGGGATGCCCGAAACGACGCAGGTCCATGCGTATACTTCCGTACAGACCGGCAGCGCAATGTTGCCTAGATTGCAAACTCGATCGGGCGATGCCCGCATTCGTCACCAGGAGCAGATCATGCGCATCAACAAAGATCAAGTGAAGGGCGGTGTCAAAGTCGCAAAGGGCGCGATCAGAGAGGCCGCTGGAAGGCTCGTCGGCAACAAAATGTTGGAGGTCAAGGGCAATATTCAAAAAAACCTCGGCAAGGCCCAGGTGAAGCTCGGCGACATCAAGGAACACCTCAAGCATCCGCTCAAATAGCCCCGCCGCGCCACGCGGCCGGAGAGACCGCGACTCAAGCCAATTCCGGCAGCAAGTAGGTCTGCCAGAGTGAGTCTTGGAATTTCGCGTCGAAAAAGCCGAAGTGCCCGATGTGTTCGGCACCGACGTCCCGGGGTGAAATTCGCTTCATCGTCCGGCCCGAATTTTCGTAGCAGCCGTGAAGCGCCTCCGTGTTTCTGGCCGACATGAATTCGTCGTCGACGAACGAGAACGAGGTGATCGGCGTCGTCATTGCGGCATACTGCGCGCGGATCTCGGGTCCCTCGACGCCGACCGCATAATCGCGGTTGAGGCACCAGCGGCGCCATTGCTCCATGACGCCGCGCGGCAAGTCGCCGACCTTTCGCAATCGCCTGCCGGGAAAATATCCAAACAAACGCATCGAGATCGGCGCCACGACATACCAAAGCCACCACGCCTTCCACTTCAAGCTCGGCGTATTTTCCATCCAGTATCCGCTGCCGCATGCGATCGTGACGACCTTGGTGATGCGAGCTCGGCTCGGTACGAGTCCGAGGATTTGGCCGCCGAGGCTGTGACCCAACCAATAGAGCTCGCGGGCCGGCGATTCGCGACTGACGGCTGCAATGACAGCCTCGCAATCGGAGGTGGCCCAATCGGTGATCGTCACCTTGAGCGTCCTCAGTCCGGCGCGCCTTGAGAGGCCGATCCCGTTGAAATCAAACGTGACGACCAGAAATCCGCGGCAAGCCAACCAGGTGGCCAGCGCGGCATAGAAGCGCTGACTCACGCCCATCGCAGGCGCGATCAAAACAGAGCCGACGATCGTCTGCTCTGGCCGATAAAACGTCGCGGCGAGCTCATGGCCATCCTGCGCCGTGATCAGCCGCGGCTCGATCCTGATCATGGACGCACCGGCGACGGTCGCTCGCATCGGCGGCCTCCAGCTTAATGAGGCGCGGCGAGCAACTCGCGCACCTGCGTCATCGATTTCTCGGCCGCCACGCGCACGCACTCGGAATTATTCGGGTGAGAAATCGGATACATCATTCCGAGTTCCCGGCATGCTCTGCGGGCCGCCAATGCGACTCGCTTCTCGATCTCGGTCAGCGCAGCCGGCGACGCGAGATTGAGATCCGCGAGATTCACGTGATAAGTCAACGATACGTCCTTGATGGGGATGCCGACGTTGTCGCTACCCACGCGCCTCTCCACGTATCGCGATCCCGTTACCAGCAATTCCTCAGGCGTCTGGGCCATCGCCAGGCCGGTAAGCAGCACAGACCCAATCAAGCCAGCCACAACTCTCGTCGAATGGATTTTCATGTTGTACTCCTGCCCCCGTAAGACCGGGCCGGCTCATGAACAGCAGAGCTTCGGCCCGGCAGAGGGCACCAGTATGCGCTCGACCTCGAGTCGCTGGGTATTCCGGTATTATGTCGTTTGCGATATCCGAAATGTCGATCGATGGAGGGATTGCAACCAACGGTGCATGCGCATGAGGACGCTGGCTCTCTCGAAGGTTTATCAATTGCTCGAGCCGGGGCCAGTAGTATTGTTGACCACGATCCGTAATGGCCGCATCAACGTCATGACCATGTCGTGGCACATGATGGTCGATTTTGTGCCCCCGCTCGTTGCCTGTGTCGTGAGCAACCGCGATTACAGCTTCGCCGCGTTGAGGTCCACAAAGAACTGCGTGATTGCGATTCCAACGGTCGAACTTGCGCCCAAGGTCGTGAAAATCGGCAATTGTTCTGGCCGAAAGATCGCAAAATTCGACAAATTCGCCTTGACCGCGCTGCCCGCCGCGCGAGTCGATGCGCCGCTGATCGGCGAGTGTTTCGCCAACCTCGAGTGCGCGGTGAGCGATACGCGCTTCGCCAACAAGTATAATTTGTTCATCCTCGAAGTGCTCAAGGCATGGATCGATCCCGCCCAGCGTAAGCCGAGAACCATCCACCATCGCGGGTATGGAAAATTCGCCGTCGACGGCAAGACGATACGGCTGAAGTCTCGAATGAAATGAGCGGAGCCGGGCATGAGCGTTCAACACGTCCGAGTTAATCGCGCGCCGGTGCTGACCCTGTGGGCCTCTGTGGTCGCGGGCCGATTGGGATTCTCGCGCGATGAGGCCTTGACGATGGGCCGCGTCGTTGCCGGTCTGAATGCGTATGCCAAGGGCAAGTCGCTCGGCCTCTATCAGCCGCAACCGCAGACGCTGGCGGATCGCCGCAAACAGCTCGCGCCGAACGCAGTTTTGCATGTCGATCTGCTCAATCGTGCGGTGCCACTGGTTCACACGAGCGACGGCCTGCGCGCCCTCTCGAAGGACAAGCCGATCGATCCGCGCGCCGTGCAGCGCTATCTCGAGTCCAAGTTTGGCGCCGCGTTGCCCGACGTGGAGCGGGCCATGGAGTCGCTTGCCGGCTCGATGGGGCGCGACGAATTGCGCTCTACGGCCTACGCATTGTACGAGTCATTTCGGCCGCAGATCCCCGCCGGAGTCGAAGGTTGGGGTGCCGGGGGCGATCTCGATCTCGGGAAGATTCGGCGCGCCGCAAGTTCGTCAAGCTGATTCGCCAGCGCATCGAGGCTGCATTTCACGCCTGACCATTGGCCGCGATCCAGTGCGCAAAGGACTCGAGGAATTTGCGCAAAAAAGCACGCATCGATTCGTTGGCCAAGGTCCCCGTTTGGTCGAAAAATTTGTCCGCGCCGCCAATATAGGCCTCGGGCTGTTGCATTGCGGGGACATTGAGGAATACCAACGATTGTCGCAGGTGATGATTCGCGCCAAATCCGCCGATCGCGCCGGGCGATGCGCTCACGATCGCCGCCGGCTTTCCGTTCCAGGCATTCTGGCCGTAGGGACGCGATCCGACATCGAGTGCGTTCTTCAGAACTCCGGGGACCGAGCGGTTGTACTCGGCCGTCACGAACAGCACGGCATCGCTCGCGCGAATGGATTCGCGAAACCTGAGCCAAGGCGCCGGTGGATCCACATCGAGGTCTTGATCGTAGAGTGCAAGACCACCGATCTCGACGATCTGCAACGCCACCCCTGGGGCGCGAGCGTCGACAGCGCATGAGCCAGCTTTCGATTGATCGATTCCTTGCGCAGGCTTCCGACCATAACGGCTACGGATGATTCTGATTTCATAACACCTCATCGAGCAGTGCGCGCATCGCGGCCCACGAGCGCCGGTCTGCGGCCGAATGGTAAGCAAATCCCGGGATCTTCCAGTTGTCGATCTCGCGGTTCGTGAAGCTGTGTCCGACGCCACCGTAAAGATGCATCTGCCAATCGACGGCCGCGGCGCTCATTTCGGCCGCAAACGCGTCGCGTTGTTCGGCGGAGACGATCGGATCCTGACTGCCGAGACAGACGAGCACCTTGCCGCGAATCCTGTTTGGCGATGCGGGCGCCGAGGTGCCGAGACCGGCGTGAAATCCAACGGTGCATGCAAGCTCGGCGCCGCTGCGCGCGAGTTCCAACACGGCGGTACCGCCGAAACAAAAGCCGATCGCGGCAAGCCGGCGCGGATCGACGTTCGCTTGTCGCCTCAGCAAGTCGAGTGCCGCACTGACGCGGGCCTGCAGCATCGGCGGGTCCGCGCGCAGTTCCCGCACGATTGCTTTGGCTTGGTCCACGTTTGGACGCGGCTCACCGAACAGATCGAGCGCGAACGCGACGTAGCCGAGATCCGCGAGCATTTGCGCCCGCTCGAGGCTGTGATCGGTCAGAAAGCCGCCGCCCTCGTGCGCAACAAGGACGCCGGGAACGCTGGTTCCCCCCGATCCGTCGGCGAGGTAGCCCTTGAAGTTCAAGCCGCCGACTTGATAGGTGATCGCTTGCAATGGGTGAAGCTTGCCGAATTACGGACCGAACCGCATCGCTAGGCCAAGGACAATTCCGCCGGATCAATCGGCAGCTTGCGGATGCGTTTGCCGGTGGCGGCAAAGATGGCATTGCATAATGCTGGAATCACCGGCGGCAGCGCCGGCTCCCCGAGGCCTGTGGGTGGATTGTCGGATATCACGAAATGCAGGTCCACGGGTGGCGCGCGGTCGATACGCAACAGCGGATAGTCGTCGAAGTTACCCTGAACCGCGCGGCCACGCTCAATCGTGATCGCTTGTCCGAGTGCGGCGCTGATGCCGTCGATCGCAGCCCCTTGCACTTGATTCTCGGCGCCCAGCGGATTGATCACATGGCTGCCGATGTCGGCCGCAACCCAGACCTTATCGACGCGAACGCTACCGCGCGCATCGACGCTCGCGCGCACGACCTCGGCGAAATAGCCCAAATGGCTGAAGTAGAACGCCGCACCGAGGCCGGATCGAGCGGGCAGTGAACGCGTTCCCCAAGCCGACCGCTCTGCAACCCGTTCGAGAACCGCGCGCATGCGCCCGGAATCGAAGTCGGGTGCCGGCCCATTCGGTCCCGGGAAGCCCGCATAGACGCGTGGCGGCCCCAACAGATCCAATCGAAATTGCACCGGATCGCGCCCGGCGGCGAACGCGAGCTCGTCGATAAACGACTGAAAGGCGAAAGCCAGCGCGTTGCTGCCCGGCGCGCGCATCGGGCCGGTCGGAATGCCGAGCTCAATCAGAGTCGTGCCGAGGTCGAGGTTCGGCACGAATCGTGCCGGAAACTCCGCGGCCTGGAGCCCGGCGCTGTTGGCGAATTTGCCGCCGGCGCCGAACGAAATGAAATGGTCTCGAAACGCCACGAGTGTGCCCGTGCTGTCGAGACCGCCCTTGAAAAAATGAAATCCCGCGGGACGATAGAAGTCGTGGCGTAAATCGTCCTCCCGGTCCCACAGCAGTTTCACGGGCCCACCAACTTCTCTGGATATCCACGCGGCTTCGACCATGTAGTCGTTCATCAGGCGCCGGCCGAACCCGCCGCCACAGCGCATCATGTGTATCGTGATGTCCGCTTCGGCGAGGCCCAGCGTTTTCGCGACGATCTTGCGGCCGGAGTCGGGATTCTGCGTCGGCGCCCAAATCTCCGCCTTGGTGCCCTGAACATGGGCTGTGCAGTTCTGTGGTTCGAGAGCGGCATGCGCGAGAAACGGATAGCTATAGGCGGCTTCGATGACGTGGGCGGCACTTGCGAGCGCCGCATCCACATCGCCATCGCGGGCGATCGATTGCGCGGGCGGCTGCGGCCCCAGCGCAGCTGCTTGCGTCGCAAAGCCGGCGCTGTCTTGCGCCGCGGTGGGGCCTTCGTTCCAGTCCACCTCGAGCTTGCGCCGCGCCTTCGCGGCCGCCCACCACGAGTCGGCAACGATCGCAACTCCGCTCACGAGGCCATCGAAGGTCTGGCCGCCGCTGACGATGAATGCGTGACTCACGCCGGGTGCGGCACGGATTGCGTCGAGGTTTGCGTGATTGACAGTGCCGCCGAATACCGGGCATTTCACGAACACCGCATGGCGCATGCCCGGCACGTCGACGTCGATGCCGAACAGCGGCATGCCGGTAACCACCGCGGGACTGTCGACACCGCGCTGCGGCGTGCCGATGATGCGGAAGTCTTTTGGATCCTTGAGCGTCACCGTTTTCAGATCCGGCGCCGCAAGCACGGCGGCCTTCGACGCAAGCGCACCATAGGTGAGTGTCCGGCCGCTCGGCGCATGGCGCACGACACCCAAGCTGGTTTGGCATTCTCCCGGCGGAACTGCCCAGGTTTGCGCGGCCGCCAGCACGAGCATCTGACGCGCAGCGGCGCCTACCCGACGCATCGGTTCCCAGTTCAACGGAGTCGCGCGACTGCCGCCGGCAAATTGCCGCCCGTACGTTGCGGGATCACTGAGCGCCTGGTCGATTCGGACTTTGCTCCAATCAGCGTCGAGCTCTTCGGCAATCAGCATAGGCAGCATCGTTTTGATGCCCTGACCGATTTCCGGGTTCTTCGAAGTAATCGTCACCAGGCCATCGGGCGAGATGCGCACATAGGCGCCGAGGATCCCGCCATCGCCCGCTGCGTTCGGGTTCGTGCGCCCAAATCCGCGCATCGGCAGCATGAATTCCAGCAGCAGGCCGCCGCCGATCGCAGCGCTGGCCTGGAGAAAAGCGCGCCTCGCGTGCATGATGCCGCTGTCGTCCGATTTTTCCGGTCCGCTGTCGAAGGCTTTCACGCGTCTGCTCCGCGGCTGTCGGTCATGGGCAGGCCGGCGGCGAGTTTGATTGCACTGCGAATCCGCGAGTAGGTCGCGCAACGACAAATATTGCCGGCCATCGCACGGTCAATATCCGCATCCGAGGGTTTGATGTTCTTGGTGAGTAACGCGGTCGCCGACATGATCTGACCGGCCTGGCAGTATCCGCATTGCACGACGTCGATATCCAACCAGGCTTGCTGGACCTTCTTGCCGACCGGCGTCTTGCCGATGCCCTCAATCGTCGTAACCACGCCCGATCCGAGGCTCGCGATTGAAATCAGGCATGAGCGCGTTGCCGCCCCGTTCAGATGGACGGTACAAGCGCCGCACATGCCCGTGCCGCATCCGAATTTGGTGCCCTTCAGGTGCAGCTTATCGCGCAGCACCCATAGCAGCGGTGTGTCCGCATCCGCTTCGACCGCTTGAACCGCGCCATTGACACGGACGGAGTACTTCACGACGACCCCTTCGGTTCATTGACCCACCTCGATTCTACGCGCGCATGAATCTCGAAGCAGCGGCAAACGTCGGGAAAGTTGCAATCGACCACGCATCGGCCGGATCATTGGCGCCTATTCCGAGTTTGCGAGGAGTCGCTCATGAAAGTGCACGGCAGCTGCCATTGCGGCGAATTGAGCTTCGAGGCGGACGTCGATCCGGAGGCCGTGAGAATCTGCCACTGCACCGATTGCCAGACGATGACCGGCTCGGCGTACCGCGTCAACGTCGCAGCGCCGGCCGCGACGTTCGTGATGCGATCCGGACAGCCGAAAATCTATATCAGGATGGCGGACAGCGGCAATCCGCGCGCCCATGCGTTCTGCGCCAATTGCGGTACCCAAATTTATTCTGCGGCGCCACAAGATCCGCCGACCTATGCGGTCCGGGTCGGTACGCTCAAGCAGCGCGCGCAGCTCGCGCCGCGCAGTCAAATTTGGTTTCGGTCGGCGCTGCCTTGGGTCACGGATCTTGGCAATGTCCGCCAGATCGAACGACAGTGACGAGGGGGCGCCCTACGCCGTTTCCGTGTTCGGTTTCTTATCGAGCACGATACCCTGCTGAGCGACCCAATAGCGGTCCCTGATCCAGGCGGCGCGCCGCGCACACCACCACATCATCGCCATGTGAAATCCAGGCATTGGTTCCGCGCTCGGGAAAAAGCAGGTGTAGCCGGGCAAGTCATCGGGCCCATGCAGGCCCCAAGCGCCGAGACGCGGTGCAAACTCCAGCTGCTCGAGGTCCAGCTCATTGAGTCTGCGGCATATCTCGGTCGAATCCGCGGGTGGCTTTGGAAGTGGCAGAAAGATCGTCGCCAGATATCCCGCTCCGGCAATGGGATGCGGTGTTGTCGTATTGACCTGCAGCAAGGCGGTCTCCGCGCGCGGATCGATCGTGCGCGACGGGCAATCGCCGCTCATCGGCAATTCCGCCCAGATGGATGATGCGTTGTTGGATGCCGCCAGGCCGTGTTCCTGCAGTTGCTTCGTCGATGCGCTGAGCGACTCGACATCGAGTGGCTTGTTCCATTCTCGCGGCATCGCGTGATGCGCGCGCTGCTGCTCGAGCACTGCGGCCGACATCGTCGCCAATGCCGCCGATCGTCCGATCGGCAGCTGACCGCCGAACGCATTGAGAATACTCTGTGCCACCAAATGTGCGGCCGGCTCATTGGCGTATATCGACACCTTCGCAGTTTGTTTCAATTGATCCTCGCGCTGCTCGTAGGCTCCGTATACCGCCATGCGGTTGAGCCGCTGCACGCCCGACGCATGAAACGACGGGAGGCCCGCGGGATCATATTCCGCGACGATTTCCGCTACCGCGACCGCCTGTTGCCCGTCTTCGACTGCGTCAACCGGCAACAAGCGCAGCGTGCTGACGCCGATTCCCGGTGCGTGGACCAGGCGGTAGCCATGCTCGATGCGCTCGAGCGCATGCGACGTCAATGCCCGGTGGATCCGTTCTTCAACTTCACTGGTCACGATTATCCTCAGCAAAAGTCATGATGGGTTGCAGCAAGCTGCGCCTCATTATAGTGACGCGCGGCGCAATCGGCCCCTAAGGACAGTGCAAACGGTGAAAAAAAGCGCTTGCGATGATTGGAAGGGCCAGCGTGAACAGCGCCACTCCGATGCACACGCGGCGCAGCCCCGGATTGCCGCGCTTGACCCGCACGCCGATCGCAAGCGCGAGGAGGCCAATCGGCAAATCGAGCAGCCAGGACTCGGCCACTCCCAGCCCAACATAGCCCCATGAATCGCCGCAAATCGGCGGAAAGATCGTTGACCACAGAGCGACGGCGCTCCAGGCAATCGCCGGCGCCGCGAGGACCAGCGCCACGACCTGCGCAAGCACCGAGAAGCGATTGGCACGAAATGCCTCGTTCGGCCGCGAACCGCCGTCGCGCTCCGATGGCGTCATGAGGGCCAGACCTCGGTAAACAGCCGCGCGAAGTTCAAGCCTAGGATTTTTTCGATGCGGCCCGCCGTCCACCCGCGACGCGATAAATCGTCCGCGAGCCGCAGGAAGCGGCGCGGCTCGTTGTATTCGGGTATCAATGTGAACACGTCCGCGGCTTCTCCGGGTGCCGCCACGCCGGCCTTGACGCGCGCCTCATGTTCCTTTTGCGCGGCCGCGATGAATGCCTCATTGATCGCCGCACCGCCGATCGGGCCATCGGTCCCCAGGCCGACATGGTCCTCGCCGCAAACGTCGACCGCGTGTTCGAGATGTCGAATCAGATCCTCGGCATGCGGCTGACCAGCAAGCCTCAGAAACGGCATGAAGTAAATCCCCGCGACGCCGCCGCGATCGGCAAGTGCCTTGAGATCCTTGTCGTAGGTATTTCGCGGCAGATCCGTGAGTGCACGGCAACCGGTGTGGGTGATTGCCATGGGTGCGGTGGACGCCGCAATCCCATCCGAAATCGTGCGAGGTCCTGCGTGGCTCAAATCGAGCAACACGTGCAGCCGGTTGACCTCCGCGACGAAATCGTGACCGAGCAGGCTCAGTCCGCCATCCGCGGTTTCGATGCAGCCGTCGCCCATCAAGTTGCGGCGGTTGTAGGTGGGCTGGCAAATGCGCAGACCCAAATCGAAAAAAACCTGCAAGCGCTTCAGGTCGCCGTCGAGCATGGTCGTGTCCTGGCACCCGTAAATCAGACCCATACGCTGCGTCGACTTCGCGAGCAGCAGATCCTTGCCGCTCTGGACCTTGATGAACACGTCGGGATGAGCCGTGAGCTCGTGCTCGATGCCTGCAATGCTTTCAATCGTCTTTTCGAAACGGTCCGGGCCGTTGCCGGGCGTATTGACCGTGATGTTGACCGCGGTGACGCCGGAGCTACGCACGTCGGCGATGTCCCTGGTCGATAGTGGTGAGCCGTCAGGCACGCTCGGATCCTGGCTGCCTGGGCCGCCGAGCGCGTCGATGACCATTGCCGCCGCGTATCGCCGATCGCCGAATCCGAACGAAGGCGCGGCAAGACCCACCTTGGATCGGGCGAGGCAAGAGGTCAATGAAAGTGCAATCGCTTTGCGGCGAGTCAACATGGATTTCCCCTCACGGTGCCGAGGCACAGACAGGCTCGCCCTTGTCGAACACGATGCGCCAGGTGTTCGGCGCTTCGAGCCGCCAAATCGAATTGAATCGGCCGACCACTGCGCCGCCGACCGTTACCGGGCCGGTGCTGAGCGCCAGAGTCCCGGATCGCAGGACCTCGATATGATCGGGCGCCCAAGCGAACGGCGCCGTCGCCTCGCGGAAGAACGGCTTCCACGCCTCCGACACTTCGGCCGACCCGTGTTTGACCGAATTCTGTCCGAAGAAGATGGCTTCGCTCGATAGGTGTGACGCGAATCCGGAGAAGTCTCGATCGGCCATGGTCTTTGCAAACGCCAATTCCGTGGTCCGCACTTGCTCGGCAACGACGGTCGAGCGGGTCCCACCGCCGCCTGTGCATGCGCCGAGTGTCAGCATTGCGGTCGCAAGAATCAGTGGATTGCGGTGTCGCGGCGTCGTTTGCATGCCAGGCGGTCTCCTAAGTTCTCTGCACCCATACAGGGCATGATAATATTTTCACTGCAGGCGCAGTCTCAAGTGCCACTGGAAGCTCGTCGATGTCATCAAATCTTCCCGACAACTCTTCGGATTCGGCGCCTGCCGGCGCAGCGCCGTCGAGGGCCGCGGAACTCAATCAATGGCTCGATTACTTCATCCAATTGCTCGGGCTTCGCGGCAAGGGCGTGGCTTTGATTCTCGGCCTGCTGTTCATCGCGTGGATCAGCGCCGGCATTTACAAGGTGCAGCCCAACGAACAGGGCATGGTTTTGCGTTTCGGCAAGTGGGTTGATACCACGAGCCCCGGGTTGCACTATCATTTTCCGTATCCCTTTGAGACCGTGTTGCTGCCGAAGATCACGCAGGTCAATCAATTGCAGCTTGGTACGGTTCGTCTCGCCGTGGCCGGCGCCAGCAGCGATGATACGTCGCACGAACGGCAGATGCTGACCGGCGACGAAAATATAGTCGAGGCCGATTGCGCGGTGTCTTGGCGGATCAAGGATGCCGGAAAATTCCTGTTCAAGGTCAATAACCCGGAGGCTGCGCTCAAGGTCGTCGCAGAGAGCGCGCTGCGTGAGATCATCAGCCGCACCCCGATTCAGGCCGCGATGTCGGACAAGCGCCAGCAGGTCGCGGACCAGACGCGTGATTTGCTGCAAACGCTACTCGACAAGGCGGATTCCGGAATTTTGGTGACCCAAGTGCAGCTGCAGCGCGTCGATCCGCCGAGCGTCGTCATCGATGCATTCAACGACGTGCAGCGCGCGCGAGCCGACCAGGAGCGCACTCGCAACGAGGCGGAGGCCTATGCCAACGACATCATTCCCCGGGCTCGCGGCGAAGCTTCACACATTGCCCAGGAGTCCGAGGCCTACAAGTCGCAGGTGATCAACCTCGCGCAGGGCGACGCCAAGAGCTTCGATCTCATCTACGCGAGTTACGCGCACGACAAGGACGTGACGGCATGGCGGCTCTACCTCGAGAGCGTCGATGAGATGCTGAGCAAGGCAACCAAGGTCATCATCGACACGTCGGGTAAGGGCGTCAACGGCGTCGTCCCTTACATGCCGCTGAGCGAAAAGGGCAAGGCGGAATCGGTCAAGGAGCCCGCGAAATGAGCACCAAACAACGCGTTGCCGCGGCTGCCGGTGCGTTCTTTCTACTGTGGCTGCTGTCGAATACGCTGTACACGCTCAACGAGGTGCAGCAGGCGCTGATCGTTCGCCTCGGCGCGCCGATCGGAGTCGTCGAACAACCGGGGTTGAAGTTCAAGCTGCCCTTGCTCGATTCGGTGATCTATTACGACAGCCGACTCCTGACTCTGGAGCCCGCCGTCGAGCAGGTCATTCTGGGCGACCAGAAACGCATCGAGGTGCAGACCTACACGCGATTCCGCATCGCCAATCCCTTGCTGTTCTACAATGCCGTGCGCACCGTGGAACTCGCGGAGCCGCAGCTCGCACAGCTCGTGAGTTCATCGCTGCGCCGCGAACTCGGTCAGGTCATGCTGTCGTCATTGCTGTCGGAAGACCGCACGCGCATCGTCGCGATCATCGAAAAAGAGGTTGCAGACAAGGCCAAGGATGTCGGCATCGAAATCGTCGAGGTGCGCTTTCATCGCGCCGATCTGCCGCTGGAAACCAGCCAAGCCATTTATGACCGGATGACTTCCGAACGCCAGCGCGAAGCCAAGGAATTGCGGGCGCAGGGTTTCGAATGGGCTCAGCTGATCCAAGCAAAAGCCGACCGCGAACGCACCGTGATTCTGTCCGAAGCACAGCGCCAAGCGAAGATCACGCGCGGCTCGGCCGATGCCGAGGCCAATCAGATTCTCTCCGCTGCGTTCGGCAAGGACCCGCAGTTCTATCGCTTGTATCGCTCGCTTCAAACCTATCGCCAAGCCCTGGCGAATTCCGGTCCGATGATCGTGCTGTCGCCGGACGCCGAGTTCCTGCGCTACTTCAAGACCGGTCCAGTCACGTTGCCGAAACATTGATGGCTGAAGTAGGGCGAAAACCGTTCAGCTGGCGGCTACTGCTGCTGACGTTCGGCCCCGGCCTGGTCGTGATGCTTGCCGATACGGAAGTCGGTAGCGTGATCACCGCGGCGCAGAGCGGTGCGAAATGGGGCTATCGATCGCTGCTGCTGCAGTTGCTGATCGTACCGCTGCTCTACGCGGTTCAAGAGCTGGCGGCACGGCTGGCGCTCGGAACAGGCGCGAGCTACAGCGAACTGATCCGACAGAATTTCGGCCGTGCCATGACCTTCGTTTCGATCGCCGCGCTCGCTGTGAGTTGTTTCGGCACCTTGGTTACTCAAATGGTCGGATTGGCGGGTGTCGGCCAATTGTATGGCGTGCCGGTGTTGGCGACGATCGGCGTTCTGATCGTGGCCATCCTGCTGATGGTCGCGCTCGGCGCCTACCGTTCGGTGGAACGCATGGTCATCGTGTTCGGCCTGTTCGAACTGGGTTTCATCGTGATGGCGTGGCAAGCCCACCCGGATATCGGCCAGCTCGCCGCGGGACTGCGTGAGATGCCGCTGGGCGACCGCGATTACCTGTATCTGCTGGCTGCCAACCTCGGAACCAGCGTGATGCCCTGGGCGATTTTCTATCAGCATTCCGCGCTGATCGACAAAGGGCTCGGGATCGCGGATCTGAAGATTGCAAGGCTCGACATCATGATCGGCGCGGTGCTTTGCCAGACCGTGACCGCCGCGGTACTGATAGCCGCTGCCGCGACGTTCGGACAGCACCACGGGTCCGTGCAGCTGGAGAGCGTCCCGGAAATCGCGACGGCGTTCAGCGCGACGCTGGGTCCGATCATCGGTCGCCTGATCTTCGTCGTCGGATTGGGCGGTGGGGCGTTGGTCGCGACCATCACGGTCTGCCTGACCGCGGCCTGGGCTCTCGGGGAGGTCGCGGGATTCCATCACTCGCTCGAGCATCACCCGCTGCAGGCGCCATGGTTTTACGGATGCTTCGCGTTGATCCTGGTGCTGGGGGGCGCATTGGTCGCCTCCGGCATCAACCTGATCCGGCTCTCGATCGCGATGGGCGTGGTCAATGCGTTGCTGCTGCCGGTGGCGCTCGGGTTCCTGTTTCAGTTGGCGCGCACGAAACTGCCGGAACCGCTGCGCTTGAAAGGCGCCTATGCGGCGACCGTCGGAACCATTTTTCTCTGCGCCGCGGGCATGGGCGTATATGCCGCGTTGGCCGGCATCATCGGGTGAGCGCGATGGAAGGCTGCCGTCATGGGCTTTGAGAACCTCTTTCATTACATCTACCTGACGGCCGAAGTGTTCGTCATCAATCTGCTCTTGAGCGGCGACAATGCCGTCGTGATCGCGCTTGCCTGCCGCGATCGCCCCGCGGAGCTCATGCGGCGCGCGATGACGATCGGTATCGGCGGCGCCATCGCATTGCGCATCCTGCTGACGACGGTTGCGGGCGTTCTACTGCATGCCCCGCTGCTCAAACTCGTGGGCGGTGTCGCGCTGACCATCATTGCGATCAAGTTGACGATTGCAAAAGGTGGCGCCGAGGATTCAGACGAGTTCTCGTCGAAGGATCGGGATCTGCTTTGGCCGACGGTCGGCACGATCATCGTCGCGGATCTGGTGATGAGCGTCGACAATGTGGTTGCGCTTGCCGCGGTCGCCCAAGGAAATGTCTTCTTCCTGACGCTGGGTTTACTGATGAGCGTGCCGCTGCTGATTTTCGGCAGCGTGTTCGTCACCGCGCTGCTGAAACGCTACCCTTTGCTGATCCGCGGCGGCGGTGCGATGCTCGGGTGGATTGCCGGCGACATCGCCATTTCCGATCCGCTGATCGCGGATTGGGTCAACCAACAATCGCCGGCATTGAGCGTCGTCGTGCCGGCGCTCGTCGTCGTATTCGTCTTGTTCGAGAGCCGCATCATGGAAGGCACGCGGGCAAGCGCGAATGCGCTGCGGCCTGCGCGCAGGCCCAAAGCCGCGACCCCGGCCGAAGCAGAAATCACGCGGACCGCAAATGAGCCCGTGGTCGCGATTGCGACCGCTGCGCCGATTCCGCAAGCTTCGGCTGAGCCGGAGCGCGGCGATGAATTGCCGAGCGACGAGCCGCCGCCAGACGCGGTAACCGATGCGCGGCCAAAGCGCTCCTGGCTTTCATTTTGGATCATCGTCGTCGCGTCGATGGTGGTGTTTTGGCTCTTGTTCAAGCTGCTGTCGCTCGATTTCACGTCTTCGACACCCGCGCTGCAATTCACGCGCCCGACCGGCGGCAGTTAGCCGCGGCTGTTTCGAGGATTGGCGCAACAATCCTGCGCGAGCTGAACGGGCGGACACTTGACCGAACCGTACGAGCAGAAGACGCAGCAATCGCCGGCCTTGGGACGCAGCAATCGGTGACAGCCGGCGCATTCGTGGAAGTAGATGCAGGCATCGGTCGGCATCGTTTCGATGCTCGTGCCACCGCAGAGAGGGCAGGTTAGGACGGATTGCAGAACGCATTGCCGATCCCCGGGCATCACGGCGTCGCCGTTTGCGACGGCTTCGCCGCTGTCTGCATTGCGACCGGTTGCTCCTGCCAGCCGCCGCCGAGTGCGGAGTAGAGTTGCACGAACGCGCTCAAGTCGCTTGCGTAAGCCTGCGCGAGCGCGAGCTCCGCCGTGAACAAATCCCGATCGGCCTGGATCACGTCGAAGTAGGATGCGTAGCCGATTCGATAGCGCGCCAGCGCGATTTCGCGCGCGCGCCGCAGTGCATCGACTTGGGTCGCTTCCTCGCGCTCTTGCTCGCCGAACTTTTGATAGGCCACGAGCGCATCGGCGACATCTTGGAACGCGGCCTGCACGGTCCTTTGATAGCCGAACAGCGCTTCGCGTTTGCGCGCGTCAGCGAGGTCGACCTGATAAATATTCGACTGCACGCTGAGCAGGGGCTGAATCAGGCTCACGCCGACGCCCCATTCGGCGGCCGGCGCCGTGAACAAGTGGCCAAATGGCACCGACAGCGATCCGTCGCTGCCGGTCAGGGAAATGTTCGGAAATAGCGCCGCCTTGGCGACGCCGATTTCGGCATTGGCCGACACCAGGGTCTGCTCGGCCTGGGCGATGTCCGGGCGGCGCTCCAGCAGGCGAGCAGGCAGGCCCGGCGGCGGTCGCGGCGGCGCTTCCGGCACGGCTTCGCCGTAGCGCGCGCGCGTGATCGGCCCGGGATTGCTTCCGAGCAGCGTGCTGATCTGGTCCTCGGCCTGTGCAATCTGGCGCTCGAGGTCGGGCACAGTCGCGCGCGCTGCCGCGAGTTGCGCTTCGGCCGTCGCCGCGTCAAGGCCGGTCGCGTAGCCGCGCTCATGTTGGGCATGCGTGAGCTCGAGGAACTTCTCGCGCGTGACGACCGTGCGTTTCGTGATCTCGAGCTGGCTGTCGAGAGAAATCAGTTGGAAATAGGCATTGGCGATCGTCGCCACGAGCGTGACGTTCACGGCGCGAGCGGCGAACCTCGACGCGAGCAGATTGGCTCGAGCGGCTTCGTTCGCTCGGCGCAGTTGTCCCCACAAATCCAGCTGGTAGGACGCGAGGATCTGTACCTGATCCTCGTCGTAGATTCGCGGAGTGCCCGGCACGCGTGCGTAGTCGGACGTCTGATTGCGCGAGGCGCCGGCACCGACCGACACCTGGGGTAAATAGGTCAAGCGCGTCGATCCGAGCTGCGCCCGCGCCTGCTCGATGCGTGCGACCGCGATCTTGACGTCAAAATTGTTCTTGATCGCCGTCGCGATCAGTGACTGCAAGTCCGGGTCGGCATAGACGACCCACCAACCCTGGTCGCCGAACGAAGTCGCGTCGTCTGCGGCGCCGCTCGCATCGGCGCTCGCGCTTGGCGCAACGTATCGGTACTGCGCCGGCACGTCGAGCGCCGGGCGATGATAGTCAGGTCCGACAGCACAGGCGGCGATCAGCGCTGACGCCGATGTGCAAAACCATCGCTGCGTCCTCATGCCTCGGGCCCCGTACCGGGCGCGGCTGCGAGTGTCGTGGCGTCGTGCGGCTGCGAATTCGGCTTCGAGCGGCGATAGACGAGGCCCTGCAGCACGACGTAGAACACCGGGACGATGAAAATGCCGATCATGGTTGCGGCCAGCATGCCGAATACCACGGTCGTGCCCAGAACCTGGCGCGAGGTGGCGCCGGCGCCGGTTGCGATCGCAAGCGGAACCGCACCCAAGATGAATGCGAACGAGGTCATCAATATCGGCCGTAGGCGCAATCGCGCGCCCTCGATCGCGGCTTCGACGAGCGGCATGCCGCGCTGGTGCGATAGGCGCGCGAATTCCACGATGAGGATCGCATTTTTTGCCGCGAGCCCGATCAGCATCACGAGCCCCACCTGCGCATAAATATCGTTCGCCATACTGCGCATCGACAGGCCGAGAAATGCGCCGAAAACCGCAAACGGGATGCACAGAATGACCGCGAACGGCACGATCCAGCTCTCGTATTGGGCCGCGAGGACGAGGAACACGAATACCAAGGCCATCGCGAATATATAGGGTGCCTGCGATCCCGCGCGTTTTTGCTGAAACACCGACCCGGTCCAGTAATGAGTGAGGTTGGTCGGCAACGCCTTGGCGAGAGACTCCATCGCCTGGATCGCGTCTCCCTGGCTGTAGCCCGCGGCAGGCGCCCCGTTGATGGTCACCGCGCGGAACACGTTGTAGCGTTCGATGTAGGCAGGACCCCGGGCCGGCTTGATCGACACGAGCGACGACAGCGGCACCATGTCACCCGCCAGCGTGCGCACATAGAGCGAGTTTACCGCGTCGGGCAGCGTGCGCGCCGAGGCGTCCGCTTCGGCGGTAACGCGGAAAGTGCGCCCGAAAAGATTGAAGTCGTTGATGTAGTTGCCGCCGAGGTAAGTCTGCAGCGCAGCGAAGACATCCGAGACCGGAATGCCGAGCTCGCGAGCGCGATCGCGGTCGACGACGTATTCGATCTCCGGCACGTGATCGTTGAACTGTGTCGAGACCCGGGCGAGTTCCTTGCGCTTGTTGGCCAGCGCAAGGAAATCGTCGATCTCGGCCGAAAAGTTCTCGAGGCTGCCACCCGAGGTGTCGGCGAGCATGAACTCGAAACCGCCGGCCTGGCCGATGCCCGGAATCGCTGCCGGCGCCACGATCACGACGTTGGCTTCCTTGAGCGGCCCGAGCAGCTTGTACAGACGCTCGATCAGACCCTGGACCGAACTCTGGCGGCCGGGGCGCTGCGACCAGGGCTTCAACGGGATGAACACCGAACCGGTGTACGGGGTATTGACCTGGGCCAGCAGATTGAGGCCCGTAATCCCGAGCATGCTGTCGACTTCGGGCTGTTTCTGCACGACCTCGCGAATCTTCTCGAGCACTTGCTCGGTGCGCTGGAGCGAGGCGCCGGGCGGCAGCTGCACAACCATGAGCAGGTAACCCTGGTCATCCTCGGGCAGAAATCCGCTGGGCCGTTGCCACATTAGGAAGACGAGCGCGACGACGATGGCGCCGAATACGCCGAGTGCTATGCCGACGCGCCGGATCGCGCTGCGCACCGTGCCCGTGTACCGCTTCGTGGCCCGCGCGAACGCGCGGTTGAATGTCGCGAAGCCGCGGCCGAGCAGTCCCGTGGGCTCGGTCTCCGAGCGCGGCTTCAACAACAGCACGCACATCGCGGGCGTGAAAGTCAGCGCGATGAACGCCGAGATCAGCACCGAGACCGACAACGTCAGCGCAAACTGCTTGTAGAACTGGCCGGTGAGTCCGCCCAGGAATGCGACCGGCACGAACACGGCAGTCAA
>Ga0187847_10001410_pt1 | contig 21606 bp, 18 predicted proteins | sample June2016WEW_4_10_FD_132458 | JGI IMG/M metagenome (GOLD analysis project Ga0187847, IMG submission 132458) | Peatland microbial communities from SPRUCE experiment site at the Marcell Experimental Forest, Minnesota, USA - June2016WEW_4_10 | ecosystem: Environmental > Terrestrial > Soil >...
CGACCTCCAGGTCGGCTGTCCTGTGGGTCTCCAGACCCACAGGGGGCGTCTGGCAGCGTGGACGCTGCCAGTACAGCCGGTCAGGAGACCGGCGCTACGCTCCATTCTCAATTTGCGGATAGGCTCTAAGCATCCGTGCTGTCTGGGGCATGGGTCGATCCAAACACAACACAGGCCTGTGGCGGCCCTGCGTTCGCACCAAGGCCGCGCCGGAGCAGTATCCTTGTGTTGGAGATTCTGCGAAGATCGCAGAGGAAGCGAGAGATGAGAGGCGTGAAAGATCTATCCAGAAGAAAGTTTTGTTCGATGTCGGCGGCGATCGGAGCAGCCGCGTTGAGCGCGCCGCGCAGGCTGATGGCGCAGGCAGGGGAGGTTGAGGTTTCGCTGGCCATCGATGCTTCGACAAGCCTCGCCAAGGTTCCCGAGGACTTCATGGGGCTAAGCTACGAAAGCGGACAGCTTGCCTATCCCGACTTTTTTTCGCCCCGGAATACAGCCTTGATCGAGATCTTCCGCAGGCTGACCCCGGCGGGCGTCCTGCGCCTGGGCGGCAACCTCAGCGAGTTCACCGTCTGGTCTGAGACGGAGCCGGCGACTCCGCCGGAGGCGGGCGGATTGGTGGGGCCCGATCCGGGGCATCGTGAGCCGCGCACCTTTACCATCACGCCGCTCTCGATTCGGAATTTGCTGGGCTTTCTCAATGCGACCGGCTGGCGCTGCATCTATGGCCTGAATCTGGGCGGAGGCTCTCTGACGCAGGCGCTGGCCGAGGGCGCCTTTGTGGCCAAGACGCTCGGATCGAAGCTGATGTTTATGCAGTTCGGCAATGAACCCGATCTCTTCAAGCATCGCGATCGGGGCGACAAGCCCTGGACCTACGACGAGTTCCTGGCCCGATGGAAGACCTTTCGGGCGGCATTTCAAGAGAAGCTGCCCACGATTCCTGTGGCCGGACCGGATACGGCCTTTAACCAGATTTGGTTCAAGCGGTTCACGCTGGACGTTCCCAAGGAGGTCGTGATGTCGACGAGCCACTACTACGCCGAGGGTCCGCCCACCGATCCAGAGATGACCATCGACCTGCTGCTCCATCCGGGCGAGAAATTCGAGAGCTCTTGCCGGGATGCGCTGGCGTCGTCCAAGGCCGCCGGCCTGCCCTTCCGCATGGCGGAAGGCAATAGCTGCTACAACGCGGGCAAGCCGGGGGTCAGCGATACGTTTGCCTCCGCGCTGTGGGCCGGGGATTTTTGCCTGCAACTGGCTGCCATGGGCTGCGTGGGCGTCAACCTGCATGGGGGCGCAAACGGCTACTATTCGCCGATTGTCGGCTCGATCGGCAGCGGCTTTGCGGCGCGTCCTGAGTTCTACGGTCTCATGCTGGCGCAAGAGTTTGCGGGACGCGGATTGGAACGGACGACGCTCAAGGCAAAGGGCGCGAACCTGACGGCCTATGCGGCCGGCGGGGATGGCGCGCCGGGGCTGGTGGCTGTCTTCAACAAGGATGCGCGCGACGCGCAGGTTACGATTAGCGGGGCTGCGGGCGGATTCAAGCGGGCCGTGGTCGAGCGGCTTCTGGCTCCGGCGATCGATAGCAAACAGGGCGTCACGCTGCGGGGAGCGACGGTGGAAAGCGATGGGCAGTTTCACCCTCGCGCCGGCGAGCCGTTGACGGCGCAGAGCGGCAAGCTGAGCGTGCGCGTTCAGGCGTACTCCGCGGCGCTGATCCGGCTGGGATAAAGACCAGTCGCTTAAACGAGAGCTTGACCTCTCAATTCGCCGGGGATAAATGGCCCGTTAGCGTGAGGTCGATATCGACCTCCTTGGCGACCTTGAGGATGAAGATGCTTGGGTCTTTCAGGCCCCACTGCACGTAAGGGATCGTGAAGCGCGTCTTGGCTGTGAGGGTTGTTCCCTCGATGTGAATCTGCATGGGTACCGTGAGTTCGTGCGCAGCGCCATGAAGGGTGAAGACGCCGGAAACCTGGATGGTGGAATCGCCGCTGGCCGCGATGGCGCCTTGATAGCTCTTGGGAACGAAGGAGATTTCGGCAAAGTGAGCCACGTCGAGCACGGTGGTGTTCATGTTGCGATCGCGGCTCGGCTCGCCGCTGTTGCCGCTGCCGGCGGCGACCACCACGGAGCCGGCAATGCTCTGCTTGGCGCGGTCAAAGTCGATCGTGCCGCTCTGCACATGGAAGGTTCCCTCCACGTGGTGAAAGTTGCCGCCCAGGGAGAAGGCGACCTGGCTCGCATCCGGATTCACGGAAAAAGCCTGATGCTGTGCGAACGCAGCTGGGGCGAGTGCCAGCGGGAGCGCGAAATAGAGGGATAGGACGATGGTTTTCATGGCTTGTCTCCTGTTCTGCTTCGTCTCTTGTTGATGGTACTTTACCGGTTTTGATTCAGTTGTTCGATTCTTTGCGACAACCAAAGGGCGATGGAGGCAATGTCGTTGTCGGACAGATACTCATGTCCGGGCATATCGGTTCCAGGGACGCCGAATTTGGCGATCTGCGCGAGGCGAGCCGTCCGAATCGCACCCGGCCCCGAAGGCGGCAGATAGAAAAAAGGCCCAACCGCAAGATCGGGAGGCTGCCTTTTGAAGTTGGCTTGCCAGATCAGGCGGGTTCGTCCGGCCACGCTATGGCAAGTGGCGCAGCGGCGCTGAAAGAGCCGTTCGCCGTCGCCGGCATTGGCCTGAGCGACGGCGGCGGAGGAGGGCTGCCAAAGCCGTTCGGCTGTCTGGTGCTCTTCGACGCCGCTGGTTTTGAGGCTCTTGAGATAAGCCACGAGGTCGTCCCCTCGCTGGTCTCGGAAGAGAAACGCATACGAAGGCATGATGGAAGCTCCGCTGACCTCGGGCGGATCGCAGAAATGAGCCTTGAGCCAGAGAACGGAACGGCGTTCGCCAACTTCGGCAAGATCGGGCCCCTGGCGGCGGTTTCCGATGAGAGGAGGACGCTCCAGCCGGACCTGTTGAAGCGGCTCGGCCGGCCCCCACATCAAGACATCCGGCGAGTTCGGGCGCACAAATTGAGTGTGGCAGTTGATGCAGCCTTCGGAGATATAGACCTGCCTTCCGCGCTCGATCTGTGAAAACGGCGGAGAGACGCGCGCGGCAAGCAGAATGTGATCGAGATAGAAGGCCGCGAGCAGCATCGCTGCGGTCAGCGCCAGTTCGCGCTTGCGCCGCGCGAAGAGTTTGAGCAGCAGAGGCAGCAGAATGACTGCCCCCGCCGCCAGCACAAAAAGCGGCGGCACATAGCCGAGGTTCTGGCCCATGCCGATTCCCAGGGCGGAGCCGGACCAGCCTGCAAAGGCGTAGAGCCATCCGGCCTGTCGGCCGCGCTCGGCCGTGGTTGTGGCCGGGCCAAGCAGCGCGGGATAGGCGACCAGCGCGACCGAGTAAAGCGAGACGCCGATGGGATAAAAGATTGAGGCCAGAGCGAGACGATGCGGGTCAAGCAGAAGCAGGCACGCGATGGCCAGCGCGAGGAATGAGGCGGAGAGAACCAACGACAGGCCGCGACGGCGCAACAGCCAGACGCTGGCCAGCGCCGCGCCGAGATGCAGCAGGCCGTTGACCCATAAGTGGAGCGAACCCTGCCATGTGCCGGCCTTCAGGGCGGGCGTGTTTTGAATGATGAAGAAGGCGGCGGAGTCCAGCCAGACAAGCGCGGTGAGGCCAGCCAGTACGCGGAGAAAGGAAACAGAAGGTTGCGGCGGAATCTCCGACTCTTCCGGAGTTACAGGCGTGGGACTCAGAGTTATGCGGAATCCAGCGAGACACAGCAAGCCTGCCGTTGCCGCCTGCGTTTCCGCGGAGGCCGTGAAGAACGCCGGAAGGTTGCAGGCAAGATAGCCGGCGCCGGTGCCAAGGCCGACAAGCAGGAGTGGATTGCGATTGCCTGTCCACCGGCGCAAATGCGTAACAAGCGTCACGGTGAGCAGGCCGAGCGCTGCGCCGATCAGGAACGAAACAGCGATGCTAGCGGCGAGTCCGAGCGACAAGAGCGAAAGAAATGCCGCCGCGCTGCAACCAACGAGCCCGGCTCGAAGCCGCAAGTCAGGCGAGGGCCATAACTCGATGCGGGGAGTTAGCAGGCTGAAGAGAATTCCGCCGAGAGCCATCGCAGCCATCGCGATTGTCAAATGCGCGCCTGCTACGCCGAGGCTCGCCAGACGCTTGAGAAAGGCGAACTGCGCAAAGATGAGGAAATAGACATAGGTGATCGCGACAAGGCTCGCGCCCTGCCATCCGGAGGCTCGTCCGCTACCGCGCGACATTGCCCAGCCAGCCTTTGCGAAGACCGATTGCCTGAATCAGAACGCAAACGCCATCGGAGAGGGCGACCGCGAGCCAGCCGGCTTCAAGCGTATGCGCCAAGATCTGCCCGGCGATGAAGATGGCCACGCTGGCGCGGCTGATGGCCGTGAGCAGCCAGACGACTTCCAGCTTGCACGGGCTTCCCCGGCGGACCATCACCCGCGCGCCATAAAGGCAGGCTATGCCCACCGAGAGAACAAACGCTCCGATGAACGACAGGAACGGAAGCGCATCGGCGGGCGCGCGCACGCCCATCAGGCGCAGCGTAAACTCCGGCGCGACGATGAGCAGCGCGCCGGTCAAGGTATCGGAGATGCCGATCAATAGCTGATAGGCGATCAGAATGGGGCGGTTCATGCTGTCACCTCCAGGGAAAAAGGCGCGGGAATGGGAACAGGGCTGCGAAGCAGTGTCGAGGCATCGATAAGCCAGTCCAGGGATGATGCCAGCATCGCCAGCCCAACCGCCAGCCGAAGAACGTAGACGATGTTACGCGCCGCTCCCGGCACAATGGTGAACGTTGGGTCAAATCCCTCGCGCCAGCCTGCGGCCGACATGAGTACAACATAACCCAGAACAGCGATATTCCATCCATAAAATGAGCGCGTTCGATTGAAGATCCATCCGCCCTCGCCGAGCAGTTGAACCAGAACGAAGATCAGCAGGCTGGAGACAAAGCCGGCCATCGCCAGCAGAGAATGGCCGACAAGGCCGTCGGTGAATTTGAAGTGGTCGAGGATGCCGGGAAGAAAGATAATCCAGCCGGTGAGGACCAGCGCCGACCACCAGGCGAGAAAGGTGACGCGCCAGCGGCGCGTGTTCTCATGCCACGCAAAGGCCGCGTAGTAGGCCGGCATGAGCGGTATCCAGACGAGAAGGCTGGCGAGCGAGAGATATTGCGCGGGGCGGTGATGGCTGATGTCGGCGCGGCCGAGTGCAAAGCAAAGCAGAAACTCCGCGGCCATGACTGCCCATCCAATGGCGATTACTTTGGACCGGCCAGCCTTGCGCTGCGTGAGACCGAAGGGAAGCACGAGCAGAATGGCAATGATCGTCAGCGACGATTCGAGCTGGCTCGCGCCAGTCGGTCCGCCGGTGTCGGGATTGATGGCCGGATAGTACGAGGGACCGGATGCGAAGTAAATCACGCATGGAACAACGAGAAGCAGCGCGAGACCCAGCAGCTTTGCGCCGCGCGCGGCCAGCGTCGTGCTGGCAGCAGTCTTCCATCCGCGAATGAATGAGGATGCGAGCAGAAGCCAGAGGGCGATCATGGCAAGCGGGAATATGATGCGCGCGTAACCGGACCAATCGAGAAAGAGCTTGCCGCTGGAGTGGCCGGAGAGCCATGAGAATGTTCCCACGGCGAGCGCGGCGGACCAGACCCACAGCACGGGCCGACACCATTGAGCCAGCGGCCCTTGAGGCGCGCCATAGACACTGAAAAGGAAACCGGCCATGGGGATACTCGACCAGCCATAGAGTTCCAGATTTATGTGAACGATGAGCCAGCGCCCGTAAGTCCATTCGCCGAGGAATCGATTGAGCGCGGGAAAAAGCAGAAGAATAGAGAGCAGCACGCCGATGGCATTGGCAAAGGCAAGCCAAAACAAGCTATGCCACGCGGCACAGGCAACAGGCTGCTCGGCGTCGGGAACGATGTTCGCATCAGGCGGATGCTGGCTCATAAATCCTCCCGTTGTGCATCTCCAGCAGCCGGTCGCAGCGCGCGGCCAAGCCGCGATCGTGGGTGGCCATCACCAGGGTCACGCCCTCCGCGGCAACGATTTCGAGCAACAGCGCAAAGACCGCTCTACTCGATCTTTCGTCGAGCGAGCCGGTAGGCTCGTCGGCCAGCAAGATTTTCGGCTTGTTCATCAGCGCGCGGCAGAGCGCGGTCCTCTGGCGCTCTCCGCCGGAGAGCTTTTGGATGCGCTGGCCGAGGCGATGGCTGAGGCCGGTGCTCTCCCCAAGCTGCCGCAGGCGGGCTTGAGCTGTCTCACGGTCGATGCCCGCGGCCACCGTGGGGATCAGGCAGTTCTCCGCAAGCGTGAGATCGGGAATGAGGTTGTGGAGTTGAAAGACAAAGCCCACCTCGTGGCGCAGAAGACGCAGCAGGTTGCGCTTGCGGTTGACCTCGATTCCGTTGACCGTCACATGCCCGCGATCGGGCTCATCCAGGCCGCCAAACAGATGCAGCAGCGTGCTCTTGCCGCAGCCCGACGGGCCGCAGAGCGCCACGGTCTGGCCCTCGGCGACTTCGAAGTCCACGCCCTTGAGAACTTCGATTGCTCCGTCGTCATAGCTCTTCCACACGTCTTCGGCGCGCAGGACGATGCGAGCTCGACTGCTCAAATCCAGAGTGCCGGCTTGTGCCGTTGCAAGATTCATTCGAAGCGCAGCGCCTCCACCGCGCGGACACGCATGGCATAGGCTGCCGGATAGAGCGCCCCAGCGGCTCCGGTAAGCAAGGCGAGCACAATCACAATCAGCATCACGACAGGTTGAAGCGTGACATCGACATAGCCGTGAAGAGCGGGAACCAGCTTGAGCGCGAAGAGAAGGCCGGTTCCGGTGAGCAGTCCAAAGACCGCGCCCAGTAGCGACACAACCGCCGACTCGCCGAAGATCATCGTGGCAATCTGCACATTGGAGAAGCCGCAGACGCGCAGGATGGCGATCTCGCGGATGCGCGTGAAGACCGACATGATCATGGTGTTGGCAACGCCGAGGCCGCCCATCAGAAGGCCGCACACTCCCACCGCCCAAGCCGTGGCCTTAAGAATTCTGAACTGCGAATAGGAGCGCGTGAACTCCGCGTCTTCCAGTGCGATCAGGTTGGGGAATCTGGCCTGGACCATCGCTTTGAATGAGGCCGCATCGTCCTTGCCGTTGAGCTTGACGGTGATAACCGAGGAAGCGCCTTCCTTGTGAAAGAAGCTCTGCGCGGAGCTGAGCGGCATGAAGACGCCGCCGTCCTCAAATCCGTTGGCTGTGCGCAGAATCCCGATGACATGGAAGACACCGTGCCCAATGGGCACATGGTCGTCGAGTCTTGCGCCGAGGAACTGGGCGGCGCGTTCGCCAAGCACCACGTCGTCGGCGTGCAGCGCGAAGTCGAGGCGATCGCCCGCGGTCCATGTCGCTTTGCGGATCCGGGCATCGGCAACGGTCACTCCAAAGCAGGTGACGATGGGGTGGCCGGCGCTGGAGACGATGCCGAAGAGCACGGGATCGGCGTGAGAGACCATCGGCCAACCGGCGATCTGCTCCGCCGCCGCGGCGGGAACGCTGCTGAAGAAGAGATCGGAGACGTTGCGCTCGAAGACGACGATCTCGCTGTCGCTCGACAGGATGCCGGAAAACATGCCGATTGCGCCCTGCAAAATGGTGACTACGGTGAGCATGGCGGCGACACTGAAGGCGATGCCCGCCATGCTGATGCACGAGCGGATGCGATGGCGGCGCAGATTGGTCACGATCAGCTTGAAAAAGATCACGCACTCTCTCCCACTAGCATTGTGCAGAGATTCCCGGTAACCCGGTTCAGTTCCTCTTCGAGGTCGCTGCGCAGCTTTGAAAGAAACGACAAGCCCTGCATGGATTTGAGAAGACGATGCAGCGTTCCGTCTCCCAGATGAATGAAGCGCGTGAGACGCTCGACAGCGGCGGGGATTCCCATCGCGGAAGCCACGTTGGGCCGGTCGAGCAGCAGGTCGCGGGCAACCGTCTTGCCGGCCTGGTCCGCGCTGTCGAGCACATCCTTCAGGTCATCGACCATCTGGTAGCCGAGGCCCCAGAAGAGGGCAATGCGCTCGAGCAGTTGAATCTCGCGCGCCGAAGCGCCGCCCAGCATGGCCGGAAGAACCAGCGTGAGCCGGATCAACGAAACCGTTTTTCCGCGCGCGATCTTCTCGGTCGTCTCCCGATTGTGAGGCAAGGTCGCATAGTGCAGATCGAGGCTCTGCCCGTTGAGCAGGCCGTCGATGCCGAGGCACTGCTCGATATAGGCTAATGCCCGCGATTGCACATGTGGCAAAGAACTGGAGACTGCCCGCCAGGCGATCGCGTAGGCGCGATTGATGAGGGCCAGCGCGGCAAGGATCGCCCCCGCCTCGCCGAACGCGAGATGAACGCAGGGGACTCCGCGCCGCTCGAATGCATTGTCCATGCACGGCAAATCGTCGAAGAGAAGCGATGCGGTGTGGAAGTATTCGAGCGCGATGGCCAGCTCTCTCGCGGGAGTTTCATTGAGGCCGTAGGCCGTCGCCACCTGAAAGACCAACCGCGGCCGGATGAGACTGCCGGGGTTGTCGAGCACATGGCGAAGCGCCTCCTCGAAGTGCGGGTCAAGAGACGCGGGCAGCGGGAGGCCGGTTCTGAAGGCATCCGCAAAGGGCGTTGTGTTCAATGGATTCATAGGCGGCGCCTTGGGCGCTCATGTCCTCGTTCTCTTCGTTCTCTGTTGCCCAACACATTGGATGCGCGGGAGAGTCTCGCTCATGTTTCTCCCGCATGGCCGGCTCAATTGCAATTCATTAAGTAGGACGGATTCCGAGCTCCATTGGAGAGCGGAAATCGCGCTCGTCTTCATGACGATTTGTTCATCGCAGGGGGATGCATTTTGCGTCTTCACTCAAGACTACCGAAGGCGCATTACGGCTAGTTATCGCGCTGATGACAATGCGTTCATCTGCCAACGATGGAAGTTTCCGTCACCGGTTTCGCATCGCGGCGGGACTTGCTCAATGAAAAATCGGCTGAAATGCACTAATATCCCACCATGCGGCTTCTGCTCGTTGAGGACGAAATCGATATCCAGGACTTCCTGCGAACTTCGCTTGAAGAAGCGGGCTACCAAGTTGAAGCGGCGGGGGATGGCAAGGCTGCCGAGCTGCTGGCGGTGGATGGCCAATTCGACATACTGATCGTCGATCTTGGACTGCCGGATCAGGACGGCATCAGTTTGATTCTCAAGCTGCGTCAACTGGGAGTGCGCGCGCCGGTGCTGATTCTTTCGGCGAGGCGGAGCATCGACGACAGGGTGCTGGGCCTGGAGCAAGGCGGGGACGATTACCTGACCAAGCCTTTTGCGCTGGCCGAGTTGCTGGCCAGGCTGCGCAACCTGCTGAGGCGTAACAGCCCTCCTGGCAATGAGGCAACCCGGTTGCGGGTTCTCGATCTTGAGCTGGATCTGCTGCGCCGCGAGGCGACCCGCGCAGGACAAATCTTGCAGCTCACAACCCAGGAGTTCGTTCTGCTGGAGTATCTGTGCCGCAACGCGGGCCGCGTGGTCACGCGCTCGATGATTCTCGATCAGGTCTGGGGCATGCGCATCCAGCCGGATACCAACGTGGTCGATGTTCACATCTATCGTTTGCGCGGCAAGGTCGATGGGCAGGGGCAGCAGCCGCTGATTCGCACGCTGCGAGGTGTGGGTTATGTTCTCAAGGACCACTAGGCCCGTGCTGCACAGCGCCGCCTGGCGCATCTCACTGTGGGCAACCCTCGCCTTTGCCTGCGGCACCATGCTGGTCTTTCTCTTTCTGCTTCGCTTTGTCGCCGGCGATATTCAGCGCCGCGGCGATGCGTGGCTTTCCGGCGAGGTCGAGGTGCTGGGCGATGTCTCGGAGCGGACGCCGAAGGACGCTCTTTACGGCCGGGTCGTGGGAGAAGTGGCGGAGCTGGCGGCCAAGGAAGTGCCGAACAAGCTCTCGTCGGAGAGCAACTCGAACGATTCGGTGTTCTTCCTTCAAGCCGGTGGCGACGGTTCGCTCAAGCTATGGGTTGGCGCGGGTAGCGGCCAACCGAATCTCAAGGCCATTCAGGCAAGCAGGATGGTTGCAGACCAGCCAACGGATCTAAGTGTCGAAGGCTTCGCGATTCCTTATCGCGTGGCCTCGACGCGCCTTGACGATGGCAGTTCCATCTATCTGGGGCTCTCCGAGCGGGACGAGCTGCGGGTGCTGAAGAGCCTGCGCCTGAGATTCTTTGTGCTTTGGCTTTTGCTTGTTCTGCTTGGGTTTGGCATTGTCTTCTTTACCACGCGGCGCATGTTGAGTTATGTGCGGAAGATTGCCGAGGCTGCATCGAGAATCGGCCATTCCGGCCTGAACGCCCGCGTGCCGACGACCAAGCGAAACGACGAAGTGAGCCATCTGGCACTGACGCTCAACCGCATGCTCGACCGCATCGAGAGTTCGATGCACCAGTTGCACACCATCACGGACGCGCTGGCGCACGATCTGCGCAGCCCGCTCACAGCCATCCGCGGAAAGTTGGAGGTGTCGCTGTCGGCGGTCACAGAGGCCGAGCAAGCCGAGCCGATCGTCTCGGCCATCGAGGAACTGGATCGGCTTACGGATTTTCTCAACAAGTCTCTCGATGTCGCCGAGGCCAAGGCGGACGCGCTGCGGCTGAACCGCGTTCCGGTCGACCTGAACGACTTGCTGAAAATCATGATCGATTTGTATGAGCCCTCGATGTCGGAAAAGGGCCTGCAAATGAAGCTCGACAGCCGGGGCCCGCTGATCGTCGAGGCCGATGCGGCGCTGCTCCATCGCATGATTGCCAATCTCTTCGACAATGAGTTGAAGCACTTGCCCACAGCCTGCGCGATCGATGTGCGCCTGAGCGCCGAGGACGACATTGCCTCGCTGATCGTGGAAGACGATGGGCCGGGCTTCGATGCGGAGGTGTGCCCTCATCTCTTCGAGCGCCGGGTGAAGGGAAAGGCGTCGAACGGCCACGGGCTGGGCCTGGCCTTCGTCGATGCGGTGGCGCGCGCCCATGGCGGAGCCGTCACGGCGGAGAATCGCAAGAGCGGCGGAGCGCGAATCGTCATTCTGCTTCCGCTTGCTTCACCGCGGAGCGGGAAGAGCGAGAAGGCTTGAGCGAGGGGAAATATGTGACGCATGTGTCGATTGCGCGTGGATTGCTGGCGATTCTCTGCGGCGCGCAAGGGGCGGCGACGCTCGGGATCGATCTGAACCGAACCCATGCGACAAATCCGCGATGGCCGGGCCATGCCAGGTTTCACCTGGTATGGCAGGCTGCCAGCTATGCGTTCCTGTCGCTGCTGGAAGTGGCGCTCGTGCTTGCCGCCGGCCCCTGGCCGGAGCAGCGATTCTATCTGGCCGCGATCCGGCGGGTTTCACCCACCCGCTGAATACTCCTGCCCTTCTCTGGACATACGGGCCACTCGCCCTCGCCTTCGCCTTTGTAAAAATCCAAGAACGCCGCGGACGTTCACCGAGCGGGCGGCAGGGGGACGTATTCCGTGCGAAACCGCAGCGTTGTCTTGGGAAATCGCTTTTGGGCGTCCTTCGTCAGCTCCAATCGGAGATCGTGCGTCTTGCCATCCAGCTTCGCCGGCTCAAAGCCGAGCGTATAACAAAGATGAAGCTGGGTGAGGATGTAGTCGAGTATCGGCTCGAATAACTCCGGGCGGGGGGTTGTGTAGTATTGGCCACCGGTCCTCCGGCAGTAGGTGTGGATGAGATTCGAGGTTTCGCCGCCATTCCGCATGGACTCAAGAGGATCCTGGTCCCTCGTCCCAATCCCCATGCCGAAGATCATGCCAGAAGTCACGTTAAAACTTGCCAGGGCGCTGTTCGCCAGGCGGTTATCGCTGGTGGCGCTGCGATCTCCATACAGGAACAGCAGGACCGGCCACCGGGCCGGCGTTGCCGCCTGGGTGCTCTTGACAATGACTTGGACCATCTGCTGAAGTCCGATTTCGCCTTGCGGGTTATTGTTGAGGTTCGGTTTCGCGGCAAGCAAGGTGTCGATGCCTTGCAGGGCGGCGTCGATGCTGGTTCCGAGAGGGACATCGACCAATCCCTGGCCATCGTCGCACCAATGCGCCACGCCAATAAGATCGTCATCGTTGAGATGCTGCAAGGCAGGCTTGAGGAACTGCGTCTTTCCCCGGATGAAGCCGGAGGCCTCATCGTCCGGCGCCCCCGAATTGCACTGCACGATCAGCCATAGGGCGACGGGACGGGATAGATCGGTTCCCCCGCTGAATGTCTGGATCGCCACTTCGTGTCCGTTGTCAAAGAGCCGAAAGTCGGTCTTGGCGAGATCGTTCAGCAGGCCAAGGTTGTGAGTCTGCTTGTCCTCCTGCTCAGCCACGCCGTGAACCAGCGTCGCAGGCGTTTGCCCTTGAAGCGCGGGAGCGGGAGCTGGCGCTTGCGCGCCAAGATGCCGCGCAAACAGGATCGATGAGCCAATAAGGATGCGGAACAGCGCCGCGCGGATCGTCATGCTGAGAGGCCTGGGAGCGCCAGCGGCTCGATGGTTTACATTCCGATCGACAAAATAGCTTTTCAAAGAACTTCTCCTTATTGTGAAAGTTGAAAGCGGACCTGCCGAAGCCCCCAATTCTACCAGACCGGCGGCTCGCCGTGCTCACCGCACTCTGTTTCACCGGCATTTCCTCTGGAGAGTGGCCGGCAGCTCCGGGTTTCCTGTTTCCGTCTTCGGCCACGCCATCGACGAGCGTCGAGGCCGTTTGCGCAATGAAGGCCGGAATGGGGTATGGCGCTCGCGCGTTCAGAGGCCGTGCGCACAAAATACGTTTTTTCTAGTTTATGAAGGGCTGTAGTTGCCGGGGTTCGCTTTGATCACCGCACCCCGGACCAAGCCTCTGGTCCGGGGTGCGGCGAAGTGGTTGTCTGCCATACATTACTGTACTTGCGGGGGCTGATTGCTTTCGTAGTTTCCGAGGCTGCATGCCACTTTGTTCGTAAGTTGTCCCTGAGTGTTGAAGACGAGCGCCATGGTACCGCAATCGCGACCGGCAGGCTCAAAGCCACCCGGACGAAGCGCTGATGCTGAAGCATGGGTGTGCTCCTTTCGATCAATCGCCGCGTTCGCGTTTTTTGTTATTGACGTTGAGCTTGGCCCCCCAGCGATTTCGGGGGCTAACCTTTGCGGCTTCACTCTTCCTGAGCCGAGGAGAAAAACCCCGCAACATTACAAAGATTTGATAGGATTACATAAGTTTGATTCATTCCAGGCAGGGCGAGCGGCGCGGGGATTGCGGCAGCTGCCTGGGAGTCTTCGCGGCACTCAATTTCTCTCTTTCATGCTCCGGGCCGGCGAACTGCACGGATGTGCAGAAGACGAAAGTTTCTTGCCTGCCGCGGTTGCCGCCGCTGTCGTTTATCTTTGACTGTGGTTGGTTATTTCGCTGCGTCCCAATGGGGCGCGAAAGGCCTCATCATGGAATTCCTTCCGCATCGTTTCGCATGGCTGGCTTTGCTGGCATGTTCGGGTGCGGCTCTGGCCGCGCCGGCGCACAAAAGCAAGATCGAAATCAAAGACGGCTGGTACTACCTCGATGGCCACAAGTTCTTTGTCAACGCCATCGGCTACGAGCCGGGCGCGCGTCCCGGCGAGGATCCTAAAAAGCAGCTTGCCCCAAATCTGCCGGAGATCCGGCAGGATCTGATCAACATCAAGGCCGCCGGGTTCAATGGCATACGGACCTGGGGAGGAATGAACGAAGACGAGCTGAAATTGGTGCAGGCATCCGGGCTGAAGATCGTCTACGGAATCTGGATCGAACCAACGGACGATTTCAGCGACCCCAAGGTCGTGGAGCGGGATCTGAAATTGACGGAGAGCACCCTGGCCTTCACCAAGAAATACGATTGCGTGATCACTTATCTGATCATGAATGAGCCGATGCCGGCGCACATCCGCAAGGTGGGAGCGCAGGCGACGGTGGATCTTTGGATCAAGCTCCGCGACCTGATCCATCGCGAAGATCCGGGAGTTCCCGTGGCGATGTCGGGCAACACGGCGATTACCGGCTGGCAGGACCTGAACATCTTCGACGTGTATGGCCATAACACCTACGACTATGTCAGTGAAGGGTCGAACTTCTCGCACGGCTATGCCAACGCCAATCGATTTATAAATGAAATCAACGGCGGCGCGAAGCCGGTGCTGGTGACCGAGTTTGGCCACTCGGTGTCGCGCCAGGGCGCGGGTAACCGCGGATACGGAGGCAACACGCTGGAAGAGCAGGCGGAGGCCATGACCCGCGATTATCGCGACCTGCTCGACTCGGGCGCAGCCGGGCTGTGTCCGTTTTATTACGCCGACGGATGGTGGAAGGGCGGCGAGCCGTCTGTGCATCAAGACACGCCAGAGGAGTGGTTCGGGTTCTGGGGATTCAAGGATGTACACGACAGGACGGGGTATCCGCGGCCGGCGTGGCATGCGCTGGCGGAGTATAACCAGGCGCTGGTCGCTTCGCCCAAGAACCAGCAGTTCTACCTGAACGAGGTTCCGGTGGAAGCCTTCGTGGGACCGGAGGTGAAGCGGCTCAAGGTTATCTACCAGGACGCGGTGATTTGGGAAGCGGCGCCCGACGCGCATGGATATGTCAGCGGGAATATCTCATTCGCGGGCCAAGACCTCATGGATCGCGAACTGGTGTTTGAAAGCTATAACGCCTTGGGCCGTCTGCTTAAGCAAGAGTCGGTCGTGGTGCTCACCGGCAAAGAGCCGATCGTGTGGCCCACGCTTACGCTGCGCACTCCGGTTACCGACCTGGATAAGGCGAAAGAGGTTCCGGTGGAATTCGAGGTGACGAATAACACCGTTTTTTCACTGGGAAGTGAGTTGCGCTATGTCTTTGCTCCGCACAAGGACTGGGTGCCGGGAGAGACCCATCGGCGGACGATCGACCCCAAGCTGAAACAGCAGAGCGTCACCGACACCTTCGCCGTGCCGGACGAATGTTTTGTGCTGGGACTCTATGCCGGGACCGACATCCGCTACGGCAAGTTCGCCAAGACGATCTACGCGCAAAAGTTTCTTTACCGCGGAAACTGGGCCGACCCGATCCGCGTCAAGTGAGTTGAGGCTTGGCGCGGAACCAGAATTGGTTTCCCCCGAAGCCACAGCACTCAAGTTGACGCGACCAACAGGGAGCGGCAACCCTCCACGAAGCTCAATTGGGCACAGTCATTCTGGTTCCGCTTTAGCACGGGCTTCGATGCACTGAGACGCTCAGCGGGAGTTCTGGGCCGAGCGGGCGGCATCGCGCTTTTGCGCCTTCCATTTGAAGCCGAGCCAGGCCAGGTAGCCGAGTTGAATGGCCCAGGTAACCGCGTAGGCGGCAACTAAAAACTGGTGGTCGAGAATGGCTCTTTGATCCATAATATTCCTCGTTATTCTTGTTGTCCGGGGGGCGGGTTTCAGGCGTCCAGGGCTTCCTGCGCTTCCCGGGCGGCGAATCTCTGGTGCTGGCGCTCTACGTGATAGCGAAGAGCGAGGATCAGCAAGCCCCAGGCCAGCCAGGCGAGCATATTCCACAACAAAGCGTGAACCATGACCGGGTCCATGCCGGAGCCTTCACCGCCTCCGAAGACAGGCGCGGGGTGCTGGGTCCGCCACCAGCGGTTGGACATGTAGACGATAGGCACATCGAGAGCGCCGAAGATGCCGAGAACGGCGGCCAGTGTCTGCACTTGAGGGCCCGCGGCAAAGCGCCGCAGCAAAAGGTAGCTGACGTAGATGAGCCAGAGGACGAGGGTGGTGGTGAGCCGCGCGTCCCATGTCCACCAGATGCCCCAGGCGCGGCGGCCCCAGAGCGGCCCGGTGGTCAGCACGACGGAGCAGAAGACGACGCCCACCTCGGCGCCGGCCAGCGCCCAGGCGTCGGAAACCTGCGCCCACTCCAGCCGGTTGCGGCGGAAGGACAGATAACCGATCGACCCGGCCAGCGAGACGGCGAAGAAGAGAAACGCGACCGAAGCTGAGGGCACATGGTAGAAGATGATGCGAAAGATCTCGCCCTGCATGGCGTCCAGTGGAGCCACATAGATGGCCTGGTAATAGCCCCAGACCATGAGGGCGGTTGTGATGCCTGCGAAGTACCCGAAAGCGAATTTCTTCATGGGGAATCCTGTCGAACGGTATCAGTCGTCTGCCGGCATAGCCGATCCGCGAGGCATGAGACCGTAGCGCCGGCCTCCTGGCCGGCTGTAGCGTGGACCTCCCGGTCCACGCTGGTTTCTTATCAGTGTACAAGGACCGCGAGATAGCGGTCTCCATCGCAAGATGAAGCGATCGGCCTGGGTGCCCCATCCATTTCGCGTTCTTTGCGAAATGGGTGGGAAACCACAAACCCAAACCGCTCTTTCCTGGCGCCCGGCCCTACTCGTAGGCCAGCGCGTCGATGGGGTCTTTGCGGGCGGCCATCCAGGCGGGGTAAAGCGCGCCGCAGACGGCGCCCGCAAAGGCGATAGCAGCTCCCTTGGCCATCCATGGCGCGGTCAGTTCGAAGGCGAAGGAAGGAAACCTCAAGCTGAGCAGCTCGCGGACGCCGAAGGTGGCCGCGATGCCCACCAGCACGCCAACCACGGCCAGCACCGCGCACTCGCGCAGCACCACGCCGACGATGGTGGGCTTGGAAGCGCCCATCGACTTGAGAATCCCGATCTCGCGCGTCCGCTCCAGCACCGCCGTGTACATGGTCTGGAAGATCACCAGGAAGCCGACGATCACGGCAATCCAGATGACCACGCTCAAGGCCAGGTCGAAGCCGGGAAACTTCGATGGCGTGTAGAGCGAGATCAGGTCTTCCATGCTCTGCACGTTGTAGCCTTCAAGGCCCCTGGTGGCGGCAATCTCCTGCCGGATCGCGCCCTGATTGGCGGGATTGTCGCTCTTCAGATAAATGACCGAGGCCTTGCCGTCGGCGCCCATCAACTGGCCGAGCGTCTCGATGGGCACCAGCCTGCGCCCGCCCTTGCCGCTCTCGACGATGCCGCAGATGCGGAAGGGGTGATTGAGAATCTCGATCGTATCTCCGACCTGGCGGCCCTTGCCGGTGCGCGCATAGACATCGTCGACGATCACGTCGTTCGGCCCCTGAAACGGTCCGCCCGCCACCCAGATGAAGGGCTTGAGAGCGTTGTAGCTGGAGTAATCGATGCCATAGAGAATCTCGACCGAGCCGGACATGGAGAAGTCGGTAATCACCGGCGCGGCCACGGCGACGTGGTTCATGCGGGCGAAGACTTCGGAGATTCTGGCCGGCATGGGCGCGCCGCCCACGCCGTTCATAAAGCTGGCGTTCGAGGGGCGCACCACCAGATCTGCGCCGATGCCGTTGGTGCGCTGCTTCTGGTCGTTCAACATTCCCATGAAGATGGCGACAATCGACAAGATCATGACGACTTCGATAGCCACCGCCAGCACGCTGATGATCGAGCGCAGGGGGCGGTGCAGCAGATTGGCAAAGATGAGCTTATTCATTTTCCGAGCATGGCTCCGAAGCTGCGAGAGACGGCGAAAGCGCCGAAAGCCCTCGCTTCAAGGGTAACAGCCTGGAACTGGCGGGTTGGCCGGAGGGTGGGGGCTCAATGCGTCCGGGCCGGGCGCCGGATTCCGCCAGGGCGAACCGGAAGCGATAAGAAAACGTTAACAAGTACGGATTTGTCTCGCCGTGATGGGATGAATCCGCACCTTCTTGAAAAGAAAGGGGAAAAAGCAAAAAATCCTTTGACCGGAGCACCAGTCCAGTTTATTGTGGATGTGGAAATCTTCTTGAGTTTCTGTGGAAAACTCACCTGGACCTCGAACCGGTTTTTTGGGTTGGCGATGAGCAGCTTTGGAGAAGACTTGCGCACGGAGCGGTTGTCCCGCGGCATTGCGCTCAAAGACATCACTGCGGTGACCAAGATCAGCCACCAGTACCTTGAGGCGCTGGAGCAGGAGCGGTTTCGTCTGCTTCCCGGCGGCATCCTCAGCAAAGGGATCGTGCGGGGCTATGCGGGCGCCCTCGGGCTGGACCAGTGCGCCTGGACGGAGCGGTTTCTGAAGGCCTATGTCGCTAGCGGGCAGATGCTCGACGACGACCGCAGTTGGATGGAGTTTGCCTCGAACGTGGGCAAAGCCCGCCTGCTGCGCAGCGAAGCCAGGGAGACGCGCCTACGCTGGATCGGAGTCATCCTGCTCTTGCTGGTGGGGGCCGCGGCCGCTTGCCTGGCCGTGCGCTACATTGGCCTGCGCGCCGGCTGGTGGCCCACGCTGCTGCCGATGCACCTGGGCTCGGCTCACTTTGCGCTTGCGTCGATCTGCGCTCCACCGGCCCACAAAGACGGTGTCTTGAACCGCATGAACGCCGTTCTCCGAGCGTACGTTGAAGCGCAGAAGCATGGTACATAGAAGCTGAATTTCGCAGCCCGCCTTTTATGCAAATCTCAACCTCGGTTTCCGCTCAGAGCAGGTAAATCCCACCTTGGCTGCTCATGCTCCCCGTTCACTGCTCGCCGTTGCCCCCGCCGGCTCGCGGCAATTACCATGTAGAGATGCATCCCAAGGCGCAAGCCTGACGGTGCTGGCGTGTCTTCGGCGAGAGTGGGTCCGATGCGGCAGTCGTTTTTCCGCCCCGGTGATCCAGCATATACCGGTCCTCGCTCCAGGCTGCCCAAATTGAATTCCCTGCAATGGGAGGAGAGTTTACCTTGAGCGACCGTTTCCTGTTTACCTCTGAATCCGTGACCGAAGGCCATCCCGACAAGATTGCCGACCAGGTCTCCGACGCCATTCTCGATGCCTGCCTGGAGCAGGATCCCTACAGCCGTGTCGCCGCCGAGACGCTGACGGCCACCGGCTTCGTGGTCATCGCCGGCGAAATCACCACCAAAGCCTACGTCGATTTTCAAAGCCTGGTGCGCGGCGTCGTTGCCTCCATCGGTTACGACAACGCTCTCTACGGCTTCGACTCCAACACCTGCGCCGTGATCTCGTCGATCAACAAGCAGTCGGGCGACATTGCCCAGGGCGTTGACACCGGCGGCGCCGGCGACCAGGGCATGATGTTCGGCTATGCCTCCAACGAAACCCCCGAGCTGATGCCGGCCCCCATCTCGCTGGCCCACAAGCTCTGCCGGCAGTTGACCGCCGTGCGCAAGAGCGGCAAGCTGCCCTATCTGCGCCCCGACGGCAAGAGCCAGGTCACCGTTGAATACGATGAGTCCGGCAAGCCCAGCCGCATCGACGCCGTGGTCATCTCGAGCCAGCACTCCGAGAGCGTTACCAATGAGGAGTTGCATGCCGACATTCTCAAGCACGTCATCCAGGCCGTGCTGCCCGCCGCTTGGCTGGACGAGCACACCAAGTACCACATCAACCCCACCGGGCGCTTCGTCATCGGCGGGCCGATGGGCGACACCGGCCTGACCGGCCGCAAGATCATCGTGGACACCTACGGCGGCATGGGCCGTCACGGCGGCGGCGCTTTCAGCGGAAAAGACCCGACGAAGGTCGATCGCAGCGCGGCTTACATGGCCCGTTACATCGCCAAGAACATCGTGGCGGCAGGGCTGGCCGAGCGCGCCGAGGTTGCGCTGGCTTACGCTATCGGCGTGGCCAATCCGGTGAGCGTGCGCGTTGAAACCTTTGGCACGGGCAAGGTCGGCGAGGCCAAGCTGACCGAGTTGGTGCGCAAGAACTTCTCGCTCACGCCCAAGGGCATCATCGAGAGCCTCAACCTGCGCCGGCCCATCTACCAGAAGACCGCCGCCTACGGCCACTTCGGCCGCACCGAGCCCGAGTTCACCTGGGAGGCCACCGACAAGGCCGCCGCCCTGGCCGAGCAAGCCGGATTGAAGGCAGTAGCCAAGTAGCGCCACCGCAGCACCCGAGCAACACCATGGGACCCTTCGCCAGAAGGGTCCCATTTTTGCAGTAGAATTGCACTCATCTCCCGTAGGGAGAGCGCGATAGTAGCCCAGGGGGGGAGCGTAGCGCAACCCTGGGAACGCTGGCACCCCCACGCCGGTCGTCCCGTAGGCCGACCGAAACTCAGCCCCACACATAACGCGGATCGTATTCAATGCGATGCTTCTTCAGGAAGGCAACGAACTCCTCCTGAAAATCGCGCTTTCGATGATGCTCCTGCTGGCCTGCAATATAGGCGAGGGTGGAATCCACCTGGGATCTTCCGATGGAAAATGCCCCATACCCCTCTTGCCATTCAAAACCCGCCACCTCGAAGGTTTCGTGCACCCAGCGCGAAGAAGCGCTCTTGATCTCCCGCATCGCCTTGGCAATCGCCAGGGACGACGGCAGAGACAGCAGAATATGGACGTGGTCTTCCATCCCGCCCACCGTCAGGGCCGTCATTTCGTGCTCTCGCGCGATCCCTCCCATGTAAGCCCAGAGCCGCGGTTGCATCTCCGGCGCAATGATTCTGCGGCGCTCCTTGGTGGAGAAAGCACAGTGAAAAAGCGAGGAACAATAGGTGTGCGCCATAATTTCGTATCTTATCGCAATGGCGGTCGAATCGTTCGGTCGGCCCTACGGGGCGATCCGGCACACAGACTGGCCCAGTTCCCAGGGTTTCGCTGCGCTCCACCCTGGGCTACTCTCACCTGCTCCCTACCGGGAGCATCCCGGCTCACGTTGCGTTTCATCTCCCGTAGGGAGAGGGCGATAGTAGCCCAGGGGAAGCGGAGCGCACCCCTGGGTTGGCGTTGCAGCCGAGGCATCCCGCCCCGTAGGGCCGGGACGAAACTCATCCCCACCGCACCCCTTACACAACACCACAGGAACCCTCGCCAGAAGGGTCACATCTTTCTGGCGCGAAACAAAATCGATGGGTGGTTCTGCGTCGCTGTTCCAGGTCCATGTTGCACTCATCTCCCGTAGGGAGAGGGCGATAGAAGCCCAGGGGAAGTCCATGTTGCGTTTCATCTCCCGTAGGGAGAGGGCGATAGTAGCCCAGGGGAAGCGGAGCGCACCCCTGGGTTGGCGTAGTCGTCGAGGCATCCCGCCCCGTAGGGCCGGGACGAAACCCATCCCCACCGCAGCGTCCTCGCAACACCAAGGAACCCTTCGCGAGAGGCTTTCATTTGGCTGTGACGGAGTACGGTAGGTCTCGCGTCGGTGCCTCTGATCCGCGTTGCATCCATCTCCCGTAGGGAGATAGCGATAATAGCCCAGGGGAAGCGAAGCGCAACCCTGGGGTGGCGTCCCACCGACCCCTTCCCGCCCCGTAGGGCCGGGACGAGACTCATCCCCACCCCATCACCCTCGCAACACCACAGAAGCCTTCGCCCGAAGGGTCCCATCTTTCCGTGGCGGAGCAAAATAGATGGGTGGTTGTGCGCCACTGTTCCCGGCCCACGTTGCACTCATCTCCCGTAGGGAGAGGGCGATAGTAGCCCAGGGGAAGCGGAGCGCACCCCTGGGTTGGCGTAGTCGTCGAGGCATCCCGCCCCGTAGGGCCGGGACGAAACCCATCCCCA
>Ga0187847_10001411_pt1 | contig 21591 bp, 15 predicted proteins | sample June2016WEW_4_10_FD_132458 | JGI IMG/M metagenome (GOLD analysis project Ga0187847, IMG submission 132458) | Peatland microbial communities from SPRUCE experiment site at the Marcell Experimental Forest, Minnesota, USA - June2016WEW_4_10 | ecosystem: Environmental > Terrestrial > Soil >...
AGGTGGATAAGGCCACGCTGGAGATGGAGCTCAAACGGACCATGTGTTTTGGATCGTGCCCGGCGTATCGGGTGACGGTGCGGGGCGATGGCGCGGTGCTGTTTGACGGCGAGCCGAATCTGTATTTGCCGGGTCATCATACGGCGCATGTTCCGGCAGAGGCGGTGACGCAGTTGCTGGATGCTTTCCGCGCGGCGAATTTTCTGTCCGCGCTTCCGAAGTATGTGGCAGGCTGGACTGACAACCCGACACAGACGCTGACGCTGCGAATGAATAGAACGACGAAGACCGTGGTGGATTATGTAGGGCTGGACGAGGGATTGCCGCTTGCAGTGAAGAATCTGGAAAACTTGGTGGACACGATAGCCGGGACCGAGCGCTGGGTGAAGAAGAATGAGGATTCCCTGGCTTTGATGAAGGCTGAGGGCTGGGATTTTGGCGCGAGCTCGCACGACAACCTGGTGTTGTATCGCAAGGCGATTCAGCAAAACGATGAGCCGCTGATAGACGCTTTTGTGCGGGCGAAGGCCCCGGCGGTTGAGGTGACAGATAAAGGCGCTCCGCCGGTATGCGAGGCCGGCCGCTGGGGCAATGCGGCGCTGGTGGGTCGAATGCTACAGACGGTAAAGACCGTGCCGGCGGCGGTAAAGAATCGGTGCCTTGCGGATGCGGCGCAGTCAGGGAACCTAGCGCTGACGGAGTTGTGGCTGGGGAAGGGCGCGGACCCGAAAGCACATATTCCGCTGGGTGAGACGGATGATGACTGGATCGCGGGACAAGGAACGCTGGCGGCAGCGATTCAGTCAGGGAATCCGGCGGTGGTGAGCCGGTTGCTCGAGTTGAAGCCGGATTTGAAGGCGCGGATCCAGAATCAGCCGGTGCTGCGTTGGGCTCTGGAACGCGACCGCGGGACGACGTTGGAGATGGTGGAGTTGTTGATTGCGGCGGGTGCGGATGTGAACCAGCGCAATTGGCAGGGGGAGACGACGTTGTATGGCTGCATGTATCACCCTGAGGTGATCAAACCGCTCCTGGACGCAGGGGCGGATCTGGGGGCGCATTCGGACTACGGGGATACAGTACTGATTCGCTACGCATTTTCCGAAGCAATGGTGAAGACACTGCTGGAGGCGGGCGCGGATCCCACGGCAACAGGCCGCAAGGGAGATACAGCGTTGATGCGGGCGAAGGAAATGTCGTGCGCAAAATGCGTGGAGATGATTCAGGCGGCTTTGAATAAGCGGAATGGAACGCAGAACTGACCCCAGCGTGATAGGGTGTGCGCAGCGCACGCGTTAGACTGGGGGACATGAAGGTCGTACGCGAGGCTGACAGTCCAGACATCCCACGAATTGCCGTCCCTTCCGATCCGGCGCGGGCGGCGGAGTTGTTTGCGGAGTCGGTTGCGATTATGGCGCGGTTGCGGGCTCCGGGCGGGTGTCCATGGGATCGCGAACAGTCGTTTGATTCCATCCGCAAATACACCCTGGAAGAAACCTACGAGGTTTTTGACGCCATTGAGCGGCGGGATTTTCCGCACCTGGCGGAAGAACTCGGCGATTTGCTGCTGCAGGTTCTGTTTTATGCGGAGATGGCGGCGAACGACGGACACTTCACGATTGCCGATGTGCTTGACCATCTGAATAACAAATTGATTCGGCGGCACCCGCATGTGTTTGGCGATGAGGCTGCGATGGCGGCGGGGAATCGGGCAGTGGTGGATTCGGCGGTGGAGGGGTCGACGGCGGCAGTGCTGCGGAATTGGGAGCAGATCAAGAAGGCCGAAGCATTGCATGGAGCGGACGGTGCCGGGGCGTCGAGGCTGGATGGCGTGCAGCGCGCCATGCCGGCGCTGGCCGAGGCGGCGAAGCTGGGGGCGAAGGCGCAGAAGGCGGGGTTCGACTGGCCAAGCTGGAGGGACTTGCTGCCGAAGCTGGCGGAGGAGACGGCGGAGTTGGAGGCCGAGGCGGCTTCCGACGATCCGGCGCGGAAGCCCGCCGTTGAGGCGGAGTTGGGCGATTTGCTGTTTACCGTGGTGAACCTGGGACGGCATTTGGGTGTGGACGCGGAGATGGCGCTGCGGGGGTGCAATCGGCGGTTTCGGGAGCGGTTCCGGGCGATGGAGATTGCGTCGGAAAGACCGCTGGAGGAGCTTGCGCCGGAGGAGTTGGAGGCGTTGTGGGCGGGGGCGAAGCGGAAGTTAGCGATGAGTGAGGCGCCCCAAGGTGCTGCGGCGTTGGAGGGGCGGGGATGATTGTTTTCCGCACCTGCACGGGCTTGGATGAACTGGAGGCCTGCGTACAGCTCCAGATTGAAACGTGGGGCTACGACGAGGCGGACGTGATTCCGCGCCGGGCGTTCCTGGTGGGGCAGAAGATTGGCGGGCAGGTGATTGGGGCCTTCGATACGGAGATTCCAGGCGCGTCAGCCGAGGGAGGGCCGGAATCGATGGTTGGATTCGCCTTATCTTTGCCGGGATTGAAGACCGGAGATGGAATTCCGCGGGCTTACCTGCACTCACATATGCTGGCGGTGAAGGAGGCGTACCGGAACCGCGGGCTGGGGGCGAAGCTGAAGCTGGAGCAGCGTAAAGAGGCTCTTGCACGCGGGATACGGCACATGGAGTGGACCTTCGATCCGCTGGAAATCAAGAATGCGTTTCTCAACATTCATAAGCTGGGAGCGATCGTCTGTGGATATCGTGTCAATTTTTATGGTGTATCCTCATCTCGACTGCAAGGTGGATTGCCGACGGATCGCTTATTGGCGGAATGGGAGCTTGATTCTCCGCGAGTACTGGCAATTCTTGAGGGTAACGATACAGGCGGACAGGTAGCAGAGGAACGAATTCTGGTTCAGATTCAGGTACCGGCCTCCATCTACCAGTGGAAGGCATCAGAATCAAGCAGGGAACGCGCCCTCGCCGTTCAGTTGGAGAACCGCAACAGGTTTCAAGAGGCATTTTCTCAGGGACTAGCCGTACTTGGCTTCGTCCGCGATGCGGAAGGAAATGGAGTCTTCGAATTGGGAATCCCCACCCGGGCGGAGATCGTTACAGATTCCAAGGAACGCACTTACTAAGGAACTCAAAATTTATGCGAATCGATGCGATTATCCTGCGGGAACTGCACCTGCCATTGGTGCGTCCGTTTGAGACAAGCTTTGGCGTGACGCGCAACCGGAGGATTCTTCTGGCTGAAGTTCAGTCAGAGGGATTGACCGGCTGGGGCGAGTGTACTGCAGGGGAGCGTCCGTTTTTCTCTGCGGAGTCAACTGATACAGCGTGGGCTGTGATTACACAGGAACTGGGCCCCATGTTGGCCGCGGCATCACCGGAGCATGGTGGGGAGTGCCCGAAGCTCTTTAAACAAGTGCGCGGCAACCCGATGGCCAGGGCGACGCTCGAAAATGCGATCTGGGATCTTGAGGCGCAGCGCGAAGGGATTTCGCTGTCGCGGCTGCTGGGCGGTGTGAGGGAAACGATTCCATGCGGGGTTTCGCTGGGAATTCAACCATCGATTCCCGAGCTGCTGGCGGTTATCGAGAGGGAGCTGGCGGCTGGCTACCAGCGAATCAAGCTGAAATGCAAGCCGGGCTGGGACACGGAAGTTTTTGAGCGGGTGTGCAACCGCTGGCCGGGGATCATGCTGAGTTGTGATGCCAACTCCGCGTATAGGCTGGGATATGCGGACCACCTGGTGGAGTTTGAGGCTTTCGACCTGCTGATGATTGAGCAGCCGCTATGGCACGACGACTTCTATTACCACTCCATGCTGCAGAAGCGGCTGGAGACGCCGATTTGCCTGGATGAATCGATTCGCAACCGGCGGGATGCGCTGGCGGCGATCGAGATGGGATCGTGCCGGATTATCAACATCAAGCTCGGGCGCGTGGGCGGGTTCTCCGAGGCGATTGCGGTGCATAATGCGGCGCAGGAACGGGGGATTCCGGTGTGGTGCGGCGGGATGCTGGAGGCCGGGATTGGGCGGGCGCACAATATTGCGCTTTCGACGCTGGAGAATTTCACGCTGCCGGGAGATGTTTCGGCTTCGGCGCGGTACTGGGCTGAGGACATTGTGGAACCGGAGATTACGGTTTCAAAGGCGGGCGAGATTGCGATTCCGGATACGCCGGGGCGCGGGTACGAGGTGAAGACGGACCTGGTGGAGCGGCTGACGGTAAGGAAAGAGACGATCCGGGCGCTGGAGTTGGTGAGGTAGGACGGGATGACCGCGTTGTTGCGATCGATTCTGTTTGCCGCCTCAGAGATATTGCATATTGCGGTATTCGCACAGACCTCGCCGAATGCAACGCCGGAATGCGTGCCGCATCAACTGAAGGCAAGCACACCTCCAGGGCCGGACGGCGGGGCGGGAAACTCAGCAAGTGTCTTCCAGGCCAGCAATATCTCGCAGGAAACCTGTAATCTGACCGGCGTGCCAATATTGCGCCTCCTGAATGAACGACACGAGCCAATGAACCTTGCGATCTGCTCAAACTGCGTGGACTACATCTTTCCTCCGCGAGCGATCAGGACCGTCACGCTGCATCCCGGAGATTCAGCACACTTTCTCATTGGTCTGCGATTTGCGGATGAATCAGAGTCCGGATGTGGAAGGCTTTCACGGATAGACGTGCTGCTAGAGGGCCGCACAAGACCATTGGAGTTTGGCTTCGCCGGCTTGAGAGTGTGCGGAAAGATCAATGTAAGTGCGTGGCGGTCAGGGGTCTACACAGCTAAGGAGCTTGAAAGGGACTCAGTGGGCGGCAATGGAACCGGATTTGGGCGTTCTGCGTACTGAATTCCGGTGGTGCAACTTTGACGGCGGGATTGCGTCTCAATCGTGAGAGGCAGGCCGGGCCGACAGGTGGCAGGCTGCCGGAGGTAGGACCCAAGTGACTCCTCAGGAAGAACAGCTTTTGAACTCGCTCGTGGAGCGGGTAAACCAGACACAATTACAGGAAAAAGACCCCGACGCGGAAGCGCTGCTGAATCGCGAACTGGGCGGGAATCAAGATGCGCTGTACATTCTGGCGCAGTCCGTCTTGGTGCAGAACATTGCGCTGGAACAGGCCAAGGCACAAGTGACGCAGTTGCAGCAGCAGATGCAACAGGCGCAGCAGCATCCGGCGCGCGCGACCAGCTTCTTGGGCAATTTGCTGGGGCATCGTGATCCGGCGCCTCCACCCCCGCCACAACCGACGTATCTACCTCCGCAGCAGGGCTATGTGCCGCCTCCACCTCCACCGCCGGGTTATGTGGATCCGCAGTATCAGCCGCAGTACGTTGCCGTGGGCCAGCCGAGCTTTTTGCGCGGGGCGATGCAGACGGCAGCAGGCGTGGCTGCTGGAGCGCTGGCGTTTGAGGGCGTTGAGGCGGTGCTGCATGGGATCGGCGGGTTCGGGCATCCCGGATTTGGATGGGGCGGACCGGGCATGGGCATGGGCGGCTTTGGGATGGGGCCGGGGATGGGCATGATGGGCGGCGGGCTTGAACGGCCCGTGGAAGAGACCGTCATTAACAACTACTATGACCAGCCAGGCGGCGGGCAGGAACATTTTGAGCATGGCGGCGTGGAGCATAGCAGCGTTGATCAGAATGTGTCGGCGCCTTTCAACGAGACGGGTGGGCAGAGTGGGGCGCAGTTTTCCGATGCGAACTATGAGACGAGTGGGGACGACCAGGGCGGCTTCGACAATGGCAGCGGGGATGACTCGTCTGGCTTTGATAATTTCGCGGCGAATGACGGTGGTTCGGGCTTTGACGATGGCGGCGGAGACGGCGGGGGCGGGGATTTCTCCTAGATTCAACGCCTGAAAAGTGAGTCGATGGCATCACAGGCTGAGGTGAGGCCGTCCTCAGCCCGGATCGCTGCTCCGACTTGGGCGGCGCAAGCGGAGTATGCGTTATTGTGAAGCAATTGCTTCAGCGCGGCTGTCGCTGTTGTGAGTGCCCAGGCGCTGCGAGGGACGTGAAGGCCGAGGCCCAGCCTTTCGACGCGGGCGGCGTTGTCCGGCTGGTCCCATCCGTAGGGAACAATCAATTGGGGGCGCCCCGCTCGCAGGGCCTGGCCGGTGGTTCCTGAGCCCCCTTGGTGTACGTTGATGGCGGCGTGCGGGAAGACCTGGGAGTAAGGCGCATAGGGTAGGGCCAAAAGCTGCTGTGAGGCCGTACCTGAGGTGGAAGGCGCGCCGATCAGAAGAGCGCGCCGGCCCAGGCGGGCTGCGGCTTCTGCCGCTACCTGATAGAAATCGCCGGGATTGTGGACTGCGGTGGATCCCTGCGTAAAAACGATTGGCGGATCGCCTGCGGCGAGGAATGCAGCGAGAGCGGGATCGATGCCAGCGTGTGAGACAGGTCGGTCGAAGTACACGAAGCCGGTTTGGAGTGTTTGAGTGGGCCAATCGGGCTGGGGCTGTGCGAGCCAATGCGAAAAGAGGGCGAGGACCAGGTGGGGAGAGAATTTGTCGCGGAAGATGGGGTCGGCGTGGGGGCTGAGGTGCTGCTGACGGCGCAGGTTTCTGACTGGATTCCACCAGTGCAGGGTGCCGAGGCGGGCCATGTTGAGGAATGCACGATATATGCGCCAGCCAGCCTTGCGAACGGGAAAGAGCCAGGGCGCGTTGACGAGCACCGAGGGGTCACGAGCCGAAAGGAAGGATACTGGGGAAAGGATGGCTGAGACCCAGCGCAGGCCAAGCTTTTCTGCGACTAACGGGGCAGCGAGGTTGAGCTCGCCAGCAATCATCAGGTCGGACTCGGAAGCGGCCGTCAGCAGGTCATCGAAGGTGTCTTTGAGGTGGGGAAGAAGCCAGTTTCGATAAAGGACTTCAAATCCGCGCTTCAGGTCGTCACTTTCGCGAATGAATTCGGGGTCGGTGGGGTTCCAGTTGGGACGGATGGGCGTGAAAGCTATTCCCAACGCCTCGACCTTTGGCCGGTAGCATTCCGTGGAGGCAACCGTTACAGAGTGTCCGCGGCGCTTCAACTCCAGTGCGAGGGCGAGGCAAGGGTGAAGGTCGCCGAGCGAGCCGATGGTTGCGAACAGAATCCGCCCTTGCTTTGCTGGTTTGGACTGGTGGGTGTTGGGGCTCATCTGGTTACAGTATCGGGCATGGTTTGTGTTTTTGACTCACGAGTGAGACGAGCGCACCTCTGTGACTCAAGACACAGACGTTGTGAGGCGAGTGTAGTGTTCTGGGACAACTGAAATCACTTATCTCCTGCGGCTGGGTTGATGCTGACTCTCCGTCTGCGTTGTCACGAGGGACCCGGTCGCGGTGGAATACGGAGCGGATGTTCGGGATGTGTTGGCCTGAACTCCATTGAATGATTGACGCTCCAAACTGCCGGGCACGAATCCTTTAGCGTTTCCGATGACCTTTTCTTGCGCGGAACGCAAGTCCTTATTGGAGGGGCTCGTGCTCAAACGCAGTTTCGATTTCACTCTGGCCGGATTTTTGCTGGTGCTAACCCTGCCCTTGATGGCAATCGCGGCATTGATCATTCAGTTGGAAACAGGGGATTCCGCGATGTTCGGCCAATACCGCATGGGCCGCGGATTCAGGACCTTCAAGCTTTGGAAGCTGCGCACGATGCGGACCGGTTGTGCGGGGTCAGCGTTTACGCTGGGCGCCGACCTACGAATCACGCGAGTGGGGTGGTGGTTACGGCGATTCAAGGTTGACGAGTTGCCGCAACTGTGGAACGTGATGCGAGGCGATATGAGCCTTGTGGGTTCGCGTCCCGTGATTCCGGAGTTGGCCGAGGAGTTTGAGTCGTACTACGTGCGTCTACTGACGGCGCGCCCCGGGCTGACCGACCCTGCGACGGTTAAGTACTGTCGTGAGGTAGAGATCCTGGCTCTGGTTCCCAACCCGCTGGATTACTTCAAGAGAGTGATCGTGCCGGACAAGCTGGAGATCTCTGCTGCGTATCTGCAGCACGCGACGGTTCAAAGCGACCTGGTTGTGCTGATGCGAACGGTGGTCGCTCTTGTGCCGTCATTGGCCTCCTTTGCGGCCAGGAAGGAAGCGAGGGAGCAGATTCTGGTTGCCGGTAACGCAAAGCTGATGGCAGACGTGAAGTAAGCCGTTCGTAGTTGAGCCTCCAGGGCGAGGGCGGGAAACATAGGTGTGTTGCCGGTCACGTTTTATGGAGAGACCCGGCCCGTATGATGAGGGGCGAAAAATGAGAGGCCGGACCCAGGTGTGGAACGGCAAGGAGATCGCAAAAATGCCCGAAGTGAATGGATTCAAAACGATACCCGAAAAGATTCTTGTGCCTATCGATTTCAGTTCGTCGTCGCACGAAGCCCTGGAGCAGGCGACGGCGCTTGCTGAGCACTTTCACGCGAAGCTGCACCTGGTGAATGTGATTCCCGAGGGCGGTAACTCAGAGGAAGTGAAGAAGGACGCTGAGAAAAGGTTTGCTGTTTCGCTGGACGGGCTTGCGAATAAAGGAGTTGCGGCATCTTCCAGCATTGAGATTGACAACGATATTGCCAGCAGAATTCTGGATGTGATCGACCGTGAGGAGATCGATCGTGTGGTGGTTTCCACGCACGGTACTACTGGGTGGCATCCGCTGGTGTTTGGTTCGACGGCGGAGAAGCTGATCCGGCTGGTGCATGTTCCAGTTTTGCTGATTCATACAGAAAAGCCCGAAGGCACGGCCAAGGTTTCAAACGGGCGCCTGATGGAGTGGTGGTAAGTTAACGCAGCGCTGAAAGAGGGCGAGCTTCTGGGAGGCCAGTGGGAGCTCGCCCTTGCTGCGTTTGGGATCAGTGGAAGTTGTGGGAAGGAATGTCTGCGCCGTGGCTTTCTAATGGCGTGATGCACTGTGCTTTGACGTGAATCACGCCATCCTGATTCTGGAGTGGCCCTTCGATCATGAGGAATCGGCTGCGCGTGACGACAATACGATTCTGTTCAAAGATGTTGGGCGTCAGGATGATGTTGGCGATGCCGGTTTCGTCTTCGAGTGAGAGAAAGACGAAGCCCTTGGCTGTGCCCGGGCGTTGACGGGCAATGACAAATCCCGCGATCCGGATTGTGCGATTGCTTACGCAGCCTTCAAGTTCTTGCGCGGAGAGAATGCCCTGCTGCCGCAGTTCTGCGCGTTGATAGGCCATGGGATGAGGGCCGGTGGTGATGCCGGTTCCGGCATAATCGGCGGCTAAACGCTCTACGGTGGTCATGCGCAGGAGAGGGTTGGATACGATGGGTGTTGGTGCGGCGGTGCGCAGCAGCGGACCGACGGGACGGCCGGCCTGCTCGACTTGCCAGAGTGCGTCGCGGCGGTGCTCTACTTCACTAAGAGTGTTGAGTGCGCCGACACGAGCAAGGGCAACCAGTTCCTTACGATTGAGTTCCGGAGTGCGAGCGGCGAGTTGGTCTACCGAGGCGAACGGGCCGTGTTGATTGCGCGCGGCGAGGATGGCTTCGGCTGAGGATTGACGCAGGCCTTTGACGTAGTTGAGGCCGATGCGGAGTGAGAGTGAGCTGTCCGGTTCGACTGCCAGCGTGCAGAGCCAATCGGAGCATTGAATGTCGATGGGGCGGACGCGCAGGCCGTGACGCTGGGCATCCTTGATGAGGACGGCCGGCGCGTAAAAGCCCATCGGCTGGTTGTTGAGAAGGCTGCAGGTAAATGCAGCCAGATAGTGCACCTTGAGGTACGCCGATGCATAGGCGATGAGCGCGAAGCTGGCGGCATGCGACTCAGGGAAACCATACATCGCAAATGAGCTGATGCCCTGGACGATGTTGTCCTGGGCTTCGGGGCCAATGCCGTTGCGGGTCATGCCATCGCGCAGGCGGCCTTCCAAGTCCTTCATGCGCTGCATGGATCTCCTCATACCGACTGCCCGGCGTAGTTCCTCGGCTTCAGAGCCGGAGAAGCTGGCGACGGTCATTGCCATGCGAAGAAGCTGCTCCTGAAAGAGCGGGACGCCGAGAGTGCGCTTGAGGACCGGCTCGAGAGAGGGATGCGGATAGGTGACTTCCTCTTTATGCTGGCGCCGGCGCATGTATGGCTGCATCATTTTGCCGACGATGGGGCCGGGGCGGATGATGGCCACCTGCACGACGAGATCGTAAAAACGTACGGGTGCATTATGCGGGATGGAGGCCATCTGCGCGCGGCTCTCGACTTGAAACATACCCACCGTGTCGGCCTTGCAAAGGGTTTCATAGACGAGCGGATCTTCAGGCAGGGCGGCGAGATCGATTTCCTTTTTGTAGTGGCGCGGGATTAATTCAATTGAGTCTTTGAGTACGGCCATCATTCCGAGGCCAAGGAGGTCGACTTTGATGAGGCCCATGTCGGCGCAGTCTTCTTTGTCCCACTGGATGACGGAGCGGCCGGGCATGGAGGCGTGTTCGAGCGGGACGACGCGGTTGAGCATTCCGGCGCAGATGACCATACCGCCGGAGTGCTGGCCGAGATGCCGGGGCAGGTTCTGCATGCGCATGCATAAGTCGAGATAGTGGGCGATGCGTGGGTGACGGACGTCGAAGCCGGCCTGGGCGAAGTTGTGTGCGAGTGTGTCGTTGGGACCGCGCCACTCCCAATGGCCGACGAGCGAAGAAAGACGCGTGAGCTGATCTTCATCGAAGCCGAGGGCCTTGCCAACTTCTCGTGCAGCCGAACGGCCACGATAGCTGATGACGTTGGCGGTCATGGCGGCGCCGAGTTTGCCATAGTGTTCGTAGACGTGCTGAATGACCTGTTCGCGATGATCGCCGGAGGGTAGATCGAGGTCGATGTCCGGCCACTCGCCGCGGTTCTCGCTGAGGAAGCGCTCGAAGAGCAGTTCCATGCCGATGGGGTCGACGGCGGTGATTTCAAGCGCATAGCAAACGGCGGAGTTGGCTGCGGAGCCGCGACCCTGCACAAGAATTCCATGCTGTTGGCAGTAGCGGATGAGATCCCAGACGATGAGGAAGTAGCCGGCGAAGCCGAGTTTCGCAATGAGCTTGAGTTCGTGCTGGACCTGGGTTCGGGCTTTGGCGAGGAGCGAGCGCTTGGCGGGTGAGCCGTAGCGTTTGCGGACGCCTTCTTCAACGCGCTGGGCAAGAAAGCTATCCATGGTTTGGCCGGGCGGCACGGGATAGTGAGGGAATTCATAGCCGAGATTGTTGAGGGTGAAGTTAAGCCGCTCGCTGACGGTGCGGGTGTTGACGACGGCTTCAGGAATGTCGGCGAAGAGCGCGGCCATGTGATGGGCGGGATGAATCTCACGGCTGTTGTTGAGATTAAGCAGGCGGCCTGCGCGATCGAGCGAGGTATGGTGGCGGATGGTGGTGAGGACGTCGAGGATTTCGCGGTCCTTCTGCGTGGCGTAGCGGACGCCGTTGGTGGCGATGACGGGGAGGCGCAGGGACGATGCAAGGTGCAGGAGAGATTGATTGCGGCATTCTTCATCGCGCTGCTGATGGCGCTGGAGTTCGATGTACAGGTTGGCGCGGCCGTAGATGTTTGTCAGGCGGTCGACGATTTTGCAGGCTTCGCTGCGGCCTTTGTGGGCGAGGGCGGCGGCGAGTGGGCCTTCTTCACCGCCGGTGAGACAGATAAGTCCGGCGGAGAATTCTTCGAGGTCGTCGAGGGTTGCCGCGCCTTCGGCCTTAGTGGTTTCGCGCATTTTGAATCGTGTGACGAGCTGGCAGAGATTTTGATAGCCGATTTGCGAGGCGCAGAGAAGCAGCAGTCTAGGTGGCTCGGAAGGGTATTGGTGAGGGAGCCAGTCAGGGGGAGTTAGTGTGTTGCCGAAGGAGCTGACGGCGATTTCCGCGCCGATGTGGGCTTTGACAGAGCACTTGGTGGCCATGGTGTGGAAGCGGGCTGCGCCGTAAATGCCGTTGCGATCGGCGATCGCGATGGCGGGCATTTCGAGCTGCTGCACGCGTTCGGCCAGCGCTTCAGGCTGGGATGCTCCGGCGAGGAAGCTGAAGGCGCTGGAGGCGTGGAGCTCGATGTAGTCATTCGCTTGGCTCATGACAGATTACAGATGACAGGTTACAGATGACAGTTAAGAGCTAACAGCAAACAGATGGAAGTTAGAAGTGCCAGTTAGTCTTAGTTAGTCGTAATAGGCTTCTAACTGCCATTGGTTCAAGGCGCAGTTATGGACTAACAGGCAGGCTACAGAGTTACCGGTAGTGTTTTCGGCGAGGATATCCCATTCTTCTGCATTCCAGCCGTCGGTGGACCACCAGCAGCCACTGGTTTTCCATGGGCCATAGGCGGCTGAGACACGGAAGGCTTGTTCCGTGGAACGAAATGAGACGGGCTGCTGGGCGTTGAGTTGAACGCGAACCGGGACTGGCGGCCGCATGCGGCGGAGGGCCATACGTGGATGGGAGGATTCAGTAGGCATGGTTGGAGCCTTGTGGGTTTGCATGGGGACGGAAAAAGCCTGCATGCGGAAGATACCAGGACGGTGCGAATCTTCAAGCACAGGGCTGCCGACGCGATCTTCTCCAGCGATGGCTTTGAGGCGGGCGATGGTGACGTCGAGGCGGGAAGGTTCAGGAGTTTGCGGCATGAAAAGGCCGAGCTGCATCTTGCTGGACTGGCCGGCCTGCGCGGTGAGTGTGAGCGAGAGCACGGCGGCTTGGGGTGGGTGCGCGGCGATTTCGAGTTGCAGCAGCTTGAGCAGAAATTTGCAGTCGATGGTGGGGATGGCCGGGCGAATGGTGCGTTGGTATATCTGGTTGCCTTCGAGTTGCATTGCAACAGCGAGAGATGCGAGGGATAGGGCACGCGTGGCGGCGCGCGCGGACAGGCAGTCGATCATGCGTGCTCCGATGAAGAGCAGCGAGTCCTGATTTTCGATGGGCGTTTCGAAGTCGCAAAATTCTTTGAGGGTGAACTCGGCTTCGATGGGTTGGAAGGTATGGGACAGTGTGCCACTTGCCAGGTTGCGCCAGGCAACGGCTTGCGGGCCGAGGCGGGCTACCAACTCGGATACAGGCAGAGCTGCCAACTCGCCCAATGTGCGAATGCCCCAGATGGCGAGTGTTTCTGCGGGGTCTTCCGCGAGGTCGAGAGCGGTGAGAGGAAGTTTACCCAAGGCAAGTGCTTCCTGCCCATCGGGAATGACTATGATGCTGCGGGAGGTGAGGGCTTTGATGCGGGCGGTGTGGAAGTTAGAGCTGACCGCAATGGAGGCACGCAGGCCGACGCTATCGAGAGCAGAGTGTAGTCTCTCGGCGAGTGTCTGGGGTGGACCGAATAGGCGCTCGGTGCCGGTGATGTCAAGAACGCAGGTGGCGGCGGTGTCTTTGCTTGCCGCTTCAATGCGTGGGGAAAAATGCGCGGCGCATTCGTGCAGGACGATGCGGGCAGCGGCTTCTGTTTCCAGCGAGCGTGGTAGCAGGTGGAGTTCGGAGATGCTCTCCGCTTCAAGACGCGTCATTCCTAGGGAAACACCTTTGAGGCGGGCGTGGCGGTTGTGGGAGCAGACGGTCTGAAGGGGCGGGCGGCCGTCGAGCACTGCGACCGGTTGCGAGGCGAGTTGCGTGTTAAGGCGCAGAAGGGCTTGCGTTGGGAACTCGGCTATGCGGACACATGCGTAGAGGTTGGGATTCATGCTGACTTCTCCCAGATGGAGATGGAGACGAGGGCTGGCTCTGTTGAATGTTTGTCGTCGGAAGGTGGTTGATGGGGCGCGGGTTTCTCCCGTTGCCAGGAGGCGGTTGAGACCCAAACAGATGCGGGCGGTTTGCGCCTGCCGGCCATGGAGAGCGATGACGGATATGAAGCGAGACGGCCAGTTTGCAATTGATATTGATAGCCGGTGAAGACGGTCTGGTTACCCGACTGCGCTTTGAGTGGAGCGCATTCGAGGACGACCGCGGAGCTGGACTGGGCGATGGGTTGCTGGGCGAGGACGAGCAGGGAACAGCGGGTGCGGTCGGCAGCCTGGCGGAAGCGGAACCAGGAGGCTAGCGGAATGCGGACCGCGTCCTGGTGAGCGGTGTTGCCGAGGTCGAGGACGATGGCGGCAAATCCGCCGGCCTGGAGGAGCAGATCGGTGGCACGCACGGCCTGATCGAGCTGCGTCCAGGGCTTGGCTGGGAGGTGGTTTTTCAGTTTGCGGGCGGGAGCTGTATTGCGGCAGCGAACCCAGAGGAGGTGGTTAAGACGGATGCCACAGGTTGCTGCCGATTCGGCATCAAGCGTGTCAGAGGCGTCGACCCAGGCGCAGATGCAATCCTCGCGGATTCGGCCGGCGACGAAGGAGAGGGCGAGGCTGGTTCTTCCAGAGGAGATGGGACCGGTAATTTCGCTGATGGCGCCAACAGGAAGGCCGCCTGCCAGCATTTGGTCGGCTACCGGAATGCCAGTGGGCGCAGTTTCGTGGATGGTGCGCGGGGCGGGTGTGAGCGCGGCGGGAAAGCGGCGTTCAAGGCGGTGTTCGATCTGGATGCGAAGGGCTGCGGCGGAAGGCATAATAGTTTCGCCTTTTATTCGCTATAATCGCTCTAATCGGCCTGCTTGTCAAAGGGGCTGGGCCGTAGCGCGTTATGTTACAACCCATCTATGAGTTGCAGTAGATCATTAAAGTAGCACCGCCGAAATGTGGAGTGCTGAGGAAAGAAGCAAGGCTTTCAATCTGAATGGTGCAGGCATGTACCATGAAGACCATAAGCTGGAGGTCATATTGAGGCTTTACCGTACAAAAGGTGGCTACTTTGTGGAAAAGGGCGGGCAGTATTTCCGCATCGACAGGCTCGACTGGGATGGGCTGGTTTCGCAAGAGGATTTGCATGGCACACTGAGCGGACTGACTGCGGGGCTGAAGCCGGTAACGGCATTCGACGCTGCAGGGGTGCTGGCGCCGATTGGGAAGCAGGAGGTTTGGGCGGCAGGGGTGACGTATTACCGCAGCCGCGGCGCACGGATGGAGGAGTCGAAGGACGCGGGAGGTGGCAGTTTCTATGACCGCGTGTACTCGGCGGAACGGCCGGAACTATTTTTCAAATCGACGGCAAGTCGCACGGTGGGGACAGGCGGGAAGGTGCGGATCAGGGCGGATGCGACGTGGAGTGTGCCGGAGCCGGAGTTGACGCTGCTGGTGAGTCCCGGAGGACGGATTACGGGGTACACGATTGGGAACGATATGAGCTCGCGGGATATTGAGGGGGAGAATCCGCTGTATCTGCCCCAGGCCAAGGTGTACGAGGGCAGTTGCGCGCTGGGGCCGGGGATCCTGGTTGTTGATGAACCGCTGGCGATGTCGACGGAAATTGCGATCGAGATTGAGCGGGCCGGGCAGATTGAGTTTGCAGGGCAGACGGCGCTGACAGAGCTGAAGCGCGATCTGAAGACATTGGTGGAGTATTTGTTCCGGGATAACTCGTTTCCGCAGGGGTGCTTTTTGATGACGGGGACGGGGATAGTGCCGCCAAGTACATTTACGCTTGCGAGTGGGGATTTGATACGGATTACGATTGAGCCGATTGGGATGCTGGAGAATGTGGTGGCGTGATTGAAGTCATTGTCGGGGTTAAAACCCCGACCTACCGCTCTTGGGCGTCTTTGACGCAGCGGAAGCCTATGCCGCCAGAGCGGTCGTAACTCGGGGCCATCAAAAGCAGTTTGCTGTGCTCGTCGTTGCGGTAGGCCTGGGGGAAGTACCAGATGGAGCCTTGCGACTGGTAGTACTCGCCGCCACGGAGGATTGCGGCACGGGTGTGCTCGTCAGTGAACTCGTCGGTCCATTGCCAGACGTTGCCGACCATGTCCATTACGCCGTAGGGGCTGGCTCCGGCGGGGTGGGCGTCGACCGGATCGGGGCCCGGCATGGTGCGGGTGGTAGCGGGGGTTGGCATGTTGGCTGGCTGCCAGATGTTGCCCCAGGGATAGATGCGGCCGTCGGTGCCTTGCGCGGCGAACTGCCACTCCCACTCGTGGGGAAGGCGCTTGCCGGCCCATTTTGCGTAGGTGCGGGCATCTTCAAGCGAGACCCAGGTGACGGGACGGTTCTCCCAGCCTTGCGGGATGCTGCCGGGCTTCCAGTCGCGGAGGAAGTTGAACGAGTCGCTGGGTGCGTAGTGGGTTGCGTCGAGGAATTGTTTGAACTGCGCGTTGGTGACGGGGTATTTGTCGATGAAGAACGGGGCTATCTGCATGGAGCGCTCGTGAAAGCGGCGCGGAGTGTCTTCCCAGGAGTATTGGACATCGACGCCGGGATTGGCGCCGCCTTCGATCTCTGTGCCGGAAACCTTGAAGATGAACGAGCCGCCGGGGATGCGGATCATGCCGGTGGGGGCTTCTGTCGCTGGCGTGGTTGGCGGGATGGGAACAATGGTTTGTTCCAGAGTTTCCGGGGCATGGGAGTAGCTACCCAGAGGCTGTTTGGTGATTGCCGCCATGTGCTGCATCAGGGCTTTGATAGCAGGGCTGGGCTCGCCGGCGGTGGCGAGGATGGCGCCGTAGCCATTGGCTTCAAGATCGAAGCTGAGCACGGCGGTTTGGTTGGCTGCCTGGCTGTCGGGGTGGGGTTTCAATTCGGTGCCGTGGTAGAGGTCGAAGTAGCGCATGCCTGAAGAGACAGGCACATCCATCTGCCGGCCGGTGATGTCGTAGGCATTGCGATTGACGATGGTCCAGACGGTCTGCTGCGCGACGGGCCAGCGGCTGGCATAGACGCCGTAGTTATGCATAGGATAGAGCGGTTCCCAATCGGGGCTGACAAGGAAGGGGGCGACGGCGCGTTCGATGGTGGCTACGCGGCGGGTGGCTTCGGCGTCGCGCGGTGTAATGCCGATCCAGATGCCCCAGACGTTCTCCCAGCTTTCCCAGCCGATGCCGTTGAAGAAGGCGAATTGCAGGTCGCTGGTCTTGTCGGGGTTCCAGCGGTCGCTGATGTTGACCATGTGGCGGGGTTCGAGCCACTTGTAGCGGTCGACCATGGGGATGAAGGGGAAGGTGTATTGACCCCAGGTCATGACGTTCCAGGCGAGGGCTTCGTCGCTGGGGCCGCTCTCAGGCTGGAAGGCGAGGGGGTGACCAATCTTTTCGGCGGCGAGCGAGAAGCCGAGGGGGACGCCGTCCTGGGTGTCGCCGTTGATGCCGTCGGCGTCGATCTGCTTCATGAGTGCGGCCAGGACGTCGGGCCAGGGCTGGTCGGGTTGGTGGGTGCCTTCGTCCCACATCATCATGGGAAAGAGGACGCGGACACCGCGGCGATGGAAGTCGGCGACCATTTGGCGAACGCCGGCGATGCCGCCGGGCATGGATTCGACCATTTCAAGCTGATTACGGTCGTCGACGCCCATGTTTGGGTAGGTGGACCAGACGAGTACGGCGTCGATGCCGCCGTAGCGCTTGTCCAGGTCGTCGAGATAGCGGTCGACGGTGTACTTTCCCGCGATGGGATCGTAGAGGTAGCGATCCTGGACCATCATTTGCGGCTGGATGAAGCTGGACTGGGTCCATTGGAGAGCGGGGAGCTGGTAGCGCGCGGGGTCGTAGGCGATGCGGATGCGGCGCTCGTCGCGCCAGTGCTGGATGTCGCGCAGCCAGCGGTCGTGGGTGAAGGGAGAGCAGGTGCCTTGCGGCGTGTTTTCCCAGGCGAAATGCAGGTTGAGGCAGTCAGGCGGGGGGATCTGCTGGCCGCGGGGACCGTATTGCGTGTCTTGCGCTAAGGCGGCGAGAGCAAGCGCCACCGTTAAGAATCCCAGGCATAACGTGCGAATCATTTGTCCCCTGTTCCCCTTTGTTTGGACTCGTGACGAGGGTTGGGGGTCTCAAAAAACTGCTTTGCGATTATTGTTTCGCGGCTTTGATGGCTGCGGTGAGGGCGGGGACCACTTCAAAGAGATCGCCGACGATGCCGTAGTCGGCTATTTCGAAGATGGGGGCATCGGGGTCTTTGTTGATGGCGACGATGCACTGTGAGCCCTTCATGCCGACGAGGTGCTGGATGGCTCCCGAAATTCCCACTGCCAGATAGAGCTTGGGCGAGACGGTTTGGCCGGAGCTGCCGACCTGACGATCCATGGAGAGCCAGCCGTTGTCGCAGATGGGGCGGGAGGCCGCGAGTTCCGCGCCGAGGGCGGTGGCGAGGTCCTGCACGATGGGAAGACTCTCGGCTTCCTTGATCCCACGGCCGACACTGACGATGAGTTGGGCGGAGGCGAGATCGACGGATTGGGCGGAGCCGCGGAAGGGTTCGCCGGGCTTGGTGCGGATTTGGGCGGCTTCGATGGTGGGGGTGAAGGTCTTGATCTCCGCGGGGGGGGCGGCGGATTGGGTTGATTCGGCACGGAAGGCTCCGGCCTGGACGGAGATGAGGCATGGACCACTGCCGGTGGCGCGATAGTTGCCGTTGAGGCGGCCTTGCATGAGCTGACGGGTGAATACCGGGCCGGGTGCGATGTCGACCACGTCGCTGATGAGGACCTGGCCGAGACGCGCGGCGAGGGCGGGTGCGTAGTCGCGGACCTGGTAGGTGTGGGGGAAGACAACTTGCGTGGGGCTCTCGCTTTGGATGAGCTGCTGCAGGGCCAGAGTAAAGCCGTCGGGGGTGTATTGGGCGAGCAATGGATGATCGACACGGACGGTGGCGATGCCCTTGGCGGCGATTTCGGCTGCGAGGGATTCAGTATCTGCGCCGATAATGGCTGCGGTGACGGTGAGGCTCTGTCCTGCGGCGAGTTTTTGGCCGGCTGCGAGGGCTTCCCAACTGATGCGGCTGATGCGCTGAGCACGCTGGGCAGAAGTGGTTTGAAGCTCAAGCACAACCAGAATGCCGCTCATAGGACGCGTACCTCGAATTTCAGCTTCTCTGCCAGGGCTGCAGCGGCTTCTTTGGGCGAGCCTTTCAGCATCTGGGTGGATTTTTGTTTGTGTGGGAGCACGATCTGATCGAGGACGACGACCGCGGTGGAATCGACGGCGAGTTCCGCGGCGGTAACGCGGCGGACTTCCTTGGTTTTGGCGCGCTTGATGCCCATGAGAGTGGCGTAGCGGAGCTTGTTGCCGCCGGACTGGATGGTGAGGACGGCGGGCGCGGGAAGCTCGATGGATTGGAACCAGCCTTCTTCCAATTCACGTTTGACTTTGATTTGAGCTTTAGTGTCTGCGTCCAAAACTTCTACGTGCAATATGAGCGAGGCGTGGGGCAGGTTGAGCAGCTCTGCGACGATGACGCCGGTTTGGCCGAGGCCGAGGTCTTCGGACTGAAGGCCGGTTAGGACGAGGTCGGGATTCTCCGGCTTGACGGCGGCGGCAAGAAGGCGAGCTACGCCGAGAGCGTCGCGATTACCGAGGTCGTCGCAGTCGATGTGGATGGCTCGGTCTGCGCCTTTGGCGAGGGCTTCGCGGATGGTTTGGCCTACGCGTTCAGGGCCGGCGCTGACGACGATGACTTCGCCGCCGTGCTTCTCCTTGAGTTGGAGGGCTTCTTCGAGGGCGTAGGCGTCGGACTCGTTGAGGGCGTACTGAAGGCCCGACTCTTCAATCCATTTTCCGGTGGGGTTGATGCGGACTTGCGCATCGCGTTCGGGAACCTGCTTGATGGCGACAATGATCTTCATGATGTTCGAACCTCGTTCATCTTAACTTGCTTGAGGCGCGGTGCGGAAAAAGGGTTGTTTTGGGGGTAGAAATCGCCCATCTTAGGCGGAAAAGCGAGGGTTTTGGGCCTAAAAACAGTGAAAAATCGACCACATTGTTTACCGATGAGTACATGGGTCCGATTTGCATCGCATTCATTTTATGGCGCTTATCATAAATTCTGTGTCCCGGATGCCCGGTTTTGCGGGGGGGTGGGGTACTGAGTGGTATAAACCGGTCACATCTCTGACATTTTGAACCGGAAGATATCTTCGTTACAGATTGATTGTGCGCCTGCCGGGGATAATTCTCTGCGTACGTTGTGATTCGCAAGTGATTGTCCACGCTCAGGGTGTTTCTGATTGCTGAGTTGGCGAAGTATTGCCGGATGTAATGTCTTCTTCGCTCTCGCGCACGATTAGGCCGCGTTGGCGGAATAGCCTGGAGTCGCGGATTTTGAAGAACTCGTAGAGTGGCTCCTGCTTGTTCGCGGTGATTTCGCAGCGGAATTCGCCTGAGGCGGTTCCGACGGCTTTGGCCATGATTCGCAGGAAGTCCACGACGAACTGGCTGGAGTCGCGGCCATCGAATTCGAGCTCGATGTAGTTGTTGCCGATGTCAAGAGTCAGGGCGCGGTCGTCAGCGGCTTCCTGAATGGTTTCGATCACGTCGGATGTGAGGGAAGTGGTGGTGATGCTTCCACTGTAGGAGCAACGGGATCCTTCGGGTCTCTGCAGCCTTGGGCCGGAAGAGTCCGCACGCAATTCCGCAGCATGTTGCGCCGGATCAGGCAGGCGGCGGGCGACGAGTTGGGCGATATCCAGCAACTGCGGGGCGGCTTCGCCTGTGGAGGCGAGGGCATCGCGAAACATGGTGTTGCAGAAGGGGCAGGCTGCGGCGATGGTTTGCGCGCCTGTGGCGATGAGTTCCTGGGCGCGATTGTGGCTGACGCGCTCGCCCTTCTCTTCGCCAATGAAGGCGAGGCCGCCGCCGGCTCCGCAGCAGAAGGACCTTTCGTGGTTGCGAGGGGCTTCGACGAGCGTGCCCGCCAGGGTAACAAGGGCGCGGGGTTCGTCGTAGACGTTGCGGTAGCGGCCGAGATAGCAGGGGTCGTGGTAGACGATGCAATCCGAGCCGGAGCCCTTGGGAGGGAGTTTGTTCGCAAATCTTGCAAGGAACTCGCTGTGATGCTCGATTTGAGGGGGCGTGCCGTATTCCTTCCAATCTTCCTGGATGGTGCGAACGCAGTGGGGACAGATGGAAACGATCTTCTTGACCTTGTTTTCAGCAAGGGCTTCAAGGTTGGCCTCAGTGAGTTGCTGGAAGAGAAGGTCGTTGCCGAGACGGCGGACAGGGTCGCCGGTGCACTTTTCTTTGCGCAGGACGCCGTAGCTGGCTCCGAGGTAGTTCATGACGCGGGCGAAGTCGGCAACGATTTCGCGGCCTTTGGGATCGTATCCGCCCATGCAGCCTAACCAGAGACAATATTCCTGAGTCCCGTCGAAGATGGGGAAGGCTTGTTTCTCGATGAATTTGTCGCGGTCGGATGCGGACATGCCGAGGGCATTGCTGCCGCGCTCGAGGGCGAGGAAGAGCTTGCTGCCGTGGCTGTCTTCCCATGCGCCGGTGTTGACGGCGCCGCGGCGGAGGCCGGCGATGATGGGGACGTGCTCAATGCCGACGGGGCATTGAAACTCACATGCGCCGCAGGTGGTGCACTGGAAGACGGCTTCCTGGGAGTTGTATTTGCCGAGTAAGGGCTGGTCGGATGCGGGGCCGAGATCGTTGAGGTAGGCGCGGACGCCGAGGATGATTTCCTTGGGGTTTAGGAGCTTGCCGGTGTTGGCGGCGGGGCAATGCTCGGTGCAGCGGCCGCACTCGACGCAGGAGTAGACCTGGAGCGAGACGAGCTGGGTGAGGTCAGTCCCGGCGACCAAGCCGAAATCTTCGTCGCCAGCGAGTGGGGGGATTTGGGCGAAGCTGCCGCGGGAAAGAAAGATGGTGGCCGGGCTGAGGATGAG
>Ga0187847_10001412_pt1 | contig 21582 bp, 22 predicted proteins | sample June2016WEW_4_10_FD_132458 | JGI IMG/M metagenome (GOLD analysis project Ga0187847, IMG submission 132458) | Peatland microbial communities from SPRUCE experiment site at the Marcell Experimental Forest, Minnesota, USA - June2016WEW_4_10 | ecosystem: Environmental > Terrestrial > Soil >...
CCGGCTTCACGCAAAACGTCACGACACGGCGGGTGCATTCCGGGTTCTCGAACAGGCGCGCGGCCGCGCCGTGGCCGATGTGTTGCGAAGCGGCGGCTCTGAAACGCGTGCACAGACCGCTCGCCCGACGCAGCCGGAGAAACAGGTCGCGCAGCTGCAACTGCGGCTAATGCGGACCCACAGCAAGGCTGAACGGCAGCACCTCCTCGCGGCCTTGGAGCGGTCGGAGGAGGAGGAGTACCCGGCGCTGGTCGCGCCTGAAAGCGCGTCCTCTGGGAAAACTCGGCAGCCAGTTACGCTGGCCGAGCTTCAACATGACCTTCCGTCAGGGCAAACTGTGCTGGAGTATCTGCTCTCGGAACCCCATTCCTATTGCCTGTCCGCGACGCGTGACCACGCGAGCATCATCGAGATTCCAGGAAAGGCGCAAATTACAAAAGCTGTGGAGGCGCACCTCGCCGCGATCAAAGCGCGTTCTGATTTCAGACAATCAGGCCGAGAACTATTTAAGATGCTCTTTCCGCCGGCCACGGCCGCCGCGCGCAACTTGGTCGTTGTGCCAGATGGCGCGCTGAATGGCCTGCCCTTCGACACCGTCGTCGAAGAAAACGGCAACATGCTGGTCTCGGCGCACACGGTCTCGTATGCCCCATCCGGCACGGTGCTTCACTTGTTGCTACACCGGCGCGCCGCGCCCCCGCCACTCCCATTGTTGGCGGTTGCAACTGGTGCGGATGGCGTCGCGCAAGGCGCCGGGCTTGGACAACGGCGCATGTTCAACCTGGACGGCAGCGCTCTGCCACCACTGCCCGCAGCCAACAGCGAGGCACGGAGCGTCGCCGAGATCATCGGGCCGAAGAGTGTGGTCATCACCGGCACGGATGCGACCAAGACCGCCGTCAGAAAGCAGCCACTCGCGCGCTACCGCGTCCTTCATTTTGCGGTTCACGGCTGGGCAAGCCCGGATCGGCCGGAACGATCTGGGTTGGCCTTCTTCCCCGACGAAACCGACGGCGGGCTATGGCAACTGCGCGATATCGTCCGCACCAAGCTGCAGGCGGACCTTGTGACGTTATCGGCCTGTCGCGCCGGAAGCGGAAAAGTGAGTGGTACGGCGGGAATCGCCAATCTCGCAATGGCATTCCTCGCGGCCGGTGCGAAGTCCGTCGTCGCCAACCTCTGGGACTCAGACGACACCTTCACGCCCGCCTTGATGGGGAGCTTCTATAGACATCTGGTTCAGAAGCTTCCGGCTGCCGAGGCGCTCAGGCTAGCAAAACTCGAAATGCTTGAGCGCTATGGCTCCGAGGCGCCGCCGATTCTCTGGGCAGGATTCACTCTCACAGGACTGAACGAACAAATACTTCCATGACCGACAAACCATTTAACCAAGAGATTCGTGAAAAAGTCATAACCAAAGTTGTGGCGACGGTAGCGGCAAAACTGTACGACCCTGCGCTGAACGGCGTCGACTGGCGCCGGGTCTCCGACGACCGTCGGGGCGCCATCGTCGCGAGCGATACCCGCGCCGATTTCGAAGCCCGCATGAATGAGTTGCTCCGAGAACTGCACGTGAGCCACACCGGCTTCTTCTTCGAGCAGCAGCCGCGCGCCGCCGCGAAGATCGCCATCGGCGCGACGTTCCATGCGAGCGACGGCCGCTGGGTGTTCCAAGACGTGCACGCGGGTGGGCCGGCGCACGCGGCCGGACTCCAGCCGGGTGACACGCTCCTCGCGGTGGCGGGCAAGGAGTCCAGTCCCCCCGAGATGCCGTCGTTCGCGTTCGGCGAGTCCGTAGCGGTGGATGTGGAGCGCCGTGACCGGACCCGAGTACGCGTCCACATTCTCATCCCGATGTCGAAAAAGAAGGATCACCCGATTGTCCATTTCGATCCTCCCAGTTGGACCCGGATGCCCGACGGCATCGGCTACCTCAAAATCGCTCTGTTTCCCGGTGTCGTAGGCATCGACGTAGCGCACGATATCGATAGAGCGGTTCGTGACCTTCACTGCGACCGGCTCGTTGTCGATCTACGCGGAAACGCCGGGGGCGGCATGGGAAGCCTCCGCCTGATGAGCTATTTGACGCCAGGCCGACTGCCAGTGGGTTATAGCGTGACCCGAAAAGACCTGGACCGGCCGGATTTCGACAAGACGCGCTTGCCGCGGTTCGACCGCATCCCTGACCTCAAGATCGGCCTGTTTCCCCTATTCGTCCGGTTCGCGATCCGCGGCCGATCCACAGCGGTGTTCACGGAGCGGAAAGGTCCACAGCGATTCCACGCGCGAGTCGTGATGCTGGTGAACGAGCACACCGCGAGTTCGAGCGAGATGGTCACGGCGTTTGCCGCCGAAAATGGCCTCGCGACGGTCGTGGGCAGTCGCACCGCAGGTAGGTTGCTGGGGAGCGAGTCGTTCAGCGTTGGCTATGGGTATCGGCTGGCGCTTCCTATTGTCGAGTACCGAACTTGGCGTGAGACGCGCCTGGAGGGGAAGGGCGTCGAACCGCAAGTGTCCGTGCCGTTCGATCCTGAAGCGTTCCGAAGCGGACAAGACCCGCAACTCACGGCGGCCGCTGCGGCGCTCTCAAACCGCATCGATCAGCGGACAGCGATGGGATAAGTTCGCCAATCGGTCGCTGGCCCTTTGAGGCCGAGCACGTACGAGCCCGGCGCCAGAGTCGAAAGATCAAGCGTCACGGATAGCGTCGTGACATGGTCCGTGAATGCGGTCGATGCGCTGCGCGACATCAGCGAATGCAGTTGGCCGTCCATGATTCGGACCTCGAACGTCCCGTCCTCCGAGCCGGTTGGTAGCGAGAGATCCAAGCGAACCACTTGGCGGCCTAGCGTGGCAGCGACCTTAGTGCTCTGCGCCGCGGCATTGCCCCCACCGCGTGGCGGGCTGAACGGCTGCAAGTCCACTTTCGCAACCATCGCGCTGATGCCCGGAGTCTGAATCTTTCGAGCTACCACCGGCGAAGTCTGCGAACCGTGAGATCCGCGGGTCCAGATCAGGATGCCGGCAATGCCCGCTGCTGCGAGCGCTGATGCCAGCACAATCCTGTTGCGGCGAACGAGTCGTCTGCGGGCGTCGGCCAACTCGGCCCGAAAACCAAGGAACTCCCGATAGCACGGCGAGCAATGCGTAATGTGTTCCCACGCGGCATCTTGAACCGGCATCTGCCGCGCGGCGACCTCCCGGACCACCTGTTTGCCACTACAGCCCTTCCGCTCCGGATTGGGGTGATCGTTGAGAACCGCCTGCTGGAGCAAGTCCTGGATTTCGTTCGAAATCTGTTCCGGCGATTCGGGCATCGGCTCAAGCCATTATGGCATCGAAATGTCCTTGTTGGGACGCCACGAGGCCCCGCCCCGCCGCGTTCTGTTAGGATTGCAGGAATGCCAAAAGTTAGATTCCTTGGCGTGGTCTTTCCAAGCCGCGGCCTGCAAATTCATAATCTTCACTCCCTTGGGTTTCGCTACGCTTCCGGTCTGACCGCAGATCTTCAGGTTGAGGTAAGGGATTCGAAAATCACGGTCGATTGCGAACTCAACCGGTACGATCCATCCGAATTCGAGATGCTCCACCTTCACGTCTTCCACATCGTGCGTGCCTTCGTTGATCTGGTCGCCTTCTGCAGCGGGAACGGCTACACAACGGTCCTTCAAGATTTCATCGATCCCGATGGGGCATCGCTTCGTATCCAGGCCCAAGATCCTTCTCTGGCCAACATATGCACAATCACGCCGACCGACCTGTTTTCCCTGATTGCGGATTTCGAGGTGTCGGAAATTCTCCACACGCTCACGTCGACGCTTCAGCAGCCGTATCTGTGGCCCGTTAACTGCGCTCGAGCCATTGAGGCAATGGCACGTCTAGTTGTCCCAAACGAACAGAATCCGAAGCGTCGTTGGAAGGAATTCCGCGCCGCCCTAAGAATCAGTGAGCCATACTTACAGCTCATTTCTCAAGTGTCGACGGAGCCTCGTCATGGTAGTCTCCAAGAACTGCTGCGCCCGAGCCCGAACTATTATCACGTTCGCCAGCACGCATGGACCGTGATGAATCGCTTTCTCGAATTTCGCAAGCGTGGTGGCGTTGACGTATTGCCTGCCTCGGAATTCCCAGAGATCTGACTGCGGATTCGTCGCTTTGTAGTGCTAACCCGGCGCAACTCGCTCCTCCATGCAATCGAACATAACCGGACTTCTGGCTCGCATTCGACCGTCACACGGCGGACAAGGAGGGTTGTTCTCCCGCAAGCGCACTGTAGCGCCTGGCGGGATCCGGGATTGGCTGCACTAGAGGGATTGCTTGAACTGTGTGAACAAGTCCCTCATCTCAGGTGGGCCAGTGATTACCCACCACATTGTGGAGGGCTCCGCACTGCCGTCGAATCTGCGCTCGCTTCCTGAAAGGACAAGGCCGCCAAACATCGATATGCCCCATACCGTGAGCTGGGGCGGATTCGTCGCCTGGATGCCACCGTATCGGATTGTGCCATTTCCAAGGCTCTGCTCGACCCTGTGCGCCGCCGTGTAGTGGCTGAGCCAGCCTTGGAGAAAGGCGTTTCCGGTGTCCGTCAAGACCATCGAGCCAGAGGCGTCATCCGGCCCGAGGCATAGCTTCCAGTGATGCCAGGCTAAGCCGCGCCCGATGAAGTCGAGTAGCCCTTCCAATTGGCGACGGTCGAAATCGAAGACGGCGCTCGGTCGGTATAGTCCGCTCTCGTCACGCATCCAAGCGGGCCGTTGCGAAGCTAACAGTGTCCTCGCGAGTTTCGGGTGCTTCGCAAGCCGTCGCGATACTTCCTCGGCGCTGGTCACTGCCTGCGAGTGCCTTCCGGCGAGGGGCAGTACGGCAGTTAGGTAGGTTTCGAAGCCGGACTTCTTGTTGTTGCAGAGATCGCACGCTGGTGCCTTCGGTAGGTCAGCGCGGTCGGCCTTGAGGAAGAACTGCCGTGAAAAGACGTGATCTTCCGATGTGGCCGCTTTCCTCCCGCAGTATACGCACGTGCTGCCCCTGTATGCTTTGCCCGTGCTCGCCTCCTACCAGGCCCGATGGCTGCGCCGGAGGGATTAGCTCCGGCAGAGGGCTCGCGTGCAGCGCTGGGAGCACTCGGCGCGAGCGAATAGGATTATCATAGCGCGGCGCGATCACTTACGGTCACGCGCCGAAAACGTGCGCCGGCGGATCGGCACCTAACCATCTGGATGCAGCCGCGACTAGCACACTCGCTCGAAAAGGGGCTTCGAGGAAGGCGCGAGTGGCCTCCGGCCGTATGACGCACTACTCTTCCATTGGTAGCTCGGACGGCCCGCTCACCCTTTCCTTTGTCGGGAGCGGCCTTGAGCGCCCTGATCGTTTCCGTCGGGCTAGCGGCCCAACGAGTCGGGGATGGGAGATGAGGAAACCGGCAGCAGTGCCACGAGCGCAGGCGATGTCAGCGCGGTAGGGACTATAATCCCTTTGTGAGCAGACCGGGCCAGCCATGCAATACCGTCAACGTCTATATAGACGGATACAATTTCTACTACTCGATAAACAGGAAGGACACCCTTCGCCTCGGTTGGTGCAATTTCTCAAAACTTGCCGCCCGCCTGGTGGCGCGCGCATTCGGGGAACGCCACGTTGTCGGAGCAGTGAAGTACTACACGTCAAGAGTCGATGAAGGCACTGAGATGAACTCTGGCGAAATCCAACGCCGTCGTTTGTGGCTCGCGGCATTACAGCATGGCACCGGCGGAGCGGTTTTGATCGTAGAGGGATATCATAAGCAGGACAAACAAAAGGGGCGAGTCGAGAAGAGAACCGACACGAATATTGCCATTGGAATGGTCCGCGATGCGCTCGTGCCTCCGAGGACCACGACGCCGGAGTTCAGGAACGGTCACGACACACCGTCACGCTGCGATGCGGTTGTGCTCGTGAGTGGCGACGACGACTTCTGGCCAGCGATTGAAATGATCGGTCGTGAATACGGCAAGAAAGTTGCCGTTTTTCATCCCCACAACGATAAGCGCCCTCCGTGGGCAAATGGCTGGGTTAAAGTCGACAATGTCAGCCTTGAAGATCTCGAACGAAGTCGGCTCGACGACGTTATCTATCAGCCTTCTGGAAATCCGATCACGTGGGCCGAATACCTTCGACTAAAGCAACAATAATCGTTGCTGTTTCATCGGCCTTTCGGCCGCGTCTATCGAAGTTGCCAGCCGCGACTATATAGTCGCAGCGGTCGAATCACGCGCCACTCTTCCAAAGCTCCTAGTAGGTGCGGTCAGCTGGGCGGCGGCCGGCCTCCGTACGAGTCGCCGACGATCCGGCCACAGTTGAACCCGCTTGAGCCATGGGCGCCATCCTACGCAATTGGGACGTTATCATGAGGTTATGTACGAGCTTCCTCGAGTCATTCCGGATGTCGAGGTACTCCTGGCCTTGGAACCCGAAGCACTGGGTGCGAAGCTTCTGTTTCTCGCCCGCCGGAGAAGTCCCCCGCTGGACGTATTCCTTCCCTCACAACTGAACGACGAATTGTGGCCTCAGACAACACTACCCAATCAGCAGACGGCTTATCCGCGCGAGAGTCGGGAAGCAGTCGACCTCGCCCTAAGCGAAGCGTGGGCGTGGGTGGAGGCTCAGGGACTCATTGTCGGGGCTAACAGAGGTCCGCTCCCTTGGAGACGTCTGAGCCGACGTGCGCGACGTTTTGAGAGCGAAGCCGAATTCGCGCGTTATGCCGTCGCGCGCATGCTACCGAAAGACGCGCTCCACGCGCGTATCGCTGATAAGGTCTGGCTGGCGTTCATGCGCGGGGAATTCGATGTGGCGGCGTTTCAGGCGATGAAGGCGGTTGAAGTAATTGTGCGCGAGGCAGCCGGGCTCGGGAACAATCTGATTGGCGTGGCCCTCATGCGCGAAGCTTTTGCTCCCGACAGAGGACCGCTCACCGATGATGGCGCGGAGCGTGGCGAGCAAGTCGCACGCATGGAGCTCTTCGCCGGCGCAATCGGCTCTTACAAAAACCCGCATTCCCACCGGGATGTGGATCTGAACGATCCGGCAGAGGCGGTCGAGATTATCCTTCTAGCAAACCATCTTCTGCGTATCGTTGATGCCCGCATCGGCGCCAAAGGGGGCGCGCCGTGACCCGTGGAGTCGTTCCCGTCGGTGTTCACGGCCATCGAGGATTACCGGAGAGCCAAAGCGTTGCGACGCCACTGTTTGGATCGGTGACAATACGGAAGTTAGAGTCAAGCACCAATTGCGTTCGCATGGAACAGACGTGATTAGGTGAGCGATACCGATCCGTCGCCCGATTCCATCGTTTCATCAGAGCCGACGCACTTCCCTCGCGTACGTCAAGAGTTCCGCGTAGTCCTCGACGACCGCGGGGTTAGCATCCCCATTGTCGACGTATTCATCCAGCCGACCTTTAAACCCCTCGTACGAGAAGTCTGATATGGCCATATTGAACTTTGTGACGAGCCAGGTCCGTTTCTCCTCCAAGGCAGGCACAACTGGCACCTCTTCAATTGTTTGGCGGATCGTCTGTAACCACGAAGGGATCAAATAAAAAGCTTTTCGCGGAGCGAAGTAATCAATATAGTGAAGGTCGTCAATATCCCTCGCAAGCTGAAGCATAGGCAACAGACCTTCCAATTCGTCCAACATCGGGTCGAGGACAATCCTAGGAACCTTGGCTACCTTTGATTCCAGCTCATGTGCACGGTTCATCGCCGGGCCGAATAACAGTTTCGATGTATGAATGAGCTGTCCTCGAGCAATCCCGCCGCGCAACAGTAGCCGTGAGATAAGGAAGGAATCGATAACATCCAGGATCGCGAGGGTGAAGGAAAACAGCCGACGCATGCTTGGGTGATCTGCGTCTACGCTAACCACAAAGGAATCGGAGAACTGAGTATACATCAGGTCGGACGTACTGCCCAGGTTTTCTTCAAGTTCTTCGATCGCACAAAGGATCGCATCGGATACTCGCTGAATTGTTCGCCGCGCGACGGCTTGGTCCTTGCCGGACTCAGACACCAGTGCACCAAAACCCAGCACATCAATGAATGCGATATATCGGTGGGAGTACGAGACATCAGATGGCGCAATGTCCGTGTCTTGGTTTCCGGAAATTGTGTTGGCCACGGTTCTCCTGAGCCGTCTCGATTCGATGCAGGATTTGTGAACTGCCACTCGATAGTATCACTTGACACGGCTCGTAGGAACCAACTGCCTTTCGCGGGCTGCACCGCCACATTCTCCGTGCATGTTGTCTCGCCTACAGTGCTGCAAGTTGGGGACGGCTCCGGGTAACACGACGCGATTCCGAGCGGATGACGCGCCATTTGGAAATCACCGGAGCCCGGCGCCGCCGTGACCATTCCGTCCGGATCGTCGACGAACCACTAGCTATCAAGCCAGCCTCGCCGCCGCGAGGCTCGCCAGGGGTGATTCGACGGTATTTCTTTCAGCGCTTTACTTTGACTTTCGGCTTCGTGTCGCCGTTTACCAGAATCGCCTTCCAAGTCGCCGCCTTGATCCTCTTCATGTCACTTTGCAGGTGGCTCTTTAAAATGAAAGCCTTCGCCTGATACATCACGGCATAGAAGCGGGTCCAGTCCTTCGATCCCTTGTATCCCGCGGTGTCCTCAACCACGCCAGTGAACGACGTGATCGCCTGTTGTTTCGTGTGCGCGAGCTTGAACTCGATCGCTGCGCCGACACTGGCGATGCCGCAATCCGGAATGAAGTTCTTGAGGGTGCCGCCAATCGGCGGGTTCTTTCTGAAATCGGGGAAGCAGACGCTCAGGTAATCATGCATGACCTCCTGCAAGTCCATCTCGGTAACGAGCGCTTTCTGCCGTCTATGGACCAGCCCCGGCGCGTCGTTGAGGATGGCTTCCAGACGAGCCAGCGTCCAGGATTGCTCGCTCGAAAGTTCCTCGCTGATCGTCATGCGGAGCGACCGGACGAGCCGCTCGAGATACGTGCAGGCTGGGCTCTCTGAGCCCTGGAATTCAGCATCGTCGTTCGTGTACTGCAGTCCACCTTTGTCCTTTTTGAACTGCTCCCATGCGGCGATCAAGTCCGAGCGCGTCTGGGGCATGGCCGCGGCTTCGAGAACCACCAGCAGGCTGTCGTGCAACTGCTCCAGGCAATCTGCCATCGCATAACGCGGGTCTTCGTACGTGACCCCTTCATCGTCACCGTATCCGGGATCTCCGAACACTTCCCGCTCGACGTGCCAAAGCGCCCGCTTGGCTGCGCGCAGCAGTGTCTCGAGACCGCCCACTGCGCTACGAATCACTGCAGTATCCATGGTTCTATTCCAGAGGTCAATCATAACCATTCGCACCGACGTCGGTCCAGCGGCGAGAAGGACTCCATCGTCGCCACTTCCGTAAGCCTGTCATACACTGCACGGTCCCGACCAGATAACGCGCCATCCGGAAAGAGCCGGGGCTGCACATGCGTCCTGGGAAACGGCGATCAAGGAAGCCGCGTTGCCCCGAACGAGTTCAACGAGAACGCCAGCGCTCGCGGAGCATTAAGAAAGCGCGGTCTCCCGAGAATCATGCACCACCTCGATCACAGCAGATCCAATTCCCGCAGCGCCCTCTTGAACCACCGCCAAAAGTCTTGCGTTGCGGCCTTGGGTCTCTTCCCAATGTGGTCGGCGATTTCGTTCCACTCTTGGCCATGCAGCCACATGTCCAACATCTGGTCAATGTGCGGCACGCCCTTGGCGTGAAAGTGCCGAGCGAGCGCCTCTCTGATCTCAAGCGCCTCCATATGGCGTTGGAGATCATGAGCCACGTATAGCTTCCTACGGACACTGTCGAGGATTTCGATATCGACACCACGACGCGGATTCCGGCCACCAGCACGCAGGTCTTTCGCCGTCCACTTCGCATGAGCCAGGATCTGCGCGCTCGGGCTGCAACCTAGATTGTGGCGGTGCTTGTACCACAGCGCGTGAACCGACGCCTCTGTGAGTTCCGATACACGCCAAATGTCGTCGAGAACCTTGAGCGCCAGACTACGTAGCGGGTTCGCCACTGGGACAACCGCCGAAAACCAGCCGCGATCAATAGGGAAGCCGTCGCTGTCCGTGTCCTCAATGCAAATCGGGACAACAGCATACGGCTCTAGTAGTTGATCGAAGTCGTAAGGAATGGTGACGATGGCCATGCTTTTCTTGCAGAGCGAAAAAAACTCGGCGGGAGCTGTCTCAAAGTGCCGCGCCCACGCCTCTCCATTAGAAGGACAACGTTGCCCTTCAGGTTTCATTGAAATATAGCACGGAAATATAGCACGGCCAAAAAAGAACCGATGTCATCTTTGGTAATCATTCAAGACGAACAGCGCCAGCGGTTCGAAGCAAAGCTGCGCCGAGAACTAGGCGACACTGTGCTCGGCTTACTCGCCGATTCTCGCACCGAAGACATTCTCCTGAACCCTGACGCCGTGCTGTGGACCAAGCGTATGGGCGAAGGCTTCGTGGCTGTCGGGCAGATCCCACCTGCCCAGGCAGTCAGCGCGATGAACACGATTGCCGCGTGGAAGGGCACGGTGATGAATCATGACCGGCCCATTCTCGAAACTGAGTTGCCTCTGGATGGCAGCCGCTTCGAAGGGATCGTGTCGCCGGTGGTTCGGCAACCGATCTTTGCCATTCGGCTTCGTCCGAAGCGCATCTTCACCCTCGACGAATACGAACAGCGCGGAATCCTGACGCACAAGGGTGACCCGCTGAATCGCTTGCGCGGCAAGGATCAATTCCACGATACGGTCCAAGGGCTGAGCCATGCCGAAATCATCCGCGCCGCGGTGCGCGCGAAAAAGAACATCCTCGTGGTGGGGTCGACCGGCTCGGGCAAGACGACGCTCGTCAACGCCATACTCGATGCCCAAGCGCAAATCGCACCCAATGATCGTGTGATTTCGATTGAGGACACAACAGAGCTGCAATGCGCGGTGAAGAACTGCGTCGACCTGCGCGCTGTCGGCGCGGTCACCATGATGGATTGCCTGCGGGCATGTATGCGCCTGAAGCCCACACGAATTGTCGTCGGCGAAGTGCGTGGCGGCGAAGCGCACACGATGTTGAAGGCGTGGAACACCGGGCATCCCGGCGGCGCCGCAACCGTACACGCAAATGACGCCCTCAGCGGCCTGATTCGGCTTGAGAGCTTGGTCGCGGAAGCGACCGCTGCGCCGCAACAGAATCTCATCGCCGAAGCAGTGGACTTAGTCATTTTCGTCGATGAGGAGCCGGACCTGGCCGCAGGCCGAAAGGTCCGAGAGTTAGCGCTCGTCACCGGATACCGCGACGGGCAATACGAGGTCGAGTATGTCTAAACCAACCTGGAGGTTATCGATGAACATTACGCAGAACGTTATCCGCGCCACGCGGAAACTGACGAATCAGGCCCTGACACTAACGACGCTCGCCGCGATGTGCTGCGGCCGATTGCACGCCGCTGCATCGGGCACGCTCCCGTGGGAGCGACCCATGACGACGATTGCCACTTCGCTTACCGGGCCGGTGGCCTACGCTATCGGTCTGATTGGTATTGCCATCGCCGGCGGCACAATGCTCTGGGGCGGCGAACTCACCGAATTCGGACGGCGCGCGTGCATGATCGGCCTAGTGGTTTCCGTGCTCGTGTTCGCGGCGCCCATGTTGGCCAGCGCATTCGGCGTCTCTGCCGCTGTGGTGTAGGCAATGGATAACGCGAACGGACCAAGGGAGGTTGTCGTTCACCAGTCCGTCAACAAGCCGAACCTGGTGCTGGGCGGCGATCGCGAGTTGGTCCTGGTCGCGATCTTGGTGAGCTTCAGCCTCGGTTTCAGCCTGGCCACGTGGTGGGGCATTGGGCTGAGCGTCGTGTTCTGGGTGGCAGCGATGGCGGCCTTGCAACGGATGGGCAAGGCCGACCCGCTGCTCCGCCATGCCTACCTGCGCCACATCCGCTACCGCAGTTTCTATCCGGCGAAGAGCGGCCTGCATTCGCAGCCGCTCGCTACGCCATTGAACTGGAGATGACGATGCAAATTACCGAACATCGCATGCACGCTCGCGGGCTCGCCGACCTACTGCTATATGGCTTTCTGGTTGACGATGGCATCCTGCTTCAGAACGATGGGTCACTTTTGGCGGGCTGGTCGTATCGCGGGCCAGACACGATGTCAGCGTCGCCCGCGGAGATGGCTGCGCTCAGCGCGCGCCTGAACAGCGTGCTCCGGCTGGGAAGCGGCTGGATGGTTCAGTGCGACGCCATCCGCTCCCAGGCCCCCGGCTATCCGGATGCCGGAGCTTTCCCGGATGCTATCACGTGCGTGATCGACGATGAGCGCCGGCAGCAGTTCACAGCGGAGGGTGCCCACTACGAGAGCGAGTACTTCCTGACGCTGACCTATCTGCCGCCGGTCGAGGCCGAGGAGAAGGTCAAGGGTTGGATGTTCGAAGGCCGCCAGCATCGCTCGGAGCCGGCCCAGTTGATCCTGGAGCGCTTCAAGGCGCGCCTGGACGCCTTCGAGAACATCTTCGGCCAGCTTTTCCGAGTCGAGCGGCTACGGATGACATTGGGCGACAAAGCAGGTCCGGTGCACGACCAGTTGCTCAGCTATCTCCACCGATGCCTCACCGGCGAGGATCATCCGATCGCTTGGCCGGAGTTCCCGGTGCACATGAACGATCTGATAGCCTCGCAGGATTTCTACGGCGGCATTGAGCCGCGCATCGGCGAGAAGCGCATCCACGTGATTGCCATCGACGGGTTGCCCCGAACGAGTTGTCCCGGGCTGCTGCGCGAGCTGGATTCGATGCCCATCGAATATAGATGGAACACACGCGCGCTGCTGATCGACGCCGAAGAGGCGCGGGCGTTGCTCGACAAGACGCGGCGCAAGTGGCGCTCGAAGATTCGCGGCTGGAAAGACCAGGTGTTCCGCACGCAGACAGGCCCAGTGAATCTGTTCGCCCAAGAAATGGCAGCGGACGCCGAGGCGGCGATGGCTGTCGCCAGCGCCGGCGACGTGCAGTTCGCGCTGTACTCATCGAACATCCTGCTCCTCGACGAAGACGCGGAGCGCCTGCGCGAAAGCACACGGCTTGTGATGAAGACGATCCAGAACCTCGGCTTCGCGTGCCGTCTGGAAACCATCAACGCGGTTGAGGCCTGGCGCGGCAGTCTCCCAGGCGACGGATACTGCAACGTGCGTCGGACTCTGATTCATACGCTGAATCTCGCCGATCTGCTTCCGACAAGTTCGGTCTGGGCCGGTGAACGCGAGAACCCTTCGAGCCTCATGCCGAAGCACAGCCCGCCGCTGCTATATGCCGCCACCACGGGCGCTACGCCGTTTCGCTTCAATCTGCATGTGTCGGACCTGGGACACACTCTCGTTTGTGGCCCCTCCGGCGCCGGCAAGTCGACCCTGCTCGGTCTGCTGGCGGCGCAATGGTTCCGTTACGACCGCGCCCAAGTGTTCGCCTTCGACAAGGGCTACTCCCTGTATGTTCTCAACAAGGCCGCTGGCGGCGAGTTCTACGACCTGGCCGGCCCAAAGACGCGCCTCGCATTCTGCCCGCTGGAAGAACTTAGCACCGACTCAGATGTCACCTGGGCGGTCGGGTGGCTAGAAGCGCTCTGCGTCCTCAACAACCTCAAAGTCACGCCCAAGCATCGCAATGCGCTTACCGAAGCCGTGCTGCAGCTTCGTCTTTCTCCGTCGCGCACATTGACCGAGCTGAGTGCCAACGTGCAGGACATGGAAGTGCGCGACGCTTTGCAGCATTACACACTCGCCGGTCCTCTCGGTTCGTTGCTCGACGCCGATGAAGACGTGCTCGGCTCCGGCCGCTTCCTGACCTTCGAAACGGAGAACTTACTCCAACTCGACGACAAGAGCGTTCTGCCCGTGCTGCTATATCTTTTCCGCCGCATTGAGAAGCGCCTCGACGGATCACCGACACTCGTGTTGCTCGACGAAGCGTGGGTCTACCTCAAACACGGTCTCTTTCGCGAACGGATGCGCGATTGGCTGAAGACCCTCCGCCGCATGAATGGCGTAGTGGTCATGGCGACGCAGCAACTCAGTGACATCTGCAACTCGGAAATCGCCGATGTCATCCTCGAGAACTGCCCCACCAAGATTCTGCTGCCCAACGCCGAGGCGCAGACACCAAACTCGAAGAGTTTCTACGACCGCGTGGGTCTCAATGACACGGAACTGAACCTGATTCAGACCTCCGTACCCAAGCAGCACTACTACGTTCTTTCCCCCATGGGGCGGCGGCTGATCTCGCTCGGCATCGGCAGAGTCGCGCTGTCCTGGGTCGGCGTCAACGGCCGCGAGGAGCGGCAGCTTGTGGAAAGCGTCATGGAGAAGTTCCCGGATTCGTGGCGCTCGGAATGGCTGCGGTTGCGAGGGCTGCCCAAGTGGGCAGACTACCTGGACCGCATGGAAGTGGACTCACAACAACCGAAGGAGAAATAGTCATGCGTTCGAATTGGTTTCACGGAATTGCAGTCGTTTTCGTGGCAGCGGGCGTCGGCGTCATTCCGGCAAATGCCCAGGTGGACGTTGTCTATTGTTCGAACTGCTCAACAGAGCCGACGCAGATCAGCATCAAGCTTATGCACGACCTGGAATACGCTAAGCAGCTCCTGCAGTACGCCATCCAGGCGGAGCAGCTCGCCGATGCAATCAAGAATACGGCACATGGCGGTCCGGCTACGCTGACGAACGTCGCGGCGGACATTGGCATGCTTGCCAATGTGGTCCAGGGCGGTCAGGCGCTGGCGTATTCGCTGGGGAGCCAGGACGTCCTTTTCCACCAGACTTATCCTGGATATCAGTGGGGCGGGCCAGGCGGCATGGCGCCCGCGGCTGGCACGTATGCCAGTAAGTACGCCATGTGGGCTCAAACAAGCCTTGATACGACACAAGGTATCCTGCGAGGCTCCGGGGTTCAGGGGAAGCTGCTGGCGACCGAACAAGGCGTACTGGGAATACTGCGGGCGCTCAGTGCATCCAACCTCCTGAACAGGAACGATGCCATAAATCTCAACAGTCAGCTCGCTGGCGAGCAGGTTTCTCAACTTCAGAAGTTGCGCGAGATCCAGCTCGAAGACATGACCAGCAAGGCTGCGTTTCAAGGCTACGTAATTCAGCATCAGGCCGCTAGCGAAGCCGCATCGCAGTATTTCTTTAACTGGACTCCCGAAGTTTCCGACGGGCAGACTTTTCAGTCGGGCTGGAACTGAGGCGCACGATGCGGACAGTGATCGTCGTGTTGTTAATCGCAATGACCGGCTGCTCGGGCTGTAAGCGCCCGAGCACCATCGTCGCCAAGGCGGAGGCCGCCGGCGCTGGGGACCTTTCGAGCGCCTCGACGGGCGCGATCCAATCCTGGCTCGAACGGCACCGCGCCGTTGCGCACGAAGTGAATAGGATGTGCGCTGCGGTCCGAGACAATGCGCCCGCAGACTGGGCGGATACCACTGAAGGTCGCCTGTGCGCCGCCGCGCACATCGTCGCAGTATCGCCTTTTAGGCCCGTGGAGAGCGATCACCGAGTCTACGAGTCGGGGTGGAAGTAAGATGACCGAACGTTCACGGAACCGTTTCACTGCGCTCTCGAAGCCGCTGGCAATACTCCTTTTCTTGTGGCTTGCCAGCGTGGCTTTGGCTCAAACCGCAAGTGCGCCGAGTCAGATCCTCAACCAATACCGCAATCAGCGCACGATGTGGTTCACCAACGTCTGGCCGTTCGCGAATACCTTGTTCGGCCTCCTCGCTGTCATCGAGTTCGCCTGGAGCGCCGCCGTCATGCTTCTCGAAAAAGCAGACATGCAATCCTGGACGGCGGCGCTGATCCGCAAGATGATGTGGATCGGCGCGTTCTACGCTCTGCTTGTCTATGGCCGCACTTGGATCCCGGCCATTGTGAGCAGCTTTGAACAGGTTGGGCAGACCGCATCCGGCAGCGGCCCGCTTTCGCCCAGCGACGTTTTCGTTCGCGGCCTGAACCTCGGCGGCGCGTTGATGGACTCCGCCACTTCATCGGCGTTCCTCACCAACACTGGCGTCTGCCTAGCGTTGGTCTTCGCCGCTGCGCTTACGGTCCTCTCGTTCATCGCGATCACAATCCAGTTCGTCGTCGCGATGGTCGAAAGCTACATCATCGTAGCCGCTGGAGCCATCTTCCTTGGCTTCGGCGGATCGCGTTGGACCGCGCCGTACGTCGAGCGCTACATTGGCCTCGGCGTCGCTGTTGGCGTCAAGATTATGCTGCTGTACCTGTTGATCGGCTCCGGCATGGACCTATCGCTCACATGGATGGACGCCGCGCAAACACTAGGGACAGCGCCTAAGCCCGCGATGTCTGCGTTCGAGATTATGGGCGCTTCGCTCATCTTCATGATGCTGTGCTGGCAGATTCCTAAGCTGTTCGCGGCGGTGCTGGGCGGTTCTCCGGCGCTTTCCGGCGGTGACCTGGTCGCTGCCGGCGGAGTCGTCGCGACTGGCACCGCGGTATTGGGCGGTGCGGCCATTGCGGCTGCGGGAGCTGTTGCCGGTGCCGCGGGAGGGGCTGGCGGAGCATCGGGCGGCGGAGGCGCTTCTGGGGCAGGAGCCGCCTCTGCCGGCGGGGCCGCGAGTGTTCCGCCGCCGTCGGCCAGCAGCACCGCGAGTGTTGGTGGAAGCGGCAGCCAACCTGACCCACCCAGCAGTTCATCGACTGCGCCCGTAATGGACGCCGCACGGAGTCTGCACGGAATGGGCCGCCGCATCGGCCGCGCCGTCCCATCCGACGCTGCGCCGCACACTCCGCCGCCCCGCATGAACATCGACCACCACGAATAGGAGGAGACAAACTTGGCATCTACCGAAGCCTTAACGAAACCACAGCTGTCCGAAACGAAGCCGCCGAATCCGTACCTCGCTGCGCGGCGCGAATGGGACGAACGCTACGGCGACTTGATTACCCGTGCCAAAAACTGGCGGCTGATGGCGATGATCAGCGGACTGGTGGCACTAGCCGCCGTCGCGGGAATGGCGTTCCTGTCCAGCCATTCGCGGGTTATCCCGTTCGTCGTCGCCATCGATTCCCTCGGGCGTCCGGTCGCCAGCGGTTTGGCCGACCAAGCGACCACTGCGGACGACCGTCTAAAGCGAGCCACGGTCCTCAGTTGGATCGAGGACCTCCGCACTGTCACCACAGACGGCATCGCGCAACGCCGTGCCATCGACCGCGTGTACGCCCACATCGCCAGTGGCAGCCAAGCGCAGTCGTTCGTGAGTGACTTCTACCGGAACGATCCGCCGCAAAAGCGCGCGCAGAGTGAAACGACCAGCGTGGACGTGCAGTCCGTGTTGCCCACCAGCGACCGCACAGCCGAAGTCGAATGGATCGAGACTACGCGCGATCTCTACGGCGCCATCAAGGAGCAGGAGCGTTGGAAAGGCGCGTTCACCATCGCCGTGAGTCCGCCCAGTGACGAGCGGCAAGCGCGCGTGAACCCGCTCGGCGTCTACGTCACCAACGCGAGTTGGACCAGAGTGCTTTGAACCCAGGAGAGAATGCTATGCGAAATCAACGATACTTCATTGCAGCCCTCGCGTTCGCGGGCATGGCCTTCGCGCAGGACGCGCAGACTCAGGACAAACCGAAAACGCAAACGGATGCCGTCGTACCTCAGTCCGACGGCGGATCGCCAACAACGGCGAAGCCCGCGAATGGGCCTCGTCGGAAGCCTGCAACCGAGCCTGCCGCCCCAACGGCGAAAACGTCTCAGGGGAAGGCTGACGTGCTGCTCACACCAACAGCGGAGGAGGCGGTCCGCGTGAGCGCGCAGTGGATGTCCTCGAAAAACGCGCCCGCCGCTGGCCCGGATGGAAAGGTGCTCTACTCCTACGGGGCAGGGCTGCCAACGATCGTCTGTGCGCCGCTTCGCGTTTGCATCATCGAATTGCAGCCCGGCGAGAAGATTGTCGGCGAACCGCAGATCGGCGATGCGGTCCGCTGGAACCTCGCGCCGGCTCTGTACGGCCGCGGCGAGGAGGCCACATCGGTGATCGTGTTGAAGCCTCAGGCGCCGGGCCTCGACACAAATCTCCTCGTTACTACGGATCGCCGCGCCTACTACCTCCGCTTGATCTCCAAACCCGAGGACTACATGGCGCGCGTCGCATTCGCCTACCCCGAGGGCGACGAACTCAAATGGCAAGCTCATTTCGCGGAACAACGCGAAACGGAAAAGCAGGCGAGCCACACTCGCGAACTGACCCCCGCAGCCGTGGCAGTCGGCAACCTGTGCTTCGACTACACGGTGAAGGGCGGCAACGAGAATTTCCGCCCGGTGCGGGTTTTCGACGATGGATCCAAGACGTACATTCAAATGCCGACCGGCGTGCAGAACCGCCAGGCGCCAGCACTCGTGATCCTCGGGCAGGACGGCAAAGGCGAGATGGTTAACTACCGTGTGAAGGATCAGTTGTACGTTGTGGACCGGCTGTTCGATCGTGCGCAGCTCATCCTCGGGTCGGGCAAGAAGGCCCAGAAAGTGGAGATCACCCGTGAGCGAAAATAGCACCACAAAGCCAATCGAGTCGCCAAAGGGGCTCGACCTGCACCCGAAAGCCCCGCCGCGAGCGCGCGTCAGCAAGCGCGCAATAGTCATAGGATTCATCGGGGGAATCGCGCTGCTCTGCGCCTTGGCGTGGGGCGCCCACTTGCGCGACCAGGCGCAGCATCGCTCGGCTGCCGAGCTTGGATCGAAGGCCGTGGGTCCGGCCACCTCCGCCGGCACGGAGATCGCAAAGCTGATCCCGTCCGGGAGCGTCCTCTTGGCCCACGGCACGGCGCCGTCTCCGCTGCCAGGCACAGACCTTGTTCCGCCCGAGGACGTGAAAGCTGCGATGAACATGCCAAACGTCCCGATTGGTGACAGAGTGATCGTTCGTCAGCCGCCCATGATGCCGAGTGTCATGCCGTATGGCGCACTGGCGGAGCCTCTCCACTCGCCATCATCCGAAGAACAGGAGCGTTCGGCGGCGCGTTCTATCGAACAGCAAGCGCTAGTCGCACCAACTTCCATTCGGCAAAACTCCGCTTCGGCGTGGACTCAGGACACGCAGCTCGCCCCTCGTTCGGCCGCGGAAACAACAACCAATTCGTTCGCTGCCGTGAATGCGACCGGGGGCCGCGACGTCCCTTCGGCAACTCAGAACACGGCCAAGGCTTCGTCGGAGTATGACGAGCAGAACATGCAGGCGCGCAAGGAATCCTTCGTCGCGAACGCGCGTGGGTCGCAATCCGGCGACTATCTCCGATCCATGCGCACCGGGCCGCTAACGGCGTTTGAGATCCAAGCGGGCTGGGAAATCCCAGCCGTCCTTGAACAAGCCATCAACTCAGACCTCCCCGGCGAACTCAAAGCCTTGGTCATGTCGAACGTGTACGACACGGCGACTGGCCGCTTTCTGCTCATCCCGCAAGGCTCGCGCCTGATCGGTCTCTACGACTCCCACGTCGGCTACGCTCAGAATGGCGTGCAGGTGATATGGAACCGCGTCATCTACCCGGACGGCTCATCGCTCGATCTCGAAGGCATGATGGGCCTCGATTCTCACGGCAACGCCGGGCTGCGGTATCAGGTCGATAACCACTACAAGCGCCTGGTCGGATTCGCCGTGCTGACCAGCCTCTTCACAGCTGCGTTCGAACTCTCCCAGAGCCGCCAACAATCAACCCTGGCGTACCCGAGCGCCGGTCAAATCGCGGGTGGCGCCGTCGGACAGGAAGTGTCGCAGCTCGGCACCCAGATCACCCGCCGCAATCTCAACGTTCAACCCACGATCAAGATCCCGCCCGGCTACAAGTTCAACGTCCACGTCAACCGCGACATCGTCTTCGACGCGCCCTATGCGCCGCTGTCGCCGGCGCGTTGACGTGCTCGCCCGAGGATTCGAAATGCAGGAGACCGCAGAGCGTAGGGAGATACTGACGCTCCACGAAGTGGCCCAGATTCTCCGCTGCTCGAAGACGCACGTGTCCAATGTCCTCAACGGCAAAGTGCCCGGCGTGCCACGGCTCACGCACTTGGCAATGGGTCGCCGGAAGCTTGTCCGCCGGGTCTGGCTCGATCAATGGCTGGAAGCTAACAGGTCGAAATGGTAGGATCAGGGGCATGCCAGTGTTCATCGCTGACGGCGCAGGAAAGAGAAAAACAAATGCGTCGAAAGCGGTTTCAACGAGGGTCTTTGAAACCTCGGAAAAGGAACGGAAAGCTGTATTGGTATGCCCAGTGGCGGGAGTTCGGAGAACCGAAGTCTAAAGAGCTTGGGCTTTGCTGCGCGCTCAGTAGGGCGGAAGCCGAAACGATGCTTGCCGCGATCCTGCAACCGATCAATGAGGGTGTGGGCAAGCCGCAGTTGCCGGTCTTCACGTTCAAAGCGTTTATTGATTCGGTGTACCTACCGGTCTATCGAGGCAAGTGGAAATCATCGACAGCAATGACCGAAGAGGAACGGGTTCAGGTGCACTTGGTTGGCGGTCTGGGTACGGAATTGATGAGCAAGATCACGAGAGATGATCTGCAAGCGCTGTTGCAGAAGAAGGCGAAGGTCCTGGCGCGGGGTGGGGTTGACCATCTGCGATTCAGGCTTCGCTCTGTCTTTGCACTTGCCATCAGCGAAGGCGTCGTCGATCGCAATCCTGCCGTTTCGCTATTCACTCCGCGAATCTGCAAGGGGGGTCGCGAAAAACTCATCCTTACCCCGGAGGACATTTCGAAACTGATGAGTGTTCTCGAACTCCGCGAACGGTTGATCGTCCGTTTCGCAACGTTCGAAGGGATGCGGCCTGGCGAGATTCTCGGCTTACAAGCCGGCGATATCGACGGGAATTCCGTTTGGGTGCGGCGTCGACTTTACAAGGGCAATATCGATGTGCCGAAGACGCGTCGTTCGATGAGGCAGGTGGCCCTCTCGGCTGCCACGGTAGAACTGCTCGGCCATTGGGTCGAGCAGGTGCCGGAGACTAGGCCGGATGCCTGGTTGTTTCCGGCGGTGACGTTGAATTCGCCAGTTCGGCGGGACAACGTATGGCGTCGGAACATGCTGCCGCAGTTGAAGAAGGTCGGCCTGGAGTGGGCAACTTTCCAGGTCATGCGGCGGACGTTCGCCACTCTGTCGAAGCAGGCCGGTGTTGATGCTCACACGCGGTCGGCCCAGATGGGCAACACGGTGGACGTCAACGAGAACGAATACGCTGTCAGCAGTTTCGAAGATCGGCTGGCGGCGGTTCGTAAATTGGAAGCCACTGTCTTCCAGTGACAGTGCCGGGGAGTGCTCGAAGTTTGAGGCTCTTCGCGACTGAGGCTACGCGCGGAAGTCCGAGGTTTGGTTGGAGGGGGCTCGCAACACCCTCCAACCGGCTCCGCTAGGTGATCGGGAGCTTAAAGCAGTAATCGCAGTAAGGTCTGAACTGATGGTTGCTCGTAAGTTATTGAAAATATGGAGCGGGAGACGGGGCTCGAACCCGCGACGTCCAGCTTGGGAA
>Ga0187847_10001413_pt1 | contig 21569 bp, 22 predicted proteins | sample June2016WEW_4_10_FD_132458 | JGI IMG/M metagenome (GOLD analysis project Ga0187847, IMG submission 132458) | Peatland microbial communities from SPRUCE experiment site at the Marcell Experimental Forest, Minnesota, USA - June2016WEW_4_10 | ecosystem: Environmental > Terrestrial > Soil >...
ACGCGGCCATCGCTTCGCGGCACCAGGTAGACATCGGGCGAACGCACTACGTGTTGCAAAACAGGTTTGCCGATCATGCACAGCATCTGACCTTTGACGGGACGAACCGGAAAGTGGAATGGAGAAATTGCGCCAGCCCATGCGCCGGCACAATTTACAACGACGGGAGCACTGTAGCTGGTTTTGGAGGTGCGAACGCCATTGACTTTGCCTGCAGTCACCAACATCTCCACAACTTCCGCGCCGGAAGAAATGTCGATTTCTCGTCGTTTAGTGGCTTTCCAAAGGGCTGCGGTCAGAGCGCGTGGGTCGACACTCCGCTCATTACGGAAGCACGCTTCGCGTGTGCTTATGGCGAGCTCAGGCTCGAGTTCCACAACTTGCTCGTGAGAGAGAACTTCGCCGTCGCACTCTGCCGGATCGTCGGGATCGAAGAATACGATCGCGCCCTCCGGCCGGAGATCAACATTGTCGCCGCTTTCGTCTTGAATTTCCCGTACAAACTCCGGATACATGCTCGCGCTGGCCGTTGCGAGCTGACGCAGCGCCGGCGGAATTTCGCCAGAATCGGCCAACATGCCGGCGGCTGCGTAAGACGCTTCGTGCCCCGGTTGGCCGCGATCCAGAACGAGAACACGGAATTGATTCCTGTGTAATTCGCGTGCCAGCGACAGCCCGATGATTCCACCGCCAACAATGACTGCGTCCCATGTTTTCACTCTTGCGATTGTAAAAGAGTATTGGTTACTTTGAGACACTCACTTCCGTTTCGCCCGCCTTCAAGTACAAGAAACTTATAATCCAGCCAGATCGTCAATCGAGTTTGCGAGCTAAGTCGCCCATGAAGAACAAAACTAACCCCAACACTAACGTCTGGATTTACAATCCTGCGCTCGACCTTATTGTCGGTTGCGGCGCATGGTCCGCTCCGCTGCTACTCATCACTTACTATGCCGCTAGCTCCAGCATGATGGCGTGGTCGGTGGGCTTTTACGCACTGGCGCTGTTCTTCAATTTTCCGCATTACATGGCGACGATATATCGTGCCTACCATACGCGCGAGGATTTCGAAAAATACCAGATTTTCACAGTGCACATTACGTTGTTGCTTCTGCTGACACTGGTGCTCTCTCATTTTTGGTTTAAAGCGCTACCCTGGATATTCACCCTGTATTTGACTTGGAGCCCATGGCACTACAGCGGACAAAATTATGGATTGTTTGCCATGTTTACGCGCCGTGCGGGGGCGACACCCACGGACTGGGAACGCAGGTGTTTGCACGCAACTTTTTTTCTGTCGTACCTCGTGCTGTTTGTGAATTTCCACACCGGAGTTTCGCACGATCCGTTATTCATATCGCTGGACATTCCTGCCCATGCGGGCGATGTGCTGGTTGGCGGACTCGGGGCCGCGTTTCTTGGTTGCGCGGTTTTTGGATTGCGACGGTTACCGAGTCAAGTCGGCTGGCGGCCTTTGGTTCCAGCGCTAACCCTGTTTTCCACGCAATTTCTCTGGTTCTTGTTGCCAACCGCCTTGTCACTGGCGGAACGGCTGCAAGTTCCGCAATCGCGATACAGCACCGGCGTGCTGGCGATCATGCATTCCGCCCAGTATCTATGGATCACCAGTTATTACGCGCGACGCGAGGCGCAGGCCCAGTCAGAAACCAACTGGCGGCCTTGGGCGTACTTCGCTGTGCTTGTAGCTGGAGGCATTGCATTATTCATCCCTGGCCCCTGGTTGGCCAGCAAACTGTTTCATTATGACTTCACTTCGAGCTTTTTGATTTTCACTGCTCTGGTCAACATCCACCACTTCATTCTGGACGGCGCGATCTGGAAGCTACGAGACAGAAGCGTTGCATCTTTGCTGTTGAACACGAAAACAAGCTTGACGAATGCGCGCGCGGGAGCGGTGAGCGGCGGCCGTTGGCTTGTGGGTCATTCCGTCGGGGCGCGAACATTGCGGATTACCGCCGTCTGTGTCTTGTTCGCATTGGCCACCATAGATCAAGCGCGCTATTTTCTTGCTGCGCACCGCGAAAATCTCTCTGATCTCGAGATCGCCGCCAGGCTCGACAGGTATGACAGTTCGCTGGAGGCGCATATCGCTGATCAGGAACTAGCTTCTGGCGATCAGGATGCGGCCGTGGCCGCATGGCGGCAAGCGATCGAGGCGAACCCGTCGGATTCGGCACAACGCGACCAATTGCTTACGTTTCTTATTCAACAGCAAAGAATCGAAGAGGCTTACGCGATTGCGTCCATGTGCGTGAAATACACGCCGACAGACGCAAATTTGCTCGTGAATCAGGGCATTCTGGCAATACAACTCCATCACTACGACATTGCGCTCAAGAGCTGGAAGCGGGCGTTTCAGATTGATCCATCGAGAACCGAGGCGTCGCTTTATGTCGCGCAGGAGTTGCAGCGTGAGAACAAGTTCGAGCCGGCCATTCCTTACTACATGACTTACCTGCAACGAGTGGCTAAAATGCAGCCCTCGAACCGGCCGCCTGTGAACACCATCGCCACGGTCGTGTTGCAACTGGCAGACTGCCAGACCAGCATGCACCAGCTACGCGACGCAGAAGAGAGCTACAAGATTGCGGAAAAGATAGCAGCCGGTAACAACGAGAAGAAACTCGACAGTTTCGCAAGCGTCAACCTAGCCTCATTGGAAGCGAACGAAGGTCGCATTGCTGAGGCCCTTCCGCTCTATCAAAGAGCATTAAAGCTCGACGCCGGATTGGACGACCGCAAGGGCGAGGCTCTCGATTGGTACAACTATGCCATCTTGCTAAAACACGCTGGATTCCCACCGCGGCTGGTGTATGCATCGCTCGAAAAGTCGAAGTCGTTAGCGGGAACTGACACTAGCGGCGACCAACTGGCCAAGATCGTTGTGGTGCAGGCAGAGGAATCCGCCGCGCTTCCCAAACAAGATGCAAATGTGCGCAAGAATCCGGAAGATGCGATCGAAGAGGCGCTCTCGGCACGCCCGGCAAAGTAATTTCAGCCCTGCAACCGGTTCAAATACTCCACAATTTCCGGCTGACCCCACTCGACCGCACCGATGAATTTTCGCCGGACGATGCCATTGCGATCAATGATGTAAGTCTCCGGATACTTGAATGTGCCGTAAAGGATGCTGCTGTGCTTGGTGTCGTCGCGTACGGTCAAGAAATCTACTTTGTGATCCTTGAGAAACTCGTGGTAAGCGCCATTATCGTCATCGATACTCACCCCCAGCACAACTACGCCTTTACTTCTATAGCGTTGCTGCAATTGTTCGAGGGATGGCATCTCTTCGACGCATGGCGGACACCAAGTTGCCCAAAAATTAAGGACGACGATCTGGCCGCGAAGATCGTGCAAAGTAACCTTGTGGTCGGCGTCTTGAACCGTGAAATCCGGGGCGGCGGTGCCGATGTGGGGAGGCCGCGATCCGCTATAGCAAGCGCTTAACTGTGCGAGTAGCAGGAACAGACAGAACGAGCGTTTCACGTAGCTATAATACAGAATAGGCCATGGCTGCGGCAGTCATCGTTCCTGAAATTTCCGTGATCGTCCCCGCTCGGAACGAAGAAGCGAGCCTCGGTGCTTGTTTGAAGTCCATTGTCTCCCAGGGTGGTGTGCGCTTTGAAGTTATTGTGGTGGACGACGGATCCACTGACCGCACCCGGGAAATAGCGAAATCGTTTGCCGATGTTTGTGTGGTTACGCCAGGCCCATTGCCTCATGGATGGAGCGGCAAGAACAATGCTGTTTGTGCTGGCGCCTCGGTAGCGCGTGGAGAATGGTTGTTATTCACCGATGCGGATACTGTGCATTTTTCCGGCTCTCTGGCTCGCAGCCTGGCAGAAGCGAAGGAGCGGAATGCGGACCTGCTTTCTTATTCCCCGAAGCAGGAAGTGCAGGGTTTCTGGAAAAAAGCCGTCATGCCTGTAATCTTCGCCGAACTTGCCGCAACATTTCGCCCAAAGGAAGTCAATCGTGCGGATTCTACTGCGGCCGCGGCCAATGGGCAATACATTCTGGTTCGGCGCGAGGCATACGATGCAATTGGCGGCCACGCCTCCGTTGCGACCAGCTTGCTTGAAGATGTTGCGTTGGCACGCGTGATGAAACGCTCTGGGCGGAGAATATTTTTTCGTTACGGTGGCGATGCTGTTCGCACGCGCATGTATCGCACGTTCGCACAGTTGCAAGAAGGGTGGACCAAGAACTTGGCTCTATTGTTTCCATCTCCGGGTCGGCTCGCATTGTTGAGAATCGGAGAATTCGGTGGAATTGTGGGGAGCGCTTTGTTGGCGATACTTGGCGGACTCAGTGGTCATACTCGAGGGGCAATGGCGTTTGCTGTGGTCGCTGCAATCATGGAGATTTTTCTTTTACGGAGGATCCGTAAAGCCCATTTTTCGCGGGGCGCAACGGGATTGTCCTTGCTCGGTCTGCCGCTGTTTTCCTATCTGCTCGTGCGCTCGCGGCGCTTTTATAGACGAGGGAGCGTGACGTGGAAGGGCAGAGACTACAATATTAATATTAAAAGAGCAGCAGGCCGATCTATCTGCGCGGCCTTGCGTTCCGGTGGAACAACCGTAGAGTGAAATAATCGTAGTAAGGAAATGCATTGGTTTATTTGACGCGTAAAGCCGAATTCGCTGCTTCGCATTATTACAACAATCCGAAATTCAGCCCGGAAGAGAATAAGCGAATTTTTGGAAAGTGCAACAATCCGCATGGGCACGGGCACAACTACACGCTTGAAGTGACCGTGAAGGGGGAAGTCAATCCGGATACGGGTTTTGTGGTGGATCTAAGAGATCTCAAAGATACGATGAGCCGCGAAGTGCTCGAGGCCATGGACCATCGTTTTCTGAATAAAGAAGTCCCAGAGTTTGCGCATCGGATTCCCACTACGGAAAATCTGGCAATCGTCATCTGGCAGCGGCTTGCGCCCAAACTGAAAGCGGCACAGTTGCACCGCGTGCGGGTATATGAGACTCCGGATTTGTTCGCCGATTTCTATGGAGAAGCATGAAGGCATATCTGACGCGGCGATACATGTTTTCGGCTTCTCATCGTTTGCAAAATGACGACATGACGGTGGAAGAGAATCGCGAGATCTACGGAAAGTGCAACAATCAATTCGGGCACGGGCACAATTACAGCCTCGAAGTAACCGTGAGCGGACAGGTAGCGGAAGACACCGGAATGGTCTGTAATCTCGCCGACCTCGACGGTTTTGTGAATCGCGAAGTCATTGAGAAATTCGATCTCCAGAATCTTAATAAGCTCCCTGATTTCTCGAAAATCGTGCCCACCACCGAAAATCTGTCCGTCGTCATTTTTGATATTTTGCGACGCGGCTTCCATTACGCACATCTAGAGAGGGTACGTTTTGAAGAGACGATGATGAATTCGTTTGAGTATGCAGGCGGCGGGGCGATGCGCCGTTAACCCACGCCGGTAACCGAACAGGAGCCCTGAACATGGCAAGAACTTCTGAAATCCCGACCGTCACTAGCGCAAGTTTTGAGGAACTTGTCCGCGAAATGTTGGTACGCGTCGGCGAAGATCCGGAGCGCGAAGGTCTGGTACGGACTCCGGAGCGAGTGCATAAGGCTCTTGAGCATCTGACCCGCGGGTACAAGGAAGATCCGGAAGCCATGCTGCAAAAGGCATTATTTACGGTCACTTACGATGAAATGGTGATCGTGAAAGACGTTGAGATGTTCAGCCTTTGCGAACATCATATGCTGCCGTTTTTCGGCAAAGTACATGTCGCATACATTCCGAACGGCAAGGTCATTGGCCTCAGTAAAATTCCGCGGCTCATTGAAATCTTTTCCCGCCGCCTTCAAATTCAGGAGCGCCTGACCACACAGATTGCAGAGACAATTCAAGCGGCGATTCAGCCCCAAGGCGTGGGTGTGGTCATCGAAGCGCGCCATCTTTGCATGATGATGCGCGGCGTGGAGAAACAGCATTCTGCAACCGTTACGTCATCGATGCTTGGTTGTTTCCGTGATGAGCAAGAAACACGCAGCGAATTTCTTTCACTGATTCGTAACCGACCAAACGGACTGTAGCGTTTTTTCCCAATCGACGCTTTCACCAAATCAGGTATGCTTCCTGAATCATGCCTGCGAATCGCGCCAAACTTTTCCGAGGTAAAATTGCGCTCATTACGGGCGCGACTCGCGGTATCGGCCTGGCCATCGCTCATGCGCTGGCTGCGGAAGGCTGTGGGATCGTTCTCACCGGAAGAAATCAGCAATCTCTCAATAAAGCCGCGCGCGAACTCTCCAAATACAAGACGAGCTTGCTGCCGATGACCTGCGACGTGCGCATCCCGATGGCAGTCGAATCTCTGTTTAGGGTAGTGCGTGGGCATACGGATCGATTGGACATTTTGGTCAACAACGCTGGCGCTGCGCATGCAAAGTTCGACATCGCTCAACTGCCTTATGCAGCTTGGCGCGAAGTCATTGAGACGAACTTGAGCGGAATGTTTCTCATGACGCAAGCCGCGCTACCGCTTATGCGCGACGGCAGCGTGATCGTGAACAACTTATCGAGTGCAGCGAAACAAGCCTTTGCTGGGTCGGCAGGTTATGTGGCGTCAAAACACGGTGCACTCGGATTTACCAATACTCTGCGCGAAGAATTGCGTCCTCGGGGCATTCGCGTAATTGCATTGCTGCCCGGCGCAACGGACACCGACATTTGGAATGCGTTCTGGGCAGATGCTCCTCGCCAAAAAATGATGTCGCCGAAAACCGTGGCTCAGGCGGTTATAGATGCTGTCAAGCTTCCAGCGAATACCTCGGTGGATGAGTTGGTCATCAGGCCGAGCGTGGGGACGCTTTAACTTATTTCATGCTAGAACGCATCGATCCCCGTAATCCTCGAGCCAATAATCAGCGTGTGAATGTCCTGCGTGCCTTCGTACGTCTTTACTGACTCCAGATTCATCATGTGGCGCATGATGGGATAATCGTCAGCCACGCCATTTGCGCCAAGGATATCGCGTGACAGGCGCGCACATTCTAGCGCCATCCAGACATTATTTCGCTTGGCCATAGAGATGTGATAATGCTCCGCTTTGCCTAGATCTTTTAACCTGCCTACTTGTAGGCAAAGCAGTTGTGCTTTGGTGATTTCGGTAATCATCCAGGCCAGTTTTTCCTGCACCATTTGATGAGAAGCGATGGGCTGATCGCGGAACTGTTTACGCAGCAGGGAGTATTGCAGCGCACAGTCATAGCAGGACATAGCGGCGCCAATGGCTCCCCAAGAGATGCCGTAGCGGGCTTGATTGAGGCACATCAATGGAGACTTCAGACCGTTCGAGCCGGGAAGCAAATTGGATTCAGGAACATGAACGTCTTGCAAAGACAATCCAGAGGTTACCGACGCACGAAGCGACCACTTGCCGTGTATGTCTTCCGCCTTGAAACCTTTGCGGTTTGTCTCTACCAGGAATCCGCGAACCTTGTTGTCCTCATTTTCGACCTTAGCCCAAATAACGGCAACGTCGGCAATAGAGCCGGAAGTAATCCACATCTTCTCGCCGTTGAGGACGTATTCATTACCAACTTTACGGGCCCGAGTCCGCATGCCGCCGGGGTTCGAGCCGAAATCAGGCTCGGTGAGTCCGAAGCAGCCAAGTTTCTCGCCCTTTTGCATGGCCGGCAGCCAGGTTTGCTTCTGCTCTTCGCTACCGAATGCGTAAATGGGATACATCACAAGCGCAGACTGCACACTAACGAAACTGCGCACACCGGAGTCGCCGCGTTCAAGTTCCTGCGTGACCAGACCATATTCCACATTGGACATACCTGCGCAGCCGTAGCCCTTTAGGCTGGCACCGAAGAATCCCATTTCCGCCATCGGCTTGACCAGTTCGCGAGGAAAGCGCCCGGCGCGGTTGCACTCTTCGATGATGGGAATGAGATTGTCTTCGATAAACCTGCGCGCGGTGTCTCGGACGAGGCGCTCGTCGTCGTTAAGCATTGCGTCGAATTCGATGTAGTCTACGCCCTTGAATTTGATGGCCATGATGGGGTCTCGTTTCTATTCGCGCTGAGCCAGGTGTCGGGCAGGCGCAAAATCTAAAGATACAGGATTTAAGAAGGGAACTATTCAACGTAGCAAAGCCATTAAGGTCAGTCAAACTCCCTTTACTGGCTGAAATTTGTGAACGAAAGCTGGCGCGGTATTGTCGAGTTGGGTATTCTGAAATCCCATGTCGGAGATCACGCTCACAGAATTGCTAGGTTTGCCGGTCGTAGATACTAGCGGCGTCCGGCGCGGGCGCGTGCGCGAATTGGCGATGGTTCCGCATGACGATACCTTGCACGTGGCGTCGATGATTGTGCGCACAAAAGCGGGCGACCGTTTGATTCCATTTACCGCATTGGCGGAGATCAATGGGGAAGTCAAAACGACGTCAGCAGAAAATACCTGGCAGCCCGCTGGCGATGGCGAGGGACTGTTCCTGCTCGAACGTGACCTGCTCGATCAACAAATTATTGATGTTCACGGACGTAAAGTCGTGCGCGTCAACGACGTCGATCTGTATCGCGAAAAAATGCAGGGACATGTGTCATTGAAAGTCGCCTCGGTAGACGTCGGTCCTCGTGGCGCAATCCGGCGCTTGCTCAAAGGCATTGTTCCTATGTCCGCGCTGCGCCGTCTCTTGCAAAAGATTCCCGAGCGTCCGATTCCGTGGGAATTTGTCGATCTCATTGAGACGGATCCGGCTCGACGCGTGAAGTTAAAGATTTCTCACGAGCGCCTCGCCAAGCTCCATCCGGCCGACATCGCGGATATCGTCGAAGAACTGGCTCCAGATGAGCGCGAAGCGGTGTTCGAAACTCTTAACGAAGAGGTAGCCGCCGAGACCCTTGAAGAGATGGACCGGAAAGTCCAGAAGTCCATCGTCGAATCGCTGGACTCCGATCGCGCCGCGGAAATCGTCGAAGAGATGGATCCGGATGCCGCGGCCGATTTGCTGGGCGATTTGCCGGAAGAACAGACTTCCCAAATTCTCCAGGAAATGGAGCCAGCCGGTCGCAAGGAGATTTCGGAACTCCTCGAATACGGCCACAATACCGCCGCAGGCCGCATGAATACGGATTTTGTCGCGCTGGGCATCAATGCCACCATGCAAAATGCCATCGAAGCCCTGCGGCGTTATGAGGGTGGTGTCGAAACCCTGAGCACGATTTACATAGTGGATTCGCAAGGAACGCTCGTGGGGGCGGTTCCTTTGGCAAAGCTGGTACTGGCCGATCCCGGCACGCCTCTGCTCGCCCTGACGCGGGAGCCCTTGATTTCCGCGCTGGAGGACGCGAAGGATCAGGCTGTTGCCGAATTGTTCGATAAATATAACCTGCTGACTTTGCCGGTCGTGGACGAACACAAGAAACTCACTGGTGTCATCACGTCGGATGACGTTATTGCTGTCCTACGGGCCAAGCTTTAGCGTTCGACCAAAGGCAGGACCAAAAGTTTTTCGATACGCCCTGTTCAGAACGTACCGATGCGTTTATCCTAAACAATCGCATTGTCCGGCCTCATTCGAAACAAAGATAAAAACCCATGAAGTTTTTCAAGCGCTGGAAAATCCGGCTCCTACTGTTTCTCGCGGTTGTGGGACCCGGATTTATTACCGCGAATGTGGACAACGACGCCGGCGGCATCCTCACCTATTCGCAGGCGGGCGCGCAATATGGGTACCTTCTGCTATGGACCATGATCCCAATCACGCTGGCGCTCATTGTTGTGCAGGAGATGTGTGCGCGCATGGGAGCGGTCACGGGCAAAGGCTTGAGCGATTTGATCCGTGAAGAATTCGGGTTTCGAGTTACATTTTTCATGATGATCGGGATTTTGCTCACAAATTTTGGCAACGTACTTACAGAATTCATTGGCATTGCCACGAGTCTGGAACTATTCGGCCTCTCGCGATACTTCACCGTCCCGGTCTGCGGTGTGATTGTTTGGCTTATCGTTGTGAAGGGCCAGTACAAAAGCGTAGAAAAAGTCTTTCTAGCGGCGTCTTTTTTTTATGTGACGTACATTTTTGCTGGCGCCCTGGCGCATCCGGCGTGGAAAGAAGCAGCAATTGCAACCATCCATCCTCCAGCGTTGGCCGCATTTAAGAATCAGGCGTATCTCTTTATGGTCATCGGCGTGGTTGGCACAACCATTGCGCCATGGATGCAGTTTTATCTTCAATCGTCCGTCGTTGAGAAGGGCGTAACCAAGCGCGGGTACAATGCCTCCAGGCTTGACGTGATCACAGGCTGCGTTTTTACGGATATCGTTGCCTGGTTCATTATCGTTGCCTGCGCTGCGACGCTATATACACACGGATTCCGGGATATTCGTTACGCCGCAGACGCCGCCCAGGCTCTACGGCCACTCGCAGGAGACTATGCTTACATTCTTTTCGCCGTCGGTTTGTTCAACGCATCGCTGTTTGCGGCATCGATCTTGCCGCTTTCGACCGCTTACACCGTCTGTGAGGGTCTGGGATTCGAATCTGGCGTAGGAATGAAATTCGGGGAAGCGCCCGTATTTTATTGGCTCTACACGCTATTGATTGTTGCGGGCGGGGCCGTCGTTCTGATTCCCGGATTGCCCCTTGTCAAGATCGCCGTCTTATCGCAGGTTGTGAATGGTGTAGTTCTGCCGTTTGTCCTGATCTTTATGCTTCTGCTGATCAATAAGAAATCGCTAATGGGCGAATATGTCAATTCGCGGGCCTTCGACGTGATCGCCTGGGGTACGACCGTAATTATGATTGGCCTGTCGCTCGCGTGGTTCTGGACTCTTCGCGGCGGCACCGGTTAATGAGCCAGTTACAAGGTTTTTCCGTTGGCAATATCGCGGACCAGCTTTAAGTCAGCTTCCAGGAAATCGTAGCTGGCCAACTTTTCGCGCTTCGTCCATTCCATCTCGCGAAATATGCGGTTCTCAAGTGCGCCTTTATATTCCCGAACCACAAAAAAGCGCAGCTCCACCGAGCCGCCGCCGGGATAGTCATGCCGCATACGCTCGACTTCTTCGCCGATTGTTGCATCAATTCCAAGTTCTTCATCAAGCTCGCGATGAAGAGCATCGCGCGGTTGTTCGCCCTCTTCAATTTTTCCGCCGGGAAATTCCCACTTGAGCGGCATGGTTTGGTGCCGCGTCCGCTGGCACACGAGGATCTCTTCTTCTTTGCCCTCACCTCGCACAATCAATCCCGCGACGACATGCTTCATGAGACCGCCTGCGTTTCTGCGGATAGTTGGCCGCGAGCAGGATCGAGGCAACTGCCAAAGGTGAAGGCAAAAGCTGCCAAGCCTGAAGGACAGATCAACTCCAGAACGTGCTCGCCGAAGTCGTGATTGTCCAACAAGGCATACATGCGGGACGCGCGGACCTCCACCAAACTTTGATCAGCCTGGTTGGATATGCGGAAGCTCGTATCGGCGGTCGCTTGAGCCGAAGTCAATGGCTTTCCATCCTGAAGAATGAGCACTTCGCAGACTGAGCCCCGCGGCGAAGCCATTACCAGATTTACGGATGACGCCGAGTACTTGAGCACAAGGCGATGTTCGCCTTCGCCTGCCGACTCGAAATATTCGACCGTTGATGCCCAACGCCCACGGGCATAAAAGTAGCCTTCTTCAAATTGTCCAGGTTCAAAGTCGTAATCGGCGATCTGATCTTCCTTGAATCCATCGGCATTGCCGATGCGCCCACGCTTGTGCCCTAGATAAAGCTCGGATGATGCAACATAGCAAAACGATCCAGGGCGGTCTTCAGGGCGAATCGGTTCCAGCAATGGAGGCAGTGCGAGACTCGGATCGATGTCGCGCAAAAGCTCTTGAATGTTTTCTTCGCAATCGCGATATGCGCCCTCGCCGAAATGCGCCCACCGTAAATAGCCCGCTGAATCCAATAGATATTTTGTGGGCCAGCAGCGATTCGCAAAAGCTTTCCAAAGTTCGTAATCGCTATCGATCACAATCGGGTAGGTCAATCCGAACTCGCGGATACCTTTTTCCACATTGGATTCATATTGTGCGAATGTAAATTCCGGCGTATGCACGCCGATGACAGTCAGCCCGTTCTCGCGGTAGCGCTCGTGCCACGCCTGGACGTACGGCAGCGTGCGAATGCAATTGAGGCACGTGTAGTCCCAGAAGTCGATTAGGATGGTGCGGCCCCGTAGTTGTCGAAGGCTGAGTGGAGGGGAATTAAACCAGATGCGCCCAATTTCAGGGGCCCGCACTGTGCCTTTGTCCACTTTCATGCGCGGACTTTTTCGAGGTGGCGTCCCACCAGTTGTGCACAGTACTCAACCAATTCGCGGTCTTCGCCAGAGAATGCGGCCGGAAAGTGACTGTCAATGTCGAGCTCCCCGACGACTTTCCCACTCACAAAGATGGGCACTACAATCTCCGATTTGGTCTCAATGGAACAAGCCAGATAGCGGGAATCTTGCGTGACGTCGTCCACTACCACCGTCTTGCCTATGGATGCCGCGGCTCCGCAGATACCCTGATTCAGAGGGATGCGCGTGTGGGGCGTCATGGCGCCTTGAAATGCGCCAAGAACAAGCATACCCGGAACGGCCCCCGCTTCAAGCATGTAAAAGCCGACCCAGTTGTAACGCAGCATTCGCTCGTGCAGCAATTTGACGACGGCCTTCATGAAATCGGCGGAAGATTGCGGCCGCGCGGCCAGTTGCTCGAGTTCGCGGCGAACTTCAGCGATTTTGTTGTCGGACATATGAAATCTAAAATATCACGCTTGAACGCTGAACCAGCAGGCTTCGAGCATATGGCTTTAAAGCCCCACGTGTCATTTCCGAACAAGCGTAGCAATCCGCCGGATCCCAATGGCCATTGGGAAGACTTCCGGATGAATAGCGCCGGCCAACGCCCTCAGACCGTGGAGTAGCGTGGGTGAGGGTGTATTGAGAAATTCATCTCGAATGCAAAACACATTGCTGCTCTGGACCGCCTTCATTGTGTTCCACCCTCGAGCCGACACTATTTTTTCGAGGGGAACTCGATCGCCCGCTCCGCACCAGGATGCGATGACAATATCAGGATTCGCGTCGAGTACAGCTTGGGTTGTCGTATGAGCACCAGGTTTACCCAGAAATTCTCCCCCAGCCGCTTCAACGAGCTCGGCAACCCACGGTTGCGATGCAATCGGAGGTTTGCCCCATTCCTCGCAATAAACCAGTGGTCGAGGTCGCCCGGCAATTTGTTGTAGCGTCGCTTGGATGTCGTCCTTCATGTGTTCGATGACTAACTCGCCTCGGCTCGCCGCCCCCAAGACTCCCGCAATGCAAGCAACGTCTCCATAGATGTCCGCGAGGGTATGCGGGGCGAAACCAAGAAAGCGAACGCCTGCCTTTAGTATCTCGCTGACGGATTCCTCCTGATAAGGGACGGAAGCAATCACCAAATCGGGTCGGGCCGCAAGAATCTCCTGGCTGCACGCGGTCCAAGAGTCTCGCACAATAAGACATTTTGTTTCTTTTAGTTGCGGGCAAATATCAAGGCAATACTTTGTGCACGCGACCAGCTTATCAAGTTCGCCGATTTCAGCCAGAATGGCGGTTGCGCTGGGTTGGAGAGAAACCACGCGCCGAGGGCTGTGGCTCACCTCTTCCGTCATGATTTCTTGCCAGATTTTGTGCCGTCCGGCCAGTAAATTGGCCAGCCCAGAGAACTAGATTTTTGCTCGAGATCGGGATTCGGGTTGATGACGAAAGGATGTTGCGCCATCTCAAGCATATCGGCATCCCAGCGTGAATTCCCAAAGACGGCGTCAGGATCGCGCTGAATGACTTCGCGAATTGCTTTTGGCTTGCCCGGGCCAGAAGGCACTCGGATCAATCGGTTGGATATCACGCCGTTGTCTATCTCGACTGCTGCGGCGAGGATCCGATTAGGAGAAATGTCGAAGTGCTCCATACCCGTTTCGATCACCCAATTGTTCGTAGAAGACACAGCCCATACCTCGCACCCTGTTTCGTGCAGCTGTGCGATAAGACAGCGCATCTCGGGGAATATCCGTGTTACAAAATTGGCCTCGAAAAATTCTTTTGCCGCCCGTCGAACATCTGCCTCTGCCAGGCCGGCATGCAGCGTAACCATCTCGCCGCACATCGCGTCTTCGCTAACGTTCCCGGCAAGATACTCATCATGCCGCGCCTTGATGCGCTTCGAGACTTCGTCGCTTACAAGCCGCCGCTGCAGTTCCCAGCGGAAAAAGCTTTCACCTGCGTCCCCGGACCAAAGAGTGCCGTCACAGTCAAAAACGGCAATTTTTGGGGTTAAACGCAAAACGGAGTCAAGAAATGCGGCCGCATCGGTAGAGTTTGTCGTGACCATTCCATGTAATTATACGGTTGCACCGGGCAACGCGAGACGATGGTAGATTCTTCGTAGGGAGAATCCTTTTAGGACAATCATGAAGGCTGTTCGCATTCACGGATTTGGTGGTCCGGAAGTTTTGCGGTACGAAGATGCTCCTGACCCTGTCCTCCGTAAAGAGCATGTTCTTATCCGCGTGCGTGCTTGCGCTCTGAACCATCTCGACGTTTGGGTGCGTAAGGGCTTGCCCGGAGTAAAGCTGCCTCACATTCTTGGCAGCGATATCGCGGGCGAGGTCGCTGAAATCGGTGAATACATCAGCGGCTTGCGGGTCGGCCAGCGAGTTTTGCTCGCACCGATGCACTTTTGCGGACATTGCACCAAATGCGTGGGCGGCTTCCAGAATGAATGCCCGGAATTCACTGCCCTAGGAAACGCAGTGGATGGCGGCAATGCCGAGTTAATCGCGATTCCTGTGGCGAATATAATCCCCATCCCCGACGACCTTGATTTCAATCAGGCGGCGAGTGTTCCTCTTGTTTTTCTTACCGCATGGCACATGCTAGTAGGGAGGGCGAAGATTCGCCCCGGCCAAACTGTGTTGGTGTTGGGTGCGAGTTCCGGCGTCGGGATTGCGGCCATTCAGATTGCCAAGATGTTCCATGCCCGGGTAATTACCACCGCTGGCGACGAGCATAAACTTCAAAAGGGGAGATTGCTTGGCGCTGACTACGGGATCGATCACTACAAACAGAAAATCTCCGCCGAAGTTCGCCGCATTACCAACAAAGAAGGCGTAGATATTGTCGTCGAGCATGTCGGCGCAGCCACATGGGACGAAAGCATGAAATCCCTCAAACAAGGCGGAACGATTGTGACCTGCGGCGCCACCACGGGGCCAACCGCGTCTTTTGATCTGCGTTTCCTGTTTGCCCGGCAACTCTCATTTCTGGGGTCCTATATGGGGACTATGGGCGAATTTCATGAAGTCATGGGACATGTTTTTGCCGGCCGGTTGAAGCCGGTCGTGGATCGAACGTTTCCGTTGCAGGAGACCCGTGCCGCACACGAATATCTTGAGAAGAGTCAGATGTTCGGCAAAGTCGTTCTGAATCCTTAATTGTCCTTGATGGCGGCCCAACAAGTAATGGCGCTTGGAATTGTCGTCCAATAGCCATACTTTTCGTAAATCTGCGCGGCTTTGTTAGCCGCTTCGCTCAAAGTCAGACCGCTATCGTCGATCTGTGGGTCGGAAGCGTTCCGTATCGCCGCCCAAACAGGCGCGTTAGCTCCCATCTGTTTAATTACGAGACCCAAGACGGCATCTCCCATTTCAACGGCCGCACCCAATCCTCTTAGCCCGTAGCTATTCGAAGAATCATCGAAGGCGAAGAAGTCTGTCGTCACCACGTCAGGAATCTTCACCGCCGCCGCGGGTTTCGAAAAGATCTGCGGCAGTCTCGACGAGGTAGGAAGATGATCAGCATTCGCGGCGAAAAGCTTTTCCGCTTTTGTGGCCGAAGTTGTTTTTAACTTGGGGCACTTGTACATTGCATTGTGAAACGGCTGTGATTTGAACGTCTTTTGGCAGTCGAAGCGAACGGCTTGTGCGAAAACCACATCGCCAAGCTCGATTTGGGCACCGATACCGCCTGCTGTCCCCGTCGTAATGATGAGCTTTGGCTTTGCCTCCGCGATAATTTGCTGCCACAGCTTTGCGATAGGCATCTTGGGCCCGTCCTGGCTCAAGTGAAGCTCGGACTTCATACACAAGACTCGTTTACTGCCAATCGTGGTCGGAAAGTAGCTGGCCAGACGGTTGCTTTCCAGGGAAGGCGCGCCTTTCCGGATCAGCGGCACAAATCCAGAGCGGAAATTGTGGGTATAGCCATACCATGCCGTTTTACTCGGATACCCCGGAGTGAGCGTATCTGCAAGGGCTTTAGCTTCCTCCACGGTCCAGGTCACGATCACATAGTCAGTCTGTGGCAGTGGATCCGATGATGATGGTTTTTTCGAGAGAGGTCTTGGTTTGGGCGCAAATCCGGCTGGCCACGAAATTGGATGCCGTGCCGCCGCACCCATGATGGCAGCTGGCGGAAGTGTGGTCGGTGAGTAGGTGCTGGGATCGTCGCGGTCGAACATAATGATGTGCCGCGCTAGATCGTTAATGGACAATGCCTTCTTTCGCAAATTCTTCTTCTTGGTTGTCATCGGCCGGCCACCTCCTGCAAGTCTTTTTGTAGCGCCGCCATGTCGAACCCATTCGGGGCTTTCTTCTTTTTGAGCCAATCCGGACTGAGCACGGCGTAGGTTTCTTCGGTGTAGGTTTGGTAAAAGCCCCAACTCATCGCTTTCAATTGACCCCACGTAACGATGTAGAGATTGCGTTGATCGTAAGCAACCGCAGGAATGCAATGGCCATTATTTTGATTGGGCGCGGCATTGCCCACCGGACCTTTTGGAGGAACAATCCATGGGATGGTGAGAGGATCTTTACCGGGCGAGACGGCAAAATCAGGCAGTGCAACGCCTATATAGCAAGCTCCAAAAAGATTGACCGAGTCCATCACTTCCGTATTGTTCTTCAATTCCAAAGCGGCAAAGGCTGTGATTTTGTGTTTATCCAAGCCTTGCGTGCGCCAATATTTCAAGACATCGAGCATGTTGGCCCCGGCATCGGCCACGCCATGGGCGAAATGGTTATAGAACGCGAGGATGACTGGATCTGGGACAACAACTTCCTTGCCCGTGTTCGCAGTCCAGTCCATAATGATGTGGCCCGCAGCGGCGCAAGTACAATCGCCGTAGTTGTCGTTATCCATCATTCCCCACGCGGTATTTCCAATTTTTGCCGTCCATGATTTTGACGGCGGTGGGGGCGCAAGTTTTTGTGTCAGATATGCGCCGAACTGCAGGGTGCGCGGATCGTGCCGGACAGGGAGTTTACCTAATTTGTAGTGAAGAAGTGGTTTGGTGGGCTTTTTCGTAGCCATAGTTTCTCCTCAAAGAATTTTCTGCGGTCAGCTCATGCTGCCGCGGTTGCAGTCAAACCTCGTTAAGGGGGCCCAGTTACAAAAAGAGGAAACCGATTACTTGAAAAACCATTGCGGGGAAAGTTGCGCCCAGATTACTCTTTTGAGGCTGGATGTCAAGAATTATTAGTGCCAGTCCCAGGGGAATTTTTGCCGAGACTTCCCCCCGCAATTTACGTCTAAAGCGCGAGACAGAAGTTCCATGATTCGAATGCAGAAAGGGAGACCATGAAGACAACCATCAAATTGGCGGTAGTGATTTTGTCGAGTCTGATGGCAGTCACGTTAGTCATAGCGCAAGAAAAGCAGAGTCGGGAGGAGCGGCGTCCGGCAGTAAATGCAGAAGCGACGCCACGCAACTACCCAAAAGCCCCAGACTATGTCTATTTTTCAATTCTAGATGGAACGCCGCAAGGCATGGAACTCCACCATGACACACTGGTTGGCAGTAATACCCCGGTCGATGTCGTCAAATACTCTATAGAACTCCAGGTATTGAACTCTGACGGCAATCTAGAACCCGAGGGTCTTATCATCAGCCATTTTTACACGGCAAAACCCGTGCAACCGTTGAAAGCGCCGAACCCGCACGATGCTCGCGATTGCGCTATTTGGAACACGCTGGTGTTAGACGAAATCAAGAACCGCAGCGTGAATTCGCCGACTTGGTCGTATGTCGAATTCACGGTAGCGCAGGGGGCGCGCATTCTTCAGACCAATGAAGATGGCGCGGTCTATTGGAGTGACGACATCGAGTGCTGGGGATCGCGGGACCGCTTCCCACCGTTCTGAGATTTCGTTCAAGAATGTGCGTTAGGCTCCCAGGGTCAATTGCCCACTTCTTGTAATTGTTGCTCGCAATAGATTTGGATGAGCGCCGGAATGCGGGTAAAATATAGCTATGAGCCAGAACTTCGGTCCCTATGTCAGCGTGGAAAATGGCAAGCGGGTTGTTAAAGATCTGACTTTCGGCAATCCCACGCCGGAAGGAGTAGTTCTAACCACCCTCGACAGCGCGGTCAACTGGATGCGCAAGAATTCCATCTGGCCGATGACGTTCGGATTGGCTTGCTGCGCCATTGAAATGATGTCCATGGGCGCTTCGCGTTTTGACATCGCCCGTTTCGGCGCAGAAGTATTTCGCCCTTCGCCACGGCAATCGGATCTGATGATCATTGCCGGGCGTGTTTCCAACAAAATGGCTCCGGTGATTCGCCTGTTGTGGGAGCAAATGCCGGAACCCAAATGGGTGATTTCCATGGGCGCGTGCGCCACTTCGGGTGGCGTGTTCCAGAACTACGCTCTTGTGCAACGCGTCAATCAAGTGATTCCCGTCGATATCTATGTGCCGGGTTGTCCGCCCCGCCCCGAGCAGTTGATCTACGCCATCACTCTTCTTCAAGAGAAGATCCAGAAAGAACGCGGCACCATAACGCGAGCTTTGAATATTGGGACAAACAGAGATTCGGTTTAACATCGCGTCCGACCCGCCCGGCAGGCCGGACGCGATAAGTAAATGCCGTCATTGTTGCTGAGGTACATCCCGTGAACGCAGGACGAAATCCACGTTACGTTCCCGGTTGATTCGTACAGTTTCGGTCAGATTCAATGCCTCCAGCGAAAGCATCTTCTCCACAGCATTTTGCGTGATGTAATGCAGGCGTTCGCCTTCCAGCCAGTAGTCGCTAGCCAACTCGGCATCGCCGTCCTTTCTCACAAGTAACGTGGTTTCAGGGGATTGTGCGGAAGAAAGGGCCGCCGTTTGCAACACAGGCCGCTGGGTCAATTGAGGTGTCGAGTAGGACGCAGGTTCGTAGCTTTCCCGACTCGGCGACGCCCACGGAGGCATAGGAACAAAATTTGAAGCGACTGCTGGTACTTCGACATCCTCCATAAGCCGAAGCGTCAGCCTCTCTTCGCCTTTCATTGCTGGGAAGGGACCACGAAGCGGGAGCGTAATGATCTTCACCGGCCAAAGCGGCGGGATCATCCACTCAGCAATGTCCCGGCCTGCATGGCCTTGCCCGTGAATTTTGCCCTCCGAATCTACTTTGTAGCGCGGCGCTGAAGACACCTTGGCAGTGAGCGGGAAAATTTGCGGGCCGGGGAGAACCAGGCGGTCGAAAGTAATTTCGATCCATCCCTTCCCAACAAAGCGCCCTGGCTTGGCAAAATCCTGCAACTGGCCGGTGAGGTAAGCGCCGCGTGGAAATACCGGATGGCCGAAGCTGGCAACAGTGCTTAGGCTGCATAACACGGGGTCACCGGGTTGCGCGGTCTTGGCGGAAAAATTCGGTTCATCAAGGGTGCAATGCAAAAGCGTTCCTGCGGGTAGGAAGTCCTTTGCAATGGGCTGTGCCCAGGCGGTTGCAAACAGGCACAGAACAAGGGAGAGAGGCGAAAGAGCTTTAGCCATATGCGTCCTCCGAAGGTTAAGGGGTACGGCGCAGGCACGGATGGTCTTCGCTGTATCCGGGTAAGTTCGCGGAAGCCGGTAAAACGCCACCGGCGTTAGAGCTTTCATTTCCCAACACGCCCGGTTTTAGAAAGTTTTCCTGTGCGCTAAATATTTTGGAACAGCCGTTGAAAACTGCTCGGTAGCTCCTCTCACTGTTTCTTCGTGGTAAAACATGGCATGCGAAAATCTGCCACTGGGGGAGCCACGATTGCGGCCCAGGCACCTTGCCGGGTCGATTTGGCTGGAGGCACGATGGATCTCTGGCCCCTTTATCTTTTTCACCCGGGCGCTTTAACTCTCAATTTCGCCGTCAACATTCTTACCGAGTGCCGCATTACCCCGCTGCGGGGCAGACGAATTGAATTGCGATCGCTCGATACGAAAAAGCATGAGAGCTTCTCCAGCTTTGAGGCGCTCACCCAGGCACGGAGCTACCGTTTGCCATTGGCCGCCCGCGTGATTCAGTTCTTTGCGCCCAAAGAAGGTTTCTTGATTGAAACCAACTCTGAGTCTCCTGCCGGGGCTGGCATCTCAGGATCTTCGGCTCTGATGATCGCGACCACGGCAGCCTTGGCCCGATTTACCGAACGCCATCTCACGCTTGAACAAATGCGTGTAATTGCGCAGAACATCGAAGCGCAAATTATTAATGTTCCAACCGGCTGCCAGGACTATTACCCCGCGCTCTACGGTGGCGTTAGCGCCATCCATTTGGACGTAGACGGAATCCATCGGGAAGCTGTAACCATCGCTCCCGAAGAGATTGAGTCATGTTTCGTGCTGGCCTACACCGGCGCCCCGCGTCAATCGGGCATCAATAATTGGGAAGTCTTCAAGGCTCATATTGACGGCGATAAGCGAGTATTTCGGAACTTCGAACGCATCGCCGGTATCGCGCGCGAAATGCATCGCGCCCTTCTTTCCGGAGATTGGCCCGAGGTCGCCAGATTGTTGCAGGAGGAGTGGAAACTGCGGCGCACGAATGTTCCCGGAATCACGACGCCACTGATAGACCAACTGATTGCCGTGTCCAAGAAGCACGGCGCACTGGCGGGGAAAGTCTGCGGAGCCGGAGGCGGAGGTTGTGTGGTTTTTCTGGTGGAGAAGGGAAGCGCCAGCCGCGTGGCGACGGCCATCGGCGAAGCCGGTGGGCGCGTCTTGCCTTTGAAAGTCGCGCGTGATGGATTGCGCGTGCTCCCAGCTTGATAAAGCGTATATACTAAGCGGGTCGGGTGTTCCCATGCCGCGTTCTGAGCGCGTTTCCGTCCCGCATCACCTGCTGAGTCTCCTCCTGTGCGCAACGGTCATATGCCTCTGTGCTTCGCCAGCAAGTGCGGGCGATCCCAAGCCGGCGCATATCTCAAAAGAGACGCGTATCGAATTGATCCGCGTTTTCCAGGCTGACCTCGTCTATATCCGGACATTGTTTCCCATGGGAACCAAAGGGCTTACGCTGAAAGACGGCAAGCTTTCCCCGAGTGGGGTCGATTTAGAGCAGATGATCGCCATGTGGGGGCCCGCAGTCAAGCCCGGAGATCAAGCGCGCATTTCTGACATTGAATTCAAGGGCAATATGATTCACCTCGAAATCAACGGTGGACCCATCAAGAAACAGAAGTGGTATGAGCATATTTCAATGTCCGGGGCCGCCGGCGAGGCGCCGATCGCGCCCACCGA
>Ga0187847_10001414_pt1 | contig 21568 bp, 11 predicted proteins | sample June2016WEW_4_10_FD_132458 | JGI IMG/M metagenome (GOLD analysis project Ga0187847, IMG submission 132458) | Peatland microbial communities from SPRUCE experiment site at the Marcell Experimental Forest, Minnesota, USA - June2016WEW_4_10 | ecosystem: Environmental > Terrestrial > Soil >...
AGACGTTGATCCCCGCTCGAGAGCGCGTCCAGCAGCTCGCCCGTGCCGTCGGTGCTGCCGTCGTTGACCGCAATGACCTCGAAATTCGGGTAGTCGATTGCGAGAGCATGTTCGATCGTTTCGCGCGCATTGGCGATCTCATTGCGCATCGGAATGATGATGCTCACCGGCTCGAGAAACTGCGTGCCGGGCGGCAACAGCTCCAAAACGACCTTGCGCTCGAAGCGCAGGTAATAGTTGATCGCACCGATCATCCACACGTACGCCATGAATAGGGGATAGAAGAACGTGAAGTCCAGGAGATAGTTGCACCAGATGCGTAAAGTATGCGAATCCATGGGTACTCGTTGTGGTCAGTCGGTGCCCGGAAACGCCCTGACGGACATTGCCGGCCGCATCGCCTCTAGCGACGGAAGGCCGTTGCGGAAATCATCGGGGGCGTAACCCACATTGCGTGCACCGAAAGTGCGCAATTGCTCGATCTGTGCCGCGAGCCGGCTGCCGCCGATCGGAAGGCCCGATTGCCGGTCGATACTGCGCAGCTCAAACACGGCTTTGGCGATGCCGCCGGGCAACGCGGCAATTTCGGGGATCGAAGCGGCGAGCCGAGCATCGGCGCCGCTCAGGACTACAAAGTCGTACGCCGCAAGCGCGTCGTCGAGGTCCCCGATGCGATTCTTGAGCGCCCGCGGTGCCGCGCCGCCGCCGAGGTCCGCGAACACACTGCGCGCGGTGCGCAAATTATCATGGTCGGCGCGCACCATCTCACCGATCTCGAGGGAAAACGCGTTGAAATCTCGATTTTTCTCGTGATCCTCGAGATCGGCGAGCGAGGCGTCATCCGCAAACAAAATGCCCTGAAACGCCGTGTAGGTTGCAAGATCCTCGTATATGTCGCGGACCGCCTGCCGCGCCGCAAGCGGTCCGGAAAGAGCGAATCCGAACAGTGGCAAGCGCGCATAGACCGCCACGCCAGTGCGTGTGCGTAGTTGCCAGGCGACGCGATTGAACAGATCCGCGCGCATCGGCAATCGGCGATTCGGAAAATACAGCGCGCCCGGCGCGCCGGTGTGCCCGGGATCGGCGGACGCCTGCAGAAAGACCGTGTTGACGCCCATCGCTTTGACCCGATCGAGCAGGCGCGACAAATTCGCCTCCTGACGCACCGGGTCCGCGTCATAAACATCATCGAGATCGACTCGCACGGTGCGCAACGGTTCGATCCGCGGTGTTTCCTGCAGGACTCGCGCGAGATCCGCTGTCGTGAAGTCATAGGTCACCAGCGTGCGGCGCAGTCTCGACAGGGGTATCGCGGGTGTATTGAGCCCCACCTCGAGCGTGAATCCGTAGGGCATGCCGAGTTGCTCGGCAATGCGGTCGGTCGCGTGGTTGTGGTCTCCATAGGGCCAAACGATGATGCGCGGCCGCGTGCCGCTCAAGCGCAGAATGTCGTCGCTGCTCTTGACGAGATCAAGACGAATCCGCTCGCCAAACGCCGCACTGCTTTCATAGGTCCCACTCGACGTGTCGTACATCCGCGAGGCCGCCGCCGGCTCGAGATTGCCCTGGGGATTTGCGACGATACCCACGTGCATCGCGTAGCTATGCGATGCAAATTCGATCAGACCCGAGCGATGCATCTCCGCGATCTCATCGGGATCCAGAAAGTCAGCGCGCGACAATTTCTCGTCGGGATACGACACCGGCCCCTCGCCAGGCACCGGATCTGCGAGCCAGGCTCCGACCAGTCCGACGATCGCCGCGTAATGAAACGCCTCGAGCAGTGGGAACACGCGCGTATACACGCTCTTCAATCCATCGTCGAATGCCAGCACGACCGCCCGATCGGGCAACGGGCGATGCTCGCGCCTCGACGCGATGACCTGCTCCATGCTGATCACGTGATAGCCCTGCGCACGCAGCCAGGCGAACTGCTGCGTCAATTGGCGTGTTTCGACCGTGTAGAGATCCGGCCGCTCGCGGAATTCATCGCGAATATCGTGATAACACAGCACGGCGAATGAATCGGGTGGCCACAGCGGCGCCTCGATCGCGGGCAGCGCACGCATGGGCGCGGCGACGGCCGCGACGGCAACCGCAGCGGACGCCATCGCGACCAACAGCAGCGTAATTGCCGTCGACCGCATCCGTGTAGCCAAACCGCTACGCATCAGAAGCGTCCCAAGAAATTGAAATTGAAAACGTCAAGCCGCTCGCGCTCGCCATCGTAGGGGCGAATCGTGCGGCCGAACCCGGCGCGCAAGCTCATTCGATCGTTGACGTCATAGACCAGTTGATAACGGAAAGACGCCACCAGCCCGGTGCCGTCTCCCTGTTGCTGGTAGGCGCCGACCGCGAGGTCGACCTCGTGCGTCAATGCGCGGTCGTAGCGGCGGTATTGCAACCACTGATTCTGCAATGTGACGGTGCCGGTGAAGTCGCGCTTCGGATTGAAATAATTGGTGTCGGCCAGCGTGTTGCTCGAGGTATCGAGGTCGAGGCGGGTATCGAGTTTGTAAATGGGGCCCGTGATCCAGCGCTCCCGCCAAAACCACAGTGCCTCATAGCGCGAATTGCCGTCGCTGAATTGTTCGTGGTCGGCCTGCGCTCCGACGTCGAGCTCCTCGCTCGAGCGATACTCGAGGTTGAGCGCCGAGCGGTCGGCATGCACGCCCACGACGACCGCGGCAATCGGTATGTCGAGCGTACGCAGCGCGTAGGAGCCCCCGAATCGCCAATGGTCGTTCGGCGTCGCCTCGACGCTCAATTGAGGATACGGACCGGTGCCGTCGATATCGAGCAATTCTGCAGTCGCGAGCCAGTCTTGGGTGTGGTACTCGAGCCCTGCACCCGCGGCATGCCGATAGGTATCGCCCTGCACCGGCGTGCCCTCGCTCTGATTCAGATGTACGAACAATCGATACGCTGATTCGAGCACCGGCGAATACCCGTACTCGTCCATCCACGAATCGATCACCCCCGGCCGTCCGCCGTAGCTGCGGCCGATCTGTCCCTCGATGCCGACGAATGGCGAGGTTTGCGTCTGCCAGTCGCGCTGTGCTCGCAGCAGCGCAGCGTCATCCGCGGGCTCGGCCGAGCCGAGGCGATCGAGCGCCTCCCGGGCCGCGCTCAGGTCGCCCATCTGCAGGGAATCGTCGAACAACTTGGTCAGCGCTGCGACGGACTCGGGATTCGTCTGCAGGACCTCGGTGGCGATCTCGGATGCTTCTCGCGGCCGGCCGCGCAAGGCTTCGGTTTCTGCAAGCGCGAGCAGCGCTTCGTTGTTCGCGGGCGCCTCCGCGACCACGGCGTCGAGACGCGCTTGCGCGTCGTCGAGCCGATCGGTGTAGCCTCGCGCGAGTGCGGCCAGAACCACTGCGCTCACGTAGTCTTCGTTATCCGCGCGCAGTTCGGGAGACGCACCGCCGTTCGTCCGCGGCGTCTCGGCCGCCATGCGATCGGCCCAGGCGAGCGCCGCGTCATATTGGCCACTCTCGATCAATGCATAAAAATAGTTGACGCGTACCCCGGACGAAGCGCGGTAATCGGACGGCAGCGAGCGATACAGCGCGATCGCGCGCTGCGGCTGTTTTTGCGTCAAATAGGCACCAATCGCGGCGCTCGTCACGTAGGGCGGGATTGCAATTGCCTCGGCCTGCAGCTTCTCGTACTCGGCGACTGCCTCGGCAGAGCGACCCCGCTGCGCAAGCGCTTCGATCAGATCGCGCCGCAGTCCGGCACGCGATTCCTCATTGATCGACGTGTCCGCGGCCGCAGTCCGCATTCGCAGGATCACGCTGTCGAGCTGCTCGGCACGCGCCTTATCGGTGCCGGTCTGATCGCGTGCCCAACGGAATTCTAGTGCAAGGGAATCGTGTAATGCGGCGCCGCGCTGCGCAGGTGTGATCAGGTTCTCCGGCGTTAGCGCCAACGCGAGTTGCGGCGCGCCTCCCGCCATGAGCATCCGAAACCGCAGGCGCATGGCGCCCTCGTAATGCGGATCGATTCGCAGCGCTTGCTCGGCTGTGGCCAATGCGGGCATGATCTCACCGAGTGCCTCGTCGGCAAGTCCAAGTGCCTCGAGGATGTAGACACGCTCCGGGTAGCGCCGATTCATCGCGAGCAAAGCGCTGCGAGCCGGCTTTGCCTCTCCCCGATCGATCAACGCAAGGTTGCGCCCGACCAGCGCACCGACGTCGTCGCCGACAGAGAGAATCCGATCGTAAAAGCTTATGGCGAGGTCCGGTTGGTGCAAGTCGCGAGCCGCGCGCGCCAGGCCCTCCAGCACGTAAACCGGCAAACTGCCCGGATCCAAGCTCGTGCCGATGCCGAGCGCCATGTCGGGATGCCCGGCGCTGACGGCGATCACGATAAAGTCATTGCGATAGCTCGGCTCACCGGGACAGCGGTCATACGCCGACAGCAGTGCAGCATAGCCGGCATCGAGCCGACCGACGCGATAGTCGGCGAGCCCCTGCCGGTACTCGAGCTCGGCTACTCGGTGCTCATCGGGGCTGCAGTCGGCGGCGGCAACCGGCAGCGCAAACATCGCGAGTGCGGTCGAGCCGATGAGAATTGTGCACCGACGCCAATTGAGCAAGATGCCCGCGAGCCGCCTCGGCATTTTCTTCTGGTTCATTGTCCGGGAAACGCTCGCGAGGGCGAATACGCCAAGCAAGCGCTCCCTCGTCCCGCCGAGGATTCTAGCATCCGGCAAGAGTGTACCTTGATCCGGATTCCTATGACACGGATCAACCGAAAATTTTTCTGCGACCGCGCGCCTCGAGCGCGACCTTATCAATTGCCAGGCCGTGTGGTGCGATGTCAGTATGTCCAAGATGCCCACCCGTCTCGTCGTCTGCGCACTCTTGCTGTCGCTTTCCGCCGCGGCCTTCGCATCCGCTCCAGCCGACGCGCCGATCGTCGACGCGAGCGCGTTGCCCGCTGCGGCCGGCCCGCCCACCGGCCTCGCCGACTCGGCTGCTCTGCGCGCGACGGTCTTCGGTACGCCTCCACAGGACATGGCACCGCTGCCGGAGACGGTCCCGCTTTCTGAAATCAATATCGCGCTGCCCTGGGCCCGTCCGGTACCTGCGGTTTATTGGTTCGATCGCAGGCTGCGCGTGTGGATTTCCGCGCAAAAGAAACCGGCGCCGCTCGCGATCGTCATTGCCGGCACCGGCGGCGACGGCAACACGTCGAAACTGTCGATTCTGCGCGGCGCGCTCTATGCGGCCGGATATCACGTCCTGACGATGCCCTCGCCGACCTTTCCGGGCTTCATCGTCTCGACCTCGAGCACCGGCGTCTCCGGCGACCTCATGCAGGACAGTCGCGATCTATACGCGGCCATCGTGCAGATCCTCGCCAAGTTGCCGCGGCGAATCCAAATCACCGATATTGACATCCTCGGTTACAGCCTCGGCGGCGCCAATGCAGCCGTCGTCAAATCGATCGATGCCGGCGAACACAAGCTGCATATTCATCGCGCGCTGATGATCAATCCACCGGTGAGCTTGATCGAGTCCGTGAGCCGTCTCGACAAGCTGTTCGTGACCAGCATCGGACCGGACGATGCCGCCGTCGAGCGCCTCTATCGACAACTATATGCGCAACTCGCGAACCTCTACCGCGCATCCGATAAGGTCGAGTTGGACGAGAGCTTTCTGCTCGGCGCAGCGGCATCGGTCTTGAAGACGGACGCGGAATATTCAGCCGCTATTGCGCTGAGCTTCCGCCTGAACCTCGTCGACATGTTCTTCGCTGCCGACTTGTACACCGGAGCGGGCGTCGTCACCAACCCCCGGCACCCGCCGAAAGTAGGCGACTCGCTCGAGAACGCGGCCCGGCGCTTGCGCAGCATGCCGTTCGCGGCCTACTTCTCGAGGGTGTTTGCGCCCTATTATTTGAAACACCGCGCAAATGCGACCAGCGCATCCCTAATCGCGGACAATCGCCTCGACATCATCGCGGACGCGCTGCGCACCGATGGCGATTATTACGCACTGACCAACAGCGACGATCTGATACTCGACGCGCCAGAACTGCGGTGGCTTCAGGATACATTGGGCCCGAGAATCGTCGTTTACGATCACGGCGGCCACCTCGGGAACCTAGGCGACCGGCAACAGGTCAAGGACATGCTCGAGATGCTGGCAGGGCGATGGAATCTGCCCGCGCTGTGAGCACGCCTCGACTCATCCAACTAGCCGTTGCGAGCCTGCTGCTCGGCAGTCTTGCGGGCTGCGCCTCGCAAAGCGTCGAAATCCGCAGCCTGCCGCCCGATACGCCGGCAGCGGACAATGCCGCGGCCGCGCTGATTGCCACCGAACTTGCAGGGGCGCTTGCGAGCGAATCGGCGAGCACCGCTTCAGCCAAGGACGCGGCTGCGCCACCGCTCGTTACGCCGGCCGATGCGCCTTCGATGGCGACCTATGATCCTTGGGCGCGACTCAATCGCTTCACCTATCGGTTCAACGCACGCTTCGACGAAGCCGTGTTTCTGCGCGTTGCGAACGGCTATCGGCGCCTACCCTCCCCGCTGCGCTCGGGTGTGCACAATTTTTTTGGCAATCTCGCCGAAGTCGACAACATCATCAACTACGTGCTGCAGGCACGCCCGATTCGCGGACTGCGCAGCGCCGCACGGCTGTTGATCAACAGTACGATCGGCATCGGCGGCCTCATCGATGTGGCCAAGCAAATCAAGCTGCCCGCCGCGCCGACCGGCGTCAGTGCAACGCTCGCAACTTGGGGCGTACATCCGGGGCCTTATCTCGTGATTCCTTTGGTCGGACCCTCGACCTTGCGCGACGGAATTGGACTCGTCGGTGATTTCGGGGCGGCACACGCGGTCAATTTGGCGAATCTATATCGCGGCAACGAATCCTGGTATCTCGAGGGCGTCAATCTCGTCGATCAGCGGGCCAACGTGGATTTCCGCTATTACGCCAGCGGCTCGCCGTTCGAGTATGAGACGCTGCGTTTCCTGTATGTTCGCAAGCGGCTCATCGAGGATTCGGGGCTGCGCAAATTCGCGCAGCCGCGCCCGGCGCGACCCGAGGTGCCGGCCGGCGAATGAACGGCATCGGGGCGCCGCTCACTCGAGCTCGGCAATCAAGCCCGAATAGGCGGGAAATTTCCACGCCTGCGCTCCGCCGACCTGGTCGATGACACGCCACGCATCGCGCGCCGGCGGTTGCCAATGGATCTCGTTCGGGCCGAGATTGAATACGCACAGTAGCGATTCGCCCGGCATGTTGCGCTCGAACGCAAGCAGATGCGCCGTCACCTCGACGAAGACCAAGGCACCGCTGCGCAAAGCGGAGCTGCGTTGGCGCAGCTTGATCAGTCGGCGCGTGAGATTCAGCTGTGAGTCGGGATCGTTCTGCTGCAAATCGACCGCGAGCGCCGCATGACCTGCTCCGACCACGAGCCAGGGTTCGCCCGACGTGAAGCCTGCGTGCCGAAGAGCGCCGATCCAGGGTATCGGTGTGCGCGCTCCGTCACGCCCCAGGGTCCGCGGCCAATTGGCGATGGCTTCGGGATCCTTGAGATTCGCAAATGGAATTGCGGACTGCGGTAGCCCAAGTTCATCGCCCTGATAGAGGAATATATTGCCCCGCAGGCTCACGAGTAACAACATCGTGAGCCGGGCGCCGGCGTCGCGAAGGGCCGGCGGGAACCATCGCGAGACGGCACGCGGCGCATCGTGGTTGGAGAATGCCCAACTCGGCCACCCCGTGCCGGCCTCGTGCGGCCACGCCGCCAACGAGGTACGAACCAGACCCGGTGTCAATTCGTCGGCATACAAAAAATTGAATCCATAGGCTGTATGGAGTCGGGCTTCGCCTTGGGTATAAGCCCGCATGTCCGCTTCGGCGCCCTCACCGCCGACTTCCGCGACCGTAAAGCGATCGCCGTAACCGTTCAAGAGCGCGCGTATTCGCTCGATGAAGATCGGCACGTCGGCATGTGATTTATTGTAGAGCGCCCTCTGAAAATCCACGGAGCGGGTGCGCGGCGTATTCGCGGGCGGCAGTGCTGGATTGTCGCGCAGCAGCGGGTCATGCATCGCGTAATTGATCGCATCGAGTCGAAATCCGTCGACGCCGGCATCGAGCCAAAACGCGGCGCAAGCCAACAGCGCATCCTGCACCGCGGGGCTATGGACGTTTAGATCCGGCTGTTCGACGAGAAAATTGTGCAAATAGTACTGACCACGCCGTGCGTCCCAGGTCCACGCGGAGCCGCCGAACACGGACTGCCAGTTCGAGGGCGGCGAGCCATCCGGCTTGGGATCGGCCCACACGTACCAATCGGCGCGCGGGTTGTCGCGAGTTGCCCGGCTTTGCTGGAACCATAGGTGCTGGTCCGAGGTATGCGACATGACCTGGTCGATGATCACGCGCAAATTCAATTCATGCGCACGCGCAACCAGCGCCGCAAAATCCGCGAGCGTTCCGAAAATCGGATCGACGTCGCAGTAATTGCTGATGTCGTAGCCAAAGTCCTTCATCGGCGAGGTGAAAAACGGACAGAGCCAAATCGCATCAACACCAAGCGAGGCCACGTAGTCCAAATGCGCCGTAATGCCGCGCAGATCGCCGATCCCGTCGCCATTGGAGTCGGCAAAGCTGCGCGGGTAGATTTGGTAGACGGTGGCGCCGCGCCACCAGTCTCGACGGCTCGCGCTCATGGCTTCTCATCCGCGGCGCAAGCGATGAAATCGAGCGCCGGAATACGCACTGTGTAGCTGCCGGTCGCTGCCGTTTCGCGCCGGCAGTCTCCATATAAGCTTGCGAATCGGCGCGATCCGGGCTCCACGCTGACCTGCGCCTCGAGACTGCGCGGCGAGGTATTGAAGGCAACGAGCAATTCTCGACCCGTGGCAGGATCGATCCGCGAGACCGCGAACAGTCCGGGCCGCTTGCCGGCGCTGCGCAGAATCTGCCGGCCTTCGCGCAATGCCGGTTGCTCGCGGCGCAGCCGTGCGAGTTCGGCTATCGCCGCATACAGAGGATGGCTGGTGTCGAAACTATCGGTCGCCGTCGTGTGCCGAGTGCCAACGAGCGGCTCGGCGTTGTATACCGCGACCTGGCTCGCGAACATATCCTGGCGCGAATCCTGATCTCCGCCGGTGCCCGCGAAGCCTTGCTCGTCGCCGTAATATACGACCGGCACGCCGCGCAGCAAAAACAACATCGCGTGCGCCAAGCGCACGCGTGCCAGCAACTCCGGATCCCGCGCCTGAGGCCGCGATTTACGCACGAAGTAGGCGAAGCGGCCGGCGTCGTGGTTGCTGATAAAAGTGGGCAACTGCAGCGCGGTCGCGGCGCCGCCTTCGTATAAGGAATCCGCGTCGAAGAGCCGTGCGAGTTCGTCCGTGCCCGCATTTCCGGCAACCGTGTCGCGAACCGCCGCTGCAAACGCAAAATCCAACACTGCGGGCAGTTTGTCGACCCGCGTGTGCTCCGCGAGCAACGCCGGATCCATGCCGGTCGCGACCTCGCCGAACAGGTGAAAATTCGGAATTCCGCGCGCAGCTGCGCGCGCCAGAATCGCCGGGACGAACGCCTGCCAAAACTCGGCGTTGACGTGCTTCGCGGTGTCGATGCGAAACCCGTCGATGCCGAAATCATCGATCCATTTGCCGTAAATTTCGATGAAACCACGCACGACCCGCGGGTTCTCGGTCATCAGATCGTCGAGCCCGTCGAAATCGCCCATTTGCGAACTCTCGCCGGAAAACGTCGAGTTGCCTCTGTTGTGATAGACAATCAGATCGTTCAGCCACTCCGGAACCTTCAGATGCTCCTCGCCGGCCGGAACGAACGGCGTATAGGCATAGTCTGGCCGTGTCAATTTTGCGAAATTCTCGTCCGTTTGCTGTGCAGCTTCGTCTCCCATAAACGCGTCATTGATCGGTGCGCCGAGGATGCCGCCGCGTCGCGTGTAGGGATACTGCGCGCGCGAACGGTAGGGACACACATGACCGCTGCATTCGCGGTATTGAATGACGTCTGCCGTATGATTGACGACGATGTCGAGGTAGATTTTCAGTCCGCGCGCATGCGCCGCGTCGACCAGCGCGTGCAGGTCGGAGTTGCCGCCGAAATGCGCATCGACATGCGTGAAATCGGTGATCCAGTAACCGTGATAACCGGCGGATTCGCGGCCCGGGGGTCCCTGAACCGACTTGTTCTGGAACACCGGTCCCAGCCAGACCGCGGTCGCCCCGAGGCCTTGGATGTAGTCGAGCCGTTCGATGAGACCTCTGAGGTCGCCACCATGAAAGAAGCCTTTGGCGGTCGGATCGTAGCCGGTCGTGAGGCGATCGCCGCTCAAGCCGCCGCGATCATTGCTCGGATCACCATTCGCGAAGCGGTCGGGCAGCACAAAATAAATTGCCTCGTCTTGCGGCTTGCGCGCGCGAAACTCTTCGATCGACGCCGCCCATGCCCCCATAGGCCGGCAAAAAAGCAGGCAGCAGCACGCGAACAAGGGGCACACAAGGGCCGTCGAGACACGATTCACCTTCATCCTCCGGCCTGCTTGGGGATCGATTGGCCCGGGCAGCGCGCCCGGGCCGCCGGGCATTCCCGCCGTCCGATCGGGCGGCGGGTGCCCGCCATGAGCGGAACGTAACTAGAGCTTGTATTTTGCCCCGAGGAAGAACACTCGGCCGTAGGTTTCAAAGTCGCGAACCTGTGTTTGATTGTTGGCGTAGTCGATGAAGGGCGCATTGGTCATGTTGTCGATCTGAAAGACAAACGCGAGCCCATGAAGTGGACCCTGCTGAAATTCATAGCCAGCTTGAAAGTCGGTAAGCTGTTCATGCCGCACATATTCCAGCGCCCGATCGCCCGCATAGTCGGTAATCTCGCCAACATAATTGGATCGGTAGTGAGTCGCGATGCGCGCCGAGAATCCATATTTCTCGTAATACACGGTCGCCTGCCACACGGTCTTGGACAATCCCGGCAGAGTGATGTTCGTCGAGGTGATGTCGGCCACGGTTCCGGGTATTGTGATCGAGCTGTCGGTCTCCGAAACGCTGGCAAGCAAGCCGAAGCCGCTCAAGTAGTCGGTCAACAATTCGCCAGGCAGCGAGGCGGCGAGTTCTACGCCGTCGACCCGGCCGCCATTGCCGTTCAAATACGTATTAAATATTCCTAGCGACTGGGCCGGCAGGCCCGGCGGCAGATATCCGGCCGGCAAGCCCGCATTGAGCGCCGCGAAGTTATAGGATTCGCCGATTTGGTAAATATAAGTCGAGAGCTTCTTGTAGAAGACCGCGGCCGAGAAATAGGCCTTGTTCTCGAAATATTTCTCGTATGACAAATCCACCGCGTCGGCCCGCCACGGCGCGAGCGTGGGGTTGCCGCCGGTCGCACCAGGGATTCCGGTGGTCTGACTCACCCCGTATTCGAAAGAGTCCGCCATTTCATCCATGCGCGGCCGAGCCATTTCGCGCGCCAGCCCCAATCGCAAATCCTGCTGCGCGGGGAACTCGAATACGAAATTCGCAGCCGGCAGTACATCGTTGTAAGACGCACCGCCGGTTATCGGCACTGCGGCCCCATTCCCGCCGTCGAGCGCGCTGTTCCAGTAATCGGACGACGAGGTCTGCTCGGTGTGCACTAGCTGCAGGCCGATGTTTCCGCGCAATTTGACGTCCGCGGACAGATCGTGGTTCAAGTTCCCCTTGAGGTAAAGCGTCGTGAGCTTCTCGTCGACCTCCCAGGTCTTGCCGACCAAGCTGCTGTTCGCGGTCGTCGAGGGCTGGATCGGCTGGAAGTAATTCGTGAGTACAGCGGGGACATTCCAGGAGAGCGATGATGGAGAGCCGGCAAAGCCCAGATTCGTCGGCGGCAGCAAGTACCCACCGGCGATCTGATAGTAGCCGTTGTCGGCATTCGCGATCGTGCTTAGGTTTGCCTCCGGCTGACGCTTGTTCTTGGTGCGATCATCGTAATTCACGCCCGCAAGGACGGCACTGAACCACCCGTCGACCGACCGCGCGACATCGAAGCGCACCGATTTCAGTTCGTCGACGACGTGCGGGAATCTGCTGTATCCGGCTCCGTAAATCGTCGGGCCGATCAGGACCTGCGCCGGATTCGTGTACTGATTGTTGAGAGCGAATGTCGGGTTCGAAGAGCTCGGTATGTCAAACGTCGCGGTGTCCGTGACTCCACCGGTGTATTGCGCCTGCGTTTCGTAGTCATGCTCGTCGCGCTCGGCGCGCGAGTAGCCGAGGTCCCCTGTCAAGGTCCACCCGCCCGCGTCCCACTTGTTATTCCATCCGGTCGCGAAAATCTGATCATGCGTGATGTACAGGAAATTGCGCGCCAGCGGCACCAAATTGCTGACCGTAGCGCCAACGAGCGTGTTGTTGACGACGTCGAGGTTCGAGTAGTTTGCGGTGCCGTTGGCCAACCCGTTGTAATTGCCCAAATTCACTTCCATGCTGCGTCGGTTGTTGTCCAACTCACGATCCGTGTAGTAGAGGTCGAAGGTACTGGTGAATGCATCCGACGGCTTCCACTCGAGCGTCGTGATCGTGCCATCGCGCTTGTCGAGTCCGGTGCTCGCGAGCGACTTGATGCCCGTCGTCACAAATACGCCGTGAGGAACGCCGGAGAGACAAGCATTATTGGGCGCGCAGTTTGCCTGCCAGGGGTCATAGAGACCGGTCTCTTCGCTATCGACCGGCGTGTCGAGACGGGCGAATCCGAAAGTCAATCCTAGTGTGTTGTCGAAATACTGGTCTACGTAAGAGAAGCTCGCGCGATATTGCTTGTCGTCGGAATCGGCGCCGAGATTCCCGTTGGAGTTTTCGATTCCGCGAACGTCGAACACCAACGTGCGCTTTCCGTATTCGAGCGGACGGGTGGTGCGCATGTCGATCGTGCCCGCCAAACCTTGACCGACGAGGGCGGCATCCGGCGTCTTGTAGACCACGACACCGGACATCAACTCGGCCGGATATTGATCGAACTGAATTGCACGGTTGTCGCCGGTGCTGACTTGTTCGCGTCCGTTAAGCAATGTGCCGTTGAAATCCGGGCCAAATCCGCGAATGCTGATGTCCGAATCGCGGCCGTCCGAACGCTGTGTCGTCAAGCCCGGCAATCGCGCCAGTGATTCGGCGATGCTGGTGTCTGGAAGCTTACCGATGTCCTCGGCCGAGACCGCTTCGACGATGTCGTCATTATTGCGCTTGATCTTGATTGCGGCATCGACGCCCGCCCGGATTCCGGTAACCGTCACCTCCGACAATTCTTCGTTCGACGGCGAAGCGGCGGTGCCGGCCGGTGCCGCAGTCTGTGCGTTGGCTGCGCCAATGCACGCGAACAATGCGAGCGGAGCTGCCACCTGTAACGGCGTCCCCAACCTGCCTGCGCGAGCACCGCGGAACATCTGTGATATGACGGTTTGAATTCGAAGCGTTGCCATTGAATGTTTCCCCCTGACGACTCTGCCGTGGGCGTTCGGCACACGAGACCGTCCGCCTGTTGTTGCGAGACAGTGGGGAACCTTTGTGTAGCACGATCACTGGCCGCGCACATCCCCACTGCTTCTTCGTTATTGCGCCGGTGACGCCTATCAGTTGCGCTTACCGTGCGATCAAGAGTATGCAAGCCATTGCGCAATGGGAATCCTCCCGCATACGTATTCATGCATGCATGACTCAGAAAAATACGATTTTGGGGAGTCGCGTCGCTCTCGTACGAGCGAACGCCGCGAGCGCTAGGGATCTGTGCCGGTGCGCGTTGAACCAAAGAGTTTATCCGCTCAGGCGGAGTGAAGCGAATGCATACGTATGCATTGTCAAACCGGCCTTGCCGTTGCAGCGCTGACCGGCCCGTGATTGCGCGATTTAACACCGCACGATCCGCGATTCATCGGTCACAAACTGGGTTTTTGAGCACTGTCGCCAGCCCACCGCAGCTGTGGCATCATGGGCCTGGGGAGATACGAAGTGCATACAGAAAAAACGCGCGTTCCCGTTCACGGGAAGGCGACTTCCTTTGATATCGCGTATGAAGCCGGCGTGTCGCAGTCGACGGTATCGCGAGCGTTGCGCGGCAGCCCGACGGTCAACGCGGAGACGCGCAAACGGATCGAGGCGATTGCGCAACAGCTGCACTACAAGGTCGACAAGAATGCGTCGAATCTGCGCTGCCAGCACTCCAACACCGTCGCGTTGTTATTCTTCGAGGATCCGACGCCGGATGACTCGCTGATCAACCCTTTTTTCTTATCGATGCTGGGATCGATCACGCGCGCCTGCGTGCGACGTGGCTATGATCTGCTGATATCTTTTCAGCAGCTTTCCGGCAATTGGCATGTCGACTACGAGGACAGCCGCAAAGCCGACGGCATCATCTTGCTGGGATACGGCGATTACCTGGCTTATCGGTCCCGGCTCGAGAAACTCGTCGAGCAAGGCACTCATTTCGTCCGATGGGGCGCGGTGCAAGCCGATCAACCGGGCCTTTCGGTCGGCTGCGATAACTTTCAGGGCAGCTACGCCGCCACCGAACATTTATTGAAGTTGGGCCGACGCAAACTTGCGTTCATTGGCGACGCGTCGAGCCACTATCCGGAGTTCTTCGAGCGCTATCGGGGCTACGCGGCCGCACTCGATGCCGCCGGCGCAGTGCTGATCGATGCATTGCAAGTCGATGCGATTACGACCGAGCAGGCCGGTTATGCGGCGACCTCTGAGTTGCTGCTGCGCGGTGAGCCTTTTGACGCGATTCTCGCGGCCAGCGATTTGATTGGCATCGGCGCGATGAATGCGCTGCAGGACCACGGCATTGAGGTCCCCACGCAGGTATCAGTCGTCGGATTCGATGACATTCCGGCCGCTAATCTCGTGAGTCCAGCGCTCACCACGGTCATGCAGGACACGCGCATCGCGGGCGAAGCGCTGGTCGACACCTTGCTGCGGCAGGTCCGCGAGGAACCTGCCGTCAACCTCGTGCTGCCGACTCGTCTGGTCATACGCCGATCTTGCGGTGCCGCGCTCGCGCCGCCGCTGTAAAGAGGCAGTGGTCAGCCTGTGCGCCTCAAGGTTCGGGCACGCGCAACACCAACAAACCCGCAACGAAAAAGCTCGCGCCGCCGATCGCCAATGCATAAATAGGCTCGCCCGCAAACAGGAGTTTCAACGCGACTCCCAGGACGCTCGCGGCGACGAGCTGCGGAATCACGATGAAGAAATTGAACACGCCCATGTAAAGCCCCATCTTTTCGGCAGGCACGCTGTCGGAGAGCAACGCATAGGGCAGTGAGAGAATTGACGCCCAAGCAAAGCCGACCCCGATCATCGAGGCAAGCAGCCAATTGGAATCGCGGATCACGAGAAACGACAACAGCGCGGCACCGCCCAACCAGACGTTGACCATATGGGTTAGACGTATCCCGAACCGGCGAACCATGACGGGAATCACGATTGCCGCAAGTGCAGCGAATCCGTTGTAGGCGGCGAACAAGACACCAACCCAATTGGCACCCTGGTTGTAGGCTTCGGAATGCGGATCAGCCGATCCGAAATGCACCTCGGAAACCGCTGATGTCGTGTAGATCCACATCGCAAACAAGGCGAGCCACGAGAAGAATTGCACCGGCACGAGACGGCGCATCGTGGTCGGCATCGTTTCGATATCCTCCATCACGGATCCGAACAGCCCCGATCGCCGGGCTCCGCGCTGGAACATCCGCGCCGCGCCCCAGATCAAGGCCCCAACGCTGACCAGATAGAGTTGCGGGTCGAGTCGGGCAAGGCGTATCGCTGCGATACCGGCAGCGCCCGCGCAGCACCACAATGCGCCGTGACGAGTCGCGCGGTGCGCATCAGGCAAACTCCGTGGAACGGCAGCCCTGGTGTCGGTGAACGATCGCAACACCGTCGGCGGATATTCCTTGGTACGAACCACGGTCCAGCCGATCGCCGCCAACAGGACTGCAGCGCCGACGTAAAACGCGTAATGCACGGTCTCCGGTACCGCGGACGCACCCGGCCCTGTATCGGCATGATTGCTCACGCCCAACCGAGCGAGCAGATACGGCAGCATGCTCGCGATAACCGCGCCGATGCCGATGAAAAAACTCTGCATTGCGTAACCCGACGGCCGCTGTACCGGTGCCAACTGGTCGCCGACGAATGCGCGAAAGGGCTCCATCGATACGTTGATCGACGCATCGAGTACCCACAAGAGGGCCGCAGCAACCAGTAAGTTCGGCGAACGCGGCATGAAAAACAACGCGATCGAAGCGAGCAACGCACCGAACAAAAAGTAGGGGCGGCGTCGACCGAGCGCTGTCCAGGTCCGATCCGAGAGGTAGCCGATCACCGGCTGAACGAGCAAACCGGTCAGCGGTGCGGCAATCCACAACGCCGGGATGTCGTCGACACTTGCACCGAGCGTCTGAAATATCCGACTGACGTTCGCGTTCTGCAGCGCGAACCCGAACTGCAGACCGAGGAAGCCGAAACACATGTTCCAAATCTGCCAAAACGACAGGTTTGGCCGGCTGCGAACGTTCGAATCAAGCGCGGCGGCGCCGTCCAAGGGCATCGCCGCTCGTCGAGCGGTGTGTGTCACCGCTCAACCGCTGCGATCCAGGATGCGAACGGCGGCAGAGACACCTCGGTCGCGGACCGGATCGCCAGCAATGAGTCGTCGCTCGTGAGCAGCGTCTTGACCGCCGCCGCCTGCACGCCGGCCTTGCCGAAGTCCATCGACATCTTCTGCGGCTTGGCGGACATGTTCAGCGCGACGACGACGGCATCGCCGCTTGCATCGACGCGCAGATATGCAAATACCGACGCGTCGCTCTGATCGAGCATCACCATTTTGCCCGCATTCAACGCGGCGTTGCTGCGCCGAAGCACGATCAAACGCCGGTGCCAATTGAGCAGTGAATTGGGATCGGCCAATTCGGACTGCACGTTGATGCTCGTGTAGTTCGGCGGCACCGGGAGCCAAGTGTGTGCGTTGGTACTGAATCCCGCCTGTGGATTACTCGTATCCCATTGCATCGGCGTTCGCTCGCCGTCGCGACCCTTCTCCTTCGGCCAACCGGTTATGCCGATCGGATCGAGCACGTCTTCTCGCCGTTGCGGCGGCGTCGTGCGCATCCCAAGTTCTTCGCCGTAGTACATCAGCACACTCGCTTTGGTCGTCAGCAGCAAAGCGGCAATCTGCTTCGCGATCAATGCATTGTTGACACCGTCGCCGTAACGATCCCAGCTGCGCGGATTGTCGTGATTATCGAACACCAGCAACGGCTCGGAGCCGTGAATTCGAGTCTCCACCTCCTCGATTCGCGTGCGAAACTCGCGCGCGTCGAGCTTGTTGCCGAAACCGATGTTCATATCCATCGGCAGCTGCAATTCATCGTGCTTCTTTCCGCCATACCACCGGTCGAGATCCTGGATATCCGGCAGGTAGGTTTCGCCGATGAGCACGCGATCGCCCGCATATCGATCCGCCATCGCACGCATGCGGCGGATTACGGAATGGACTTCCGGAAGGTTGCTGGTGCGCTCCTCCGCCAACTTCGGGTCGCCGAACGCGTTGGTGCCGCCCAATTCACGTTCGTCGCGTTGCTGCGGATCCTCGAACAGCGTGGGAATCGCGTCGAGCCGGAAACCCGCGACACCGCGGTCCAGCCAAAAACGCATCGCGCCGAACATCGCGCGTTCGACCTCGGGATTGCGCCAGTTCAAGTCGGGTTGTTGCGCGTAGAATTTGTGATAATAGAACTGATCGAGCTTTGGATCATATTGCCACGCGGAATGGCCGAAAACGCTTTCCCAATTGTTCGGCGGCTGCCGCTTGCCGCTCGCGTCGGTCTTACCGTCGCTCCAGACATACCAATCGTGCTTCGGACTCGTTTTCGACCGCGACGATTCGACAAACCACGGATGCTTGTCGGAGGTGTGATTGAGAACCATGTCGAGCACGATGCGGATATGCCGTTGCTTGGCCGCGGCCACGAGCCGGTCGAAGTCTGCGAGGGTCCCATATTGGGGATCGACGTTTTCGTAGTCCGAGATGTCGTAGCCAAAATCGACCTGCGGCGACGGATACATCGGCGAGATCCATAGTGCATCGACCCCGAGATCCTGCAAATAATCCAGACGCCCGGTAATGCCATTGAGATCACCGACGCCATCTCCACTCGAGTCCTGGAAGCTGCGCGGATAGATCTCGTAGATCACGGCATTTTTCCACCAGGGGTCCGCACTGCGGTCGGTCTGTGCATTGCGCGGCGCACCCAGCGCCACCGAATCCAGGCTGATTTGCAGCAACAACACCGCGACCGAGGCCAACAGTGCCCGTATGGCGGTTCCCGACGCGCCCGCGATCGATCCACGCACCCGAATCATGGCAGCTCCCCAAATCGCCGACGTTTTTAGAGGAAATACAGTCTACTTGCCGCGCTCACGCTTCAGCCGCAGCCGCATACGTATTCATTGGCGCGGCCACAGCACCTATATGCCTCTTTTGGCTCGACAATGCCATCGGTCCGGCGGCCGCTTGCCAGCGTGACCGGAGTCTCAGTTCCCCGTGTGTCGGCGACGCTAAAAGAGGCTTCGAGGTGATTATGACCAATGGGGTTTCGGTTCGCGACGCGGGACCTACAATCATTCAAGTTCCAAGGGCTTGGGCCGAAGAAACTGTGATGAAAGACGGCACAAACCACCGGCCACCGCTCCACGCACATGGATGATCAAAATCAACCCCGGATACTCTGCGTGGACGACGACAGGGAGATCCTCGAGGCGATCGCGCCCCACTTGTCTCCATCGTACCAGGTGGAACTCGCCACGAGCGGCGCCGAAGGCTTGCGCTTGCTCCGGCAGTACCCCGACACCGCCGTCATCGTCTCCGACTTGCGAATGCCGGGTATGGACGGTTCGAAGTTTCTCGCGGCCTCGCGCACGATTGCGCCCGACGCGCGCCGAATTCTCCTGACCGGCTGCGACGACATGTCAGCCGCAATTGCGGCGGTCAACGATGGACAGATTTGCCGATTTCTCACCAAACCCTGCGCGCCACGAACCTTCCTCGCGGGAATAGAGTTCGCGCTCTCCGAATATCGCTCCGAGATGGCCAACCGAAGTGCGATTCGAAAGTTCACTGCCAGGCACGTGCTCGGCGAGGACCGCGTGACCGGCCTTGCGAGCCGCGAACGGCTACTCGAGACCCTTGGCGGCGTCATCGAGGAGCGCAACCTCGGGCGCGACGCGGCCGGCACGGTCTATTTGCTGAACATTCGCTTCGTGCCGCCGTTTGCCGAGAATGTCGATTCGGAGGCGGTCGACCAATGGATACGATCGATCGCCGAGCAACTCACCCGCAAGGCGATAGGCGCGAACTGCATTGCTCGCTGGGACAAAAGCGTATTCGCCGTGTTCGATGATCTGCCCGCCGACTCGCATGAGTCGATGCTACGGCGCGCGCAGGACCTGCTCGACTCGGCGACCTCGTCGTGGGAAATCGGCTCTGTCTTCGTCACGACCGACATCAGCGTCGGCATCGTCGCGATCGCAGCGGGAACGATCGAGCCGCAGGTCGTCATGCGGCATGCAGAGCTCGCCGAACAGGAGGCGCGAGGCGCCAGCGGCTCGAAGATCGCGCTCTACACCGCGGAAACCGGCGCGAAGGCCGAATATCAACGCGACGTGATCCGTTCGCTGCGCAACGCGATCTCCGACGGTGGGCTCGAATTGCACTACCAACCGATCGTCGACATCAATACGCATACCGTCCATTCTGTCGAAGCGCTGGCGCGCTGGTCGCACCCGCGATTCGGAAAAATTCCGCCGACGGTATTCATTCCGCTGGCCGAAGCGGCCGGCCTGATCGTCTCGCTCGGCGCTTGGGTGCTGCGCAAGGTCTGCAGCGACGCGCAGACGGTACTCGACCTCGGGTTTCCGCGCATAGCGCTCAACGTATCGATCATGCAGCTGTTGGACGCGAGTTTCCTATTCAGTCTGTTCAGTGCGCTCGAAGAGAGCGGTATCGCGCCGTCGGCGCTCGAGATTGAAGTCACCGAATCGGTGTTCGCGCAGGACCTGGATCGCGTCCGATCCATTCTCCTCGATGTCCGCAAGCTCGGCGTGCGGGTGGCGATCGATGACTTCGGCACCGGCTACTCGTCGCTCTCCTACTTGAACCAGCTGCCCGTCAACGTGGTGAAGATCGACGGCGCTTTCATCAGGGACTTCGAGCGCGGTGGCGAGGCAATCCTGGGCGCGACCATCGATGTCGCGCACAAAATGCATTTGGATACGATCGTCGAAGGCGTGGAAACTCCGACGATGCTCATGCAAGCCCGCACCGTCGGCGCGACGCTCGTTCAAGGCTACCATTATGCGCGCCCAATGCCTCTCGGCGCGCTGGCCGAATGGCATGCGCAATTCGACCGCGACTCCGAGCAGCGACCCGCGCAGTCGATCGCCATGAAAGCCGGCTGAGCTGCGCTAGACGCCCCGCTGCAGCAAGCGCGTAAACTCCGCTGCGTCGATCGCCTTGCTGAAGTAATAACCCTGTCCTTCGGGACAACCGTAACGCCGCAGGCACTCCAGCTGTTCCCGGGTTTCGATTCCCTCGGCGACGACCTTCATCTGCAAGCTCCTGCCCATGCTGATCATCGCGCGAACGACGCTTGCATCATCCGAGTTCGTCGCCAGTTCGCGGATGAACGAGCAATCGATTTTCAGCGCATCGATGGGCAGTCGCCGCACGTGGCTCAAGCTCGAATACCCGGTGCCGAAATCATCGAGCGCAAGATGAACGCCGAGATCCTTGATGTCCTGGAGAATGCTCGCGACCGCCTTGGAATCCTGCAACAGTGCGGTCTCGGTGACCTCCAATTCCAGGCTGCCGGGACTCAGCCCCGTCTCGGCCAGCACACTGCGCACGCTGTCGACGAAATCCTTTGAACGCAATTCCACCGCCGAAATATTGATCGCGACACGAATCGGCGGCATTCCGGCATCGAGCCAAGCTCGACCCTGGCGACAACCCTCGCGCAATACCCACCTGCCGAGAGGCACGACGAAGCCCGATTCCTCTGCAATCGTCATGAATTTGTCGGGCTGGACGAGCCCGCGAACTGGATGTCTCCAGCGGATCAGCACCTCGGCGCCGACGATCTGCTCGGTAACCAGGTTGACGCAAGCCTGGTAGTGCAGCACGAATTGCTCACGATCGATCGCACGGCGCAGGTCGCTCTCGATTTCCTGGCGCTCGACCAGATGCAAGGTCATTTGCCGCTCGAAAAATCGATACGTATTGGCGTTGCTGTCCTTGGCTTGATACATCGCGAGATCCGCGTGCTTCATCAGGGTGTCGGCATCGGTTCCATCATCGGGATAGGTTGAGATCCCGATGCTCGCGGTGACATATAGATTGTGGTGGTCGACGGCGAAGGGCTCGCTGAGCGCCGCGAGTATCTTTTCTGCGCACACGGCCGCATCGTGCAGCTTGCGCACTTCCGAGAGCAGCACCACGAATTCGTCACCGCCCTGCCGGCTCAC
>Ga0187847_10001415_pt1 | contig 21567 bp, 20 predicted proteins | sample June2016WEW_4_10_FD_132458 | JGI IMG/M metagenome (GOLD analysis project Ga0187847, IMG submission 132458) | Peatland microbial communities from SPRUCE experiment site at the Marcell Experimental Forest, Minnesota, USA - June2016WEW_4_10 | ecosystem: Environmental > Terrestrial > Soil >...
CATTGGCTCGCGTCTTTGCTCCACGCTTCTTTCAGGCCCCGCCTCGCGGCGGGTGTTATTTCACCCTTGCGCTTCACTAACCCTTCGTCTCCATCAGACTGGGTAGAGGGCTCTCACCTCCTAAGCTGTTGAACATGCTTGGCACACCAAACAGAAGCCCCCTTGCAAGCAAGGGGGCTTGGCGTCGATCTGGAAGCCGCTTCTAGCTGTCGCCAGCCACGGTACGCACCTTGCCTGGCAAGAAATGGTAAGGCGGCCAGGGACCCGTCACTACCATCTGGCAATCCTTAAGTTGTTTGGCCGCGGTGCTATAGCGGTTTTGATATTTCTCGATCGACTTGGTGTCGATGAGGTGCGCAATATCGAGCAACATGCCGTCAGCATCGACCTTCTTGCAGCTGACTTCTTCCTCCAGGGGGTTGAACAACTTGTGTACCTGGACAGAAAGCGCCCGCGCCTTGGTCTGTCGTTCCCGTTCGCGCGAAGCCTTCTCGCGAAGCTTGGTAAGATACTCGCGCCCCACAGTATCAGGTAGAACGATCTCTTCCATATTTCCTTTAAAAGAGCCGTCTCGAACCGTCAACTTGATGCGCATTTCCGACTTACCCCGCAGTCGGGCGACACTTTCACAGAAAGTGCGCCGGTTCGATCGAACCGCTTGGCGGATCGCGTCTTCTGTGTCAAAAATTGTTCCGAAGCGGAAGGGCAGGACGGTAGCGGTTCGGAAACTCTGGCTGACAACCCGGGCGTGCTCCAGAACCGATTTTTCGTCGAGTTTGGCGGTTACGCGATCGAATTCACTGACGATAACTGCGAATTCTCCGCTCGGGTAACTCATGACCGGAGAACCGTTCACGCCCTGAATCCCATCTAACAAGAAAGGACGGCGGGCGCGAACACCATTAGCAAGGGTCTGGTGTTCCGTGAGGCAGTACGCGTACCACGACATGCATTCTCTCCGAATTGCACCGGGGTTTTGGGCACCCCTTTAGATTTTTTTAACTAGGGCTGCGTTTCTACCTGGAAGTTTTGGTTTTTTAGGTCAAGATGGACGCCAAAAGCCGCATCCAAGGTGATATTACCGCCGGTCCGACGATTTTGCAACCTTTCTTGCGATAAGTGCATCCTTTCTCCGTCTCAATTTGCGTCAAACCGCGCCTGACAGCACCCGTGCCGCCGATTCGCCTACTAACTCGGGCGGGAGAGATTTCGGAGAGACTCGTCCCTGCCAGCGCATCGTTCTGCGCCAAGCCGCATTCGACACCCCTGTCGAGCGATCAGAGTTGGACCCTCAAGCGCGCGCCTGGGGCTGCTTCTGGGCCGCAGCCGCACGCCCCTGCAGCTCGATCGTCACCGCTCGCAGCATATCTGCCGCCGGCGCCGGCTTGCCGGTCCAGATTTCGAACTGCCGCGCCGCCTGCTGCACAAACATCTCGACTCCGGGAATCACAGCCATCCCCTTGGTTCTCGCCACCCTCAGCAAATGTGTCTCGACCGGGTCATACACCATGTCCAAGACAACGCGGCCCCGGATCTCCTCGTCTTTGAGCGGACACTCCTTGGTGTTCCCCATGCCCACCGGCGTGGCGTTGATGATGACGTCGAACGCGGTCTTGCGAAGATCCGTTCGTTTGATGGTCCGCGCTTTGGCCTGCCGCGCCAACCTCTGCGCCTTTGCGGGGGTCCGATTCAGGATCCACACTTCGGCACCCCGCTCTTTAAGCCCAAACACCGCCGCCCGAGCCGCTCCGCCCGCTCCCAGCACCAGCACCTTTGCACTCTCGATCGGAATACGCTGCTCGAGAGGACGAATCACCCCCGCGATATCGGTATTGAAGCCGTACAGCTTCCCCTCTTGACCGCGGACCACCGTGTTGCACGCCCCAATCTTTGCCGTGTGCGCGTCGGTGTTATCGAGAAAGGGCAGAATCGCCTGCTTGTAAGGCATGGTAATACTCAGGCCGTGGAGCGGAATCTCCCGCACGCAGTGAATCAGGTCCTTGAGCGTCTTTGCGTGCAGCGGAAGATAGACGGCATTCACATTCTCGCGGCGCAGCGCTGTGTTCATGATGACGGGCGAGAGCGAGTGTTCGATCGGATCGCCGGCAACGCCGTAAACCCGCGTCGCGGCGTCGATTTGCTCGATACGATAAATACCCCGCAGGTCGCGCGTCGTGATCTGACCAGGAGCAGTCTTGAGATCTGCGCTGCTGGCGCCAAATGTCAAAACCCCACCGGCGCGCAGGCTGAGCACGCGGCTGATGATTCCTTGCTCTCCCATGCACAATCCGATCAGCGCCTGTTGGCCGCCATGCTTTTGCAAAAACTTCATCATGGCCACATTGTCAGAAAGGGTGGTGGCCGTAGAGACGACCTTGTAATAGTCGGCGGGGACCTTCAGCATTTTCGCCAGCGTGTCGTCGAGGTTGCGCGTGGCGTGGAAGTCATGGAACGACACAATCAGCCCGGCACGGCCGCGCAGCCGCGCCATCACCTCGGGCTTCGCTTTGAGCGCACTCTGCCACTCCACGTCGACAATCTGGCAGCCCGCGGCGCGCGCCTTCGAAAGCACTTCCAGTTGCGACGCCAGCGATCCCTTGTACTTGCCGCCGTTGTCCATCCGCCGGCAGGTTGCAATTGCCGTGACGTAGTGGTGTGTCTCCAGAAAACGATGCAGCTTGCCGAGTGCCGCCAGAGGCTGCTTCAGATAGTCCAAGCGGAATTCCAGCAGCGGATTGTCCCGGGCCATCGCCTCGGCGGTGTCGAGCATGCCTTCGGCTGTGTCCCCGCTGAGGGCAAGACAGACCCGAGGCAACCGCATGGGCAGAAAGCGGGGCGCGAGACTAGTGGAAAAAGCCAAGGTCATTTGTTTTCAACGTCGGCGCAGATATTACAGGGCTGAAAGCGCAGATGCAACCTCAAGCTGCTGAAAAATCGAAAACACTTTGGGAGCGGAAGGGCTAAACACCCTCGTAACCTTGACCCGGGCTCCCCCCCTTGTTACTTTTCGGCTGTAACCCTTGTCTTCCGAGAGACATAGCTCGGGCCACCCCGGAGCAGTTTGGAGTCGGAGGTAACATGAAGAAAACAGGATCGTTATTGCTACTAATGGTGACTGCTACCCTAGCGTCATCGCAGCAGGCAACCACACCGATTACCCCGGACGCCAACGGCATTATCGACACCACGGTCAACGTGCCGTTTGTGCGTTACCAGACACCCACGGCGGCCGACATTTACTGCGCCGGGTTTATTACCAAGGACCGGATTGCGGATGCCAACTACGTAAACGGCGGCCTGGAAACGCCGACCGCAACCAAGTTCGAAAACGGGGAAATGATCTACCTGGCGGGAAGCGGCTATCAGGTAGGCAATCTTTATTCGATCGTTCGCGAAATGCGGGACTCGAACGAGTACGAAATCTATCCGGGGGAGAGAAAAATATTGGCCGCCGCCGGCCACCCCTACGGGGAAATTGGCAGGGTGCGCGTGATCGATATCCGCAGCCACAGCGCCATCGGCCAGGTCGAGTTCAGCTGCGATCCCATCAACCCCGGCGATGTCGCGATTCCCTTCGTCGAAAAGCAACCGGTGTCGTTTCACGTCCCGGGTCACTTCGACCGCTTCGCACCGGCGAACGGAAAGCTGACTGGACGAGTCATTCTCGGCAAAGACTTCGACAGCGTGCTCGGCACGGGTATGAAGCTCTACTTAAACATGGGGTCGAACCAAGGGGTGAAAATAGGCGACTATTTCCGCGTGGTGCGTTCCTATACATCCGACTTACGGGATCCGGTGGATTCGCTCTCCTTCAAAGCGCAAACCTCGGAAGATACCCAGGTGCGTCCGCCTACTTTTGAGGCCAACCGCTTCACCAAGACCAAAGGCCCCAACATTCACGTCGGCGATCTGCCGCGCCGCGCCGTGGGAGAAGTGGTGGTGCTCGGCGTAACCCCCACATCGTCGTCGGCCATGATTGTGTTCGCCCTCGAAGACGTCTACGCCGGCGATACCGTGGAACTGGACGAACAGCCGTAGGCTCGAGCCAACTCAACTGCGTCGAGGGGAGAACCAATCTCCCCTTGTTTTTTGCCATGCGCAGGCTTCGCGTCCGAGCGAGATCGGCTGACACAGATCTCCCTGCGCCCGAGGTGCAGGGCGACCGGGTTGGCGATCCTCGGGGCAGATGAATCCAGCCTAATCCTTGGCAGATCCCTCTCCTTGCCGTTGCTCCCGACGCTTGTTCCCTTAGCGGCGGCTAAGAATCGGGCGCCCTGGGTCTGCAATCCCGCCCAAAAAAACATTTCGTAAGGTCGCGAAATTGCTCGAACCGACGGGGACACAACCGTAACCAGCCCCGGAAAACAAGGCACCGCATGCGCCTCGCACATTTTCACACGAACACGATTTTCGGTTCTTGGACGACCCTGGCGATTCCCGAGACCTTGCGACGCATGGGACACGAGGTTCTTGAGGGCCCGATTCCAACGGACCATCAAGGCCGTGTCATCCATCGGCTTGGCCGGCGCGAGTTTCAAGCCGCGGCCGCCAGCATGCCCAAGTGGGCAGACTTAGAGAAATGCGATGCCATTTTGGTTTCCGGGCCCGAGTATGTTCTGGTCTGGCTCAACACTCTCTACGGAAAACAAAAGTGGTGCGGCCTGAAGGTCCCGCGAGTTGGCTTCTACAACGAGACCTCGGATCGCGGAGATCATAACTTCCATTACGAGCAATTGCAGGATTGGTCCAGTATCCATTTCTATCCTTCGCTCGAAGACGCTCAGCGTTTCAAGGGGCACTACGCGCTCGGCGCGGTCGACACAGAGATGTTCAAGCCGGGCGGCGGGACAGGCAGCAACCATGGATGCGCACGAGCGGGGAGAACCAAGAAATACGATGCCGGATTTGTCGGCTCACTCTATCCCAAGCGTCTTGAGTTTCTCGCCAGATTACTGCCGCTGCTCGAAGACGTGGATTTCCGGGCGGGCGGAGTTGCGGTTCACGACATCGGCGGTGAACGGCATCGGGATTGGGCGCGGTTGCTGGTCGAGAACCTGCAACAACTGAAAATTCACGTGGGTCTGCCGAGCAACAACATCAGGATGACGGTCTCACGGCCCCTGGAAACCATGGCGTGCGGCACATTCCTGCTCACCTACCGGACCGAGGACAACGTGTTCCGCGACGGTACCCATTGCCGCTTCTACAACCCCGAGGACCCGAAGGAACTGGCCGAACTGATCCATTATTACCTGGAGCACGATGGTGAGCGCGAATCCATTGCTCAGGCGGGCTGCCAAGAAGTCCGGCAGAACTTTTCGCTGGAGAAGCGGCTGGGGGAGATCCTTGAAATCGTGCAACAGCACGCCGAACCCCGGCGGCGTTGCGCACCGCTGCGATAGCGGGCGGCTTCGCGAACCTGGTTCCATTCCGCCTCGGAGTTTGTCGCTATCGTGCAACAATGGCTGGCTTCGGAAGCAGCTCGGTCGACGGATTTCTGGTCCCGGGGACATCCGCTGGCAGACGGCGGAGCAGACAACCATGGCCGTTTGAATTCGTGCTTACGCTCCGAGCTTTTGATTCGCTTCGGCCAGGGCGGAACGCAACCTCGTGTTTTCCGGAAAAAGCTGGCAGCCTTGTTGTGCCACCCGGGAGGCTCGCGCCCATTCTCCGAGCTCTACCCATATTCCGGCGGTCAGAAGAAAACTGTTGGCCGACGGAGTTCCCACCGCCAGCCGACGTTCTGCAGTCTCGGCCGCTAGCGGCCGGTTGCCGGCGAACAAGGCCGCCGCCATTAGCATATCGTACAATTCGCCAAACTCAGGTTCGCGCTCGATCGCATCCCGGATGCGCCGCAGCCCACTGTCGGTCGAGCCGATGCGCACTTCGCAAACTCCGAGTTTGCCCTCGAGAACACTTGACTTACTCCCCGCCGCCTTGGCTGCTTCGTAACTCCGCTGTGCCTCAACAAATCTCGCCGAGTGATATTGGGCATCGCCCATCGCTTCCCAATGGACCGCGTCGCGGGCACCAAGCTGCTTTGCCGTTTCCAACATCTCAAGTCCCGCCTGCGATTTGCCGAGGCGCACCAGACATATCCCGGCATAGGTATGCAGCAAGTTCGAATCCGGTTTCAACTCGATGGCCCGGGCGAAATACTTCAGCGCCGCCTGCGGATTGTGGAAGTGTTCGAGCTCTCCCAGGCCCAGTTCGAAATGGGCACGCGCATCCTGCGGCGACTCGTTCAGTTTCCGCCGGCCCAATTCCTGGTAGTACTCGATCTTGCGGTTGCGCTCCTCGGTTCGGTCCTCTGCGATGCCCAGGTGGTGAATGACGAAGTTGGCCGGTGCCACCTTGAAGCCCTTGCGCTTGATACAGTCGGCCACGCCCTCGTGGACCCGCCCTTCAAAGCGGATTTCGGGATGGCGGCGGAACAGACGCACGTTCACGTGCTCCACATAGGCGGGAAACGACTGCGCCGCCGCCATGCGCCGGGGGTTCGGATTGGCCGATCGGTCGAACATGCGGGTGGTGAGCGTAGCCACGTAGTTCCAGATACGAACGTCATAGCCAAACACCGATGGATTGCTCAGTAGTTCGGCAATGCCGCTTGCATCCTGAGGGTCCAGCAATTCGTCAGCATCGAGAAACAGCACCCAGTCACAGAGTCCGTGACGCAACGCCGCGTTGCGCGCCTTCGAGAAGTCATCTTCCCACGGCACATCGATCACTCGCCCCCCATAGCGACGGACGATCTCCGCGGTTGCATCCGTCGAACCGGTGTCGGCGACGACAATTTCGTCCACCAGGGAGCGGGCACTTTCCAGACAGCGAGCCAGGGTGGACTCCCCGTTCTTGACGATCATCGAGAGTTCGACGGAAGGCATTCAGCGCCAAGGCGTATAGGATAACGCCCGCGTGGCGGACGGTCCATCTTCGGACACTCCAGGCACTCCAGGATGCCGCATTCGCGCATTGACCCGGCAGAGACGGCAATCCGCCGTTTCAACAAGGCTTTAGGGATGCAGAAATCCCGAGTAACGCCGGAAGCGTCCGACATTTCCAGGAATTCAGCGTCCGGCTCCGACATCGGCGTCGGAAAACACTTCGGCCGTAAAGGCCTCGATGACGGCGCCCTTGCGCCAGGCTTCGAGCGGGAGACCCGCTTTGCGACAAGTCTGGCTGAGAAAGGTCTCCCGATCCCAGCCATTTTCGCCAGGAACTTGCGGCAACAGCAGGCCGCGGCGACCACCCTGCGAGATCACCAACCCGTGAGTGCCAACCTCCACCGCCTCGGGACCAAGCGGAAACAAGCGCGAGAGCACGCTGAGGGAAACTTCGAGATGCGGCGCTTCCTCTTTGGTCACCGGCAGGAACCGTGAGTCCTCAAAAGCCGCTGCGCACGCCGTTTCGGCAACCCCGCGATAAAGCGGTTGTACCGGCAGAGCATAGCCAACGCATCCCCGCAGCCTCGGGTGACCCTCGACGCGTGCATAGAGCGTCGTGAAGACGCCTCGGGGCTCCGACAATCCGCCGAGAGTTGGTGGCTGGTCGGGAAAATTCCGGCGCTCCAGAACGGAGGCAATCGATTCGTGCGCGATTGTCAGCAGCAACCGGCGTTGCTCCCTGGAAAATTCCGGGGACAGACCAGATGCCTTTCCCGCGGGAGTTTCAGACAGCTTGGACATCGCGTTTTCTCCGTCGGGTCAGGACGAAGGCGCGGCGCCGCCGCTTTTCCGATTTACGATCGATCCGCGACCAGAAAGCAATGAAGTAATCGATCGCCGAGGTCAGCGACAGCACGACCATGAACCAGATCGCCACCCACGCGATCCAATAAACCGGGAAGAAGTAGATGCCATACACCGGCCATTCGTGCCAGCGATGCGCCAGGATCACGGCCACCACCGAGATGATCTGCACCAGCATCTTAAATTTGCCGAGGTCGCTCGCCTGAATCGTAAAGCCTTCCGAAGCTGCGATCGACCGCAACCCGCTCACCAGAAACTCCCGGCCGATAATGACCACCGCAATCCATGCCGGTACCAGCGCAGGATTGAACTGCACCAGGGTAACGAAGGCGGCCGCAATCAGCAGTTTGTCCGCCAGCGGATCGAGCAGCATGCCTATGGTTGTGATCTGCCCGCGTTTGCGCGCCAGATAACCGTCAATCCCGTCCGTGATCGAAGCCACGATGAACACGGCCGACGCCAAAACCTCCCGCTCCCCGGTCTGTTCACCGGCGAAGCGTGGCGTGCAGAGAATCCAAATCAGCAGCGGGATCGCGGCAATGCGGGTGAGCGTGATGTAGTTCGGAAGATTCACGCGATAACTCGGTCAAGACCGCGGCGGTAAGTGAAAGCGGTCACTGTGATTATGCTCTACATCCGGGGGCAAGGCAACGGAGACAAAGTTGCGGATTGAAGAAAGCAAGAGAGTCGCCCGGCAGCGGCTTCTGAATGTTGACAATAAACCAGGGGCGCCGTTCACCGACGAACGCACGCCCCATGAGATTTAGGAGGCTTTCGACTCCAAGTTCCTGAGCATATTGCTCGCCATCTCCAGAACATTGCTGTGGTCCGGCACCGAACCATTCGGCGTCAGCTTGTCCACCAGGCCCGGCAGCAGCTGGGCAATCGCGGAACCGGCTGTATCGGGATTGATTCCGGCCTTGGCGGCGAGTGCCTTGACCTGGTCACTGCCTAGAACCTGGTGAACCTGATCGGCGGAAATGGGGGTATTTGCCCCCGCGCCCACCCACGAGGAAACCACTCCGCCCATCCCTTTGTCGTGAAACGATTGCACCAGCCCCTGCAAACCACCGGGCTGATTCTGGATCATCTGCAAAAGGCCTGACGCCAGCGGATTGGAACTTCCGCCGAGCACGTTGCCTAACGCCTGATTTTCAAGACTGTCGAGTAAACCCATAATGCCTCCGATTCAATTCTCCAACCTTCGCCACTCGTTCCGGGAAAAGCACGGCTTGCGCCGTGCCCCCCCCACAAAAAGGCCCGAACTCGTCGGTCCAATTCCTACTTTTGTTTGGCGATGATCTTGTCCTTGATCTTCGCGTAGGTCGCTGCCGGAACAATCTTCTTTTTCGTCAAGTCGGTCTTCTTGGCATAAGGACGCCCGTCGATGATCTTTTGGGCGTAGGCGTCTCCGATGCCCGGCAGAGCGTTCAGTTGATCCTTGGTCGCCGTGTTGATGTCGACCAGATCGGCATTGGCTGCCATGGTTGTGCCCGAGGCCGGCGCCTTAGCGGTCTGAGCGACCGCCATTCCGACTGTCAGACCGAGCGCGAAAAGTGCGATGAGAATTCGAGTCATCAATTTCCTGATCATTGGTTTCTCCTTAATATCAATTCGGTTTGACGTGCCTTATTCGTTTTGCGCCGCTTTGTATCCGGCCGCCTGCGCTTCCGCTTCGGTCATGAACTTCCCCTGCTGGGTCTTGCCATAATAACGGCCACTTTTATGGTAAACGCCGCTCTTGGTGTTAACCCAGACTTTGCCCGCCGATTGCGCGGCCGCAATCTCCGGCGTGGAAGGCGCTGGAGCCGCTTTGGCGGTGGTCTTGGCAGGCGCAGCCATGCTGTTCGAAGCCGCCGGAGCGGGAGCCGCAGCCGGGGCCGGGGCAGCAGCTTTCGCGGCCGGAGCCGGAGTCGCGGCTGGAGCCGGGGCGGCAGCGTTCGCAGCCGGAGCTGCATCCGCGGCAGCCGCCTTCGATTTCTTGCTCTTCTTGGCGCTGGTCGTCGCGGCGGGCGCAGCCGCGGCGGCGGCAGCGGGGGCGGCGGCGGCCGGCTTTGCCGCGCTATCATCGGCCGTGGCAGCGGTGCTCTTCTTTTTTGTCTTCTTCGCGGTGCTGGTATCGCTGGCAGCGGGCGCAGCCGTTGCCGTTTTGTCGGCAGCGGCCGCGTCTTTCTTCGCTTTCTTCTTCGTCTTCTTCGTCGCAGTCGCATCCGTGCTCGTGTCGCTCGAGCTGGTCTGGGCTTTGGCCATCGCCGGAGCCATGCCGAGCAAAAGCAGCAGGCAGAAGGCGAGCGTCCACAGGCTTAGTTTCTTTTGAGAGTTGTTCATAATTTCCTCGCGAGATTAAGAGGCATGATGCCCCATTTTTTTAGAATCAATACCACGCACCTATCTTCACAACACGGAAACAGGGTGTGGAAGTGCGCAAGCATGATTACATCGGGAGGGACCGCGGGTCAACCGGAACTGTCGTCAGGTTCAAAATCTGCCGGTGACGCGGGGAAGCGGCGACGCCAGCTGGCTGCGGATCGAATTCTGTCAACCGTGTGTTTGGTCTGACCCTCACTCCGGTGCCGCCTGGGAGCGGGCGACATCCGGGATTTAGCTTTTCGCGTCATGCCATTGGGCCTCTGCGTAGACCGCCCCGCCCCTCTGTCGTGGGGCTCAGCAAGCGGGCTCAGGCATAAATGCCGCGCTGGCGAATCGTATACGCCACCCGGTCAATCGCCAGCATATAGGCGGCGATCCGGTTATTCACGCCATGCGTTTCGGCGTACCGCACCACATCATCGAATGCCGTAACCATAATGTCGCCCAGGCGGTCGTTGACTTCCGACTCCTTCCAAAAGTAGCCCTGGCGGTCTTGCACCCACTCGAAGTAAGAAGTTGTAACCCCGCCGGCGTTGGCCAAAATGTCCGGAATCACGAAGACCTTCTTCGCCGCCAGAATATCGTCCGCCGCCGCCGTCGTCGGCCCGTTCGCGCCCTCCGCCAGGATCTTGCATTTCACCCGGTCTGCATTCTGGCTGGTGATCACATTCTCCGTCGCCGCCGGAATCAGGATGTCGCAATCCGCCAGTAACAGCTCCGCCGGATCATATTTCTCCGCACCTGCGAAGCCATGAATGGTTCCATTCCTCTGGCGGAATTCCCACAGCGCTTCGATGTCAATACCGTCCTTTTTATACAGACCGCCGCCCACCTCAAGAATGCCAGTCACCTTATATCCCGCCGCCGCCATCAACCGCGCCGCATTCGATCCCACATTGCCAAACCCCTGCACGATCACCCGCGTCGTATCGCGATTCAGCCGCAGTTTCTTGATCGCCTGCTCGCACACCATCAGCACGCCGCGCCCGGTCGCCTCTCGCCGCCCCCGCGATCCGCCAATATTGATCGGCTTACCCGTGACCACCGCCGTGACCGTCTGCCGAGCGTGCATGGAATAGGTGTCCATCATCCACGCCATCACCTGCTCATTGGTGTTCACGTCGGGCGCGGGGACGTCCTTTTCCGGCCCGATGAATTCGAACAGCTCTGCCGTATAGCGCCGCGTCATTCGCTCCAACTCGCCCTGCGACATCTTGTGCGGATCGCAAATGATCCCGCCCTTCGCCCCGCCAAACGGAATATTCACCACGGCGCACTTCCAGGTCATCCAGCTCGCCAGCGCCCGCACTTCGTCCAGATTCACGTCCGGCGCATAACGCAGCCCGCCCTTTGCCGGCCCGCGCGCAATCGAGTGCTGCACTCGGAATCCGGTGAACACCTCCAAACGTCCGTTGTCCATCGCCACCGGAATATGAACAATAATTTCGCGGCTCGGACTGCGCAGCACTTTCCATAGCCCTTCATCAAGATTGAGCTTTCTCGCGGCCAGGTCGAAGCGGGCCGCCTGCGCTTGCCAAGGATTCGTTTCCTGCTCAAGATCCAACGCCGTCGTCGTCATAAAAGTCTCCGCGTAGGTACAACTCGCTGTGGAGCGCCGGCTTTTCATCTCTCGGCTCTTCCCGCGCGTGGCAGCCCTGATTCGGCAGGCAACCTCGCAAAGTATATTGCCGGCCATCTGGGTAGGCAAGCACCGGGAGTACTCAACCGGGAACCCTTCGGCAAGGGTTCGAATCCGCCTGCAGAAAACGGGCTTGCCCGGCTGGCCTCGCTCCCCGCACTCGATTCGTGCGATCCTAGACACGGCTGCACAGGACACAATGATCCATCCCGACTACCGACAGTTCGCCCGCCTCTCGCGCACCGCCACCCTGGTCCCGGTAGCCAAATCGATCTCCGCCGATCTGCTCACTCCCGTCTCCGCCTTTCTCGCGGTTGCCGAAGCCGAGCCCGACGCGTTCCTGCTGGAATCGGTCGAAGGCGGGGAAAAAATCGGCCGCTACACATTTCTCGGCGTGCGCCCGTTTCTCCGCCTCGAATCGCGCGGCCAACAGATCACCATCGAGCGCCCTCCCGCGAAAGCCGACCACCGCACCGGCAACGTCTTCGAAGTCATCAAGGAGCTTCTGCAGCAGCATCGGCCCGCAGCCATTGAGGGCCTGCCTCCCTTTACCGCCGGCGCGGTGGGCTACTGCGCCTACGACATCGTCCGCCAACTCGAAAACATCGGCGGACATGCCGACGACGACCTCGATGTCCCTGATTGTGTGCTGATGTTTTTTGATCGCGTCCTCGCCTTCGACCACCTTCGCCACCAGATCCACATCGTCGCCTCCGCCGACGTCACGCGCGAGTCCCCGAAAGCCGCCTATCTCCGTGCCGTAAAGGACATCACCCGCATCGAGAAAAAGCTGGCTGCGGGATGGAAGCCCGCTCACTGGCGAAGCGCGTCCTCTACCTCCAGGCTCAAAGCCCGCCCCCGCACCCCGAAGCCGAAGTTTCTAGAAAGCGTCCGCCGCGCCAAGCAGTACATCGCCGCCGGAGACATCTTCCAGGTCGTGCTCTCGCAACGCTGGGATTTCGAGCCCGGGGTCGCTCCCCTGGATTTCTATCGCGCGCTGCGCACCGTGAATCCGTCCCCTTATATGTATTTCCTGCGTTTCGGTGCGGGGCCGAGAAATTCAGGCTTCCACATCGTTGGTTCTTCCCCCGAAATGCTCGTGCGCGCCGCCGCGGGCGGACGACGGCTGGAGTATCGCCCGATCGCCGGAACCCATCCCCGCGGCCGCGATGAAGCCGAAGACGCCGCTCTCGAAAAACAAATGTTACGCGATGAAAAGGAACGCGCCGAGCATGTCATGCTGGTCGACTTGGGGCGCAACGATCTCGGCCGGGTCAGCGAGTTCGGCTCGGTCAAGGTTCGAGACCTGATGTATGTGGAGCGCTACTCGCACGTGATGCACTTGGTCTCCGCACTGGAAGGGCGTCTTCGCCCCGAACTCAGTGCCATGGACGCCTTCGCCGCCTGCTTCCCCGCTGGCACCCTGAGCGGAGCCCCCAAAGTCCGCGCCATGCAAATCATCGAAGAACTCGAACCCACCCGCCGCGGCGTCTACGGCGGCTCCGTCCTCTACGCTGATTTCGCCGGCAATCTGGATTCCTGCATCGCCATTCGAACTCTCCTCATGAAAGGTAAGAAAGCCTACCTGCAAGCCGGCGCCGGAATCGTGGCCGACTCCGATCCCCAGCGTGAATTCGAAGAAACCGAGAACAAAGCGAGAGCCGTTCTCCGGGCCGTAGAGATGGCAAGGGGCGGCGACTGAGGCCAACCAGGCCGGCCGAGCCTGTACTCTCGCGGGCCTCCCCAGAACGGGTCCGAAGGTTCCAAGCCGAGCGCCGTTCGCTCCGCGGCGGCTGCCGACCGGATGCGGAACTTTGTGGAACCAGCGCAGGACAGACGATCACCCGCGCAGAAAATTAGCCACCAGTTTCTTCCCCTCGTCGGTGAGCACGCTCTCGGGATGGAACTGCACCCCCTCAACCGGGAATTTCCGGTGCCGCAACCCCATGATGACGCGGGTGCCGTCGCTGTCATGCGTCCAAGCGCTCACCGCCAGGTCACCCGGCAGATCCTTTTCCGCAACAATGAGCGAATGGTAGCGGGTCGCAATCATCGGCGAAGGCAGCCCCCGAAAAATGGTTTGACCGTCGTGCTCCACGGGACTGGTTTTGCCATGCATCAGGTTCTTCGCGCGAACCACGTTCCCTCCAAATGCTGCACCAATGGCCTGGTGTCCGAGGCATACGCCAAGCAACGGTACCTTGCCGGCAAAATGCCGGATCAGCGCAATGCTGATCCCGGCTTCCTGCGGCGTGCAGGGCCCGGGAGAAACCAGGATGCGCTCTGGCCGCATGGCTTCGACGGAGGCGACCGTCACCTGGTCGTTGCGGCGAACCTCGACCTCAGCGCCCAGTTCGCCAAGATACTGGACCAGGTTGTAGGTAAACGAATCGTAGTTGTCGAGCACGAAGACCACTATTTCATTGTAGACGTTCAGAAGCCGATCAGAGCCGCTTCAAAGTCTTCGAAGCTTGGTCTCGGCTTGACAGTCTTGCCGCTAATTGCCATGCTTACAAGCGATTTCCGATCATTATTGCCGTACGTTAGCCTTGCTTCGTGAGGAGTCTTGATGACCGAGACGCAGCCGGAACGGGTCGATGAGAATGCGAACGGGAGCGACAAGCGGACCACGCGTCGATTTGCGCTTCGCCTGCCGGTAAGCGTTCGCTATGGCGAAAAAGGCGAGGAGCACGCGGCGCAGACGCGCGACGTCAGCGCCCGCGGAATCTGCTTCTATGTGGATTCCGCCATTCAGGCCGGCTCGGTGATTGATTTTACGCTGACCCTCCCGCCCGAGATCACGCTGACCGAAAGCATCCGTGTGCGCTGCAAGGGCCGCGTCGTGCGCGTCGAAGGTGGAGGCTCGGCCAACAAAATGGCCGTGGCTGCCGTCATCGACGAATACGAATTTCTCGCCGACTCGTAATCTTTCGCACGCCACTTTCCCCGCTCCACCGCGCTCGTTCCCCCTGAGTCTTTTTTCATGCTACTCGGAGTGATATGTTGGCTGTTACACCCAAGTGCTTGTGTGAAAGAATTCCTGCCGAATCCAGAGCGGAGGCTGCCGCCGCCCCGTCGCCATTGGCGCGCGGGCCTATGCGCACTTGTCGCGCTCGGAATTGTCCTCCCTTTCGCGCCGCCGCTTCGTTCGCAGGCGCCGGACTCCGACTCCGCCGTTTCTTCCTCCGCAAGCCAGGTCGCCGCGATCACGAGCTTCCGTATCGTCCAGGAAAAGGAAGGTCAAGCAGTTGAGATCCTCTCCACCAAGCCGGTGCTTCCCTCCATCCAGGCCATCTCCAATCCTGACCGCCTGGTAATCGATCTCGGCAATGCCCGACTGGATACGCCGCAAAAGCGCATCAGCGTGCAAGCAGACCAGATCGGCGCGCTCCGCGCGGACCAGTTCCAACAGAATCCGCCCGTAGCGCGTATCGTCGTCGATCTGCTCGAGCCGCGCCAATATACCTGGGAGACGGCCGGAAATCGCCTGGTCGTGCATCTCGGCCGAAGTAAAAGCCAGGCCCGAAACTCGCCGTTCGAAGCGCCCACCGTTCCCAGCCTGATGCCCGCGCCACCGCCGGTCGTAGCGGCGGTCCGCGCCGCCGGCCCACTGTCTCTGGTTGGCAATGACGCAGGCAACGGTTCCTCGATCAGTGCCGGACCCGACACCGCCGTTCTCACCTTGTCGAGCGGAGGCGAAGTGCATGTCTGTCCTGGAACGACGGTGTCGGTGACCCCTTCCCAGAACCGTCATAACCTGATGTTCAGCATGAACACCGGCGCGATGGAAGCGCACTTCGCTCTCGACGCGTCCTCCGATTCCGTACTGACTCCGGACTTTCGCATTCTCCTCGTCGGACCGGGAGTATTTCACTTTGCCTTCAGCGATGACGCGCAGGGCAATACCTGCGTGCGTGCGCTGCCCGGCAACACCGCATCGGCAATCGTTTCCGAGTTGCTCGGCGATCGCACTTACCAGGTCAAGGCAACCGACCAACTGGTATTTCGCTCCGGCCAACTCGATCGTGTGGATATGGCCGTCCCCCTCGAGTGCGGATGCCCGCCACTCCGGGATCCCCCGCCGGTTGCCACCAAGAATCCGCCCCTCGAAAGCGGCTCGCTCTCGCCGTTGGGTGCGCATCCGTCAGCGGACGCGGAGACAACGTCCACCGCGGCTGCGTCGTCCGCCGCCATGCCCGGGGCCGCCCCTCCCCTCGACGACACGGTCGCGCCCAGTGAAATTCACGTGCAGATCGAGGCCCCCTTTGTCTACCACGCTCCCCCCGCCGCGCCGGCTGGGGAAGTGCGTGCGCTTCCGGTCGACTCGCGTGCGACCACAAGCCCGGCCCTCTCCGCTCCGCCTCCTCTTCCGCCGCCCGCTAGCGAAGCGTCAGGCGCGGGCGTCTCGGAGACCGCGACCGCCGCCCAAAAGCCCCCCGCCCGCGGTTTCTTCAGAAGACTCGGCGGATTTTTTGCCTCGCTGTTCCGCTGACCGACAACCGGCGCAGCCGCGAGTTTAGCGGCCGGCCTGGGTGGGCACAGAAGCCGTGTGCTCGGCGCACTGTTCGAGGATCGCCGGCACTTGATACAGCGCTTGATTGGAGTATTGTTCGGCCTTCCTGCGAAATTCGGTGAACGTAGGGTTCTGCAAGAGGCGCCGAATCGCGGCGGCAATTTCCTGGAACTTCGGCACCACCATCCCGTATCCGTTCTCCGTCACCCATTCCGCGTTGTATCGCTCCTGCGGCAGGGTTTGGGAATTGCAGGCCACAATCACGGGTAAATGCAACTGCAGCGCCTCGCTGATCGAGCCTGGCCCCGGCTTTCCCACAAAGAAATCTGCCAACGCCATGTAGTATTCGACGTTTTGAACAAAACCCACCACCGCTATCGGCTTGTTCGTCTGCAGCTTCCGGAGCCGAGCGGCGAGCTTCTGGTTGTGCCCGCAAATCAGGATCAGCTGCACCCCGCTGCGCGCCTCGTCAAGCCGGCGAGTGATGTCGAGCATCACCTGCGCCCCATGACCTCCGAACAGCAGAATGCCCGTCGGACAATCCGCTTCCAGTCCGAGCCGTTTCCTCTCCGCTGCGCGATCGAGGCTGATGGTTTCGTAAAACTTCGGTTTGAGAATCATCCCCGACGTCTGAAAAATATGATCGGCACGGTGGCCGATGGCAAGCGCTTGTTGTCGAGCGCGATCCGTACCAACAATGACGTACTCCGACTCGGCTTCAATCCAGAAATGGGGCGGATAATCTGCCAAATCGGTAATGAGCGTCACAAAAGGCGGTGTGCGCCGCTCCTTCTCGCTTTCCGGGAGCGGGCGGGCGAGCGCCCCCGCTGCACCATTGAGGTGCAGGCTGTCGGCGATCTCGCGATTGAAATGCGGAATTACAGAGAGCACCATGTCGGTGGGGTGTTGTGCCCAATGCTGTCGGAGAAGTTTCACGATCGGCAAATGGTAGGCGCGGATTGTGCGCTGGAGAACGAGCAACAGTTGCGGCGCAAAGCGCGTCCAGCCCTTGCGGAGAATCAAGTTATAGACGTCCTGAATACGCAACCCCGTGGCCCGACGAATCAGGTCGAGCGGATCGAGCAACTCCTGCATGTCGAGGAGCGTGACCTCCCAGGGATTTTCTTGGCTACCGAGAGTGGCCTTGAGGGCTTCGGCAGCGCTCTGATGACCTCCGCCGGCATGGTGGAAAACGATGGTTAGTTTGCGCACGATTCCCCTGGCTCCGTTTGCGATAAGCAATTTTCCTGCGAAACCAATCCGTCGCAGAAACCGACATCAGGTCGCCACACTCTCGCGTTCGTCCTCCTGATACTGGCCAGACTGATACTCGAGGTCGATGACTTCGCCATCCGCGAACCATTCTTCCTCCTCGGCCCCGTCAGGGGCTCCGAAATCAGCCAGGGTTGGTTCCTCGGAATGGACGTCTTGCGTTTCAACGTATTCGTGGATCTGTACTCCCTGCTCGCCCACCGTGATATAGGTAGGACGCGCATCGATCCAGGCTCCGCAATTGAAATAGTCAGTCCCGTGCTCGTCCCGCTGGTGCAGCGCGGCATGGGTGTGGCCGCAGAAAATGCGCGCCGCCTGGCGGTGTCGCGCGTGACCCAGGGCGCCCCGAGCCACCTTTACCGACAACCGCAGCCATCGCGTATTCAGCCGGTCGAGAAAGCGGGTGAGGGTCTTTTGTTTCGAGTCCCACTTCTGCAACTGCAGATAAAGCAGGGTCCCAATCCAATAGCTGACGCGAACGTTGCTCACCACGAAGCCGTCGAACTGATGACCATGCACCGCAATGTGTCGCAGGCCCTGATATTGCCATTGATATTCCTGGTACACCCGCACTCCCACCAAATGGGACATAATCGGCGCCAAGCCGTGATCATGATTCCCCTCCACCCAGACCACTTCAACGTTGCGCTTGGGATTGGAGAGTTTGCGAATGTAGCCGAGAAATTTCCAATGCTCTTTCTTTAAACGTCCGAAATTGAGATCGGCAAAAATATCGCCCAGCAGAATCAGGCGCCGATATCGAGTCTCCCGCAAGACACGCAGCGCCTCGCGCGCGCGGCTCATGTCCGCGCCGAGGTGCAGGTCCGACAGGATCAGGGTGTCGTAACTGGTTGCGACCGTCTGCGGCGCCACGACTTCCATTGTCGCCGGCCTGTGTTACGAGGTGATGAATTGGATATGCAGCCGGGGGCCAGGGGGTAACCGGTCGGTAACGGGAGAGGATGTCGGGACAGCGGGTCGGAAGCGGCCGGCCTTTTGGCCGGAGCACGACCTCCCCAACGCTCCGCTCAGTGACTAGGCGGAACGTACTCGGCCGGTCGCGAGGCGCCTTCGCCAAAGAAAAACTGCTCCATCTGCTTCACGATCACTTCCTGATCCTGCTTGCGGGCCGGGTTCAGACGATATTCGTTGAGCAGCATTTTGCAATGTTCCATCCACTGGCCCCACGCCTGTTGCGATACGTTCTCGTAGATCTTTTTCCCCAAGTCGCCGTCAAATGGAGCCTCGGGCAGGCCGGGAAGTTCCTGTTTCAATTTTGCGCAGAAGACTTTGTGATCAGCCATAGATATCTTCCAAAATTATCGCACAGGCATTGCGGTTTCACCGCCGGCGGGCCCACGAACCGCTCGCGGCCCACCCGGTTTCTACTGCCAATTCGAAGACCAAGCCCACTACGAGCTTTCCCCCATCGCTCCCCACCGTAATATTTTCATTGACAAATTGCATACTAATGGCAATATCTTGTGGTAGGACAGCTGCTCATACAAGAAGTTGGGTAGCTCGGGCATCAAGGTGCCCTGTCGAGAACCTTGGGAGAACAAATCGTTCAACGGAGGAAATACTTCATGGCAACCAAGAAGAAAGCCGCCAAGAAAAAGAAACACTAAGCGGACGGATGCTCGTTCAGATATTCCCCAAGCCTCTCAAGAGAAGCACCTCCTGAGAGGCTTTTCCAATTTGGCGGAACGCCGCCCGGGGCCAATTCCGACGTGGAGGCGCAGAGTGCCGCATCTGGAGCCGATCCCGACCGAGCGACCCCGTCTCCCCAAACGATTTCGCTGCCCCTGAAGTAACCGTCCAGATGCACAATCAAGGCAAGGAACCGAACCGCGATTGATACGATCAACTCATCGTGCCGCTTTGCCGCCCATCATCCGAGTCGCTCGCGCACCCGCCGCAGCACATCGCCATCTGGCTGTTTGCGACGTTCCAGTTCTTTTACTTATTCACTTCGACCGGCCGTGTGCGCACACCGGACGAATACAACACCCTCTACACCACTGAAAGCATGGTGCTCCGCGGCTCGACCTCCGTTCCGCAAGCGGTGCAACTCCATAACTTCTACGGAAGATTCGATCGCCATGGTCAGCCGCGCGCCGCCTATCCTCCGGGCCAGGCCTTGCTGTGCACACCCTGGTATGCGGCCGGGAAGTACCTGCTGGCTCGATTGCCCGGCGTTCCGCCCGCCGACACCGACCTGATCGTAGCGTTCGCGGCCTGCACGAGCAGCGCGACGTTTGCGGCGCTGAGCGTAACCTTCTTCTTCCGCCTGCTTGCCGGCATCGGAATCCCTTGGCGTGACTCTCTGTTTGCCACGGCAGTGGTCGGACTCGCAACTCCGATCTTTGCCTATTCTGCATGGCTGTTTTCCGAGCCCATCTCGACCGCGATTTTTGTCGGCGTAGCCTGGTTGCTTTTCGGACGAGGACACTCGGCGATTGCTTGGCAAACCACGGCGACTGCGGGCGTGATTCTAGGACTGGCAACCCTGGTGCGCCCGACCAACGTTCTGGCGATCCCGGTGTTTGCCTTGGCCGTTTTGCTGCGCGACGGAAAGCCCGCCCTGCACAAGGCTTTTGCCTTGGGTGCGGCCTCCGCGATCGGAGTGGCGGTTCTGCTTTCCTATAACGCATGGTTGTTCGGCAACCCGTTTGAGTTCGGATATCCAGCCGCGGCTGAGGGCGCCAAGCGCCTGAACAGTTTCGACACGCCGCTCGCGACCGGCCTCTACGGATTTCTGTTTTCGCCCGGCAAGTCGGTATTTGTCTTTGCCCCTCCGCTGATCCTGGCGCTAACCGGTCTGCGGCGCCTGTGGGATTTCGAGCGCGGCGTCTGGACGCTGTCCGTTCTGTTTCCGCTCCTCTATCTCATCTTTTATGGCCGCTATACGCAGTGGGAGGGCGGATATTGTGTAGGACCGAGGTATCTGGTCCCTTCCATCGTACTGCTCTGCTTTGCCTTGGGCCCCGTCCTCGCGGGTGCCGCGCCTCGGGTCAAGAAGACGGCGCTCCTCCTGCTGGCGCTCGGGGCGGCGGTGCAGTCGATCTCGCTCGCCACAAGCTTTATGGCCGACCAGGTCCCGCGCGGACACTACTACGATGCCAACTGGACCTACCGCCTCGGCTACTCGCTGAGCGGGCAGATCGAGCTGCTCGGGAGATACCTGAACAGTGGCGAACCGGCGGAGCTCGGGCTCGGATGGGATCGTTGGTTCGTGTTCTTACACAAAGGCGGTGTCTCCGAGAGAACGCTCGCCCTGTTCGCCCTCGCCATCCTCGCCGGGTTGGCAATCAGCCTGGGCCGGCTCGCAAGCAGCGTCCGTTCCGCCACCTGATGTCCAGTTGTTTAGTAGACATGGCGGGCAAAACCTGCTCGCCATCGGCCATCTGCACTTTTGGGGGTTGTCCCGCAGCGCGGCTCGTGCTAGAAACGCTATACAGGATTGTTAAAGACGCGGCCTCGATGACCCTCCGCAAGAAAGCTTCGAAGAAGACTCGCAACGCCGAAATCATTATTCCGGACAAACTCTACTTTCGCATCGGCGAAGTCGCCGCCTTGTGCCGTCTTCCCGCCTACGTGCTCCGCTTCTGGGAAACCGAGTTCCCGCAGCTGAAACCCGTAAAAAGCAGCACCGGCCAGCGCATGTACCGCAAGCGTGACGTGGAGTCCGTTGTCCGCATCAAGAAATTGCTCTATGAAGATGGTTTCACCATCGCCGGGGCGCGAGTGCAGTTGCGCGAAGAAACCAAGTCCGAGCGAAATCAGAGCACACTTCCATTTCCCGTGACACCTTCGGTGAACGTTGCTCACTTGCGCAACGAATTGCAGCAGATCCTACACATTCTTTCCGCCCGCCACTAGCCGCAATTTCTCACTAGAAAATAGGAAAGGCTGTCGTTTCGTGGCATAACAGCTATGTCAAGTAGAAGTTAAGCCGACGAAAGAGGACAGCCTTATGATCACAGAGTGTAACCAAGAACCGTTTCCATTTCATCCCCTAA
>Ga0187847_10001416_pt1 | contig 21563 bp, 16 predicted proteins | sample June2016WEW_4_10_FD_132458 | JGI IMG/M metagenome (GOLD analysis project Ga0187847, IMG submission 132458) | Peatland microbial communities from SPRUCE experiment site at the Marcell Experimental Forest, Minnesota, USA - June2016WEW_4_10 | ecosystem: Environmental > Terrestrial > Soil >...
AACCGGGAGACGTCATTCACGCGGTCAATGGAACGCCGGTACACGACCTGCCCCAATTGAAACAGGACCTGCGCAAGATGAAACCGGGAGACACGATCGTGCTCCAGATCGAACGCTCGGGAGGATTGAGCTACCTGGTGCTGGAATCGGAGTAACGTCCGATCACCTAAAGCGTACCCCGATTGCGCGTGGTGCATCGCCGACGAGATTCTGGATCCCGGGTTCAAGTGATTTTCTGGGCTACTGCCGGTGATTTCCCATTATTGCCAAGTCCTGCCCTGGCCAAAGGATGGCTAGGACGGGGCACACCAGCAGAAGCGGGAGGGCATGGCAGTAAGTAGGGGTCCCTCGACTCCACTAAGCTCCGCTCGGGGCGACATTACGATTTTCAATATCGGGGCCGAGGGTGATGGAGGCGTGATGAAAGACGCTTGAGCTGCTAACCTATCTGCCGGAGGATTCCCATGCGAGCGCTATTGTTGACCGCATTGATCTGGTTGCTTGCGATTACGGCGATGGCCGCCGAGCCGCAAGCGGTGTCGTACCGCAGCGGCGATGAGACGGTACAGGCAACGCTCTACATGCCGAAAGGCGAAGGACCGTTCCCCGCGCTGGTGGTCATCCACGAATGGTGGGGCCTGAACGACTGGGTCAAGCAGCAGGCGTCCAATTTCGCCGATCAGGGATATGTCGCGCTGGCCATCGACCTCTATCGCGGCCAGCTGGCGACTACTCCGGATGAAGCGCACCAGATCATGCGCGGGGTGCCCGAGGACCGCGCCAACCGCGACCTGCTGGCGGCGACAGCCTACCTGCGATCGCTGAAGGCGGTTTACGGCAAACATGTGGGTGCCATTGGGTGGTGCATGGGCGGCGGCTATGCGCTCGACCTGGCAGTCGCCGATCCCAAGCTGAAGGTTGCGGTCATCAACTACGGACACCTGGCCAGCGACAAGACCACGCTGAAAAAGATCCATGCCTCGATTCTGGGTATTTTTGGCGGCGAGGACAAAGGCATTTCCGCCGCCGACGTGCATAAGTTTGAGACGGAGATGAAAGCTCTGGACAAGAAAGTCGATGTCCACATCTTCCCCGACGCCGGACATGGCTTCGAAAACCCCAACAATCAGCAGGCGTACCGGGCCGAGGACGCGGCCAGCGCGCAGAAACTGACGGATGAGTTTCTGGAGCAGCACTTGAAGTAGCAGTGGTCAGTGGTCACTCAGGACTTGACCCGAGGCGCGTTCGGCGGTAGGATGGTTATGACGAACAAAAAGCGAAAATACAACGCTGGTTCGACACATGCATCCCGCGCTTCTACAGGTCGAGCAGCCAGACCCGCCGCAGCCGTTGGTGGGTATTGCCAAACTCGCTTCCCAAGGCGAGTCGATCCGGCAAGGTCATCTGGTTGAGTACTTCACCTTGCCATCACGCGCTCTGCTGAACCGCTGCACGTCAGCGCGCATGCCCTTCACCTGGACGATCAATCCTTACCGCGGCTGCGAGTTTGCCTGCAAATATTGTTATGCGCGCTACACCCACGAGTTCATGGAGATGCGCGACGGCGTGGACTTCGAGCGCAAGATTTATGTGAAGCAGGAGGCGGCGTGGCTGCTGCGGCAGGAAGTGAAGAAGGTGAAGCGCGGCGAGTCGATCTCCATCGGCACCGCGACCGATCCCTATCAGCCGGCAGAAAAGCGCTTCGAAGTGACGCGCGGCATTCTGGAAGAGCTGGCGCTACATCATGGGCTGGAAATCGGCATTGTCACCAAGTCAGACCTGGTTGGGCGCGATGTGGAGTTGCTGAAGCGGGTCGCCGAACACAATTCGCTGTTCGTGAACCTTACGGTCACCACACTGAACGTGAAGCTGGCACGGATTCTGGAGCCCCGCGCACCGCGTCCCGATCTCCGACTGAATGCAGTACGCGAGTTGCGCGCCGCCGGACTCAACGCAGGAGTGATTTGCGCGCCGGTGTTGCCGGGGATAACCGACTCGCCCGCCGCCCTGGACGCGGTGGTGCGCGCGACGAAAGAAGCCGGCGGCAAGTATATTTATGCCAATCCGCTGTTCCTGAAGCCCTGCTCGGCGAGCGTCTTTCTGCCGTTCCTGGAGAAAGAGTTTCCGCAGCTGGTGGCGGATTATCGCAAACGATTTGCCGAGCGCGCCTTCGTGAGCAAGGCATACAGCAAGCGCATTTCGGAGCTGATGGCGCGGCTGCGCAAGAAGCACGGCATTAGCCGCGAATTCAGCTCGCGCAGCCAGAGTGCCCACCCGGTGAAGCTGGAGGACGAGCAGTTGCAGTTGTTCGGGTGACGCTTTCGCGTTTGCTGAAAAAGTCAAAGCAGGCCCGGTGTCGCCAGCCGAAGCGGGCTCGGGATGAGAAAGGAACGGCTGGGACACAGGCCTGAAGAGACTGTGCCGCAACCCAATTTGCCGCTCTGCGGCTCGGGTTTTGTTCCACTTTTGAGCGTGGGCTGACGCCCACGCCTAACGTCATCCCGCCGCTTCGCGGCTGGTTCGATCGCCCTTCCAGCGGTTTGTTCGACTGCTAAGTTTTTGGCCGGTTGCGACACACCCTCTGAAGGCCAGCTCAACCAACCGCTCTAGTGTTGTAGCATCGCGTTGGTGTTCTTGTTGGCGCTAGCGCCGAACGCGTCGGGATGCAAGTACGTGCCGCGCTTCTCGAGAGGCTTTTCTTCCTCAGTTGGAATTCGGTGAGCGTTGGCCCAGGCATCCTGACGAATTCCGGTGACCTGCCACGAGACCTTCGAGTTGGCTTTGCCGCCGGCAATCTTGAAGCGGTTGCCGTTGACCTCGCTCGCGATGTACAAGCGCGGTTGCGACGCGCCGACGGAAGTCAGTTGATAGCGGAAGTCGCGGTTGAGCGCCTCGAAATATTGTGGCAGCTCGACCCAGGCTTCGCCGCGCGCATCGAGGCGGACGAGGCCGTTGTAGATGTTCATCATGTCGGGCGATTCGACGAAGGAGTGCGAGAGATACTTGTTTTCGGGATCGAGCGGATCGTCGATTTTGAAGGAACCGCCGCCTTTGCTGAGCGTACCGGTGACATTGAGATTGCCGGCGAAAAATCCGTTGCCTTGTCCATCAACAAAAAACTCATTAACTGTGCCAACCGAACCGCTGAGGATGTAGCCGCCCGCAGAATTGTCGAAAAAACCTGCTACTCCGCTCGGGCTATAACTCCAGCCCGCGACGCCAGTTGTATTACCGCTGACGGCGGTGGCGATCCCTTGTACTCCTGTGCCCGAAGTACTTGAAGTCCCTCCCTTGACCCCAAAAACCACACCGCTAGCTGCACCAGCATTTCCAATCACACCGGCTCCGGAAGTGCTCGCACTTTGGCCGGACACGCCTATGGTATTGCCACTCGAAGAGTACGCGATGCCCTGGACACCAGTGCCGCTGTCGCTGGACGATTGTCCCGTCACACCGATGGTTTGTCCGCTCGTCGCAGAGGCGTATCCAGTGACCCCCGCAGTGCCATCACTGCTGCTCGCCGTGTTTCCAATGACGCCGTACACTTGGCCGGTCGTTGCGCCAGCAGTTCCGTTGACCGCTGCGGCCCCCTGGCTGGTGCTTTCAATGGTCGCAGCTACGCCGTATACCTGGCCTGTCGTGGCGCTATCGAATCCGTAAACACCCCTGGCGCCGTCGCCGCTGCTCGACGTGCCGCCAACGACGCCGTAGACCAACCCCGTTGATGCCCCCTCATAGCCAGAGACGCCAGCGGCATAGTTGGTCGTGCTGTTGGTCTGCCCGTTGACCCCAAAGACCATGCCTGTACTACTGTTCTCATAGCCAAGAACTCCGGACGAATTCTGGCCGGCGCTCTGGTTGTTACCTTCTACGCCAAAAGTTTGCCCGCTAGTGGAGTCGGCCTCACCGTAAACGCCCCAGCCATTGTTGCTGTTCGTTTGCCCGTAAACACCTACGTTCTGGCCGGTCGTGGTGTTTGCATAACCGCCGACACCAGTACCATGAATGCTGGCCGTCTCGCCCATCACGCCGGTATTCGCGCCGGTAGTGTTCGTAGCGTTCCCTGTCAGTCCCACGCCGGTGGCCGCGCTCGTGGTGCCAGTGATCCCTATACCGCTGAGCGTCCCTTGCGAGGTGATGTTCCCGCTGCCGTCGACAGAGAATTTCACTACTCCATTGTTTTGCCCGCTGAGAATCATGCCGCCGGCTGCGTTGTTAAAGGATCCCGCCGTGCCCGCCGCACTATCGACGTAGCCGCTGACGCCCGTTGTCGCTCCGCTGGTGGCGATGTTCGTACCGCGCACACCGGTCCCGGAGCTGCTCTGCGAATTGCCCTTGACGCCTACTGTCGCTCCGGTGGCAGAGGTCACATTGCCATAAACTCCATATCCGCCTGAGCCTGCCGACCCGCCTTCCACGCCAATCGCCGTGCCGGTGGTCGCGGTCGCGGTTCCCACCACACCCTTCGTGGGCGCCGAGGCTATGACTCCCGCTCCGGTACCAGTCTGTGTGACGCCGACAATCTGGTCGGTGGTCGAGCCGCTGAAGTTCGTCGGCCCATCACTGGCAGCACCTTTCTTGGCTCCGTTGCTTGCCGGCAGACTGCTCGCCGTGTTCGGACCAGTCTGAGTCGTGCTGGTGCCGTTCGCTGAGGAACTTGCCCCGTTCACCAGCACAAAGTCAGAAACGCTCTTGCCACCGAGCGTCTCCGCCTCGTGCGCTTTGAATGCATACGGCACGCTGACCAGCAGCACGCGCGGCTCCTCCGCCTGTCCCTGCACCTGAACGCCGAGCCAGCGCTGCTCTTGTTGCGAGAACAGATCGCCCGGCAGTCCTGCGGCGGTTGTGCTACCCAGCAGCGCACTGTAGTTGCCGCCGCCGTCGGTTGCGACGCTCTGCGTCTCCATCCAGACCGCCGCACCGCCATCCTGCTGTTTGTAGATGGCGAAGGTGAGGCCCACGGTCGACGAAGCGAGAGGCGCACCCTGCGCATCCTTCAGTGTCCCTCCGAAACGAATCAGGTTGGGGACGGCGGTAATGGAAGCCTGCTGAACGAAACCGGCAGAAGCAATCACCAAGGAGCAGACAATCAGGGCCCACGACGACGTAACGCGGCGCATAAGCGGTCCTTTCGCGACCTTCGAGTGTAGCGATGAAATTGGTGGCCTGAGTTGGTCTGGCATTGTGTCGTCCTTTGTCACGCTTGTCAATCACGTTGCCAAATAGTTAACCGCGTCCCCCTCCGGGGACATGCCGAGCGCGCTGCGTCCGGTTGACTTGATGCCGTGTCCGCCATCACAGACAGCGATGCTTCCGCCGCTCTAGGCTTGAGCGTAATAACGGAGGTGTCGTATGGCAGCGCCCTGGGCACATCGTTACGCGCAGCGCACCAAGTCAGTCAAAAGTTCCGTCATCCGCGAGCTGCTGAAGATCACTCAACGTCCTGAGGTCATCTCCTTTGCCGGCGGCTTGCCCGCTCCTGAAGTCTTTCCAGTAGCGCGCTTTCAAGAGGCCTGCCAGCGAGTTCTGGCCACGCAGCCGACCACAGCTTTGCAGTACGGTCCAACCGAGGGCTATCGGCCACTGCGCGAGTTCATCGTCGCCCAAATGGCGCGCTACGGCATTGTTGCCACCGTCGACAATGTGCTCATTACTTCGGGCTCGCAGCAGGCGCTGGACCTGATCGCCAAGCTGCTCATCAACCGCGGCGACCGCATTCTGGTGGAGTCGCCGACTTACCTCGGCGCGTTACAGGCTTTCGACCTGATGGGCGCCGAATACGTCACCGTGCCCGTCGACGACGACGGCCTGCAAACCTGCAACATGGAACAGGCGCTGCGCTCCGGCCCGAAGTTCATGTACATCCTGCCGAACTTCCAGAACCCGGGCGGGGTAACCCTGGCGCGCCGGCGGCGTGACCAACTGGTCGAACTCTCCGACCGCTACGGCATCCCCATCATCGAAGACGATCCCTATGGCCAGCTTCGCTATGAAGGCGAGCACATTACGCCGCTGGTGGTGCTGGACCGCACCAACCTGGCGCGCGACAAGGATTACAAGCTGGGCAACGTGATCTACCTGAGCACGTTTTCCAAAGTGCTGGCGCCGGGATTGCGGGTTGCCTGGATTGTGGCGCCGGCCGAAGTCATCGCCAAGCTGGTACAGATCAAGCAGAGCACCGATCTGCACACCAGCACCTTCACCCAGATGGTCACCTACGAAGCCGCGCGCGACGGCTTCATCGACGAGCACGTGAAGCTCATTCGCAGCACCTACAGGCAGCGTCGCGATGCCATGTTGTCGGCCTTGCACAACTTCTTCCCGCCGGAGGTTTCCTGGACGCACCCGCAGGGCGGCCTTTTCCTGTGGGTCACGATGCCGCCGGGCGTGGATTCTTCGCGCTTGCTGGAGCTGGCGCTTCGCCAGAACGTGGCCTTCGTGCCCGGGGAGCCGTTCTTCCCTAATGGCGACACCGGCTCGCACATGCGGCTTAATTTCTCCAACGCTCAGCCGGAGCAGATCCGCGAAGGCATACGGCGATTGTCGATCGCCGTGGCGCATGAATTGGAGCATCGCTCCGTGGGGGTATTGGTGTAAGCTGAACAGCGGTCGCGCGAGCCGCATGTCTACCGACACGAACCCTAAAGCCGCTTTGGCAGATTACCTGGCCGCTGAGCGGACCCTGCTTGCCTGGATTCGCACCGGTTTGGCTTTAATGGGCTTCGGATTCGTGGTCGCCCGCTTCGGACTTTTCCTGCAAGAGTTTCAGGCCGTCCAACACACCCACTTCACGCAGTCTTCCGGACCGTCACTATGGTTTGGCACGGCGCTAATCGCGGTTGGAGTGGCAGTGAATGTTTTTGCCGGATGGAATCATGTGCGATTGATCCGGGAACTCGATCGCGGCGAAACAACTTACTCTCGTGGTTCTATTCAGCCCGTCGCGGTCGCCTTCTTTCTGGCATTGGTCGGACTGGCAATGACGATTTATCTGGTTTCGGTCCGAAGTTCTACTCGCTCGGATTCTGGAAATGGTGAGGAGAAATCCATGACGTCACAGATTGGCGACGGCATCGTCAATGTGCCCGGCCATCACTCGGTGGATCAGACCGTGGAGAAGCTGAAGCAGATTCTGCAAGCGAAGGGAGTCGCGCTGTTCGCGCTGGTGGAGCATAGCGGCGAAGCCGAAAAAGTGGGGCTGAAGATGCGTCCCACCAAGCTGCTTATCTTCGGCAGCCCCAAGGCTGGGACACCTCTGATGCTGGCCGCTCCCAGCATTGCCATTGACCTGCCGCTTAAGATTCTGGTCTGGCAAGATGCCGAGGATAGAGTCTGGGTCAGTTACAACAGCCTCGCGTATTTGCAGCAGCGGCACAGTCTGCCGCCGGAGCTGCTGCCAAACATCGCGGTAGTAGAGACTTTGGCGAGCAAAATCGCGGAATGATCGCCGGATAACCTGTCCGGCTGAAATACCCACACAAGCAAAATCAGCTTATGTGGGCACCCGACGAAGACAAAAATGGCAGCGCCGCTTACGCGACACTGCCACAATTGCGGATTGGTATCACGCCGCAGTTTCGGGACTAGCGCTTGAACCACTTTTTCGATCGGAAGAAACCTAGAGTGCCGAGCCCGCCCATCATCATAGCCAAGGTGCCCGGCTCCGGCACGGTGGATGCAGCGTACAAGCTCACACCGTCCAGAAGCGAAAATGGCGGAACGCCTGACGGCGTGCCGATGGCCAGGAAAGAGAGCGCTTCGCTGGTGTTGGCGGCGGTGAAGGTAAACGACTGATATTGCCAACCGGTAAAGCCGTGACTTGGGTTCTGTAGCACAACGGTGTAAAAGCTCTCACTCCCCAGGCTGACCTCCAACTGCTCGGTGGTGGCGCCGTTGAAGCCAAACTGCTGTGCTCCCGCCCACCAGAAGTTGACGGTGTAGTTGTCGCCGACGGTCAGGCCGTTGATTGTTTGCGAGAGCGGGCCGACGTCAAAGGCGCCATCAAGGCCGAGAAAGTTGCCGCCGTCAGGGCTGCCCGCCGGGAAGCCATTGTTCGAACCGTTGTTCGGTCCCCAGAAGCTGACATTGCCATATTGGCCGTTCGAGCCGGTCGTGTCTCCCGTCCCGTAAGCGAAAACGAAGTTGTAACCGTTCGTCGTCCAATCAGTTACGTCGGTGTTGTAGCCCAGCTGGCCCGGGCCGTTGGTGGTCTGCTCGAAGCTGCCGTTAGTTACAAGATTCTGCTGCGCTTGGACGGAAAGGGCAAGGGCCAGAAAAGCCAAGGCCGCAAAGCCTGTTACGGCCGACTTGCGAAGACGGTACACCGCTACCTGCTTACCTGAGAGCATTGGGAGCTATCCTCTTTCTTATTTCTTAATGTTGAGTTAATTTCTTTCGCCTGCGGGCCGAGCCATCCTCGACGGTGGTTCTGTCTATGTAGCGGTTGGCTAATTGAAAAGCCGTTTCTGGAAAGCGGGGGCAACCTTAGCAGGCGCTAGGAGATGGTGTCAAGAGATTTTTCCTGGGAGGTGGCTCGTTGACCTGGCAGGAAAGGTTGCACGAGTTGCTCCGCAAGATTAGCAGCCATAGGGCCGTCAATGCCGTACTTTGCCGGCCACTGCTGCTTCGGCACATACCAGGTACCGAAGATCTTATCCAGCCAGGGCAGCATGGAAGCGTAGTTCTTGTTGACGTGCTCGTCGTTGGTGTGGTGCCAATGGTGAAAGGCGGGAGTGGATATCAGCAACCCCAACCAGCCAAATCGCCAGCGTAGATTGGCATGGATAAAGAAACCCCAGAGAGTGCCGACGAGCAAGATAAGCAGCGGCACCACGTCCACCCGGTTGCCCATCATGGGTTGGGCCAAGCCTAAGGCAATCATGGGGACGAAGCCGCAGAGACGGACGAAGACGATGTCCAAGGGATGCGCGCGGGTATTGACCAGCCAATCAATCTGCTCCGCGCTGTGGTGGATTGCATGGAAGCGCCATAAAAAGGGGATTTCGTGCATCCAGCGATGCCCCCAGTAGAACCCGAATTCTCCAACCACCAGCGCCGCTGCCAGGCGCGCCCACAGCGGCAAACCAGCCACCCACGAGTGCAGCCCGTGCGGGACAACGTAACGCAGGCCCCAGGCAAGCAATGCCATAGGCGCCACCAACATCATTTTCGGCAAGAGACTGTTGAGGAAGTAATAGCCCAGATCTACATGGAATGCCCTACGAAAGACCTTCTGCGGATGAACCGCACACAGTCTTTCCAGGGGCACAAAAATCACCATCAGCAGGAACAACCATATGGTCAACCGGACGGCGTCCAGGGCCAACGGAGGGAGATGTTGTTGCAGCCATCGGAGGGTTTCCATGCTAATCAAGAACCATAAGGAGGAAAACGAAGGTAGTGCTTTTCGCGCGACACTGGCTTAATCATCAGGCGGGCATCGCTGCAGCCATCCGGCGATTAGCTTATCTCAATCACGCGCGTCCGTACAGACGCGTGGAGTGTGAATTTACAAAGCCGGCGCGTGCTCCGACTGTGGCAATTTGACGAGTGGCGATGAGGCATATATCAAGGGTTCCTTTCAAGGCGAAACACCGCCTTTGGGAGGCTTGGATGGAAACGTGGAAGGTATGATGGCCGCGCCCACGCTCTCGCCAACCGGGGGCGAGAAGGATGGGGCACCGCCTTCAAGACCATCGTGCTCATGGGTGGGATGGTTGATGGTTCCGGTCTAAAACACCCACACAAGCAAATCGGCCTGTGTGGGGCAAGCCCGGCAATAAGAGTAGGAGCAGTTGTAGTTGTTCGGGTGACGAGGCGCACGTCACCCGTTGATGTTCGACTAATGTTGCAACATCGCGTTGGTGTTCTTGTCGGCGCTCGCGCCGTAGAGCTCCGGGTGCAGATACTTGCCGCGTTCCTGCGGAGGCTTTTCTTCCTCAGGCGGAATGCGGTGAGCATCGGCCCAGGCATCCTGGCGGATGCCGGTGACCATCCAGGAAACCTTTCCATTTGGCTTGCCACCGGCAATTTTGAAGCGATTGCCCTTCATCTCGCGGGCGATGTAGAGCCGAAGATGCCAGCAGCACGCGCGGCTGCTCCGCTTGTCCCTCCACCTGCACGTCCAGCCAGCGCTGCTCCTGTTGCGAGAACAGATCGCTCGGCAGTCCAGCGGCGGTCGTGCTACCCAACAGGACGCCATAGTTGCCGCTGGTATCGGTGGTAACGTTCTGGGTCTCCATCCAGATCGCCGCAACGCCGTCCTGCTGCTTGTAGAGGGCAAAGGTTATACCTACAGTCGAGGAAGAAAGAGGCGCACCCTGCGCATCCTTCAGTGTTGCTCCATAGCGAATGAGATTTGGAACCGTCGTCATGGAAGCTTGCCGGGCAAAGCCAGCAGAAACCATCACTAGCGTGCAGAGAATCAGGACCCAAGACGAGGTGAAGCGGCGCACAAGCGCTCCTTTACGTTTGGTTCAAATTTGGTAGGGAACTCTATGGGTGAGGTGAGATGTGAAGTCGTAGGCAAAGTGGTCTAGGACTATATCGTCCTTCCCCGCATGGCAATCTACTTATGAGTAGTTATCAACGCGGACGAGCTGCGACGAAGCGCGGGACCCGCGCTTGTCCGCTGCGTTGGACCGGATGGAAATGAAGGACGGGTAGGTTACTAAAGGACATGTACTTTCGTAATCTTGACGACTGGCGGGGACGCGGTATGCTGCTAGGTTGGGCTTAGTGTCCGATGCCACCGAGGGAGTTTTCCGGAGGTGAAGATCTTTGAAAACATCAGGGGCTAGTGGTCAGTGGTCAGTGGCTAGTCGTCCAGGCCCCACGCCATTCGCTCCGCGAAGCCAACGATCAGGATGCGACTCGCTAAGATATTGTAAATAGGTTGGTTACGAAGATCGTTTATCCTCAATATTTTGCGGCGAGAAGGGTGCAAGCTATTGAGCGATAAGCACTTGCGTCGATGCGTAAGTCCAATGTTTTTAATATTTTGCGAGCAAAATATTCGAAACAGGGATTTTACGAAATATGGGGGGAGGGGGGCAATAATATAGTTGACACACCGTAGCCGTAAGGTTCTAGGTGTCGCAAATATATTAGTGCCGGGGAGGGGGTATACCCGGCGTGCCGCCGCCTCCGCGGCTTGGGTCTATTTCTGCCAGGATCCGGCGCTTATGAGGACTGCTACTAAACTGTGCCGTCCTTACGGGACTCGGCTATTTTTCCCCACTCTACCCAGCACTGCGCCTCCGGCTTGTGCTGGGCTAGACTATTTCGCGCCCACGACGCTCTTTTCGTTGCGCCCTGTCCCCGCGATTCGATGGCGAACGGAGGTTCGTAACAGCCTCTTACACCCCGGGCTAAACTCATCCCGCCGCTGCGCGGCTTGATTAGCAGCCCGTTTCGATGCTTCGCGTTCCATTGCAATCGGATAAGTCAGGTTCGCACGCAGACACCAAAGGCCTTGTCGGCACGACAGACTCGAGGGGCTTGCAAACGCCGCCTAGACCGTCTCGGCCAGGGACATTACGAGTTCGCGCTCGCGGGGGCCGTCCAGTTCGATCAGGACAACGCGCTGCCACGTGCCCAGCAGAAGCAGCCCAGCTTCCACGGCGAGGTTCACCGAGGTGCCAATCATCGCCGAGAGGATGTGATCGGGAACGTGTTCGGGGTTGTGCTCGTGACGATAGTCGAGCTTGGGGACCATGATCTCGAAGGCGTCGAGCATGTCGAGATCGGTGCCGGGATCGAGGTCGGCGGTGGTGAGCGCCGCGGTAGTGTGCAGAAGGTTCAGGTGGCAGATGCCGGTCTTGTCCGCGTAGTGCTTCCACAGGATGGCTTCCAGCCGCTGCGTGATGTCGATGACCTCGCGCTTCTTGTGCGTTTTGATCGCAAGACGATGCATACCTCACCTATTCTTCCGCTCCGCCGCTGGGGTGAACAGCTCCAGACGGACGCGCCAAGAGACCGACTGTCCGGGCTGGAGCAGCACCATGCCGGTGTCCGCCGTTGCCCAATCCTGATTGTAAGGATCAGGTAAATTGAACTGCGGCTCAATAGCAACAAAATTCTTCAGTGGCGGAGCGTATACCTGGATGGACTTGATCTCGGGCGAAAGGGTTATCAGTCGCAGACCGTATTTCGTCGCCGGGTCAATCAGCTCGGAAACGGTGTGGCGCTGGCTACCGTACTCCAGAATCGAGAAGTTATCGTCCAGGTACTGCGTCCCCAACGGCCGTCCGTTGGGCGCCGAGAAGTCGTACTCGGTGCCCTGCACCGCAACGCGCCGTCCGGTGGTGAAGGTGTCGTCATAGTTGTTCATCACGGCGCGCGTCTGGCTGGGCAAGTGCAACTGCGCTTGCGGGCGATCGCCACTGGGCAGCACGAAGTATGGATGCCAGCCAATGCCCATGGGAAGCGGATCGTGGCCGACGTTGGTGGCCGTGACCGTCATCTGGAAGGCGTCGTGGCTCAACCTGGTTTCGACGCTCACGTCAGTGGCCGATAGCCAATGGCCGCTAAAGTTACCGGCGTGCAAGATAGCGGAAATAACGGATTCATCGTGGCCGTTATTGACGGATACATCATGAAATGGCGATTGCCGGATCAGGCCGTGAATGGAATGTTTCTCCGCTCCAGGATTATTGCCGCTCCAGTTGGCGGGCAGCGTGACAGACTTCCCGGCGACGGTCGCGATAATGGTCTTGCCGTCGGCGGAAAGCTTGCCGCGAATGCGATTGGCATAAGGCAGCAGAATCGCCCCGCCGATCTTGAAGATTTCGTTGCCGAACTCGTCGTCACCTGTGGTCAACCGTTGCTGCGCTTCCGGCAGCGGCGGCGAGTTCAGGAGATCGATTTCGCCTTTGCCGGGAAGATAGGCCTTGATCTGAAGCACGGCCATGCCGCGGCCGGGAAGCACGGTAGCCTCAAGGAATTGCGGCCTGCTGCGATCAACGACAGACGGCCGCTGAAGCGTGACCACGGGCTCTCCGCCAATCGAGATCGCAGGCGGGAGTTCCATCGCGGTTTTGCTCTGGGCGACTGCTTGTCCTGCGACCGCTAAGCTGATCAGGATGGCAACCTTGCACCAGATGCCAAGCCATCTGCGAGGATTCATATGTCGGAATCCTATTTGTCAGACGGCCGCAACTCAAGCGGGCAGTCAATCTGGGCAGTCAATCTTGGAGGTTGTGTTGGTGCGATGGTCCTCTGAGTCGAGGCGCAAGATCAGACGGTCCGCAGCGGTCGAAGAGGATGAAAGCGCTTTTTGAGACCAGCTTGCCGTGCGCTCGCCGTCAGCTCTGGAGTGCGAGCGAGGTTCTTGCCAGACGAGGCCTACGAAGCCGTAAGCACTTCATCAAGCGAATGTCTCTTGGAGGTTACCTGCTTCCGGCGTTCGGCCAGCGCTGATTGGATGAAGGTCACTTCGCGGCCCAACATCTCCGTGGCTTCGCGGCACAGTTCTGGCCGCTCGCGCATTAGGCGCACAAAATCTTCCTGGGCCACGTGTACGGCATCCGATTCGGCCACCGCTATGGCGGTCAAGCTGTACGTATGTCCGGTAAATGTTGAAGGTAAACCCAGCAGCGAGCCGGCCGAGAACAGCCGGTCGAGCGTGGGCAAGCCCCTCACACTCATGCAAACCTTGCCACTCAGCACGAGAAACACTCCGCTGTTGTTGTCGTCTTCGCGGAACAGGGTCTGGTTGGCGGAAAAACGCTCCTGCTGCCCCAGGCCTTGCAGCTCGTCCTTCAACTCGGAGGAGACCTTGAGAATATTGCACTGCGATCCCACATGTGTCATGGAACTCTTATGCCAAAGGAGCGCCCATGTTTGCTGTGACCGCCATCACACGGAGGTGTGAGACAAAACCACGAAACCCCGGAGCACAGCTTCAGTCTTGCGGTTAAAGCCAGAGCAATCCGCCCCTGGAATCCCAAAAAAAATGCGCAGGGCAGGAAGTGCTCGCGCCTCCCGCCCTGCCCTGGGATCAACCACCCGAAGCGTCGCGCTGCCGTAACGCTATTAGAAACGGGTCTTACCGCTTCTTGCCGCCCTTCTTCGCCTTTGGTTTAGCTTTTGCCTTAGTTTTGGCTTTGGCTTTTGTCTTCGGCTTTGCCATCGCCTTTTTAGGCTTTGATTTTGCCTTCGATTTTGCTTTGGTTTTGGGCGCGGGCTTGGCTTTCGACACGACCGTCGCCTTGGCCTTCGGCTTCGGCTTTGAGGTTGCTTTCGCCTTGCTCTTAGTCTTGGTCTTTGTCTTCGTCTTCGCTGATCCGAAGCCCGAGCCTATGTGAATAGTCTTTACGGCATCCCAGGGCCCGACCGTCGAGCAAGGAGTTCCTACGGCGGAGGTGTTATACGGAAGGTTGGCATTCGCGGTGGCAGCTGCGTATGGGCCGTATGAGGAACCGGCTGTCCATTCGAAGGTTTCGTTCTCCAGGTCAGGAAAACTGCCCGCCGGGTTCGCGGTTCCAAAGCAAACGGTGCAATTGGAGGAAACATCAAAAGTGATTGTGCCTGGGTCTACGGTCTCGTTAGACGCAGGCGGGATATCAATAACGGTGTTGGTTGGCATGTACGAATCTCCTCGTCTTGCGCTCTCGTGGCGCGGTTTATCTACTACTGCTGATGAAACTTTGGATCGGACAAGAGTGCCGTCAATTCTGGATCGGCCCTCAGCTGATCGAGCCCGATGCCTTTCTGCACTGCCTTTTGCATCTCCGATATAGCCTGACTGCGTTTGCCTAAGAGTTCATTTGCCTTGGCCACGTCAGCCAGAACGCTGGGGTCGTCCGGAGCCAGAGCTAGCGCTGTTTGAATCCGGGATTCGGCTTGCGACGTCAGACCATAGTGCGCGTTCAGCGCAGCCAACGTGGCTTGCGCCCCAGCGTCCTGAGGCTTCATCTTGACCTCTTGTTCCAGCAGAGTCAACATTCGCCGCCGCGCGCCTTCCGCCTTGTCTTTGTTGTTTAGCCACTCGTACGCCAGCACGAGATTATTCCACACCGCGTAATCCTGGTCATTGAACTTCAGGGCATTTTCGGTCGCCGACACTGACTCACTGTAACGCTGCTCTGTAAGGTAAAGAGCGCCAAGATTAGCATATGCCCCGTAACTTGGACCAAGCTCAATCGATTTCTTGAGGGCGCGCTCGGCATCCGCTTGCAATTTGGGATCACCTGAATCCAGATACGTTGCCCCCAGATTCAAATACACCTGAGCGTTGTCCGGGGTCAGCTGCAGAGCGCGCTGGTATTGTTGGATAGCCTGCTGAAACTTCCCCTGGCGATCGTAGAAATTACCTAGCTCGTCATAGGCATCCCAGGAATCGGGTCGCAAGGCAGCAGCTTTCTGAAGAGCGGCTTCCGCATCTGCCGTGCGGCCGGAGTCTTCATAGGCATGGGAGAGGCCGCCGAGCGCGGCTGCGTCGTGAGGATCGATGTCCAGCGCCTGCTGAAACTCCTGCAACGCGAGATCGTGGTGCCCCAACGAATCGTGGATGCGACCCAGCGTGACGTGCACTGCGGAAATCCGATTGTCGATCTCGGCCGCCTTCTTGCAATTCGCCTCCGCCTCCGCCAGCCAGTTGGGATTTTTGTCCACCCGATTCTTCAGCCGGTACGCCTCTCCCAGCTGCGCATATCCCAGGGCGAAGCGCGGATCGGTCTGGACCGAGCTCTGCAAAGCCTGGATGGCCAGGTCGAGATTGCCGGGCTTGTCATAGCGTTGCATGTAGCCAAGCGCTTTTAAGTAGTCCTCATAGGCAGCAGGATTGACCGATCCGCCAGTGCCGCGGATCATGTCGGCGGTGACGGATATGTTCATCAGCCGGGCAAGCTTGGCCACCGCTTCGTCTTGTAGCGTCGCCAGATCTCCGGCCTGGTCTTCCACAACGACCGAACCGATCTGCCGCAGGTTCTTGGTGTCGATCAGGTCCATATTCAAACGGACATCCGAGCCATCCCGCGTTATCGCCCCCTTCACCACCAGCGTTGCGCCTAGCTCGCGCAGCGCAGCACCAGGATCGGTCACCTTGAGCCGTCGCACTTCACTGCTCGGAATCACCCACAAGGACTGCTTGCCCAGCTCCAGGTTCGACAACTTCCCGGACAGCGAGTCAACGACTCCTTCCACCAAGGCTTCGTTCTCTGGATTGTTGCCAAGGTTGTCGAAGGGAAGGACAGCGATGTGTTTCTGGCCCCTCGTAAACAACGCCATTTGCAGACGCTCGCTGACCGGTGGCAGCCAGAGAACCACGGAAAGCAGCAGCAGGAGGACAGCGGCGATTGCAATCGAGCGACCCCAGACGTAGGTCGGCTTGGAAGGCAGCGTCCAGGCTGAACGCGACGCCTCGTGGCGCGATTCGCGGAGCGCCTTAAGCTGGTCGCTTCGTCGCCGGCCACTGGAAGCTGCTGTCACCCCGGATCGGGCAAGCGCAGTCTTCGCTTCCTCCAAATCCCGTAACAGTTCGGAACACGATTGGTACCGTTTGAGCGGGTCTTTCGACAGGCACCGATACACGATGTTTTGGACTTCCAGCTGAACGCCGTCGAGCGGCGGAGGAGCCTCGTTGACGATGGCCATAAAGGTCGCAGCCATGTTCTCCCGCTGAAACGGATTGCCGCCGATCAGCGCCTCCATCAGGGTCACGCCCAGCGCCCAGATATCGCTTCGTTGGTCAGCCGTCGAACCCGTGGCCTGTTCCGGCGATATGTAGCTCAAAGTACCTACCGCACCGTGCGTCAGCGTCTGGGTTGCCTCGTTGATGTGGGCCAGCCCGAAGTCAACGATCTTCGCGTCGCCGTGAGCGGTAAGCATCACGTTGGAAGGCTTTATGTCGCGATGGACAATGTTGCGGGAATGCGCTTCCTCCAGACCCTTCGCAATCTGGATTGCGATCTCGACAACTTCTGACACCGATAACGGATGCGATCCCGTGCTTATCCGGTCGGCCAGCGACTGGCCTTCATAGAAGGCCATGACAATATAGGTGCGGCCGTCGGGCGTCTCTTCGATTCCGTGAATCACGCCGACATTAGGATGATCCAGCGACGAGGCAATTCGCGCCTCTTTCAGGAACCGCTCCTTATCCAGTTCGCTGGCATTCAGTCCGGGAGGAAGGAATTTCAGGGCGACGGTGCGTTCCAGCTTACGATCCCGGGCCTTGTACACCACGCCCATGCCGCCCGCGCCGATCCGACCGAGGATCTCGTAGTTCGTTCCGACAAGATCGCCAACCGACAGTGCGCTGTTGGATGGGGCCATTGCTTCATCCCGCTTTAGCACTCGGCCGCTGATTTCGAAGGATTAACCGAGTGGCGCCAAATTTTGCTCTGATGATAAGGCTTGCGACTCTCGCGAGCAAGAAAACTGCACCGTCGCCGAGTCAACCGATCAAACGAGCCGGAAATTTTCTGGATGGGACGAAACGGCATGCAACCAGCTAAAGTAGCCGCAACGCGGCGGGATGGGGTTAGACGGGGGCGTCAGCCCCCGGTCAAGTGCGACATTATCCCGAGCCGCGTGAGCGGCGTGAGCGGCGACACCGGTTTCGACACAATCTCGTCAGCCCCGGTCAAGTTGGTGCTAACTCCAACCGCAGAACGTCGGCAGCTTTCTACGCCGATCCTACAGTACTTCCGGCGGCCTTCCCTGCCGCCCTTCGCCGGCTGCCATTTCCCTCTCGGCTTGTTCCATCGCCTGCCGCGGGTCGCGTCCCGTGACGGCCTTGTACCACGCCGGATGATGCGTCCACGCCCACGCCTCGCTGACCGTTCCGCGCGTCATCGCCTGAATCGTACCGGGCTCCCCGAAGGTGCTGAGGTAAATGTGGAAGAAAATCCCGAACAGCATGACCAGCGCCGAGATATCGTGAATAACATACGCGAGCGACACCAGGATGCGTCCGAAGGTCGTGGGAAACCACATCATCACGCCGGTGATGACGTAAGCGATGGAGCCGCAGACGATTTCCCAGAACATCAGCTTCTGCCCTCCGTTAAAGAAGCCGGTCTCCGCCGATTCCGTCGAATCGCTGCGAATAACGTAACTCCTGATGTTCTTCATCCAGCGCGAATCGGCCGGCGTCCATTTCATCACCCCCAGCCAGTTGATAGCCTGTAGCGCGAAAAAGAAGACAAAGCCCAGGCCGAACCAGGGATGCAGGAAACGCGTCATCGCTCCGCCCCCGAATAGCGGCGTGAAGAAGCGGAAGATCCACGGCAGATAGATACCGAACCCGGACAGCAGCGCGAGAAAGAAGAAGATGCCGACCATCCAATGCAGAAAACGGGTGTACACAGGATGGCGCAGCAGTTCGCCGACGTAGACCACGGTCTGACCCAGGCGATCGATGGCGTTGGGACGATGAATAAAACGATCGGCTGAACTTGCCATCTAGTTCTCCCTTCCCGCGTCCGGCGGCACGATTTCTTTCACCGGCGGCGTAGGCTGAATGCGCAACGGGCCTTCGAAAATGTAGTGCATCACCACCCCGACGAAGCCGAGCATTGCGCCGAATAGACCGATCGGCTTAAACCAATCCTTCCAGATAGTGAAGGCCTGCGAAATGCGCGGCTCTTGCGGAAGGCCGCCGTAGGCCTCGGTCTTGTTGATGTTGTGCAGGACGTAAATGACGCTGGTGCCGCCAATGGTGGGAGGATCGTAGACACCAGCTTCCTTGAAGCCCGAAACTTCACGCAATTGCGTGGCCCGCTTCTCGGCCAGGAACTTCATGTCCTCCTTGGTGCCGAAATGCAGGCAGCCGGTCGGACACGCCTTGATGCAGGCCGGCTCCAGGCCGGCACCCACTCGATCCGAACACAGTGTGCACTTATAAACCTTCTTGGTGTTGGGATCGAACTTCGGGATATTGAATGGGCAGCCGGAGACGCAGAACTGGCAGCCGATACAGTTTTCCTGCTGAAAATCGACGATGCCGTTTTCGTACTGCACGATGGCGCCGTCGGCGGGACAGGCACGCAGGCAGCCGGGATCGGCGCAGTGCATGCACTGATGCTTGCGCATCAGCCACGCGAAGCTGCCGTCGGAGTGCTCATCCTCGTTGAACTTGATCAGGTTCCAGAAGTTCCATTCCGTATCCGGCATGGTCTGGTAGGTGTTATCGAAGTAGGTCTCGCGGAAGGGCATGTCGTTCCACTCGACGCAAGCCACCTCGCACGCCTTGCAGCCAATGCAGGTGGTGGTGTCGATCAGCTTGCAAACCTTGTCTTCCCGCTGCGTTCCTTCCCCAGGTATCGGCCCGAGGTGGCCCGAGATTTGCTGGATTCGTAATGTGCCGCGATCGCTCATCGATGCCTCTTGCTAGCCGCTTTGAAGGGGTGTGCCTTCAGGCGTGCCGTTAGAATCCAAAATTGAGCCGGCTTTAGCCGCTGAGGGAATGTCCCTCTGGGCCTAAAGGCCAATTCTCGCAAGCGCTCTTGCGGCACGGCTGAAGCCGTGCCCTTTCAAACCCTTCGCTCTTGTGGCGCGGCTTAAGCCGCGCTCCTTCGAACCCTCACACCTTCTCCAGCTTGACCAGGAATCCTTTGAACTCCGGCGTGTAGGCATTCGGGTCGATGGCCGTCGGTGTCAGCCGGTTCGTCGGCATCAGCGAAGTCCGGCCTTCGCTCTCGGAGATTCCTTTGTATCCCCAATGGATCGGAATACCGATCTGGTACGTCTTCTTGCCGTCCACCATCATGGCCTTGATGCGCTTGGTCACCATCGCCTTGGCGATGTAGTCGGCGCGAATGCTGCTGACCTTCACCTTCTCGCCGCCACGGATTCCCATCTGGTCGGCCAGCTCCGCGGGTATCTCCACGAATGGCTCCGGCACCAGCTCCACATTCATGGGATTGTTCTTCGTCCAGTAGTGATAGTGCTCCGTCAGCCGGTAGGTTGTGCAGACGATGTTGTAACCCTCGCCCGGCTTGGCGTACTTGTCCATATCCGTCTTGAAGGTCTTCGCCAGCGGATTGCTTGACTGCTGTGGATGCAGCAGATTCGCGACGGGGCTTTCAATCGGCTCGTAGTACTCGGGGAACGGACCATCGGCCATTCCGCCCAAGGGAACAAAAATGCGTCCCACGCCCTCCGGATTCATGATGAACGGCCCCATGTGCTCTTCCGGCTTGGAATCGGGCTTGAAGTCGGGAACGTCGTTGCCCACCCACTTGTCCGTGGCCGCATTCCACCACACCTGCCGGCGTGAGGGATCGTAAGGTTTGCCGGCAAGATCGCACGAGGCGCGGTTGTACAGCACGCGCCGGTTCGCCGGCCACGACCAGCCCCAGTTCGCATAGATGCCCAGGCCGGAAGGATCGTCCGTGCCACGGCGCTGCATCATCGGGCCCGCTTCGGTCCACGAGCCGCAATACAGCCAGTTGCCCGACGAGGTCGAACCGTCGTCGCGCAACGCGGCGAAGCCCGGCAATTGCTGTCCGGCTTTCAGCGAAAGATTGGTCTTCTCGTCGCTGATGTCGGCCAGCGCTTTGCCGTTGATCTCCTTCGCCACCTCGGCCAGCGACGGACTGGTAGGAATGGTGTAGCTCCACGACGCGTTCACGATGGCATCGGGGAACTTACCGCCGTCTCTCTTGTAGAGCTCGCGGACCCGGAGGAAGATTTGCGCCAGGATGTCCTGATCCAGGCGGCACGCGGCCGGAGTGGGCAACGCTGCGTACTTCCATTGCAGCCAGCGCGCCGAATTCACAAACGTCCCATCCTTCTCCGCGAATCCCGCGCCTGGCAGTTGATACACCGTGGTGTTGATCTGCTTCATTTCCTCCGGTGTCGTCCCCGGCGCCTGCCAGAAGGCGCTGGTCTCGTCGGGATAGATTTCGCACACCACCAGGAAGTCGGCCTTCTTCAGCGCGTCGATGTTCTTCTTCGAATCCGGACCGATCATCACTCCGTTCATGCCGAAGGCGAAGACGCCTTTCACTTTGCCTTCGTACATGTCGTTCCAGTTTTGGACCCAGGAATAGTTGCGGTCCATCTTCGGCAGCCACGCAAAGGCAAAATCGTTGTCCTTCGTCGCCGCCGGCCCATACATTGCCTTCAGGAACGACACCGTGAACTTAGGTGTGTTCGACCAGTAATTAAACGACTCCCACTCGCCCGGCTTGGATGGAGTCGGGGTCACGCGATCCAGATAGGTTTTCAGGTCCTTGTCCGCCGGAGTGGGCATCTTCAGATAGCCGGGCAGAATGTCGAAAATCCCCGCCATATCGGTTGCGCCCTGAATGTTGGAGTGACCGCGCAGCGCATTGACGCCCCCGCCGGCGCGTCCCACGTTGCCCATCAGCAGCTGCAGCATGGCTGCGGTGCGAATTACCTGCGTTCCGTTACTGTGCTGCGTCCAGCCCACCGCATAAATCACGGTCGCAACCTTCTTCATGTCTCCGCCTTTGCGGACGGAGGTGTACATGTCCCACGCTTTCAGCAACTGCTCCTGCGGGATGCCGGTGATGTTCGATACAATCTCCGGCGTGTAGCGCGAGTACTGCTGCTTTAATAACTGAAAGACGCAGCGCGGATCTTGCAGCGAG
>Ga0187847_10001417_pt1 | contig 21555 bp, 17 predicted proteins | sample June2016WEW_4_10_FD_132458 | JGI IMG/M metagenome (GOLD analysis project Ga0187847, IMG submission 132458) | Peatland microbial communities from SPRUCE experiment site at the Marcell Experimental Forest, Minnesota, USA - June2016WEW_4_10 | ecosystem: Environmental > Terrestrial > Soil >...
AATTCGGCAAGCAGACCTCACCCAACAGGATCAATCCCCATGGTCAAAAGCCCCGTGTATTCACCAGCCGCGTGCACAACCCTGTCCTGTTTTGGACAGCAGTGATGTTCTAACGCCCTCCGGGCTGAAGGTTCGGCCGAGCGCAGCTGTACGCTCGGATACTGGCAGATCTTCACGGAATCCGAGAGCTCACCGCTTTCATATCGCACGCCTCTGCGGACCATGCGTCTCCCACCGCGACCCCGCGCCGTGCCACTATGGTGTCTTACTATGTGGCTCGGCATCGATATCGGCACCGGGGGCTCGCGCGCCCTTCTGGTGGATGAGCGCGGCGTGGTCCGCGCCGGTTGCACCGCTCCTCACGAAGAAATGGCCATGGCTCGCCCGCTGTGGGCGGAACAGCGCCCGCAGAACTGGTGGGACGCCGCCGTCTCTGCCATCCGCCAGGCGCTCGCCGCGGCCCAGGTCTCCGGCAGCGAGGTCAAAGGCATCGGCCTCTCCGGCCAGATGCACGGCCTGGTGATCCTCGACCGCGACGGTCAGGTGATCCGCCCCTCGCTGATCTGGTGCGACCAGCGCTCGCAGCCGCAAGTGGATGCCGTCAACGCCAAGCTCGGCCGCGAGGCCATCCTCCGTTACATCGCCAACCCCGTGCTCACCGGTTTCACCCTGCCCAAGCTGCTGTGGGTGCGCGATCACGAGCCGGAGAACTTCGCGCGGGTGCGCCAGGTGCTGCTCCCGAAGGATTACGTTCGTTTCCGTCTCACCGGCGATTACGCGACCGAAGTTTCCGATGCCTCCGGCACGGCGCTGTTCGACGTTGTGAATCGCCGCTGGTCGATGGAAATGATGGACGGGCTCGGCCTGGACCGCGCCATTCTGCCGCGCTGCTACGAGTCGAAAGAAGTCACCGGCGTGATCAGCGCGGAAGCGGCCGCACTGACCGGCCTCGCTGCCGGAACCCCGGTGGTTGGCGGCGGCGGCGATCAGGCTTCGAGCGCGGTCGGCAACGGCATCGTCGAACCCGGTATCGTTTCCTGCACTATCGGCACTTCCGGCGTGGTCTTCGCCCATATGGAGCAGGTGGCGTACGACCCGGCCGGCCGCGTCCACACCTTCTGCCACGCCGTCCCGGGTAAGTGGCATGTGATGGGCGTGACGCAGGGCGCCGGCCTCAGCCTGCAATGGTTCCGCAACCAGCTTGCTCCGGGAACGTCTTACGACGCGCTTACCGCCGAGGCGGCCCAATCGCCTCGCGGCGCCAACGGCTTGTTCTGGCTGCCTTATCTGATGGGAGAGAGGACGCCGCATCTCGATGCCACCGCCCGCGGCGGCTGGATCGGCCTCACTGCCGGCCACAAACGCGCCGACCTGATCCGCGCCGTGATCGAAGGCGTGTCGTACAGCTTGTGCGACTGTCTCGAAATCGTCGAATCGCTCGGCGTGCCGCTCGAGAGCGTGCGCGCTTCCGGCGGCGGCGCGCAGAGCCCGTTCTGGCGCGGCCTGCTGGCGTCGATTTTCGATAAGCGCGTGGTCACGCTCGAAACCCAGGAAGGATCCGCTTACGGCGCGGCCCTGCTGGCCTTAGCGGGCACCGGCGCCTACGCGAGCGTCCCCGAAGTCTGCCGCGCCGTCATCCGCGAAACCGAATCGGTCTCGCCCGAGGCCGCCGACGCCGCCTTCTACGCGAAAGCCCACCGCGTCTACCAGGCCTTCTATCCGGCGCTCAAACCGCTGTTCGCGCAGATCGCGGAATTGGGCTGAGTGCTGGTAATTATCGATGGCGGACATCATCGCCGCGGAAGCGCCGATTTTCATCGTGGGTGCGGCCCGCAGCGGGACCACGTTGATGCGAAACATCCTCAACCGGCACCCCAGAATCGCGATCTGCGACGAGACGCACTTCCATCATTACGTTTACACGCGCCGCCAGGCGTTCGGCGATCTGAGCGATCCCAAGAACCGGCGGCGCGTGATCGAGGAGTACCTGGCGCTCAAGGGTCTGCGCTTCCTCACCGACCCCGCCGGCTTGAAAGAGAAACTCCTGCGCGAGGCCACCAGTTATCGGGAACTATTCACGTCCCTGGTAAAATACCACGCCGAAGGGCAGGGCAAGCCGCGCTGGGGCGAGAAGACCCCACAGCACGCGATGTTTGCCGGGACCCTGTGCGAATGGTATGCCGGCGCGACGATCCTTCATATGATTCGGGACCCGCGTGACGTGGTGGCTTCCTTGCAGCGGATGCCCTGGGCCGCGGATGGCGTCGTCCGGAACGCGCGGAGGTGGCTGCGCGATAATCTCGCAGCGGACCGGCTCAGTCCTGGTCCGCAGTATTTCCCCGTGCGCTACGAGACTCTGGTAACGCAGCCTGAGCAAGAGGTCGCGCGTATCTGTGCGCGCCTGGGCGAGGAATATCTTCCTTCCTTGCTGGACGCAATGGGGCAAGCTGCGCCTCCGCCACCCACTCCCTGGAGAATGCGCGCCCAGCAGCCCATCACAACCGAGCGGATCGATAAGTGGCGGGAGGAACTCACGGCAGAGCAAGTGTCGCAGATCGAGTGGACGGTGGGAAGGCACATGGAAGCGTTCGGATACCGGCGCGTCCTGGATCCGCCCTCGATTCCGGCCATCGCCCACGGCCTTGGCTTGGTAGCGGCTGACACAGTCCGCGAACGGCTCACGCAACTGCCAGGCTTCTGGTATCGCCTGTTGCAGCCGACGAAACTGGCAAAGGAACAATACTGGATGAGGAGACGCGCCGTGAAGCGCGCGGAGGCCAATTCGGAGGGGCCGGCTTAGTTCATTGGATCTGGATTGGCCGCCATGCCGAATACGGCCAACTGATTCGCGGCTGATCCGAACGATGATCCGCTGAGAGCACCCGGTTCTATCTCCCAGCCGCTATAATTAGGACATTGGAGCCCTAATCACCATGAATACGACCGACGACCTGAAGGAAGCCTTTGCCGGCGAAAGCCAAGCCAATCAGAAGTACCGGGCATTCGCCAAGAAAGCCGAGCAGGATGGCAAGCCCAACGTGGCGCGATTGTTCCGCGCCGCAGCCGAGGCGGAGAGGATTCACGCCGAGGGTCACCTGAACAGTCTGGCGGGCGTCAGCTCAACGGCCGACAACCTCAAGGCCGCCATCGAAGGGGAGACCTTCGAGTTCACGCACATGTACCCGCCCATGCTCGAACGCGCCGTTGCGGCCGGCCATCGCGCCAGAACGATGTTCGGTTTTGCTCTGAAGGCCGAAGCCGTGCACGCCAAGCTGTATCAGGCTGCACTCCACGCGGTGGCGCAGGGCAAGGACCTCGCCGAAGCGCGCTTCTACCTGTGCCCCTTCTGCGGGAACATCGAGTTCGGCGTTCCGCCCGAGAAATGCCCCATTTGCGGCGGCCCGGCCGCGAAGTTCGTCGAAGTCGCATAGACCATCGGCTGGTGTCCCGAGCCGGGCCGGTCGCGCTGCACTTTAAAGACCCGCTTCGATCCTGTCCATCAGCGCGTGCAGCAGGAACTGGTGCGCTTCCTGAATGCGGGCGGTGACGGCGTGCGGCACCAGCAGGACGCAATCGGCAAGATCCTGCGCCTTGCCGCCACCGCGGCCCAGAAAGGCGATGGATCGCTGCCCCTGTTCCCGCGCGGCTTCGAGCGCGCGCAGAATATTCGGCGAGTTGCCGCTCGACGTGAACACGATCAGAATGTCGCCGGCCTTCCCTAATCCGCGGACCTGCCGCGCGAAGACCTGGTCGTAGCCGTAGTCGTTGCCGATCGCGGTCAGCAGGGCGGTATCGGCGTTGAGCGACACGGCCGCCAGCGCCGGCCGGTCGTCAACGTATCTGCCCATTAGCTCGGCGGAGAAATGCTGCGCATCCGATCCGCTGCCGCCGTTGCCGCAGGTCAGCACCTTGCGGCCCGCGCGCAAAGCCTCCACGCACCAGGCGCCGGCTGTCTCGAGCGCCGGCTCCAGCGGCAGCAGCGATTCGTAAACCGACACGGCATCGCGCAAGGTCTTCTGATACTGCGATTCGACAGTCATATATTCGACATGGGCAAGCTAGAGGGCTTGCGGAAAAACGCCAAACCAAGTAGGGCCACCGATAAACACAGATCAACACAGATCAAGAGAGAATTGTTTTATCCGTGTTCATCTGTTTTCATCTGTGGCCCCCGGAACTCCTTTCGGACTTTTTCGGCGGCCTCTAAAGCACGTTCTACCTAGGCTCCGTGGCACTTCTTGTATTTCTTGCCGCTGCCGCACGGGCATGGATCGTTGCGGCCGACTTTCTGCCCGGCGCTCACCGTCTTGGGGCCGCCGCTGTCATCGCCGCCAGCCAATTGCAGGGCCTGCAGCTCCCGTTCCTTCTTGCGCTGAATATTGCGCGTGAAGTCTTCCATGGTGCTCTTGGCCGCCTGGCGTTGCGCCTCCGCCGCGGCGGCGCCGGGCGAGAGCCTCGGCTCCGGTCCTCCGTTTGGACCCGAGGAACCGTTCCCATTCCCGTCTTCTTCCTCTTCACCTTCTTCCGGAAACGGCATCACCGGCGCGTTCTGCGTCACCTGCAGGAAATACAGGTAGCGCACGGTTTCGTCTTCGATGCGGTCCATCATCGCGCTGAACAACTCGAAGGATTCTTTCTTGTACTCGACCAGCGGATCTTTCTGCCCGTAGGAGCGATTGCCGATGCCCTGCTTCAGCTCGTCCATCGACAGCAGGTGGTCCTTCCACTGGTTGTCGATTACATTCAGCATCACCATGCGCTCGGCGTGGCGCATCGTGTCGGCGCCCACCAGCGCTTCCTTCTCCTCGTATTTCGCCTTCAGCCTTTCGGCGATCGCGTCGGAGATCTCGTCCTTGGTCAGGTTGCCCAACTCGGCGAGGTCGATCTTGGCGCCGAACAGGCTCAATATGTCGTTGCGCAGCGAGCCCAGGTCCCAGGTGTCGGGGTGCTTCTCGGCGGGGCAGCGCAGGTCCACCGTCATTTCCACGATGCCGCGCGTCATGTCCAGGATGTGCTCTTTCTGATCCACGCCCTCCAGCAACTGGCGGCGCATGCCGTACACCGCCTGCCGCTGCTTGTTGTTGACGTCGTCATATTCGAGCAGGTGTTTGCGCGCTTCGAAGTTCTGCACTTCGACCGCTTCCTGCGCCTTGGCGATGCGCCGCGTGATCAGCTTCGATTCGATCGGCACGTCCTCTTCCATGCCCAGCCGCAGCATCAGGTTCTGCATCCGCTCCCCGCCGAAAATGCGCAGCAGGTCGTCCTGCAGAGAGAGGAAAAACTTGGAGCTGCCGGGATCGCCCTGCCGGCCGGCGCGCCCGCGAAGCTGGTTGTCGATGCGCCGCGAGTCGTGCCGCTCGGTGCCCACGATGTGCAGGCCGCCCAGGCCCACCACCACGTCGTGCTCGGCGTCCGTTTCCACCTTGAACTTCGCGAACAACTCGTCCCACTTATCGCGCCGCACCCGGTAGAACTGTTCGTGATGCGTGAAGTAATAGAAATGCTCGTCGGCGATATACTGCGCCTGGTCTTCCGGCAACCGCTCCGCCAGCTTCTCCTTCAGGCAGGCGTCCTTGGTCATGAATTCCGGGTTGCCGCCCAGCAGGATGTCTGTGCCGCGGCCGGCCATGTTGGTGGAAACCGTCACTACGCCCTTGCGCCCCGCCTGCGCCACAATCGACGCTTCCCGTTCGTGGTTCTTCGCGTTCAGCACTTCGTGCCGCACGCCCATCCGCTTGAGGATGCCCGACAGCCGCTCGGATTTCTCCACCGAAATGGTGCCCACCAGCACCGGCTGCCCGGTCTCGGTCACGGTCTTGATTTCCTTGGCCGCGTTGCGAAACTTCTCGTCCTCGGTGCGGTACACCACGTCCTGGTTTTCTTTGCGGATCAGCTTGCGGTTGGTCGGAACCACCGTCACATCCAGGTTGTAGGTTTTCTGGAATTCGGCCGCCTCGGTCTCCGCCGTGCCGGTCATCCCGCCCAGTTTCTTGTACAAGCGGAAATAATTCTGGAAGGTGATGGTCGCGAGCGTCTGGTTTTCGCGCTGAATCTTGACGCCTTCCTTGGCTTCCACCGCCTGGTGCAGTCCGTCGGACCAGCGCCGGCCCGGCATCAGCCGCCCAGTGAATTCGTCGACGATGATGACTTCCGGTCCTTCGTCGCCATCCTTGACCACGTAGTCCCGGTCCAGCGCGTAAAGCACATGCGCGCGCAGCGCCTGCTGCACATGGTGGTTGAATTCGATATAAGCCGGGTCGTACAGGTTGGGAATATTCAGCAGCTTCTCGACCTTGAACACGCCCTCTTCGGTCAACGCCGCGCTCTTGTGCTTTTCGTCGATGGTGTAATCGCCGGTGGTGTACTTCTCTCCCGGTTCCCTGCCCTCGATCACCTCGCCGCGCACCAGTTTCGGGATGATGCGGTTGACCTTGTAATACTTGTCGGTGGATTCCTCGCTGGGGCCCGAAATGATCAGCGGCGTCCGCGCTTCGTCGATCAGGATCGAATCCACTTCGTCGACGATCGCGTAGTGGTGCCCGCGCTGCGTGCAGTCCTCCAGCCGGAACTTCATGTTGTCGCGCAGGTAGTCGAAGCCGAATTCGTTGTTGGTGCCGTAAGTGATGTCGGAATTGTAAGCGTGCTTGCGTTCCTGGTCGTCCAGGTCGTGAACGATCACTCCCACTTGCAGACCCAGGAACTTATACAGCCGGCCCATCCATTCCGAGTCGCGCTTGGCCAGGTAGTCGTTCACCGTCACCACGTGAACGCCCTTGCCTTCGAGCGCGTTCAAATATACCGGCAGCGTCGCCACCAGCGTCTTGCCTTCGCCGGTTTTCATTTCCGATATCTTGCCCCGGTGCAGCACGATGCCGCCGATCAACTGCACGTCGAAGTGCCGCATGGCGAGCACCCGCCGCCCAGCCTCGCGCACCACCGCGAACGACTCGACCAGCAGATCGTCGAGCGGCTCGCCTTGCGCGATTCGTTCCTTGAACTCGATGGTCTTCGCGGCCAGGTCGATATCCGTGAGCTCGCGCATCGACGCTTCCAGATCGCCGATCGCCGCCACCGTGGGCTGCATCGCCTTGATCTCGCGTTCGGTTTTCGTGCCAAAAAGCTTTGCCAGGACGGTATCGACGATCATGCGGTTCTCGAGGAGGGGGAAAAGTCCATAAATTCTATTTTACTCCGCCCGCCAGGGTGAGCTTGCCTCACGCTCCATCTGATATGATTCTTGCGATGGACCTCAGCTATCCTATCGGCAAGTTCGATTCCAAGGCCGCCGTCGCGGCGGACCAGCGGCCGCGACTGATCGCGGAGATCGCCGCCGCGCCCGGCCATTATCGGGACGCGGTGCGGGGGCTGGACGACCGGCAGCTCAACACTCCGTACCGTCCCGGCGGTTGGACCGTGCGCCAGGTAATTCATCACGTGCCGGACAGCCATATGAACGCATACATCCGTTTCCGCCTGGCGCTGACCGAGGACTCGCCCACGATTAAGCCGTATCTCGAGGCAAAATGGGCGGAACTGCCGGACGCAAAGGCGCTGCCGGTCGCGGTATCGCTCGGATTGCTGGATGGCCTTCATCAACGCTGGGCGGAGCTGCTGGGGGGCTTGTCCGACGCCGATTTCGCACGCACATTCCGCCACCCGGAGCTGGGGATTGTGCGGCTGGACACGAACCTGGCGCTCTACGCCTGGCACAGCCGGCACCACGCCGCGCACATCACCGGCTTGCGCGAGCGGATGGGCTGGAAATAATCGCCACCAAACGGCCCTGCCGCACGTCGAATGAGGTAGGGACTTGTGATGGAATATTTCGTTCAATCGCCGCTGGACCGCTCCCTGTGGTCGCGGCTCGGTTCGCGCATGGGAACGCGCATCGGAGCCGCGACCAGAGGGAGCGGTCTTCACGGTTGTGACGGAACGGCGCTAAGAGGCCGCGGTATAATCGAAACACAGGCCCTCGGAGCGGTCTTCAAACCATATGCTTAGCCGTATCAAATACCTGGTGGTGAGCGCCTCTGCGTGTCTCACGATCCTGCTCGTCGCCGGCAGCCTACCGAGTAAGGGCGCCGATCAGTCCGACACGCTCAAGCACATCGGCGTGTTCAGCGACGTGGTGGCGCACATCAAGAGCGAATACGTCGAAGAGCCCGACATGAAGAGCGTCACGCTGGGCGCTCTGAACGGCCTGCTCGAAGCGATCGACCCCTTCGCCAGCTACCTCAACGCCGAGCAATACCAGGACTACCTGAAGAACAAAGACCTCAAGCGTGCCGACGTGGGGCTGGTGCTGTCGAAGAAGCCGGGCTGGATGGGCGTGGTGGGCACGCTGCCCGATTCGCCGGCCGCCAACGCTGGGTTGTCTACCCATGACATGATCGAAAGCATCAAGGGCATCGCCACCCGCGACATGCCGCTCGCATACGCCAGCTTGCTGTTACAGGGAGCCAGCGGGTCCACGGTGGAACTGAGCGTGGTCCGCGCGCGCCATCCGGAACCGCAGACCATTACGCTCACGCGCGCCAACCTGACGGTTCCACCGGTCGAGACGAAGGTGTTGGGCGGTGGAGTGGGCTACCTCGGGATCGGCGCTTTGACGCCCGAGCAGGTGAAGCAGACCGCCGAGGCCATCCGCCAACTGCAGAAGGACGGCGCGCAGAAACTCGTACTGGATCTGCGTAACTGCTCGATCGGCGCGCCCGAAGACGGCATCGCTTTAGCCAATCTGTTCCTTTCGAGCGGCCGCATCACTTACCTCAAGGGTCAGAAGGTGCCCGAGCAGGACTTCGACGCCGATCCCGCCAAGGCGATCACTTCCCTGCCCCTGGCCGTGCTGGTGAATCACGGGACGGCCGGCGGCGCCGAAATCGCAGCCGCCGCGCTCGGTGGCAACAAACGCGCGCAACTGGTGGGCGAACCGACCTACGGGGACGCCGCGCTGCGCCGCGCTCTCACCATGGACGATGGCAGCGCCGTGATCCTCTCGGTGGCGAAATACTATTCACCCGAAGGCAAGGCGATTCAGGATAATCGCGTCATGCCCGGCACTTTGGTGGCCGGCGCCGAGCCGCAAGTCGAGTACGACGACAACGGCGAACCCATCGCCGAGCCCGAACCGCAGGCGGCCCAGCCGAAGAAGCTGGAGGACGATCCGGTGGTGAAGAAAGCCGTCGAAGTCCTCGGCGTGGTCGCCAAAGCGTAAGGCGTATCGGAGCCGCGACCCATAGGGAGCGGTCGGCGGCGGTCAGTCACACAGGCAACTCGTTACTTCGCGCCGATCGTGTAAGCCAGACTTTCGGTGACCGATTTGTTGCTGCCTTGCACGGCGGTGATCCTCAACTCGCAATTGCCGGCGTGGGCGGGAGCGCGCAGCACCAGCGGGATGGCGCCGTTCGGTCCGGCCGCTGGCGCGTCGAGGGTCCGCGCCGCGATCACCTGGCCGTCGGCCAGAGACTCCACTTCGATCTTCGGTTTGGCGGGATCCGCCTTGTCCGGATACACCACGAAGTACGCCAGCGGCTGTGCCTGTGCGCTCAGCGCGGCCGACAATTCGGGAATCACGCGAGTGGCCCTGCTGCCGCTCGAGAACTCGAATGGATCCGTCGCATCCACCTGGCCGTTGACGGTTTGCACCTGTTGCGCCAGCACCACGCTGCTCAAAGCGAGCCCTTTGGCCGCCGGACTCTCGAACTCCAGCCGGCTGACGCTGGCACGCCTGGCTTCCTGGTCCACCACCGCGGTTTCCAGCGTGTAACGGCCGGGCGGAAGTTGAATCGGGTGGGTGAACGGTATGGTGCTTTTGCGCATCTGTTCCAGGTTTTCGTCGGGAACCTCAAGCGGCACGTCGCGGCTGAATTCGTCCACCACCTGTCCGCTGGAGTCCTTCACCAGAGCGATCAACGAAACACGCAGGCTATGACGGTTCTGGCCCACCACCGGTCTGGCGGTGAAGGCGCTGGCCGGCACCTCGAAGGCGAGCGCTTGCTCGACACCCGCCGCGGTGGGGCGGAACTGGTACACCGCGCTGCGAAAATCGAAAATGTGCGGCTGCTTGGCCGCGTTGAGCGCCGCCAGGCCGATCATCTGCGGCAGCGTCAACTCGGCTGAGCCAGGGAACGCCGGAAGAGCATAGTAGCCGGTGCGGCTCTGCACGTTCAAATCCGCCCGCGCCAGCTTCACCTCGATCTTGCGCAGCCGCCCATCCAGTTTCTCGGCAGTCGGCTGGTAAGTGGCTTCATAGTGCGTGCCGATGTCTTCCATCACGTGCTCAAAAGGCTTACCCAGGTTGTCGGTATTGCCGATCAGGAAACCGCCCGTGCCTTCCGAAATGCTGCGCAAGGTCGCCTGCGTGTCGCTGGTGCGGACGGCCATGTTGATATAGTCGCTCTGCCGCGAGTTCTCCATGCTGGCGGCGGCGCTGTTGGATCGCAGCCCCTGTTGCCGGCTCAGCGCTGCGGCGTGGGCCATCGTATTATTGCCGGCCTGCACGTTGGAATTCTGCGTCAAGCCGTTCACATCCACCGCGTAAATCGTGATTTGCCCCTTGTTGGCCGTGTCCAGCAACCCCTGGAACAACTCCGCATCGCCGGTAGTGGCGAGGCCCGTGCTGAGCAGCATCACGGTTTTGCGGCCGGGCAGCGGCCCCAGCTCATTGAGCAGGATCCGCATCTGGTCCCACTGGCGCATCCCCTCGATGTGGCCAAAGGCGCGACGCTGGTCGGCCAGCAGGCCTCGCAGCACCTGGTCGCTCAGGCTGGTGCCGACGTCGGCTCCCGAAATCGCCGTCTGTGCGATTTCGCCGCCGGTGATGGTCAGCGCCGCGGTTCCCGTCGAAGCGTCCACCGTAATCGACACCTGGTATGGCGTGGCGCTCAACACCGCATCCGACATCCGGTTGAAGGAAGGCACCGGGCTATCCAGCAGTTTCGCCGCGATCTGCGATAACTCCACGCGATTGGTGCTGAACCCATGCAGCGTGGTCAGCTTGTTTCCCAGGTGGAAGAACGCCACCGCGGCGCCCGGCGGCAAATCATGATCCAAAAACTGGCGCACTGCGTCCAGCGCGAAGGTGATGGTGTTCGGATCCAGGTTGTGGAATACGAAGCAAACCAGGTTGACCGCCGGGAGAGAATACGGCGTGGTCACCGCCTTGGCCGGTTTCTTTCCCTCTTTGACTTCCTGGGCCTGTTGTTCGAGAACCTCGCGCCCGCTCACCATGCGGAAGCTCTTGACCGGCTGGAGCACGCCATCTTCGTAGATCGCGACGTCCTCCGGCTTCAGGTTCTTCACCTGGCGGCCGCGGCTGTCGCGCACCACCAGATCCAGCACCACTTCCTGCGCCGTGGCGCGGAAAGTGACGGTAGGCGCTTGCGGGCCGGCCTCCTGCGCCACCACGCGCGCACCCGCCAGACCGAACAGGAAAAGCGCGGCCACGCCAGGCACCCTCTGCATCATGCATCCATTCTAATTCAAGATGCGCGATTCCGAGCCGGGTCCGGCGCTGGTGCGGGCGGGTGAGTCCTCGGCGCGCCGATCGAATCGTCGCAGTCCTAATAAAGCTCGATGTCCCGCATCGGGTAATGCTTGCGGTTGCGAGTCCAAAGCGCGCAGCCATGCACCGCGGCAGTGGCGGCGATCAGCGCGTCGGAGGTTTCCACGCCGTGGCTCTTGTGAAACCGGCGTAAATACTCGCCGGCGCGGCGGCCGATCTGCGCGTCGATAGCGAGCGCGATCATGGCATCGAGCAACCCCTGAACCGCGGCCTCCTCGGCCGGGCGTATGCCATGCCACAGTTCCGCCACGGTGACCGGCGAGTATAGGACCACATCCGTGCCGCCACCCAGCGCCGACCAGCGCGATAACAGCGCGCGGTCACGCCCCCGCAAGACCTCGATCACGACGTCGGTATCGACGAGGACGGCACTCATCGCGCCAGTTTCTTCAGGCGGGAGCCGCCGCGAAGACGGCGCACGTACTGCGCGGTACCGCCGAGGTCCTCTCTGTCCTTCCAAAGACCCGCCACTTGCTGGAACGCCTCGCGGCGGATGGCCGGATCGATTCCGTACTTTTCCCGAACCGCGCCTCTGACGACACCGGAGATGGTGCTGCCGGCGTCGCGAGCGATCGCATGCAGGAGCTTCCAGAGATCGTCATCGAGGTAAAGCTGCGTGCGGTGCATGATGTATAGTATACATCGCCAGCGGATCGGACGCGCTCCCGAGCCCTCTTTCCGCCCTGATTCCGTTGTATGATGTCTCAATGCGATTCCTACTCACGATGCTGATGGTGTTCCCGCTGTGCGCCCAGGCGCCACAAGCTCCGCCGCCAGCCGCGCCACCCGCCGGTAGCCAGGCTGCGCCACACGTTCCCAAGAACCTCCAACTCCTCAAGCCCGAGGAGGTCATGAGTGCCATGCATGCGTTTCGCATCGCCCTGGGCGTGGAGTGCACTTTCTGCCACATTCAGGGCGACTTCGCGAGCGACGAGAATCATCACAAGCTGGTCGCGCGCAAAATGATCGAGCTGGTGCGCTCGATTAACCCGCAGTTCCCCGACGGTAAGCAGCACGTTAGCTGCTACACCTGCCACCGCGGCGCGAAAGAGCCGCTGATGGCGCCGGCGCAGTAGGCCACCGAGCTGGCCTCAGCCGGTCTTGCCGGCGGGCGCGTCCGCCGGGGTACTTCGATCCGCGCCGGTGCGGCGCCAGCGCAGGCCCAGCGCATCGGCTAATCCATACACAAGGCCGATCAGCAACCCTTGCGTGATCGCGGGCAAGGGCCAAGGCAGTTGCAGCAGGAACCAGGGTACCGGCGTGGCTAGGGCGGTCGAGGAAATCCGTGCGCGGCCTCGGGCCGTGCCGCCGCCGGCCGTCATGATCAGCGCCGGCAACAGCAACGCGCAATCGGCCAGCCAGGTGTGGAAGCTGACCAACAGGCCGCCCACCAGCGCCAATGCCAGCGGGCCCTCGAACTCACGCGTGCGGCGCGCCGCCAGGAACACCGCGGCCGCTACCAGAAGCGCGGCCACGCCTTCCAGCGCCAGGTTGAATGGCGCCACGCTCAGTAGGCCGTTCAGGTTCGGCATGTGGGCGACACCCTGCTGCATCAGCGGATCCGCGAGCGCGGCCCGATACCGCCAGGGCCAGGTGGCGCCGGCAACCAGAAACGACACCACCGCCATCGCCGCTCCCGCCGCCGCCGCTCCCGCCGCCATGCGCCACCGCCGCTGCGCCAGAATCACCAGCGGAACCAGCATGACAAGGTGATACTTCGCCGCGCATAGCGCCAACACCACACCAGCGGCCATGGCTCTTTCGCGGCGCAGCAACCGCACTGCCAGGGCCATCCACAACAACAGCAGCGCGACATCCTGCCCATTGAGAACGCTCTCCCAGGCCGGGAGCGACCAGCAGCACAGTATCCATTTGCCGGCCGGGCTGCCGTGCGGCCACAGGATGCCGAAGGCCGCCAGCGCCGCCACCATCATCATCTCCCAGACCACATACGCCGTCCGGTACCTGAGCCACGTCAACGGCTTCATGAGCAGCGCGAAATACGGCAGGCGGGAGTACGGGAGCCCCGTTTCGCCGATGGCGCGCACCTCCGCGGCACGCACGTTGGCGCGGTCGTACAGATCCTGGTTGCACACAATCTGCGCGCCCGCATATAGCGAGAGAAAATCGTTGCGTCCGGTTCCCGCCGCGCCGGGCAGGAACAGATTCCACGCCATCCAGACGTTCGCCGCTACGCCGGCCAGGCAAACTGCTACCACCGCGAAACGGGTCATTTCATCCCATAGGTTAGTACGTATCTTGGACCGAATATCGACTCCTTGCGCGTGGTGCGCCAGCCGTACCGGACGCATCTTAGGGCCTGTGCCGGAACACAGTTGTGCATGACCGCTCCCTGTGGTCGCGGCTCCGATACGCGGCTCCGATAGCAGTTGAGATTTCTGGCTAGCATCCGCCGCATGTTAAATGTAGAATTCCCGGTTCGGACGCGCGAATGATCAATCAGGACGCTTATCCACGGCTGTTGGCTTGGGCGGTCGCCTTTGCGGAGGGCTTCTCAACGCTGGCCGTCGAAGTGATCGCCATCCGTCTGGCCATACCGGTGGTCGGATCCAGCATGACGCTCACCGGCGTACTGCTGGCCGTGATCCTTTTCGCCCTGAGCGCCGGTTATTGGCACGGCGGCCAGTTGTCTTCGCGTTGGAGCCGCCCGCGCACGCGCACCGCGCTCACGGTCAATCTCTTTTTGGCGGGCGTCATTTACGCAGCCGTTTCGTTCCCCTTTGAAGCCGCTCTGTTGGAGCGCCTGCTGGATGCGGGATTGAGCCTGGCGCCGGCCATCGGCCTCGCGGCCACTTTGCTATTCGCCGTGCCGGTATACCTGGTGGCGCAATCGGTCCCGCTGCTGGCCGAGTTGACCAACGACGAAGGCAAAGCGGGCAAGGCCTCCGGCCGCGTGCTCTTCTATTCCACGCTGGGCAGCGTCGCCGGCGGCATCGTCACCCCCGTCTTCCTATTTCCGAAATTCGGCGTGAGAGCGTCGGGTTACGCGATCTGCGGGCTGCTGTTTACCGCTGCCGCGCTGTGGGCCGCCAGCCGATCGCGGAGATGGATGGTTCTGGCCGGCGGCGCGGCGGTGCTGGCGCTGCTGAGCCGGGCTGGATTAGGATCGCCGGTGCCCGCCAATCAGCGGTTTCGCTTCGACAGCCCGCACCAGACCATTCGCATCGTGGAAGAGAGGCGAGCCAGCGGGCGGATCGAGCGCGCCATGTATTTGAACGGCGGACGCGCTTCCGCCATCTTCGCCGATACCGGCGAAACCTCGGTGGAGTACGTGCTCGAGACGGACCGCCTGCTGGCTGCCGAGCCGTGCGCGCTGGTGCTGGCGGTGGGCGCCGCGGGATTCACCTTTCCCCGCGACATTTCAGCCTTGCCCGCGGTCGAGCGCGTCGATGCGGTGGACGTGGACCCGGAGGTGCTCGACATCGCCGAGCGCCATTTTCTGCCGCGCCCGCTGCCGGCCAAAGTCCGTTTCGTCCCACTCTCCGCGCGTTACGCGCTGCGGCGGGCGCGCGCCCAGGGAGTGCGTTACGGCTTCACGCTGCTCGACGCGTACACCGGGAAAGCCATCCCCGCCGAGTTGCTCAGCCGGGAGTTCCTGGCCGACGTGCGCGCCGTCTCCGAGCGCACCGCGGCCAACGTCATCATGGATCGCGCCGCCGAAACCGATTTCGCTCGAAACGTCCTGGCCACCTTTCGCCAGGTCTTCGGGCACGTTTGGATCAAGGATGTCGATCCGGTTGATGCCGATCCAACCAATTACCTGATTACCGACTGGCCGATTCCAGGATCGGCCGAATGGACCGGCGCCGGCGCCATATATTTGGATGACCGGAATACCGCCGATCGCGACCACACACGCATGATTTGGAGCGAAGAATAGAGCCATGGCGGAAGCTAGCAATCCGCTCGACGTCGCGCCGCAATTCCCTGCCCCGGAGACCGCCGCGGCGCCGGCTGCGCCGCCGCGCGAGAAACTCTGGCGCCGGCCGTGGGCGCCGTTTGCCTTGGCGGCGGCCGTCTTAACCGCCGGACTGGCGGTCTATGCGCAGACTCTCGCTTTCGCCTGGGACGAGGGTTTCCACCTGCTGGCGGCGCAACTCATCAAAGCGGGCAAGACGCCCTACCTGGATTTCTTTTTCCCGCAAGCCCCGCTAAACGCCTATTGGAATGCCGGATGGATGCGGCTGTTCGGCGACACCTGGCGAACCGCGCACGCCGTGGCGGGTATGATGGGCGCCGCTGGCGTGCTGCTCGCCGCGCACGCGGTTTACCGGCGCTTCCCTATGCCCAACTGGCGCGTCGCCGGCGCCTTGACGGTGGTCGCCGTGGCCGGTCTGAACCATCAGTTCGTGGATTACTCGACCATCGGGCAAGGCTATGCGCTGTGCCTTTTCCTTCTCGTGGCTGCATACCGCTTGACGCTGTGGGCGGCGGATCACCGCGGTTGGCTGCCGGCGGCCGCGGCCGGATGCGCGGCAGTGGCTGCCGCCGGCGCCACCCTGCTTGGCTCGGCCGCGGTGCCGATCCTGCTGCTGTGGCTGCTGGTCTACAATTGCGCCGGAGCGCGCTGGACGAAGCTGGCGGGCTTCCTGGGTGGCGCGGCGATTCCGCTGCTGCCGTTTCTGCCCATGGTGCTGCGCGCGCCGCGCGTGGTGCGCTTCGACATCTTCGAATACCACATGTATTACCGCCAGGTGGCCTGGGACGGCGCTACCAAGCACGATGCCGACGTGCTCACCGCATGGGCCAACGATCCGCAGGCGATTCTGCTCGCCATCCTGGTGGCCGCGGGCCTGTACTTTGTCCGTTTCCGCAGCAATTGGGACCGCGCCACGCGCGCGCCGTTTTATTTGTGCGGCTGGCTGGCGCTGGGCCTGAGCCTGCACATCTCCACCGCCCATCCCACTTTTGCCCGTTACTATCTGCTCACTGTTCCGTTCCTGGCGACTTTGGCCGTGGCGGGCGTGGCTTACATCGTCTCGCTGTTCGCCCGGCCCCCGCAGCCGCGCTGGGCGGCGGTGTTCGTCAGTTCCATTCTGGCTATTTCTCTGGGCAGGGATCTCTACGACGATTGGGATGGCGCTCCGTGGTGGGGCCGGCTGTCCAACATCGCCCGCAAGCTGGACGAAGTGGTGCCGCGCAACGCGCCAGTCTTCGCCGACGAGTCGATTTACTTCCTGACTCGCCGCACCCCTCCTTCCGGCATGGAACACGACGATTCGCACAAGCTGCAACTGAAACCCGAGATGGAAAAGCTGCTGCACATTTTCCCCAAGGCGGAATTGAAAAAACAAATCGCCGCCGGAAGATTCTCCGCCGCCGCCAGTTGTGAGGACACCGACGCGTTGGAGGAACTCGGCGTGGTCGCCGCTTTTGACAAGAAGTTCGAGGATAAAGGCCAGGATTGTGCCGTATATTGGAAATGGAAGCCGCCAGCGCCGCCCAAGAAAAAGTGAAACGGCCGCCGATCGGCGACCATTCCCCGAGAGCTGGGAGAGATCCCTTCGAGCCACAGATGAAGACAGATGAACACCGATAAGATCTTTGGTTTCCATCGGTGTTCATCGGTGTTCATCGGTGGCTATGGTTCTTTTGCGCGATGGTAAACCCCGAACAATCCAAGTACACCGACCAGCGGCGAGAATTCTGGGACGAATTCGCCCGCCAGATCCAGCGCTGGCAGCCGCTGCGCCGCTACTATCGCGCCCAGCTTGAGCGCTGGTTCGCCTTTGCCATCCCGCCCGGCGCGCGCGTGCTCGAAATCGGCTGTGCCACCGGCGATCTGCTGGCCGGCTTGCGCCCGTCAGTCGGAGTGGGCATCGACTTCTCCCCCGAAATGGTGCGGCTGGCCACGGAGCGCCATCCCGAACTCCGCTTCGTCACCGCCGACGCGCACGATTTCGACCTCGGCGAGAAATTTGACGCCATCGTCTGCTCCGACCTGATCAACGACGTCTGGGATGTCCAGGCGATTCTGGCGCGCATCGCCGATCATTGCCATCCGGCAACGCGCGTCTTCCTCAATTTCTACAGCAGCCTGTGGGAAGGCCCGCGCAGCATCGCGGAGACCATGGGACTGGCGAAGCGCCTTCTCCCGCAGAACTGGCTGACGGTTGGCGACGTCTCCAACCTTCTCTACCTGTCGCGCTTTGAGGTCATCCGCCATTCCCGCGAGCTGATGTGCCCGGTGAATGTTCCCTTGTTGGGCACGCTGGCTAACCGTTACCTGGTGCGGCTGTGGCCGTTCTCATACCTCGCCATCACCAACGTGCTGGTGGCTCGGCCGCGGCCCGAGCCGCAGCCCGGCCGCCAGGCCAGCGTGAGCGTGATTGTGGCGGCGCGCAACGAAGAAGGCAACATCCCGCGCATCTTCGACCGGCTTCCGCAAATGGGTTCGGGCACCGAGCTGATCGTCGTCGAAGGCGGCTCCCAGGACAGCACTTACCAGGCCGTGGAAAACGAAATCGCCCGCCGCCCCGGTTACCCGGCCCGGCTGTTCCGCCAAACCGGCAAGGGCAAGGGCGACGCCGTGCGGCTGGGCTTTTCGCAAGCGAAAGGCGATGTTTTGATGATCCTCGATGCCGACCTCACCGTCGCGCCCGAGGATCTGCCGCGCTTTTACGATGCCTGGCTGGCCGGCCGCGGCGATTTCATCAATGGCGTTCGCCTGGTTTACCCCATGCAGGACCAGGCCATGCGGTTTTTCAACCTGCTCGGCAACAAGTTCTTCAGCCAGGCGTTTAGCTGGCTGCTCGGGCAGAGCATCCGCGACACCCTATGCGGCACCAAGGTGCTCAGCCGCCGCGATTACCAGGTGATCGCCGACAACCGCTCCTGGCTCGGCGATTTCGATCCCTTCGGCGACTTCGACCTCATCTTCGGCGCCGCGCGTTTCAATTTGAAAATCGCCGATATGCCGGTGCGTTACGGCGCGCGCACTTATGGCGAAACCAACATCCAGCGCTGGAGCCATGGCTGGATGCTGCTGCGCATGGTCGCCGTCGCGCTCCGCCGCATCAAGTTCATGTAACTGCTGGCGCCGATGCACTTAGGAGGCTGATGGTGGGCATGACTTAGCTTGCCAACGCCCGCCCGCGGTCGCATTTTGTGACTGGATAGCTCTCCCAGAGCGCTCGACCCGCAGTTGACTGCGTGATTTTTCATCACTCGCGTACTTCCGGATTACTTAGCTTACAGCCAGAGGATAATAGTCGCTTGCTTCCTCGCAATGTTGCGTACCGGTACCGTTAACAAAAGGCGACAGGGTTGAACGCACGCTACAAATGCCGGACTATTCTCATAGCCGGACCCCACGCCGGCTGGTTCAAGCTCGATTGGCGGCCTGATCGCGGCGCTGCACGGCTCTGCGGCGCTTAACCCGAAATTCGAGATAGGACCTTTTCAGCGCTCCCCTCCGGCGACAAGCCGGGCGGGAGCGCGTTTTTTTTGGCGCGAACCAAACCGGGGACTGGCACGAATTTCGCTGCCCTTGCGAAACTTCGTGCCTGTACCCGGTTTGGTTCGCAGGCACACTGGCTTCAGTTGCTATCAGCAGTTCACTTGCCTTGTGCGATGAAACCGGGGACGCCTGTCTTCACTACTGGATTGAGCCTCTGCCGGGTTTGAATGCGATTGATTTGGTTAAACGCGTCTTCCGGAAGTGTACAAATGTCGAAATTCTCTCGCGCACGGGCTCCACTCTTGGGCGTTGTGAGCAGAGCCGTACCGCGTTGGACCGCCCGTGCCAACAAAACCTGAGCCGGCGTCTTCCCAACTCGTTCGGCTATGCCCAAAATGACTGGATCTTCCAGCACACCCGGCCTCATTCCGTGACCCAATGGCGCGAAGGCCAAAAACACAATGCCCTTCCGCTTGCAGAATTCCAGAAGCTCCGTTTGCGGCAGATACGGATGGGATTCCACCTGGACCACGGCTGGCTTGATTCTTGCCGATTCGTAGATGGGCAACAACTCGTTCAAGCCGATGTCCGACAGCCCGATGGCCCTGCACCTGCCGTGGCCGACGAGACTTTCCATCGCTCTCCACGTATCGAGCAAAGTCACTCCGGTATCGTAAAGCACATTGCCGTTTTGATCTCGCGGGTCCTGGTCGTCTCCCGGTCGAAATGCAAACGGAGTGTGAATGAGGTACAGATCCAGATACGTGAGCCTGAGTCTATCCCGACTCGCCTCGAAGGCCGGTTCGACACGGTTAGGCCGATGATTGGTGTTCCACAGTTTTGTGGTAACGAAAATGTCTTCGCGTGCGATGCCTGCGGCAGCGAGTCCCGCCTGCAACGCCTCGCCCACTTCGCGCTCATTGTGGTATCGCTCCGCACAATCGAAGTGCCGAAATCCGGCTTCGAGTGCGTTTGCAGTCGCGGTTTTCGTCACGGCCGGGTCGGGAATCAAAGTGCCGAAGCCCAGCGCGGGCAAATGGCCGCCGCCGTTCGCGAGCGGCATTCTCGTCAGCCGAAGATCGGAAGATTCAATCATGGGACACCTCCGCGTTGCTTTGCGTTCTCCACACTGCTTGGATTTAAGGCTGAGGTACTCGGCTTCAGGAAAAGACGACTGCGAGAGGGTCGAAAAGTGCGAGAGAACCCGGAAAACACGTGTGTGATACCATCACGACAGATGAAAACACAGTTTGGCTTTCTTCTCTCCCTGTTAATCTCCGCCATTCTGGTTCCCTGCTCGATGGCCCAGGAGTGCAAGGACTCGCCTCTGGTCACACGCTATCCGGGGAGCATATTTCGCGGTTGCGAAGACAGTGCGGACCGCATCTACTCTATGCCGATGGGGCCGGGCAAGCCAGCTAAGAAGGTGGAGGGCGAATTTCATTACTTGTACGTTCGAGGCCCGGATTCCACCAGTAGCGATCAACTGATGCGCAATTTCAAGACCGCACTGAAGGCCGCCGGTTACACCCTGGAGTACAACGCCCCGGGTAACAACGACGTTGTCTTTCATCTGGGTAAGACCTGGATTCGCGAACAAGTCAGCGGTATTATGTACGAGCAGACCGTAGTGATTGAAACGGCATTGACTCAGGAGATCGTAGCCACGGCCGCGGCCCTTTCAGGCGGCCTCGCGTCGAACGGGCATATGGTGGTCAACGGCATTCTCTTCGATACGGGCAAGGCCGAGGTCAAACCGGAGTCTGCCCCTGCTTTACAGGAAGTGGTCAAACTGCTACAGCAGGATGCGAAGCTGAAACTCTACGTCGTCGGTCATACCGACAATGTGGGAGCCCTGGCCGGGAATATGGATCTCTCACGGCTGCGCGCGGCCGCTGTGGTGCATGAACTGACCGCGAAGTACGCGGTAGCGGCGGACCGCTTGCAGTCGTTTGGCGACGGGCCGTACGCTCCTGTGACCTCGAACGACTCCGCGGATGGGCGCACGCTCAATCGCCGGGTCGAGATTGTAAAGCAATAGTCGCCCGGAATGCGCGGTCTACGCTGGAGCACGGCCCCTAATCGCCTCCAAACGGAGCGGCGACCATAGGGAGCGGTCCATGGGCCGGCGGCCCTCCCAAAGAGATGAACCGAGCACCGTGGCGCGGGCCGTCCGGCCTGCAGAGCCGAGAGTCATCTCGGCTTTTCTTCCCGCCGGCGGGCGCGATTTTCAACGGAGCGGTCCTTTCGATAGAGCCCAAGTCTGCCGGTCGAGGACCTACCTGCTCCGTGGCACCGGTTTGAAGCGTCCATTACCGTGGTAATATAAGGCGTGGCGATCGCTTACTCTAAGCTCACGGCGCAGGGGCAGATATCGGTCCCCGCCGGTGTTCGGCAGAGGCTTGGCGTCGGTCCCGGCTCGGTTCTGGAGTGGTACGAGGATGGCGACAACATTGTCGTGCGGCGGTCGGCCCGCTTCTCTTCCGAGGATATCCATCGCGCGCTTTTTCCCACGCAGGAGCCGGCGCCACGGACGGTCGACGATATGAAGCGGGGCATCCGGCAGCGCATC